>Ga0326727_10023138_pt1 | contig 11903 bp, 9 predicted proteins | sample MB2enrmetagenome_FD_207643 | JGI IMG/M metagenome (GOLD analysis project Ga0326727, IMG submission 207643) | Lab enriched peat soil microbial communities from McLean, Ithaca, NY, United States - MB29MY | ecosystem: Environmental > Terrestrial > Soil > Wetlands > Peat | place: USA: New York... | reverse complement strand
AGATCTCGGCCAGCATGCAACAGCGCATCGCGGTGTCCCGGGCCTTTGCCGTGAACCCGGACCTGCTGCTGATGGACGAGCCCTACGGCCAGTTGGACGTGAAGCTGCGCTTCTATCTGGAGGATGAGCTGGTCAACCTCTGGCAGAAGCTCAAAAGTACGGTGCTTTTCATCACCCATAACATCGAGGAAGCGGTGTATGTGGCCGAGCGCATACTGGTGCTTTCCTCCAAGCCCACCAAGATCAAGGCGGAGATCAAGGTGGATCTGCCCCGGCCCAGGAATTTTCTGGACGAGGAGTTCGTGCGCATCCGCCGGGAGGTGACCGAGTTGATACGCTGGTGGTGAACCATGAAACCGCCGCCGGCCTCATATGCCGCAGGAGCTGACGAATCCCGTCAAAGAACCGCTGCAACCAGGAGGATCGCGTATGCTGAGATCAACAGGCTGGAAAAAAGTATTGCTGGTAGCTTTGCTTCTTTTGTTGCCGTCCATCCCGGCCTTCGCCCAGGGCACGCCCACGGCCTTGAACACCACCTGGCAGGCCGAGCAGGAAACCTTCATCCCCTGGTATGCCAAGGAAAAAGGCTGGGATAAGGCCCAGGGCCTGGAATTCAAGCTTCTTATGTTCGATTCCGGCATGGCCCAGATGGAAGCCCTGCCCGCCAAGCAGTGGGTGGTGGGCGGCACCGGCGGGGTGCCCATGATGTTCGGAGCCCTGCGCTATGGTGCCTACCTGATCGGCATCGGCAACGACGAATCCCTGTGCAACGCCGTGCTGGTCCGCCCGGACAGCCCCATCCTCAAGACCAAGGGCTTCAACCCCAAGTATCCTGAAGTGTTCGGCAAGCCCGAGGACGTGAAGGGCAAGACCATCCTGGTCACCACCATCTCTTCGGGGCACTACGCCATGAGCTTGTGGCTCAAGTCCCTGGGCCTCACCGACAAGGACGTGATCGTCAAGAACATGGATCCGGCCCAGTGCGTGGCCGCCTTTGAAAAGGGCATCGGCGACGCCGTGGTCCTGTGGGCTCCCCAGATGTACAACGGCCTGAAAAAGGGCTGGAAAGTGGCCTCGGACGTGAAGAAGGCCGGGGGCTTCGTGCCCATCGTGCTGGTTGGCGACAAGGAGTTCTGCGACAAGAATCCGGAAGTCGTGGCCAAGTTCCTCAAGGTGTATTTTCAGGGCATAGACACCATCAAGCAGGAAGGAGTCAAGCTGGCCCCGGATTACACCAAGTTCCTCAAGTGGGCCGGACTGAACATGTCCGACGACGAAGCTAAGATGGATCTGGAGATGCACCCGGTGTTCACCCTGGATGAACAGCTCAAGATGTTCGATTCCTCAAGCGGCCAGAGCCAGGTGCAGGCCTGGCAGAAAGACCTGGTCAAGTTCTTCACCGAGCTGGGCAAGCTGAAGCCCGAAGAGGGCGAGAAGCTGCAATCCGGCTTCTACATCACGGACAAGTTCTTGAAGTTGGCCAAAACCGTAAAGTAGTTTGTCATGTCCCGCGCGGTCCGCGCCTGATGAGGGCGGGCCGCGCGGCACGAGACCGGGCTAAGAGTGGAGGGCAAATGAGCGCCTACCAGGAGATCAACGTCCAGACCCCCTTTGCCTTGAAGGTGCTGCCCGTAGTCAGCGTCACGGTCTTCTTCGCCTTCTGGCAGTTCGTGGTGACCACGGGCATCGTGCCGGAAACCATGCTGGCCGCGCCCACCACGGTCATCAAGCTCTTTTTCGTCAAGCTCTTCGAGGCGGACCCGGACGGGGCCCTGCTCCAGGAGCACGCCTGGGTGAGCATCCAGGAGGCCTTCAGCGGCTACTTTTTGTCCCTGCTGGTCGGTTTGCCCCTGGGCCTGGCCATGGGCTGGTTCAACGTGGCCGAGGGCCTGGCCCGGCCCATCTTCGAGATCGTTAGGCCCATACCGCCCGTGGCCTGGATTCCCCTGACCATTTTCTGGTTCGGCATTGGCCTGCCGGGCAAGATTTTCATCATCTGGATCGGCGGCCTGGTGCCTTGCGTCATAAACGCCTACGTGGGCGTGAAGATGACCAACCCCACCCTTATCCAGATGGCCAGAACCTACGGGGCCAGCGACTGGCAGATATTTCGCCAGCTGTGCATCCCCTCGGCCCTGCCCATGGTTTTCGGGGCCTTGCAGATCGCCCTGGCCTGCTGCTGGACCAATCTGGTGGCCGCCGAGCTTCTGGCCGCGGACTCGGGGCTCGGCTTCATGATCACCATGGGCCGCAGGCTGGCCCTGCCGGAAATGGTGGTCCTGGGCATGTTCATGGTCGGGCTCACCGGCGCGGTCATCGGCCTGGCCATAGACCAGGTGGAAAAGCGGCTTCTGGCCGGCATCAGGAGGTAGGGCGTGAGCGAGAAAAACTGCCAGCAGCCCTCGGTGGCCAACGAGACCGTGGGGCAGTTCACGGACCGCCGGCCCTTGACCCTTAGGGTCGTGCTCACCAACCGCTGGTTCCTGCACGGCGTGTCCCTGACCGTGTTCTTCCTGACCTGGGACTTTCTGGCCAAGTCCGGCATCCTGGGCGGGGGCTCCAGCGCCCTGGCCAGGCCCCTGGAGGTCCTGTCCCAGCTGGACTACTTAATCGACAACCAGCTGGCGGAACTGAGCCTGTGGGGGCACCTGTGGGCCAGCACCCAGCGCGTGCTCCTGGGCTTTACCCTGGCCGCGCTCATGGCCGTGCCCCTGGGGCTGTTCATGGCCCTGAACCGCTACGTCAACGCCATAGTCAAACCCCTGTTCGACCTTTTGAAACCCATGCCCCCCATATCCTGGATTTCCATATCCATCCTGTGGTTCGGCATCGGCGAAGGCTCCAAGGTGTTCATCATCATCGTGGGCACCTTCGTGCCCTGCCTGCTCAACGCCTACAACGGGGTGCGGCTGGTTGAACCGGAACTCTACGACGTGGTGCGCATGCTCGGGGGCAACCGCAGGGACGAGATCCTGCACGTGTGCTTCCCGGCCTCGTTCCCGGCCATCTTCGCCGGGCTGCAAATCTCCCTGTCCATCGCCTGGACCTGCGTGCTGGCCGCGGAACTGGTCAGCGCCCGTTCGGGCCTGGGCTACATCATCGTCCAGGGCATGAACCTTTCCCAGCCGGCCATGGTCATGGGGGGCATGGTCGTGATCGCCGCGGCGGCCTTTGGCACCACCATGCTGGTCAGCGCCCTGGAGAGGAAACTCTGCCCCTGGAAACGCAAGATCGCCGGACTATAGGCAAACCCGAGGGACCAGTCATGGAAGCCGCAACCCAGGCCCAGACCGTGAAGATCGACTGCCGCGACGTTAGCAAGACCTTCATCCAGAAGGGCTGCCAGGAAGTGCCGGTACTTGAGCGCATAAGCCTGCAAGTCCAGGAGAACGAATTCCTGGTGGTTTTGGGGCCGGGCCAGTGCGGCAAGAGCACCCTGCTGCGCATCATCGCCGGGCTGGAAACCCCCACCACCGGCACGGTCAGCCTGGACGGCCGGGAAGTCAGCGGGCCTGGGTCGGACCGGGGCCTGGTCTTCCAGGGTTACATGCTATTTCCCTGGAAAACCGTGCTGGGCAACGTGGAGATGGGACCCATGCTCTGCGGCCTGCCCAGGAACGAGCGCCGGGAAATCGCCATGCACTACATCCGGCTGGTGGGCCTGGAGAATTTCGAGGACCATTACCCCCACCAGCTCTCCGGGGGCATGAAACAGCGGGTGGGCATAGCCCGGGCCTACGCCAACAAGCCCAAGGTCATGCTGCTGGACGAGCCCTTCGGCCAGCTCGACGCCCAGACCCGGGTGTTCATGGAGCAGGAGACCGAACGCATCTGGCAGACGGAAAAACGCACGGTGATCTTCGTGACCAACAACACCGACGAGGCCCTGTTTCTCGGGGACCGCATCGTGGTCATGGAGGGCAAGCTGCCCGGCCGGCTACAGACCGTGCACACCGTGGACCTGCCCCGGCCCAGGGATTTGACCGACCTGCATTTCCTGGAAATGCGCAAGGATCTGATCGATTCCTCGGTCCTGACCCTCTAGGCCCTGGCTGCCGGCCGGGCCGAAAAGCCCTTACCGGACCAGCGACGGCCCGCTTTTTGTGGGCCGCGCCCGTTGCGGACCTTGTCCGCGCGCAGGTCCCTATGTGGCGCAACGGCATTGGCAGTCTCTTTATTGGTTTGCTCCAGTCATCACCAGTTTGCACTCGCGGTGAAGAAAAATAGGAGCAAAACCCCTGGGTGCTGCCCAAAAAAACTGGTCCAGCCTGAATATTGACTTACAGGACCTGGAAAGACCGGCCCAATGATGTAATGACCCCATTCATTGTTGATGTTCTAAGACTTCGCTGGAAGTTAATTCTCCAGTGACAAAGGCCATGGCGGCGGCATCCGTGAGTACCCCGGCATAGGCGCGCGCCTGCGCCGCCTGGGCCTGAACACGGTTGGTTTCTGCGGTCTCGGCCACGGTAAAGGTACTTACACCCTGCTTATACGCCTCAAGGGAGGACTCTGCCTCCTTGTCGGCGGCCTCCACAAAAGCCCGGGCCGCTTCATATTGGGCTAGTGCGCTCTTCAACGTGTCATGGGCCCGGGCCACTTGCCGTATGGCCTCATCCTGGGCCTTGATGAGCTCTTCCTTGGCGGATATTTCCTCGGACCGAGCTATGCGGACGTTCTTGTCTCTTGTTCCGCCATCAAACAGCGGCAGCTTCAACGTGAAGAGGAAACCGACCGCCGGTTCGTTGACCGTCGCGGATGGGCCGCTGTTAACCCTGATTCCTCCGATGTTATAGCCGGCCAGCCCTTCCACCCCGAACGTCGGATAATAGGAGGCCTTGACCGCCTTCACTCCAGCCTCGCTCGCCCGCAATTTCGCCAGGGCCGCGACGATATCGGGGCGCCGGACCAGGGCCCGCTGGATGCTGCTGTCAACGTCATCGGCGAGGCTGCGGGGTAGCTGACGACCCGAGCTAGAGGCGATATTCAATTTGAGGGTCGGGGTCAGGCCCATGGTTTCCAGAAGAGCGTGATAGGCGTCGTTGTCCACGGCCTTGGCCTGCTCCAACTCGAATATGGCCTTAGCCGTGCCCCGCTTAGCCGTGGCCACTTCCACCACGGTGGCCAGCCCATGGGCTAATTTCGCCTCGGCGGCTTCCTGCAATACCCGCGAACTTCTCAGCCCGCTTTCAGCCACGCGCAGTTGAGCCCGTTCGGCATCAAGGGCGAAATAGGCCTTGCTGACCTCGAAAATCAATTTCTGGTGCGCCCCGGTGAACCCCACCTTAGCCGCCACCGCGACCTGCCTTGCGCTGTCGGCCAATGCGGCCCGGTGCCCGAAATCAAACAGCAGCCATTTCAGGACCAGGGAAGGAATAGCCTCGGTCGTTTCCGAATAGAGCTTTCCCTCCGGAATAATGGCTGTCGGAATCGGAAAAACAATGTGCTGGTATCCCCCAAGCACCTCCGCGCTGATCTCCGGAAGGTAGGTAGCCTCGACCAACCCTACAGCCAGGGCCGCCTGCCTGGCCCTTTCCCAGGCAATCCGGGTGATGGGGTTGCTGCGCTGGGCCAAGTCGATCAATTCCGGCAAGGTGTACACATGCGAGGCATCGATCGGAACCTCATTGTGCTTATAGGGAAGCGCCGGATCGGGCGGCACTTCGAACTTAGGGACAGCGGGTCGGCCGGACACGTCACCTTCTCTCGGGAGGACCGCATTCATGGCCTTATTCGTTTCGGGTGACTGATCGCTGGATTGCGGTGGCGGCACCAGGGGCCAGGAGAGGGACGCGTTCATCTGCTCATCGCTGGAGCGATGACAGCCGGAAAAAACTCCTACCGCAAGAATGATGCAGATCACGGGTTTCAGGACTTGTCTCACGTTACGCTTCTCCTCACCGTGCCTGCCCGTCAATTTTGGGGAAACGATTTTTCCTGGCCAGATCGCCCAACTGCTTTATCCTCTCGCCCAATACCCGGTACCAGCCGGCTTGAGCCTGAAAGCGGCCATCCTGCCCTACCGCCTCGGCCTGCTCGAATAAAGCGACCACGGTGTCCACGTCCGGAGGATAATCCGATAATTGATCCGCCTTGCCGATCGATACCCATTCCGCCAACCCGGACAGCCACGCGCCGAGCTTTTTCCGATAGGCGGCCGCTTCAACGCCCACCCGACGCCCACCTTCCCCAGCGGGAAGAAGAAGTGAACCTCCGCCGCCTATGATGAAGGCCGGGCCGAGCAAGGACTGAACCGCATCGACGTCGCTGGCGTCGAACATGGCTGAGGCTTCCCTCTTCACCTTCTGTGACTCGAAAGGATCGAAGGAGAGCAAGCGCCAAGTCTGGGCCAGGGCGTTGTCGAAGGCGAAAACCGAGGCGTCGGCCCGGCCGGGCGCACGGCCGTGGCCAAAGTCTTCCAGCATGAAGACGTCCGCCAGTTTCTTGATCGCCGCGCCAAGGGCCTTCTGGGCCTGGGAGGCGGCGCTGATTGGCCAGATGTTGGAAAACACCACCCAGACAATCAAATTGCCCAACAGGATTCCCACCACCCGGTCACGAGCCATGGACAAGTTGATCGTTGGTCCGTAGCCGACAAGCACGCAGAAAAAAAAGGCCAGGCCTATTTGCATGCCAGCATAGGAAAGGCGTTCGCTACTGGTGGCGATCCAAGCGGCTATGAAAGTGACCGCCCCGATGACCAGACAAAGGTCGCCGATTGTATCCAGGAAAGGCATTAGGAAAATGACGGTGGCCATGCCGAGGCTCCCTCCGATCAATGCCCCTATGATGCGCAAGGTCATCTTGTGCACGGTTTCACCGACGTTTCCCAAGGTGACGAAGAAACAGGTGATCATCACCGTCCTGATTTCCGGCCAGTCGAGCAGGCTATAGGAGATGTAGGCGATCATGACGGCAAGAGTGGTCTTCAAGGCAAAGCGCACATGTTCCGGATTGCTGAAGGCATCCTCGACTAGAAACCGCTGCCCCGCTTGCTTGGCCGGCTCCGCCGTCGTTTCATCCGAATCGGTCGCGGAGTGTTGCGCCAGAAGCTCGGGCAACAGGTTCACCAAGTTGATCAGCCGATCGAGAAGGAGGGCCGCCGCGGGATCGGTCTTCCAGAGCCCCTCATCCAATGAGGGCAAGGGATGCTCCAAGGAAAAATCCGCCCCGGCGTCCAAAGAACCGGCGATCGACAGCATAACGCGGCCGCATGATGCGGCCGTGTCGTTCGGTAAATGGCCCGCGACATCAAGGGCCGTCCACTCCTCGCTCAGGGTCATCAATTCATGCGTCCGGGCTATCAATGCCTTGTTGGCTTCTGCCTGGCCCCGCGAACGCTTGCCCACCAGCCCGGACAATTTAAAATAGCGAAGCAAATCCACGGTTCCCGACTGGATAAGCTCGTTGATCCGCTTGCGGATGTTCGCATCCCGACCGTCCTGGCCCAGGAGGATTCGGCCCGCCGTGGCCAGACGGGTGGCCAGGGCATGACGAAAGAGCTCGGCGGGATGCCTGCCAGTCAGCAGGTTGGCTATCACCACCAGGCTTATCGGCACCATGGCCACCACCCACAGCCACAGAACGGTACGAGTGAGGATCTCGGCGCGCGGCAACGGGCCGGCCCGATGAATCACGTCGATCAAGGTCAAGGCCACCGTGGTCACGAAGCCGGCGGCAAAGGCCACCGGGCCGAGCGGGGCAATCCTCGAGAAATAAAGGCCGAGGGAGGCCACCAGGGCCATTAACGGCAACCTCAGCCCGGGCTCCCCGGCGGAAGCCATATAAGCGACGAGCGTGGCGCAAACGGAAATGGTAATGGCCATCGTGGCGAAAATTCCGGTGAGCGTGGTTGAGGCCGTTTCCTCCTTGGAAACGAAGAATACGATGTAGGCGGAGTAGGCGGGCAAGGGAATCTTGAAGGTCTCCGAGGCCACGACGGTAAGGATGGTCAAGACCACGATCCTGAGGACGTCGGCCAGACGTCCCGGCCTTGGCGCGAGTTCTTTACGCAGAAATCCCGTGAAGATGCCTGGATAAGGAGCCATCGGCGCCGGTTCGACTTTGCCGGCGCTAGTCATCATAGCGAAGCACCACCACGGCCGAGGCCCCAATACGCATGGCCTCCTGAGGCGGTTGATCAAGCAGGACCCGGACCGGGAAACGCTGGGCCAGCCTGACCCAGTCAAGGGTCTTGCCCACGCGCGGCAACCCGTCGGTCAGCCCCCCGTCGTCAGGGAATACGCCCCAACCCACGCTCTCCACGCGCCCTTGAATGGCCCGCTTGGGCTGGGCCATCAGATATACGCTGGCCTGCGTCCCCGGAGTCATCTGGGCGATTTCGGTTTCCCGGAAGTTCGCCACCGCATACCATTTCGAAGTGTCGATCAGCGTGAAAACTGGGTGGCCAACGTTAGCATATTCACCCTCCGCGATGTTTAACCCGACAACTTTTCCATCGAAAGGAGCCGTTACCACCGTCTTGTCGTAATCGCGCTCCGCTAAGGCCTCGCTGGCTCGGCTGGCCTCGAGCTGCTCCTGAAGAGGCCGGACACTACTGACCGCCTGCCGGCTGGCCTGGGCTGACTGGACGGCCTGATCGAGCATGATCCGCGCGCTGTCCCGGGCGGTGCGCGCCTGATCGATCTGCTCAGCCGTAACAAAACCCTTGCCGAGAAGCGGCTCCAGGCGAGCCAAGGTGCTGCTCGCCTGGGCCAGTTGCGCCTGAGCGTTGCCAATGGCCGTGTGGGCCGCGTCGGCTCGGGAAACCTGCGATGCGACCTCGTTTATGGTATCGTCGATCTTGGCTTCCAGGGCCTTGGTTTGCGCCCTGGCGGCCTCCAGTTTCAACACATAGGGCTGTTGGTCGATGACGAAAAGAACCTCTCCGGCCCGAACAATCTGATTGTTGTGGACGTTCAGCGATACGATCCGCCCGGAAACATCCGGGGCCAAATGCACGATATCGGCATCTATGAAAGCATCGTCGGTGCGTGGCCGCGTGTCCATTCTATGCACGACCATCACAGTGGAGACAATTAATATCAAAATAACCAGAGCAACAAATAATCTAGCTAAACGTCTTTTCATTTGTTGTGTCTCACCAAAAATAATTGTTTAATTTCCGTACCAAGTAAGCCATAAGACAAAGGTGAGTGAGGCAGACAAACCGACGTATAATATCAATTTTATTGGAAGCAATGCGTCAACTCCGATTCTAACGACAATCATTCTGATGATGATAGTTAAAATTATCCCCCCCAATGCGCAGAGCATCCAGGCAGGGAAGAAAGAACCAAGAATGTCCTGTGAAGGGGAATGGCTACATCCTCCCAGGAAGTTACAAAGTAACAAGTACGTTGGCACATTTGACCGATACTTATCCTGATCAAAAATTAGGTATTTCATGATAAATACACCCTACGTTTAAAGGCATCGGGCACAGCAATGCCATGCGATATAGACACAATGCCCCGTTGAGCTTGAGGATCCTAGCTATTTATATTTACTGGATGGAGGAAATATCCGCAACCTGTTTCAGGGTTTGGCTCAGCCATCCGACCATTGGCTCGGCTGCCCGGCGCGGGACCCTTTGCATGTCCAAATCACTATGTCAACCATTTGGATAAGTCTATTGGTTTATTCATTTGACTTATCCCGATGGGTTGATGTATGAGCCCGCAAGAAGCCTCACCCAAAGGGAAGGAAACCATGACGCGAGAACGAGACCCCAGAGCGGCCCGTGGCGATGCGACTCGTAAAAGGCTTGTGGAAGAAGGATTAAGGCTCTTTGCCACCATGGGCTACAACGCGGTGTCCACCCGTGAAATCGCTCAGGCCGCCAGCGTTAATCATGCCGCCATAGGCTTTCATTTTAAGGGGAAACAGGGACTTTACGAAGCCGTCATCGAATACACGGTTGCTGAGTTGCGCGGTGTTGTCGAACCGTTCATCAGCACAATCAACAAGAACATCGAGGATTGCGGTGGAGATAAGGTGCTCCTGCGACAACTGGTCTTTTTCGCAGTGGAGCAATTTCTCAATGTGTCCATGCGGACAGAACGCTCGCGGTGGATCAATGTCCTGCTGCAGCGGGAATATGTTGACCCTTCTGAGGCCTTTGAATGCATCTACAATGAAGTGGCTAATCCTGTATTTGGAGCCATTGAGCGATTGGTTAAGTCTGCTTCTGGCGAAGAGTCCAAAACAAATAGATCACAGATCACCGTGTATTGCATCATGTCACTCCTCACCAACATGGGTCGGGATCGGGCAATGCTCCTAAAGCGTTTCGACTCCGATATATACGAACCAGATATGTTCACCACCCTGATATATGTAGTTGCCCAAGGGATATGCGGCATTCTTGGGTTTTAAAACAGAGAGCAACCTAGAAGGCTAGGACAGTCCTTCAATATATTTCTCCCGGTAATCATTGCGTTAGCAAGGAAATACCTGTGCTTAGAACAATCCTAGTAGCTGTAGACTCTTCGCCGCAGCACACTGCCATTCTGGATCAGGTCGCCGAACTGGCTATAGCGTCGGGAGCCAAGGTTCATGTTGTTAGCGTGGCGGATTTTAGCGGAACTGGCTCGGGGCTGGAGCAATCATGCGCGGGCATGGTCAGCTTTCTGGTAGAGGAAGTGGACGAGATCCTGCACTCAGCATGCAAGCGGCTGTCGGATCAGGGTGTTCCCTGCCGGACCCATGCACTTAACGGAATTGTGTCCGAGCAGATCATAACACTTGCCAACGAGGTTCATGCTAACATGATCGTCGTGGGCCATCGTCACCTCAACTGGATGCAGCGGATTTTCGAGAATTCTGTGGGTCGCGATCTACTCGAGTACGCCCCGTGCAATATACTGGTGGTGAGGGATAATGCTGACGCTGTATAGCGGAGCCAGGGTTGCGCTGGGCCAAACTTTTCCCAGCCTGGCAATCGCGTGGTGCCGAGGCCGGAATCGAACCGGCATGACCTTGCGGTCTAAGAATTTTAAGGCACCGGGCAGGAATCCGTCCGCTGTTGACAACGGCACTATGCCGATAGTAGGCAGTAGATGAAGGGCAAAGTCAGGAATGTTCCTCAACGCGACGAGGCGGGTAAATGAAAACAAAATTCAATTTTTTGTTAGTCATGCTGACATTTCTGTGTGTTGTTCCTTTACTGCAAGGATGCAGCGGACTGGTTATTTTCGACCCAAAGGGACCCATTGGGGATTCTGAAAAATATATTATCCTCATCGCCTTTGTCTTGATGCTCCTGGTTGTCGTGCCTGTTATCGTCATGTCCATATGGATACCTCTAAAATACAGAGAATCTAACACCAAGGCCCATTTTGATCCCAATTGGAATTATTCCAAGAAAATAGAAATAGTAATGTGGCTGATACCTTTGGTCATTGTATCTATTTTGTCCACGATACTGTGGCGAGAGACGCACCGGCTTGACCCGTACAGTCCTATCGCCAGTGAGGCCGAGCCCCTGGATGTGGAAGTGGTCAGCCTGGATTGGAAATGGCTGTTCATCTACCCGAAACAGAATATCGCCGTGGTCAACCAGTTCGTGTTCCCGGTGAAAATACCGCTAAGTTTCACCATTACCTCGGATTCGGTCATGACCTCGTTTTTCATCCCCCAGTTGGGCAGCCAAATTTACGCCATGGCCGGCATGCGCACCCACTTGCACCTCCTGGCCGACGAGCAGGGGGAGTATGCCGGGCAGAACCAACAGTTCAGCGGGGCCGGGTTTCCCAATATGCGCTTCGCGGCCAAGGCCACTTCGCGGGAAGAGTTCGATTCCTGGGTGCGGCAAGTGAAAGAGTCGCCGGACAAGCTCGATTTCGCCCGCTTGGCTGAACTGAGTAAGCCAAGCCTCAGCAGTTCCGTCGTCTATTTCTCTT
>Ga0326727_10023136_pt1 | contig 11904 bp, 5 predicted proteins | sample MB2enrmetagenome_FD_207643 | JGI IMG/M metagenome (GOLD analysis project Ga0326727, IMG submission 207643) | Lab enriched peat soil microbial communities from McLean, Ithaca, NY, United States - MB29MY | ecosystem: Environmental > Terrestrial > Soil > Wetlands > Peat | place: USA: New York... | reverse complement strand
CAGTGATGCCGGCGCGGTCGGCGTCCTTCCGGTCGTTCTCAACCGTGTCCTTGTATTTGCTTGCGGCCAGGCAGCTTTCGAACTGCTTCTCGTCCAGCTTCAACTCCTGCGCATCCTGCTTCAGGCCCGCAGGCTCCAGGCTGCCCGCCATCAGCATTTCATGCATCGGCCAGTACTTTCCCTGCTCGCCGGCGCAATGTGAAGCCTCCGCTGCCTGCTCGGCCAGCGGGTGCAACTGGGCGACTGGAAAATCCCGGTAGGCCAGGGCAATCTTCGCCCCATATTTAGCCAGCACATTCTTCAGGACGGGTTCCTCGCGGCGGCAAAAAGGGCACTGGAAATCCGCGAACTCGACGAGCACGACGGGCGCGTTGGGGTTGCCTTTCATGCGCGCCGCGTCGTAGGTCACGGTGGTGCGCAGGGGGTTGAACAGAATCACCACATCCGCCTGCGCGCGCAGGGCATCCAGGTAGGCATCGCGCGCATACTGCACCTGCGCCCGGCGCAGCAGCTCGCGGAACTGCTCCCTGGCCTGCTCCAGGGGCTGCCGGCCGCGCTCCGGCTGCGCCAGGTAGTAGGCGAGCACTTCGCCATCGCTGGGCAAGGGAAGCTTGCGGTCCACTTCCTCGGCCAGGTAGGCATCGGTGGATTCGCCCTTCTTCTTCGCGGCAGACTCAACGAGTTTTTGCCGGATGAGCTTCTCCAGAGCCTTGGTCTGGATCTGCACTTCCTGGCTGTGCAGCGGCAGCAGTTGCGTAGCCGCGGAGTTGGCAACCTCCTGTGCGGAGATGGCTTCTCCATCCACGGTGGCAACGGTCTGCGCTTGCTGGCCTGCGGCATGGCCAGTCCCCAGCAGGAGTGCTGCGGTCAGGAAAAGGGCCGCGACGGCCATTGCTTGCCACCGCAGCCCGGATTTTCCCATGTGCGTACGTACCCAACTCGATCCTGTCGCATTCAAGATACAGACCCTCCTTCACGACCCGGGCAGCGGGTCCGCGCTGCGGTTGATTTCGCTTGATGCAGCTCTTGCTGAAGCCTGAGCGTCTGAGAGCGGCAGGGTTCCTGCCGCTCTCAGATGCTGGCCCAGACGCTCCTACTGCAAGGTCAGGTTGCAACTAATGCTCAGGGTTGCGGTAGTGCAGCCCGTCACCTCCGGAATGGTGCAGGCGAAGCCGAAGTCGACTGTGTTGCTGGTCGCCGACGGAATGGAGCACGACACCGATGAAGACGCACAGTTGCCGATTGCGCTGGAGGCCAGCGCGGTATTCCAATCCGAGCACAACTCCGTCGTGAATGCGTTCAGTGAGGTTCCCGACGGCAGAGCAGCGCTGAACGGTGCCGATTCGTTGACTGCAGGCTCAGTAACGCTCTGACCGCCTGAAGTGCAGGTGAACGAGGATACGCCGATCAAACATTCCCCCGAATAGGTTCCGGGGGCGGGCGTGGTGCCCGTGGTGGTGCTGCTGAAACTCGCGACGACAGACAGGTTGGTGGTCATGGTTACCTTGCAGTCGCCCGTCCCGGAGCAGGCCCCGCTCCAGCCCTCGAAGGTGGAACCCGAAGTCGGAGTTGCCGTCAGGGTAACTGCGGTGCCTGAAGCATAGGAGTAGCAGTCCGATCCGCAGATTGCTCCCACAGGGTCTGCCGCGATGCTGCCGCTTCCGTTGCCGGAAGTGCTGAAGGTGAGATCGAGCAGGTTCTGGTTGAAGGTTGCAGTGACTGACTCATCGGCGTTCATGGTCACCGAGCAGGTGCCGGTTCCGGAGCAGCCGCCGCCGCTCCAGCCCGCGAACGTGGAGCCTGAAGCCGCCGTGGCTGTCAGGGTAACCACGGTGCCGGTGGCGTAGGAAGTGCAGCCCGATCCGCAGGCGGTCCCCGTGGGAGTTGCCGCGACGCTGCCGGTCCCCGTGCCGCTTGTGCTGACCGTGAGATTGAACGAGGACTTGGTGAAGGTGGCGCTGACGGACTGGGGTGCGCTCATGGTGACGACGCAGCTTCCAGTCCCTGAGCAGGCGCCGCCCCAGGCTGTAAACGTTGAGCCGCTGTCGGGGACCGCGGTCAAAAGCACGACCGTTCCCTTGGGGAATTGGGTGCCCGTGGGGAACGTTGCAATGCTGCCAGTGCCCGATCCGTTTGTGCTCTCACTGAGGGTCAGCAGGCCGGATTCGGAGATGACCAGCGAGGTGGAGTCGAACGACCCTCCATTGGGCGCGTTAGGCACCTTCACCAGGGTAGTTGTTGTTCCGTTGGAAATAAACGTCTCGCCGTTCCCCGCAAACGTGGCCATTCCCGTACTGAGCAGAATCCCGTTCACGGGCGGGGAATACTTAATAAATGCGGCGAAGGCGTTGAACATGTCAACGGAGGTGCCGATGATGGGCACTCCAGCGAAGACGGCCTCATCCAGAGCGGCCAAACCGACCCCCTGCGCCAGATCTGTTCCTGAAGGGGTTTCCTGGTTTGCCGCCAGCGAAGAGATGAAGGTGGTCACAATGGGGGCCCCAACCACCGAATACAGCAGCCCGCCCGCAGGCGGCAGGCAAGCCTCAGAGATGCCAAACAACGCCAGGTTGGTGAACAAGGTAATTGCGGCTCTATCGGGCGGGGTCAGGGAAAGCACGCTGCTTTCGGGGTTGAGCAGGCACTGGGCAGCGCCGGTTGGTGTGGCCTGGCTTGCATAGGTCTGAAAGTAGATCTGCGCATTGCACAGGTTGTTGTCAAACGCGGTGTTGCCGGTGGCCGCCGGGCACGCCGTAGTCGAGCTCGCAGTGGGAATGGATGCCTGATTTGCGATTGCGCCGAACATGGCCTGCGCCAGCTGGTCCGTCTGCGCCAGGATCTTCGCATTCATGGGCGTCGTTGCCCCGTTGGCGGTGGTCAGGGTGACGGTCTGGCTGGGAGCGCCAGCGATGGTCGTGGCGGCCTTGCTGAGGGGAGAGATATCCGTACTCAGCTGACTCAGAGCCGCCGGCACGGGCGCAAAGTCTGCCACTCCTTTCCCTATTCCTTGCACGGTTGTGGAAGTATTCGTCGCCGCAGACAGCAGCGCGGCCGTCATGGTGCCCGCGGGTATGTTGCCGGACACGGCGGGCAGCACGGCTACCGGCAAGGCTTTGATGGTGTTGGTGAGCCAGGTCTTGGAGGTGGAGTACAGGAAGACCTGCACGTCCACCGTTTCCGCAGTAAAAGTTCCAGAGGCATCAGTGAACGGCGGCACCATCACGCCCAGGCTGGTTGCCGTGGTGGAGGAGACCGGAACCATGACGGCAGGGTCTCCGCTTTCGGGAGTGAAGATGACGGAGACCGCACCGGTCCCCTGGTTGAAGGCTGTGCCGGTGATGGTGATGGCGTCGAAGGGACTGGCCGTTTTCTCACTCAGCGCGGTGATGGAGGGCGTTCCCGATGCGGCGGTTATTGTGAGGTTGGCCGATCCCGACTTGGTGGTGTCGGCGGTGCTGGTGGCCGTCACTGCCACCGGGTTTTTAGCGGGCACGGTGTTGGGCGCGGTGTAGACGCCCGTGGAAGAGACCACGCCGACGGTGGAATTGCCGCCCGCTACGCCGCTCACGCTCCAGGTTACCGTTGAGCTGTAACTTCCCGTTCCAGTCACCGTTGGGGTGCACTGCGAAGTTCCCCAGGTTTCGAACGAGGTGGGATTGCAAGAGACGGAAACCGCGGTGATGGTTGGCGGAGGAGCCGTGCTCAGGGTAATGGCTGCCGAACCGGACTTGGTCTTGTCGGTGATGCTGGTGGCCGTCAGGGTTACGGTGGCGGCCGCGCTGATCGGATTCGGCGCTGTATAAGTGACGCTGGCGTTGGTGGAGGCGCTGAGGGCGCCCGCCCCGGTGCCGATGCTCCAGGTGACGCCGGCATTGGCCGTGTCGTTGGTCAGGGTGGCCGCGAAGGCCTGCGTTCCGCCGGCGGTGAGCGTCACCGTGGCCGGGCTGATGGTCACCGTGATGGGCGGCGGGCTCAGCGTGATGGTGGCCGAGCTGGACTTTGTCTTGTCGGTGATGCTGGTGGCTGTCAGCGTTACGGTAGCAGTTGTGGTGACCGTGGCTGGCGCCGTATAGGTGACGCCGGTGGTGGTGTTGGCGCTGAGCGTGCCGGCCCCGGTACCGATGCTCCACGTTACTCCGGCATTGGCCGAGTCGTTGGTGACGGTCGCCGTGAAGGCTTGTGTTGCACCACCGAGGAGCGTCACCGTGGCCGGGTTGACGCTCACTGAGATGGAAGGCGTAGTTGTTGTGGTTGTGGAGGATGAGCTTCCCCCGCCACCTCCACAGCCTGTCAGGGAGGTGAAAGTGGCTAAACCACACAAAGCGAAACCAAAAGCAGCGCGAACGGACCTATTCCGTGACATTGGCCCCTCCCGAACAATCTGATTGGATTTCAGCGGGGCAGCTTATGCCATTTAGCGAGATTTGTCAATTCATCCAGGTCTCTGACCGGGTGATTTCATACCTTCGAATCGTGCTTCCCAGGTCCCAAGACCGGGATCTCCACCCCACGAACGAAGGCCTTTCCGGGGCGCCCAAGCTGTTACAACTTCAAGCGGACGGAGACCCGGATCGAGCCGGCGGGACCGGCCGCCGCGGGGATTTGCTCGCGTTGGGCGCCTTCAGTGCCCGGCCTGAAAGCGGCAGTTTTGCCTCCCACCCTTTCCACCCAGAACGAGGAAAGGATGGGCCACCCGGATCGTCCTGTTTTATTTATAGGTCGAATCAAGAGTGTGCGGTGGAGTCCAGGCCCACCTTGCCGCGGAATTTGCCGTAGACAAAGACGATGTAGCAAAGGGCCAGCGCCATGCCGAAGCCCCACCACACCAGGCCCACGGCAAGGGTGTGCGGGCCAGAGATGGCGCGGCTGAGGGTGATGTCGCGGTCCGCGCCCGTGGTGGCGGGCAAAAGGGTGGGATAAAGTCCCCAGCAGGCCCCGGCCAGCATGAAGAAGAGATACAGGCAGGAGGAGAGGAAGGCTTTCATCGGCTGGGCGTTGCGGTTGAAAAGCCAGATGGCGCCCAGGCAGAGGGCCACGCCCGCCGGCACAACCATGGTGAAGGGGTAATTGAAGTAGTTGTTCAGGCTGGCCGGGCGCACGGCGATGGTGGCGATGAGGCTGATCCCGGTGAGCGCCGTCAGCGCCAGCCAGAGCGGCGTCACAATGCCGCTGGCGCGCCGCTCCAGATCGCCCGAGGTTTTGATGGTGAGCCACAGAGCTCCGTGCATGGTGAGCGCTGCCAGCGCCACCAGGCCGCCGATGACCGTGTACCAGTCCAGAATGCCGGGTTGGACGCCCGGCTGCCAGTTGGTCCACAGGGGCAGGAAGAAATAGCCGTCGGCCTGCAACGGAACGCCGCGCAGCACATTGGCCAGGGCTGCGCCGAAGAAGATGATCAGCAGGGCGCTGGCCAGTCCGAAAACGCCGTCCAGCAGCGCGCGCCACACGCCCACTTCGACGTGATTGCGCAACTCCAGGCTGATGCCGCGCAGAATCAGCAGCCAGAGCACGATCATCAGGGGCAGATAGAAGCCGCTGAAGGCCGAGGCGTAGAGCAGCGGAAAGGCGAAGTAGAGCGTGCCGCCGCCGGCCAGCAGCCACACCTCGTTGCCGTCCCACACCGGGCCGATGCTGGCCAGGGTGGCCTTGCGCTCGGCTTCGTTGCGGACCAGAAACAGGTGGAGCACACCCACGCCCAGATCGAAGCCGTCCAGCACCACGTAGCCCACGATCATTACGGCAACCAGCCAGAACCAGATGAAACCCATCATGATGAAACTCCCGAGGAACGACGGTCAGAGTTTGTGCTCTCCCACCCTGGCCGCAAAAACAAAAACGCGGCGAGGGCAGGGCACCCAGAGTTGCGATCAGTCGGCGTCGACAATGTCGCCAGCCAGCGCTTTCGGCTCCGGGCCGACGCTGATTTCCCGATAGATCAGCACCGTGAACAGCAGGCCCAGCAGCGCGTAGAGGCCCATGAAGCCCAGCAGCGTAAACAGGCCGTTGCTGGCCGAGACGGTGTTCGAGTAGCCCTCGCTGGTGCGCATCAGGCCATAGATGAGCCACGGCTGGCGGCCCAGTTCGGCGGTCATCCAGCCGGCGGTGTTGGCAATGTAGGGCAGCGGGAAGCTCAGCAGCAAGGCCCACAGTATCCAGCGCGATTGGTAAAGCTGCCCGCGCCAGAGCAAGAATGCGGCCACCACCATGAGCAGGACGAACCAGGTCCCCAGCCCGGCCATGATGTGGTAGGCGTAAAAGAGCAGCGGCAGGGCGGTGGGCCACTGGTCGCGCGGAAACTGGTCAAGCCCCTTGACCTCGGCCTTGGTGGTCCCGTAGATCAGAAAGCTGAGCGCATCGTTGACCACAATGGGGTTGTCGATCTGGCCGGTGTCCTCATTGGGCTGGCCCATCAGCACGATGCCTGCGCCGGCTTCGGTCTTGAACAGGCCCTCCATGCCGGCCATGGCGGCAGGCTGGTTGCGGGCCACATATTTGCCGTGCAGATCGCCGGTGGGAAAGATGATGAGGATGGTGGAGATTACCCCGGCAATCACTCCCAGCTTGAGAAAGATGCGGGCGTAATTCTCGCGCCGCCTTTCCAGCAGGTAAAAGGCGCCCACGGCGTTCATCACAAAGGAGCCGGTGACCACCGCCCCGGTCATATTGTGCATGTATTGCAACAGCCCCCAGGGATTGAGCAGCAGTTGCCAGAAGCTGAGCACCTGGAACTGCCCGTTGGGCAGGCGATCGAAGGCCACCGGATGCTGCATCCAGGCGTCGGTCACGATGATGAAGAAGCCCGAGATCCACGAGCCCACAAAGACCATCACGGCCGAGAACCAGTGCATCCATTTCGAGATCCGCTTTTCTCCATAGAGAAACAGGCCCAGGAACGCCGACTCCAGAAAGAAGCTGAAGACGCCTTCCATGGCCAGGGGCTGGCCGATCACCCCTCCGGAGAGCCGGGAGAAGCGCGCCCAGTTGGTGCCGAACTCGAACTCCATGGGAATGCCCGTGACCACGCCGAAGACAAAGTTGATGGCGAAGATGCGTCCCCAGAAGCGCGCCGCCCGGTCCCATTGCTCGTCGCCGGTCTTGAGCGCCACTGACTTGAGCGCCACAATCAGCAGGCCGAGCCCCATGGTGAGCTGGGGAAAGAGGTAGTGGAAGGTAATGGTAAAGGCGAAGTGCAGGCGGTGGATCAACTCAGCGGTCATTCAGCGGCCTCATGTTCCTGGATGTGCCCGAGGGGAAAAAGAGCGAGGCCCACAGAGATTCAGGCCCCAGGGCAACGGCGATTGCAGAACCGCTCAAGCGGCTTTCAGATGAGCTTTCTGCAAATCGTTTGCAACACAAATCGGTCGTCCTGATTCTAATCCCGTAGGGGCAATTTCCCGGTAATTCCTGAAGTCTATGCCGGGCCGACTGCGCGGCAGCAGGGGAACTGCTCTAATGAGGAGATGGGGTCAGGGATGCGGACAGCAATCATCGGCGGTGGCATAGCGGGGCTCGCCGCCGCCTATGAACTGGAAAAGGCGCGCGCGGCAGGCGCGGCGGTGGAGTACACGCTGTTTGAGGCGCGCGAGCGGCTGGGCGGTTCGCTCGCCACCGAGATCGTGAACGGCGCAGTGCTGGAACGCGGCCCGGATTCCTTCATCTCAGAGAAGCCGGCGGCAGCCGAGTTGTGCCGCGAGCTGGGTCTGGGGGCCGAATTGACGCCCTCCAACGACGTCGCTCGCAAGACCTACGTGGTGGTGCGCAACCGGCTCATCCCGCTGCCCGACGGGCTCATGTTTCTGGTGCCCACCAAGCTGATTCCCACCGCGCTGACCCGTCTGTTCAGCCTGCGCACCAAGATCCGCATGGCGCTGGAACTGCTGCATCCGCCGCACCCCAGCGGCCAGGCGGACGAGGCGGTGGCCACGCTGGTGGAGCGGCACTTTGGCGCAGAGACCGTGGACCGGCTGGCCGATCCCCTGCTTTCCGGCATCTTTGGCGGTGACGCCACGCAGTTGAGCGCGCGCTCCGTGCTACCCCGGCTGGTGGAGATGGAAACCGCCTACGGCTCGCTCACCCGCGGCATGTTGGCGGCCCACCGGCAGATGCGCGCCAGGGCCAAGGCGGCGGCAGCGAAGAGCGGGTCGATGGCGGGTCAGGCCAAGGCCGCGCCGCGCGGTATTTTTACCACCTTGCGCAGCGGCTTGCAGCAGTTGGTCGATACCCTGGAAGCGCGGCTCGATCCGGCCGCGGTGCGGCGCTCCACGCCGGTCAGCGCCTTGCAGAAGACCGCGGACGGCTGGCGGGTTGTGGCCGGGGGAAGATCGGAAGCTTTCGACGCGGTGATTGTGGCCTTGCCCGCCTGGGCGGCCGGCGTGCTGCTGGGGCCGGTGGATTCGGCGCTGGGCGAGGAACTGAGCAGCATTCCCTATTCCTCCTCGATTACCGTGAACCTGATCTACGACGAGGCCAGACTGGGACCCCTGCCAGAGGGATTCGGCTTCCTGGTCCCGGCCAGCGAAGGCCGCGCCATGCTGGCCTGCACCTTTGTCCACCGCAAGTTCCTGGGCCGCACGCCGCCGGGCAAGGCGTTGCTGCGGGCTTTCCTGGGGGGCATGAGAGGCGAAGAGCTTTTGGCCGAGACAGACACCGCGCTGGTGGCTACGGTGCGCCGCGAGCTCAGCGAGATTCTGGGGAACAAAATCCTCGGGCTGACAGTGGAGCCGGAACACACGCAGGTCTCGCGCTGGCGGCGGGCCATGGCCCAGTACGCCGTGGGCCACCAGGAGCGCATCCAGCGGATTGTCGCCAGGGTCGCCACCCTCCCCGGCCTGCGCCTGGCCGGGAACGCCTACGACGGCATCGGCATCCCCGATTGCATCCGCCTGGGACGCCGTGCGGCCAAAGAACTACTCGCCGCCGGCGAAACCGCGAGTCAGCAAGTCAACCAGTCAGTGAGTTAGCGGGATTTTGCGGTTTCCCACCCTGGCGACAAAAACAAGGACATCGCGAGGGTGGGGCACCCGGCCAGCCGGTCAGCTGGTGCGTTTTCGATGCGAATGTGAACAATAGTTTGGGTGCCCCAGGCCCCGCTTTTGGGACCTGGGAGAGCACTGACCTCTACTTCCCCACCACCGGCAGGATCAGCGCGCTGGGGTGTTCGCTGTCGTGGAGGACGGTGTTGGTGGCCTTCACAAACGCCGAGCTGTCGGCGGCGCTCTTGCCCGTGTTCAGGTTGCGGTCAAAACGCGGAAAGTTGCTGCTGCTCACTTCCAGCCGAATCCTGTGCCCTTTCAGAAACACATTGCTGGTGGACCACATGTCGATGGTGTACTCGTAGACTTTGCCGGGCACGATCGGCAGCGCCGTGGCCTTCGATTCACGATAGCGGGCGCGCAGAATGCCTTCCGTCAAATTCTGCGCAAAGCCGTTGGGCCACACGTCTACCAGCTTGGCAGTAAAGTCCGTGTCCGCGGCTGAAGATTTCGCAAACAGGTCGAGCCTGACCGGACCGGTGACTTCCTCGTCCCGGTCCAGCACAGGGGTGGAGTAAACCAGCACATCCGGGCGGCTTTCCACCGTTTTCTGGTCCCTGGGGCCGGGGGCGAGATGCTCGCCATCGCAGCACAAGGGCCCGCCCACGGTGGGCACGGGGTTGGCCGGGTCATAGACGTAGCTGTCTGCCGCTTCGTTATGCTCGGCTTCGGTCGACAGTGCGCCATCGCCTGTGGCGCTGTTCGCCTTGCCGTCCGAGTGCAGGAAGTAGCGGGTTTCCCTGGCCCGCTCCAGCGGCCAACTGTCCTCGTAGCGCCACTTGTTCTCGCCCATGACGAAGATCTTGACCGGCTTGCCGTTGGCAAACTCGTTCTGCGTGCCCAGGAACAGGTAGTCGTACCAGTCCAGCGTGACCGCGTTCTCGTCGAAGGCGGCCTGGGGGCCGAAATCGACGGTGCCCACGGTGCTGCTCCAGCCGGAGTGGCCGCCGATGGCGACGATGAGATGCTGGTCCTGGCGCGCGGCCTCATTGCCGGCGTGCGCCTTCAGGCCCATGTAGTTCCTGATCGAGCCGCCCTGGAAGATGTCGTACCAGGCGGCGATGGTCAGCGAGGGAACCTGGATGCTGGCGTAGTTCTCCTCGATGGACCACTGCTTCCAGTAGCCGTCGTAGGACGGATGGTCGAGCCAGTCGAGAAAGTAAGGGGCCAGGTTGCTGGTGGAGGTGACCGTGCCGGATGCGGCCTTCAGGTTGAAGAGCGGGTACTGCTTCAGCGGCAGGACCTTGCTGCTCACCATGGCGTTGCTCCCGTCCTTCACTGCCCGGTTCAAGGTGTCCTGCGCCAGGCCGGAGGTCCAGGACTCGTTGAACCACTGCTCGAAGGCGCCGCCCTGGTAGGTCCAGTTCTCGTGGTAGTTGCTGGCCGTCACCACCGGGCAAATTCCGGCCAGATGAGGCGGATGGCCGATGGCCGCCAGCATCTGCGTCGCTCCCACGTAAGAGCCGCTGAACATGCCCACCTTGCCGTTGGAGTGGGGCAGGGCCGCGGCCCACTCCACTGTGTCGTAGCCGTCCTCGATCTCATGCTTGAAGGGGTACCACTCGCCCTCTGAGGTGTAACGGCCGCGCACATCCTGGATCACGACGATAAAGCCGCGCCGGGCGCCCATTTGGCCAATGCCGGCCATGTTGTCCTTGTTATAAGGAGTGCGCGTCAGCAGCACCGGGGCCGCGGCGTCTCCGGCCGGCCGGTAGATGTCTGCCCGCAGCGTGACGCCGTCGCGGGTCTTCATGGCGACGCCGTGCTCGATAACGATGGGCGCCAGCGCGTCCTGAGAAACCGCCTGGCTGAAGGAAGAAGCGCCGGGCAGCAAGATGACCGTAACAAACAGGAAGCAAAGCAGATCTTTCAGCATGAAGTTTCCCCCGCGGCGAAAGCCGAACCCATTTTATAGGTCCTGTGCCGCAGGGGATGATGCGCTGGGTGCCCCACCCTCGCCGCGCCGTTGTTTTTGCGGCTAGGGTGGGCTGGCACGATGTTTGCGGGTGCCCCAGGTCTCGCTTCTGAGACCTGGGAAAGAACGAACTCAAGGTACGAAATCATCCGGTCAGAGACCTGGGGCCGGATAGCACGATGCTCGCATGAGCGGAGCCGCAAAAATACTCCCGTGAATTACATGCCGCCGGCGCCCAGCAGAACGCCGATGCCGTAGGTGACCGCGCCCTCGAGAGCCCCGACTACCGTCATTTCAAAGCCGGAAGACCACCAGGAGCGGACGGTGATAAGGCTCTTGGCGGCGCCGACGGCGAAGTGGGCAGCCAGCGAGATGACGGCGGCGGCGATGACCGCCTCGATCCCGTGCATAAAGAAAAACGGAATGATGGGAATGGCGGCGCCCACGGCGGTGGAGAGCGCGCCGGAACTGGCCGAAACCATGGGGTTGGCGAGCGCCTCCTCGCTGGTGCCCAGCCGTTCGCTGGCCAGGGCGCGGAGCAACTGGTCCGGGTCGCTGGCGATGTGATTCACCATGTTCTGGGCGTCTTCCTCGGGCAGGCCCTTGACCTGGTAGTAGAGCGAGAGCAGTTCGCGGGCCTCGGGGCCGTTCATCTGGATGGCATCGCGCTCGCGGGCCAGCTCGGCGTGGTAGATTTCGCGTTCGCTCTTGGCGGCCAGATAGGCGCCGGAGCCCATGGAGAGGGCGGAGGCGATGAGGCCGGAGAGGCCGGCCAGCAGCACATATTTGCTGTCGCCGGAGGTGGCGCCGCTGACGCCGCTCACGATGCCGAAGATGGCGCCCAGGCCGTCGTTGACGCCGTAGATGGCGTCGCCGATCCAACTGCCGGGCTGCTTGCGCCCCTGGCTGCGCTTGGCCAGCATCTCGTCCAGAACCGCCTGGGCGTCGATCTTGTGG
>Ga0326727_10023135_pt1 | contig 11904 bp, 12 predicted proteins | sample MB2enrmetagenome_FD_207643 | JGI IMG/M metagenome (GOLD analysis project Ga0326727, IMG submission 207643) | Lab enriched peat soil microbial communities from McLean, Ithaca, NY, United States - MB29MY | ecosystem: Environmental > Terrestrial > Soil > Wetlands > Peat | place: USA: New York... | reverse complement strand
GGGTTTCGTCAAGATCTTGAACGCTGCGCGGTATTATCACGAAATCTGGCTAATCACCGAGAAGAAAGGGTGAACACCAAAAGAGTTAGGAAAAATCGGAGGCGATTTTAGTCAGTCAAATAGTGCCGAATTTTCTATTTTCTTTTTACCTGGCCGATCTTCAAGCCATCGGCAGCGACCTCGACTTGGATGTTAGAGTTCGATTCCTTCCCGTCGATCACCTTGAATAAATATAGGCGTTTGATCGCTGACTTGAACTGGGCCTCGGACATGTCATCTACAAATTCTTTGACATCGTCCAAGTCGGTGTATTCGTTCTCGAGGATGCCATCGAGCACCCTTGTCTCGGTATCAAGGGACGAACCACCCGTGCCACTGCCTGCTAGGCTTTGCTGGTTCTGTTTCAGAGCCGTGACATCTTTTTCCAGAGAGGCAACCTTGGCCGCTAGATCGGCCAGTTGTTTCTCGATCGCCGACGTGTCGATGGCCGCAGCGCGGGCACGACCCGCTCCTTTGGCGGGCTTGGCCGCGGCCGCCGCCTCGAGCAAGTTCTCGATCGGCGAGGGCCAAGATTGGTATGACGCCATGAAGGCAACGATGTCCTTCTTAAGTTTGGTCCCTGCTGGTAGCGGGACGTTGTTGGCCTTGCACAGGGCCTGCAGCTGCGCGGCCGTGAGCCTGTTGAGCTTGACTTGGATCGACGTGTTTCGTTCGCCTTGTTGAGGTAGACTTGGATCGATCGTTCCTTAAAACTTTTAAATATGCCCCTACACTCGCCCTTCGATTTTGCCGGGACGGCGCAACGCATTAATAAACGTTCTTCATCACGACAGCCAAGGTGAGAGAAACATGGCACAACCAAATATTGGCGATCCCGCACCCGACTTCACGCTGCAGGATCAGGACGGCACCGGGCGCTCGCTCGCTGACTTTGCTGGAAAATGGCTCGTCCTCTACTTCTACCCGAAGGATGACACGCCGGGCTGCTGCGCGGAAGCAATTGGATTCACGAACATCTTCGAGGAACTCCAGAATCTCGATGCGGAAATCGTTGGCATCTCTGCCGACACCGTTGCCAGCCACCGCAAATTCATCGACAAGTACAACCTGAAGGTGACGCTGCTGAGCGACAAGCCCTTCAATGTCATAAAGATTTACGGGGCCTATAAGCCCGACGGAAGCCATATCAGCCGGGACACCATCCTCATCAATCCCTCGGGCGAGGTCGCGTTCACGTGGAAGGCAGTAACGCCAAAGGATCATCCTGAAGAAGTCAAGGCAAAGCTCGCGGAATTGAAAGAGTCATAAGAGCTTTCTTTTGTTACATATCTCTTTTTTAATGCTTTTGCTCTCCCAAGTAACAACACATGCAACATATTCTGCAGTGCTCGGAATATTCAACTTTATATGTCCTGACATGATAATTGACACAACATCCCCCGTCTCGGGACAAGCTAACAGGATCCCCTCGACAATGCAAACGATTCCGTGCGACGTGAAAACGGTCACCCTTGCCTTCCCTAATTTCGCACTGGCCACGTCCCGATTAATGCAGGTTATGTTCAAGGTCACGCCACCCGCTCATTTTATGCACTTCGGCCTTGCTTGCTTGGCCGCGGCCCTCGAAAAGGATGGCCACGAGGTGCTGGTGGTCGATGCGGTCGTGGAAAACCTGAACAAGGATGCACTGGCCAACCGTATCGGGAAACGCAACCCTTCCATTATCAGGGCGTCCAAGCAAACCAGTACCGATTAACCACATGAGGAAGGCACACCGATGGAACCCTATTTTTCCGCGATGGATGGCGACGTCCGGATCTTTAACGAGGAGTTCGTGCAGTCCACGTCGATTGCCGATGAGAGCATCGACCTCGCGGTTACATCTCCCCCGTACAACGTCGATATTGCCTATGGCGAGTACAAGGATGACACCGATTATGAAATCTACAAGAGTTTTTCCCGGTCATGGCTCAATCGTGTCTTCTCGCTCCTGAAGGACGATGGGCGGCTCTGCTTGAACGTTCCGCTGGACAAGAACAAGGGCGGCCAGCAGAGCGTTTACGCGGACATGGTCGCCATCGCCAAGGATATTGGCTACCAATACCATTCCACGGTCATCTGGAACGAGCAGAACATCTCCCGCCGGACCGCGTGGGGGTCGTGGTTGAGCGCGAGCGCGCCCTACGTGATCGCCCCGGTCGAGGTCATCGTCATCCTGTACAAAAAAAACTGGAAAAAGGCCGAGAAGGGGGAATCAGATATCACCAGGGACGAGTTCATCGAGTGGACCAACGGTGTGTGGAACTTCCAAGGCGAGTCAAAGAAGCGCATCGGCCATCCCGCGCCCTTCCCGGTCGAGCTGCCCCGCCGGTGCATCCGGTTGTTCTCGTACGTCGGGGACCTCGTGCTCGACCCCTTCCTTGGAAGCGGTACGACGCTTGTCGCGTGCGTCAATAACCATCGAAAGGGCGTTGGGTTTGACATTGACGGAAACTACTGCCAGCTCGCCAAGGACCGGCTCGTCAAGGAAGCGAACGTGCTAAATGAGCGCCTTTTTTGATTAGAATCCGATATTACAATCGCTGTAATGGACAATAATGGTAGAACGAAAATGAAAACATCGCAATTCATCGAGGCACACGAAAGGGCACTGTCTGGTGCCATTCGTTTGCTGCCCAGCGAGAACATGATGTCCCCGGAAGCAAAAGCCGCATATTGTTCTGACATCGAGGGGCGCTACCACACCAAGTTTTACGCAGGGAAGAGCGCCATCCTGCAGCTCATCGACCACGTCTCGGACCTTGCCAAGCAGGTGTTCCACGCCAACCACGCTTTTGTGACGCCCATCTCGGGAAACGTTTGTGATCTCTCTGCCCTTATCGGCTTCACCAAGGCGGGCGACAAGGTCGCTATTACGAGTTTCCTCGTCGGAGGATACCCGTTCAACATCGAGCGGTTCGAGCGGAAGCGGGTGGATATCCCATGGAACAAAATTACGTTCAACATTGACCTCGATGCTACGCTCGAAAGGATCCGGCAGGACTGCCCCGCGCTCGTTATCCTCGGGACCTCGTTCATCATGCACCCTATCCCTGGAGTTCGAGAGATCGCAAACGCAGTCCACGAGGCGGGTGGCATCCTCGCCTACGATGGATCCCATCCCCTTGGCCTGATCGCGGGCGGCGAATTCCAAGACCCTCTCACCGAGGGTGTCGATCTCCTGTTCGGATCAACGCACAAGTCATTTTTCGGGCCACAAGGGGGAATCATCCTGACCAACGATGATGCGATAAGGTCCCGGCTCGAGCCTGTCATCGGGGCAGATCCGGATGCCGGGGTAGTACTCGTGGATAATCCAAACCCCGGCCGCATCGCTGCGCTTGGAGTTGCATTAGAAGAGATGTTTGATCACGGTCCTGTCTATGCGCAACAAGTCGTCGCGAACACCCGCGCTCTTCAAGAGACACTTGCGAGCACGTCCTTGGGAACTTGCCTTGCCGGACCTGAAGCCGGGTTGACGGATTCGCATCAAGTCGTAGCGATGTTGAAAGAGGAGAAAGATGCAATCCAAATTATGCAGAGTCTCGAGGCGTGCGGTATCTTTTGCGACGCCGGTATTCGGTTCGGCACGGCGGAAAGCACGCGTCTTGGTTACACGGAAGCGGAAATGTCCCAGATCGGCCAATGGATAGGTATAGTGCTTGATCCTTCGACGGGCGACGAGGAACTTGAACAGATTTCCAATGAAGTCTCGCGCCTCGCAGCAGAGCACGTGCAAGTCGTGCTCTGATCTTTTTCTTAATGTAAAAAATAGGAGATTAAAGAAACTAGTTTATTCGGTTTTCAGATACCACGGCTTCATGATCGTCCTGCCACCCATATAGGGTTGCAGGACCTCGGGCACGTTGACCGTGCCGTCTTCGTTCTGGTAGTTCTCGAGGATGCAACAGATGGTCCGCTCGGTCGCGATGGCCGTGGAATTGAGCGTGTGGATGGTTTCGAGATCGCCACCTCGCTTGCCGAATCGGATGTTCAGCTTGCGGGCTTGGTAATCCGTGCAGTTCGAGCACGACACGAGTTCGCGGTACTTGTCGGAACCAGGGAACCACCCTTCGAGGTCGTATTTCTTCGCGGCGTTGTCGTTCATCTCACCCGAGGCGATGTTTACCACGTGGAAGGGAATGCCGAGCTTCTGGAAGATTTCCTCGGAGTTGCCGATCATCTCCTCGTGCAACTTCCACGAGTCGTCGGGGAGCGAATACACGAACTGCTCTATCTTCTCGAACTCGTGCACGCGGAATATGCCGAGCGTATCCTTACCGTGGGCGCCCGCCTCGCGCCGGAAGCATGTCGAGATACCGCAGTACCTCAGCGGGAGAAGATCGGGGTCCAACACGTCGTCCTTGTGCAAGGCGGCAAGGGTTTGTTCCGACGTGGCGATCAGGAACAGCCGGGGATCCTCGCCCTTGATCTCGTACAATTGATCCTCGAAATCGGCGAGCTCGGCAGCGGCCTTGATCGCGTCGTAGTTAATGAAGAACGGGGTCCACATCGGCTGGAAACCCTTCGAGACGAGCGTGTCAATGCCGAAATGGATGAGCGCGATGTTGAGCAGGGTTAGGTCGTTCTTGAGGTAGTAGAACCTGGCTCCGGCGATCTCGGTTGCCTTCTGGATGTTGGCCCCGTCGATGGTTTCGATTAGGTCGACATGATTCCTCGGTTCGAACGAGAACTCGGGGATCGTGCCGGACTTAAAGACTTCCACGTTTCCCTCCTCCGTTTCGGCCACGGGGACCGACTCGTGCAGGATGTTCCCGACCTTGTAGCGATATTCGTCGCGTTGTTTTAACGCGTCGGCTTCCGCCTTCTCGTTATCCAAGATCTTGGTGTTGATTTCCTTTGCCTCATCGACCAGGTCGGAGGCGTCCTCGCCTTTCTTCTTCCGCGCGCCGACTTCCTTGGAGATCTGGTTTCTCCTCGCGCGCATCTTGTCGGTCTCCGCGAGGATATTGCGCCACGCGTCGTCCCATTCGATAACCTTGTCAACGAGATCCGGGTCCTTGAAACGGCGCCGCTGGGAATCGCGGATCAGCTCCGGATTTTCTCGAAAAAGCTTGATGTCTAGCATCAGTGTTCACTGCCCTTAGAAAATAGACGTGCGACCTTAAGTCTTTCCGTGCTCAAATGGCCAACACTATCGAAATGGCCTCGCCAGTGATTGTTTTCAACTCTTCTTCGATGCCTTCCTTCAGCGATTTCATCTTCGACAGCGTGTTGACCGTCATTTCCTTTTCGTGCTCGAGATCGGCTTCTGCATGCGATTTTTGCGTGGTCAGGTCCGAGATCTTCTGCTTAATCTGGTCGATCAGGACGGCCGTCCCCTTTTCCTGGATCTGCTTTGTCAGCTGCCTGTGTTGGTCCACAAAAGAGATGTATCGCTCGATCAGCGGCGTGAGCGAGTAATCATCCTTGATCGCCTTGATCGAATCTTGGGCTTTTGCCTTTTTATCGTCCTTGGCCTGGGAATCATCCTCGATGCTACTTCCCACATTCTCCAAGATCGCCCGCAGTTTCGGGTATTCGTGCCCATCGTTGATCAGGCTTTCAAATGGGTTCTTGAGATAGTCCTTGATCTCCTTGGGCGTGATGAATCGCGGCCGGACAATCCCGGAATCGATGGCATTCTCTAGCTTTTTCGTGCTTTTCTTGATCTTGCTCAGCTGGAGCTGGATCTCTTGCTTGACCCGGTTTTGCTCGCGAAAGATGCTCGCCTGCTCGTCAACCAGGGGATCCTTTTCGAGATCGAGGAGCTGGGCTTCCAGCTCTTCGAGACTCTGGGCATATTGCTGGCTATCCGCCTCGTATTGGACGATTTTTTCCCGGCCATCGATCACCCTGGCGCATAGTTCCTGCACGCGACTTATCTTGTCCCCGAGATCCTCTGCATTCTTCACTTTATCAAACTTTTTCCTACAGAACTCATCGAGGGAGGTGTTATCCCTGAAAAGACGTGCCAGCATCGTCCCGAGCGACTTGTTCTGGGCCTTGAACTGCTCACTAAACTTCGGGATCCATTTCTTGCCGTTTTCGTTGTAAGCGGTGAATATCTTCACGAGGCTGTCGTGCAAATCCCTGAGATGCGTGTACTTCACCATCTGGTCCTTCGGGAACTCGACTTTCGCCATCTCTGCCTGCATGGACGCGACAAATTTTCCCAAGGAACGATTGACGACATCGTCCTTTTCCTCGTCAACCTCGTCCCCGAGGTCCTTGAGCAAGTTCTCGACAGAGCTAAAATCTGACTGGATGTCCTGCGCGAACTTGAACCCGGCCTTTTTTTCCTTTTGATACCGCTTGTTGATCGCCTTTTCCAAGTAATCGGCCATGTCATCGAGAGGAACATCCATGATGATTTTAAATCAAGATGATTATAATAAGATTTTAATTCAAAATCTCGTTGCTCGTTGCTGGCCGGAGTGGCCATGTCCATAAGCTTTTAAGGTCATTTAAGAAATGTTAGATTGCTTTAAAACCGAGATCGAGACGATCTTTCTCATGATGGATACTGAACCGGCGATCACGAGCGTGGTTGCAGAAGGGGAAATCTCCGATGAAGTCGATTACATGGTAGCCATGTTTCTCGACAACGAGCGCGGGTTGGGGCTCACGGCGTGTAAACCACGCCTCGTGGAGACTGACGCAGGCCAGCTTGTCCTGCTGTCACTTGATTCGACCTTCCGGGGCGACGATAACAAGGTTTACGGGTACGGGGAAGTCGGGAGGCTGTATCTCGACCCGAACAACAACTTCGAGATCGTGTACTGTTCTCCTGCCGACGAGATCGAGGCAAACCGCGTGGACGTGATGGAAACGGCGGAGCCCGAGGAGCGGCCCTGCGGGAAGTATTAACCCCCTTTTTTAATGGTCAATGCGCAACGTCCTTGATGCGCAACCTGAAGGCAAGCTTGTTCACGGCGAGGTGGATGGCCGGCGTGAGCACGATGATGAGCACGACATACATCGGATCGAGCTGGAGAAAACTCCAACCGGCGAAGGTAAACGGCAGGGTAACGAGGATGACCCCCGCGATAAAATCGAGCTGGTCGAGCAGCGGTGCCTTGGCCCCGCGGGGGATGCGCAGCCGGCGTTTGATGAACGATCCGAGGAGGTCCCCCGCCATCGCCCCGACCGGGTAGAGCAAGGCGCGGCTTATCGCAGCCATATTTTCGGAAACATAGTAGACGACCTGCGAACGTTGCACGATGATCGTCTGATACACGTCCAGCCAGCGCAGGCTCACCGATTGAAACAGTGGTGATAACGCGACCTGAACGATCCCGCCGATGATCCCAATTGCAGAAGCAAGCACGAAGCCCTCGACGGTCTTGCCATCGCCGAAGAGTCGCTGGCCGAGAAACATCCTACCACCATCGATATAGTGCAGCTTATGCAACTTGCGCGTCACGGGGACCGCGACCGCATTCGCAAGGTAGGCGGGGAACACGATCCACATGGTGACGTAGAAAATGAATAGGACATCGAGCAGCAAGCGGATGATTTCGAGCACGATTTAAGTCTCGGTTTCCCGTGCCTTAAACATTCGAGTTTTCTAAACTCAAAAAAAGGGAATCGTTTCGCGACATCGCTAGTTGTGGGTTTAACATTTTTTTGCACATCCCATTTTGACGCTCATACTTACCCGAGTATTAAAAATTGTATGAAGGTGTCGATGAATCGCCGGTTTTTTCCAACCGGTCGTACGTTCATCCCTGAAACAGATGGAAACATCGAATTCTCCTGCTGCGATTGGCTGGGTTGGGCACCTAACTCTCGTCCGCCACGGCCAGACCCGGTACAATGCCGAGGGCCGGTTCATCGGCACGACCGACTTGCCGCTTGACAGGACCGGCGTGGACCAAGCGCGAGCCGTCGCCGACTGGGTCGTGAACTTGGCCAATGCAAATGGCGTCAAATACGATGCCATCATCTCCAGCCCTTTGCAGCGCGCGCGCCAGACCGCCGCCGAGTTTGCCCGGCGCCTCCTGCTCCCGGTCTCGATCGAGCCGCAGCTCATCGAGCGTGATTACGGCAAGTTCGAGGGCCTCACCAGGGACCAAGCCAAGGCCAAGTACGGGGACATCTTGGATCAATACGAAGCTGCCAAGCATAAGGTCACCCCGCCCGGCGGGGAGAGCATTGCCTCCGTCGAGCACCGCGTGCGTGCCTTTCTCCACGAGCGGCTGGCCAAGCGATACACATCGGCCAAGGAGATCATCATCGTGACGCACCTGAACGGGATCCGTGCGTTTTTCCACATTCTCGGCCTGGCGGACTGGGAGGTCTACGGCCGGCCTTTCAACAACATGTCCGTCTCCCGTATCCGGATTTCAGAAACCGGGTGCACATTCGAGTTCTGCGACGAGAATGCTGGGCCAACATAGGACGGGAAAAGGATTCAAATCTTCTGACTGTGTTTTTCCAGTATCCATGATAGAAACCAAGCAGATCAAGATCGATTGTCCAAAATGCAATAACACGTTTCAAATGGAAGTTATCCCTGCTGATTTCGAGAATTACAAGGATAAGGGAATCGTAACGGTCGCGGTCACGCCGTCCTGCGGCCATCCGGCAATGGTGTTCATCGACACCAAGTTCCTGTTCACACCAGTGCGCCTATATCGTGGTCGATCCGGCGCTTGTGAGTGCCATCGAGGGCCGTGCGCAGGATGCAGACATTCAAACGGGGGAAGACGCCGACCGTGCCCAGAAGCTGGTATCAGACATCATCATGCTCGATGCGAAGGATTATTACTCCAATATGTCGAAGAATGCTGAGGAGAAGAAAAATATCGCCGAGCTGGCTCTCATCTTCTCTCTCACGGTCGATGACGAGGAATTCTCGAATCTTCTCACCGCTCGGACCAAGAAGATAGACGAGTTCAAGAAAACAGCTAGCGATACTAACTTGGACAGCATCCTCGCAGATATATCTCACGGTCTGAGCGAAAGCGAGCAACAAGTCCAAAAACAACGGCATCAGGAACGTTTGGATGCCACCATTGCCGATATCACCTATGCATGTATAAGAAACGAGCAGCTCTATACCATTCTATGGACTACTAAGTTCCATTTCCATTTTTTTTGGAAATGATGATCATGCTTTTGAAATAGAAAAGAGTTGTATGTGGCAAGGTTCTTTGTAACTTTCGATACAAACGATCTTTCAAAGGGCCTGGTTGATTTCCAAAAAGAATTGAATCGAGCGTTTAACCTGAAAAATCGGTTAAAACCGTGGATTCTGGTGAAAAGCAAAAGAACGGGAGTTTCTGATGCAAAAACAACGATTTGGCTTGATCTTGATTGGTTTGATGGTGATGTCCTCGCTCGGAATGCTTATGCCGCTGTATGCCGCCGGGAGAATCACGCCACAGACTACCAACAAGGTCGTCTTTCTCTACTACAAGGATCTCGCCGGGGCCCAGGCATTTCAAGCCATGCTGACGTCGAATGGCACCGGTTGTGATCTAATGCAGAACGCGTCCGTCACGGCCACCAACTTGGCGAGCTACCAGTTGATCATCATCGGGCCCGACATGGCGACTGGTCAACCGAATGTGAATTTGACCATCGCTAATTGGCTTAACAGCACCAGTGCGAACATATTTGGCATTGGCGTGGGCGGTGTTGCGTACACGGCGAAGATGTGCAGGATCCCGGGCGGGCTTATCTACGCCAATAATCCAACTTCTCACTTGGGTAAAATCTCCTTGTACACGAACGTCGTGAGCTACTTTAGCACCACCTTCAACACACCTTTCCCCTTTAACACTGGGAATAACACGTTGTTTTCTTCCAGCACGGGGTATTACTGTACCAGCAATGGCACCTTCAAGAGCGACGTGCACCCGTTAAGCTACAATTTACGCTCCACATCATTTAATTACTGGGACATCATCGGGGAAGGAGCAAGGTACGTTCGCTGGGGATTCAACAACACCGCAGCCCAGCTCACGAACACGGGTTGGCACATGTTCATGGACATCGTAACCTACCTGCTCACGTACTATGGCGGTACTCCAGCCGCGCCAACCAACCTCCGGGCGAGTGCGGGAACGGGCAGTGTCTATCTCACGTGGACCGCCCCTACGGGCACTGCCACCGTTACTGGCTATAAGCTTTACCGTGGGACCTCCTCGGGCAGCGAGACACTGCTGAAAACACTTGGTAACGTGATCAATTACAACGATACTGCCGTCGTGACCGGGAACGCCTATTATTACGAAGTCACCGCGTTGGGTAATACCGGGGAGAGTGCCAGGTCCGCCGAGGCGAGCGCTACGCCCACCAAGATGTTGACGGGGAGCGTTGCGATCATGATCTGCAATGACGTGTCGGGATCGATGCAGGATTCTCTTCCAGGTTCAAATGAATCCAAGTACAACGGTACACAGGATGCAAGCCACATGTTCGTGAACTTGATCGGCCCGAGTATCACCATCGGACTGGCAATCTTTTCCGATGATGTCGCCGTGCGGGTTCCCCTTGCACCGAACACGGCTGCTCAAGCGGCGGTGATGAACACCGAGATCGAGAACATGTCGAATTGGGACGGCGCCTTTGGTGGAACAGACATCTACCTCGGGCTCAATGCAAGTATCGCCGCCCTGGAAGCAAGTTCAGCCGCGAACAAGTTCGTCATCCTCATGACCGACGGTCAGACGAACGAAGCGCCGACGGGATACGACCAGTTCTCGATGGGAACCAACGACACCTACGACAGCAACTCGTACCTATGGCACTGGGCCAATGATTCTGCCTCGCCTGTGGTGATCGCGGCGAATCATGGCATCACCATCGACACGATAGGTTTTGGAGATGATGTCGACCCGGTCTTCTTGGGCACTATCTCGAACCGGACGGGTGGCAACTACTACTATGCATCCGACGTGCTGGAGCTGGTCATGGAATTCGCCAATCTCGGCAACATGTTGGCTGGCTGGGTAAACCAGGAGACGTTCTACGGCGTAGTCGGCGTGAACCAGACGGTGGAGATCTGCACGTACACGGTCGATCCTGCCAACCCCATCGTCCGCGTGTTCATCGACTGGAACTCGACCGACTGGACTTTCAGCATCATCGTGAAGAACGGCGGCACCGTGCTTGCACCAATCGCCAGCTCCGCTGCCAATGCAAGGCCCGCGTGGGTCGTGGTGAACGCGACGGGTTACTCGTCCGTGGACGTGTATATCTATGCCGATCCCCCGGCACCGGGCAGCAATGCATCCTATGCCGCCAACGTGGCATCGAACAGCAAGTACGTTCCACCCACTTCTGGCGGTTCTGGCAGTAATCACCCGGCGGTACCCGGCTATCCGGTGGGATTGGCTGCCCTTGTTATGTTGGGTGCGTTCCTGTTGGTGCCCGTCGTCAAGAGAAAGAGAATCTATTGCTGATCGAGACGCAGCTCACATTTTTTTTAATTTTTCCCCAAATACAGATTAATCGGTCTTCCAGCCACAGTTTGGGGCTGATGATTCATTAGACTTAATGGTTTACCTATCATACTCAAGATCTCACAAGGTACTCAGGGTGGTCGAGTGAAAAACAAGATTTCGATTGACGATAAGGGCAGGATATTGGTACCTATCGAGTTGCGCTTACTGCTCGAGCTTTCTCCAGGGGATAAGCTCAGGGTTCAGGTAAAGGAAGAAGAGTTTAAAACAGTGTTGAAATCCAATAACATTTCAAATCATTTTGTAACATCTTCTAGCAATTAGTAGGCACCACATTCCGCCTAGATTTCTTGATCGGCTTGTTTTTTTGCGAAAACACTTGTTTTCTCGACCATGACCTGAAGGATGAAGAATGCATGCCGAGAAACGAGAATGCACGGAATTTATAGTA
>Ga0326727_10023133_pt1 | contig 11904 bp, 12 predicted proteins | sample MB2enrmetagenome_FD_207643 | JGI IMG/M metagenome (GOLD analysis project Ga0326727, IMG submission 207643) | Lab enriched peat soil microbial communities from McLean, Ithaca, NY, United States - MB29MY | ecosystem: Environmental > Terrestrial > Soil > Wetlands > Peat | place: USA: New York... | reverse complement strand
GCTTTGAGAAGGGACTCGAAGCCAACGATATTGGCATCGCTCCTTCGCAGATTTACGCCTACGCCGCGCTCAGCGAGGGCGTACCCTTCGCCAACGGCGCGCCAAACCTTACCGTCGACATCCCGGCGCTGGTGTCCCTCTCCAAGCAGAATGCCGCGCCCATCTGCGGCAAGGACTTCAAGACCGGCCAGACGATGATGAAGACCGTCCTGGCGCCGGCCTTCAAGGCGCGCATGCTCGGCGTCAACGGCTGGTTCTCCACCAACATCCTGGGCAACCGCGACGGCGAAGTCCTCGACGATCCCGAGTCGTTCAAGACCAAGGAAGAGTCAAAGCTCGGTTCGCTCGAGCACATCTTCCAGCCCGAGCTTTACCCGGATCTCTACAAGGACCTCTACCACAAGATCCGCATCAACTATTACCCGCCGCGCGGCGACCAAAAAGAGGCGTGGGATAACATCGACATCTTCGGCTGGCTCGGCTACCCGATGCAGATAAAGCTCAACTTCCTCTGCCGCGACTCGATCCTGGCCGCGCCCATCGCGCTCGACCTGGTCCTGTTCCTCGACCTGGCCAAGCGTACTCCGAGCCTCAAATCCCTCGGCATCCAGGAGTGGCTGAGCTTCTATCTGAAGTCGCCGCAGACCGCCGAAGGGCTCTACCCCGAGCACGATCTTTTCATCCAGTCGATGAAGCTCAAGAACACCCTGCGCCACATCATGGGCGCAGACCTGATCACCCACCTCGGGCTGGAGTACTACGACTGAGGGCGGGCACACACAAGTACCGCCAGTCTTCAGACCGGCTGTAGCGCGGGTCCCCGGACCCGCGCCTCGCCTTTGGCGACGAGTGTACCTGAATTGAAATCCGTGCCCCATCCTTTTCACAGCTTCATCGTGAAAAGGGTGGGAAGCTAACGGCCTCGAATCATCGCACAAAAAAGCTCCGGCCTCGGCCAGAGCTTTTTCTCTTGATTCGAACTCAGCCCTAAACCATCACCGTCATCATGCCCACTGCCGGCGCTTCCGCGGCAGCCGGAACTGCCGCGCCGGCCTGCACTGCCGCCTGCGGCTGCGTGTGCGAGCCCCGCGTGAGCCGGTGGACAAAGTGATACGGCGGCCAGGGCCCTGAAAGCTGCATCTGGCACTCGCGCATCATCAGCACGGTTGAGGCGAACTTGTTCTGGTAGCGCTCAGAGCACTTGCGCTCGATGAGATGCGCAATGTCGAGCACCATCTTGCCGTTCTCCGCCAGCCGGCAGCTCACTTCCTCGTCCAGCGGCAAAAACAGCCGATGCATCTGGAAGCTGACCGCGCGCGCCCGCGTCTGGCGCTCTCTCGTCCGGGCTGCATTCTCGCGCAGGTTGGTCAGGTACCCGCGGCCCACAGTCTCCGTCGGCGCGTGACGTTCCAACTCCTTGCCGCAACAGTCGTCGACAAAGATCTTCAGGTGCATCTCCGTCTTGCCGCGCAGCTTGTCGATATTGCCCAGGAACTGGCGCTGGTTCGAACGGATCGACTTCCGCAGCGAATCGTCGTCGTTGAAGACGGTGCCAAAACGGAAGGGAAGTACCGTGGAATGCTGGAAGCAATCGGCGATCACGCGGGCATGGTCAACGCCGGACTTCTGGTTGAGCGGTTCCTGTGGGTTGTGCTCGCTCACGATGACGGCGAGATCACTGGCGGGATATAAAAAAACTTGATTTCCGCTTACTCCAAGAACTGATTCCATCGGAACAGGTTTACGATGGCGAGCTATTTCAGGAAACGCTTGCTTTTCCCCAATGCAGTAGGCATACCATGCCATGGCGAGACACTCCATTCGCATGCGCCTTGGCCAGCTGGCGCCGCTTGTTGGTGAAGCTCTGTGAACTTGGGAACAACTGCATGCATAGTTGGGACGAAGTCACCCCAGATTAACGAGGTTGTTGAACTATCAGGAATACTATTCCGCCGAAAATACGACTGGCAACAACCGCTGTCACAAACCCCGATGAGGTTAGCCGGAATCAGTAAAATCGACTTTGTATAATTTAAATACCTATTGATAAAAGAAAAATAGCCCCAGAATTGCTCTTTTCGCGCTCTCGCGGGAGCCCAAAAGCGATTTACGCGCGTCTCACAATCTAAGACTCTCTATTAACGAGTGGCCAAGACGCTTCAGATTTGTGCCCAGGGCGTTTGATTTTGCCTCTCATCTCAGGGGAAAATCCGCCGCATGTGCACAAAAAGGACCACGTTCAGCGTCACTACGGCTGCCAGCAGCACAAGCCCGGCAACGGCAACCAGGTTCACCTTGCGGCGCATCATTTCAAGGTTGTCCGCCAGATTCCGCTGCTCTTCCGCCGTATCCTCGGTCAGCTTCCTCACCGTTTCGATCTGCTCATCGATCTGTTTCAGCGCCGCGCGCTGCCCGGCCACCTGGGCGCGCAGTTCAACGTGCTGTTTCTCAAGGTGAGCAAGGCCTTCCTGCAGCGGCAACAGGGTCTGGGCAACCTGTCGCGGCGAACTCTGTGGACCGATGAGATTCGAAACCACAGTTCCTATCTGCCCGTCCAGCAGCGGCAGAAACTTCTGCGCCAGGGGCAGGATCGTCCGCAGCACGCCCACCGTCTTTTCCAGCGTGGAAGGATGCTGCACGGGACGCACAATTTGTCCCGGGCTGCGAGGCTTGGTTGCGGCCCCCTCAGGTTTCGGTTCCTCGGTTGCAACTGCTTCCGGTCTCAGCTCTTCCATCCCCTTCATTCTCCGTCCATCTTGCGCAAATTCTCACTATAGACGGTAGCAGCGGATTTGGGGAGGCTTGGCCGCGCCTGGCTGAAGGCAATTCCGCGATCCGGGGCGCGGTAGCCGGCGAGGGCAATCGCGTGAACATTCCTGCTCGCTGGGCGGATCAGGCTCCGACGCGCCTCAGCTTAGGGGGAAAGCTGGCCAACAAACTAACCCAGTCCCGTAGGGACGGCGCAAATCGCGTTCGCGTATCCTCTTATCGGAGAGAGAAGCGTGAAATCGGTTTTCGCAAGGTCCGTTCGCAGCGTCCAAGGTAGTATCCTGGCCGGGATCATCACCATCGGCCCCCTGTTCGTCACTTACCTGATCTTCAGCTTTCTGTTCCGGTCGCTGGCCGAGGCAGGATTGCCCCTGGTGCGCTTCTTTGAGCGCATCTTCCCTCAGGGGTGGCTCGGCAGTCCCCTCATGGAGTCAGGGCTGGCCATTTTGCTCACCCTGGCCGTCCTCTACGTAGTGGGCCGCGTCACCTCCGTGGTCATCGGACGGCAGGCATTTGCGCTCTTTGAGTCTGTTCTCGAGCGGCTGCCATTCATCGCCAAGGTCTACACCTCGGTTCGCCAGCTGATTGACACCATGATGGCCACCAAGCCCTCGAGCCAGCGTGTCGTGCTCATCGACTTCCCTATCGAGGGACAGAAGAGCATTGGGTTCCTGACCCGTACGCTGGCCGACGCAGATACCGGCGAAGCCCTCGCCGCCGTCCTGCTTCCCAACGCCATCAATCCGACCTCGGCGTTTCTGCAGGTGCTGCCCATGAGCCGGGTCACCGAGACCGCAATGACCATGGAGCAGGCGATGAGCATGCTGCTGACCGGCGGCGCCGTGGGGCCTGAGACGATTCGCTACTCAGCCGGCGCCGGCGTAGTACAACAGGCGAACGCCGCTTCGCCAACTTCGCTGCCGGAACAACAATGAATCCCGCAGGACATCCGGTTAAACTAAATACCAAGCCATGAAGACCTGCCCTCCGACCATTACCTTGCTTTCCTTCCTCTTCGTCGCCATAGGAGTTATCTCAACCGCGGTGCATGTCTGGCAGTTCAAGATCGTTCGGCCCACCTTCCTTGAGGAAGTTGGAGTCTACGCGATTGGCGCTCTCGCTGTTGTCGCTGGTATCTATATGCTGCGCGGCCGCAACTGGGCACGCTGGCTCGCGCTAGGCTGGATCTGCCTTCATGTGATTGTCGCCGCCTTCAATCAACCCATCGGCTTGGTTATCCACGTGGTATTCGTGGCGCTGCTGGCGTGGCTCCTCTTCCGGCGCGAATCGCAGCAGTGGTTCAGCCCAAGGCCCGTAGCAGCGACCCCGACGATTCCGCTACCGCCAGATCCCCCGCCACCGGTTGATTAGAAGGTGACGACAGGCGCGCACGGCAGACTACTCTTCCGCCAACACCTCGTTGACGTGCTCGCTCTCAACCGTCACCTTGCGCAGGTTTACGTGGTCGAACTGCGCCCAGATCAGGCCCACCGGAACGACGCTCAGGAAGGTGACCAGCAGCAGAGTCGCGCCGCAGGCTGTAGCAGCCTCGGGCGAGGCGCCGAGTATCGCGGCCAAAGCTACGGCGACCAGCCCTATCTGCGAGAACCACCCGATAACGGGTAGCTGGAAGACGCTGGCGCCGCCGCTGGCAACCATCAGCAGAATGCATTTCGGCGGGGTGATGGCAATCAGTTTCGGGCTGTCTACAAACGCCTTGCAGCACTCAAAATAAGCCGTCGAGATAAGCAACCACATCGTCAAAGAAAGCGCCGCCGCTGCAAGAAAATCTGAGAACGACCGCATCGTGTCGAGCCCGGAGTGAAACGTGCGAATCTTGTTCCCGACGGCGTGTCCCAGATTCTTTGAAATCAGTCCAAAGCTGAATTCCAGAAATGAGGCCACCTTCTCGCCGGCCAGGCGCACGGCAACCAGAAACAGCGCCCCAAGGAGAGTGATGACAAGCCCGCCGTAGCGCACCACCAGCAAAGCGAGTTCAGGGCTGTGATGGGTGAGCTTTGCCATCACGCCTGCGTGCGTGGTTCCGCGAATGATCTGGTCGGCAGGCACCCAGAACATGGCGATGGAGAAGATCAGCGCCATCGAACCCATATCGAGCAGACGCTCGACGATGTATACCGCAATCTGCGAGCTCACGGGCAGGCCGGTCTTGCGCGCCACCAGATACGGCCTCACCAGATCGGCAACGCGCCCGATGAGGGCAACCGCAGTGAACCCGATGACCTGGGGCCCGAGCAGCGTGAGCGAAGGTATCTTCTGGGTGTGCCGCACCAGCCGCGCCCAGCGCGCTGCGCGGAAGACGTAAGCGGCATAAATACAAGCCGTGGCGAGCGCAATGAGCCGCCAGTCCGCGAGGACAATCTGGCGCCGAAAGAGCCCAAAGTCGAAGTGGATTCTGTCACGGCCCCAATACGCAAAGCCGGCGAGAACCGCAAGCACCACCAACCCCAAAATCCACTGTCGTTTGTTCAAGCTTTCTCCGTCTGGCATGGGACTCCCGGAATCTGACCCGAAGCCTGAGTGTCCCTCGTTTGCCCGCATTCGTCGCGTTCCAAAACTCGGCCTGAGGCAAAAACGATCGTGCTGATGGAACGGCTGTATAGAAGAGTGTAAAGGATGGAGCGAAGAAGAAGGCCTCCGCAGACTACCTGCTTCCCGATGCCTGAGTCGCCGGCGGACCCTGTTTCAGTTGCGCTTCACGCGCCAGCACCCGGCGGTTGAACTCGTGAATCACCCGCGCCACATAGGCGCGCGTCTCGTAATAAGGAGGAATGCCGTGATACCTGTCCACGGCCGCCGGGCCGGCATCGTAGGCTGCCAGCGCCAGCGCCAGATTGTCGCTATAACGGGTCAGCAGTGCATCCAGATAGGTTGATCCTCCGCGTACGTTCTGGTCGGGGGCAAAGCTGTCGCTCACGCCGAGCTGGGTCGCCGTGCGGGGCATCAGCTGCATCAGTCCTTGCGCTCCGGCGCTGCTCACCGCGTGGGGATTGCCGCCGCTCTCAGCCTTTACTACGCTGGCCAGCAGGTCCACGTCAATGTTGTGGACCTTGCCGGCGCGAGCCAGCAGCTCTCCCAGGTCGGCCGGCGTAAGCTTCGCGTTCGGCTGGGGCGCAGCCGCGACCGCTTCGACCTGCGCGGGAGCGTCGGGCACACCTTCTACGTTGGCGATCTGTCCGGGCGCGAATTCAATGTAGTTGTCTTCGCCTGCGCTCAAGTAGAGCCGCACGCGCCCGTCCACCTGGGCGTGATGATCGCATCGCATCGCGAACCCGTTGCTCAGCGTGACCCGTTCGGCAGCGCGCAGCGCCGGCGCCAGGCTCATTACGCCCGCAATCGCCGCCGCAACTGTCAGTCTCCGCTTGTGCATTGCAAAAATCCGGTCCTGCCGGCCGTCAATCCATGGTAGCCGACGTTTCAAGGTTCGCGTTCACAACTTTTTTCAGTGCCGCCTCAATGGCAACAGCCGCGCCATCGTGTTCGTTGGATAGGGCTTGTTTCCAGCCGCGCGTTTTTGCCAGGGCGAGCAGCCCACCGGACGCATTGCCCATCATCACAGCTTGCCCGGCCCACTCCAGCATTTCAACGTCATTCCAGTTGTCGCCAATGGCCATGGTCTCTTTTCGGTCAACGCCCAGCCGCGCGGCCAGCCGCGCCAGGGCCCATCCCTTGGTAACACCCGGAGGCAACAAATCCAGAATCGACAGGTCACGCGCCGGGTACTCCGTGCACACCGATTCGCAGGCCGTAGCCCACTCACTCGCCTTCAGAGCCTTCTCGGCGGCGCGCATCTGGGCCAGCGAACCTGCCACCATGCCCTGGATAGGATCCTCACCGTCGGGCAGTGCGTCCTCGAGCGGCTTCACCACTTCAATCGCATTCCGGTTCTGCTCAATCCACAGCGAAATGCGCCCATGAGCCTGTTCGAGGTTCTCAAGCACCAGCTCGCCCCGGCCAGCACGATCGAAGGTGAAGACGACGCAGCCAAATTCCCGCAGCAACCCGCATATACCCCGCGCTGCGCGAGCTTCCATGTGGCACCGGTCGATGGTTTCGCCGCCGAGCGTCTTGATCACTGCACCATTCGACGCGATAAGAGGCGTATCCGCTCGCAGGCCGAGGCCTTCCAGCACCGGAGTGGTGTACGCTGCGCGCCGGCCGGTTGCGATGGCCACGGTCACTCCGGCCTCCTGCGCCGCGCGAAGCGCCAGCGCCCCGCGATGACTCACCGTCTGTGAGAGTGCGGGGAGCAAGGTTCCATCCATGTCGATGGCAATCAGGCGGACCGGGGGATGCATGAACCCAGTGTACCGGGCGAGGGGCCGGAAGCCTTGTGGGTTAGGCCTGTTATTGGCTCGACGACATTTCGTGATAGGAAACACATCCGCTCGTCTCAGGCCCGGCGCACAATGCGCAGAACAGAGGTGTCTTGCGTGCTTTTGCCTGTTTTGGTGGCTTATTCCACGCGAACCGGTTCTACCGCCGAAGTCGCCGAGGTCATTGCCGAAGTATTGCGCGAAGCGCAGCTGCCCGTCGAGGTGGCCCGGATGCGTGACCTCAAGACGCTCGGCGAATACGGGGCGGCCATTCTCGGCGCGCCGCTCTACATGGGCGGAATGCCCTCTGAGATGCACAGGTTTCTCAGCCGGTATCGAGTTGGTCTTGCCGGAATGCCGGCGTGGGTCTTTGTACTCGGGCCGATTCAAGGCAAACCCGAGGAGTTCAACACCGCCGGCGAGCAGGCGGCAAAGCAACTGGCTCAGTCCCCATGGCTCCAACCCGTTGAGGTCAAGATCCTGGGCGGCCGCTTCGACGTAAACCACATGCCGTTCCCCTTCAACCTCGCGCGGCATCTCCCGGCCTTCCCGGCAAAGGACATCCACCCTTCGGATATTCGGGATTGGAACGATATTCGCGCCTGGGCCGCAGGAATTGCGCGGCTGATTCAGCCCGCCGCGTAATGATTGCGCGAATCCGGTAGTCTATCTGCATGGAACGCATCTGCTCCCAATGTCACGCCGTGCTGGCTGACGAGACTCAGGCCGACTGGTGTCCGGCCTGCGGCGGAGCGCTCACACTCCGCGAAACCTTATCCGAAGAGTCAAACCGCGGAGCGGTGGATCACCGCGGCATTGTCCTGCCGCGCCGGCACGCAATGGGCGGAATCATCACGCCGGTCTAGGCGGCCTGGAACTGATCTTCAAGCAGTAGTATCGACACTTGCCGCTTCCGCCAGCCTTGCCTGCCTTTCATCGAAGGTCCAGAACTTCTGGGCCTTCAGCTCAAGCGCGCAGGCCACATGCAACGAGTCGAGAGTGCGAACGCCAAAGATGGGGCCGTATCGTTTCGCCAGGCCGATGCTGGTCGCCCAGGCGCGATAAGGAAAGTCCACCGCGAACCAGACTCCCCCCTGCCAGTCCCGTTCGAAATCGCTCCAGACTAATTGCGCCTGCGCAAGCGGGAGTCGCATGAGAAACACTTGTTGATAGACCGCATTGGCAAGCTCCGCGCGATTGAAAGGTGTGAGGAGTACAGTGGGAGCGCTAGCCAGTCGTTGATCGACGCTCCGTGAATGCGCATCAACAATGTAACTGGAAACAAGGAAGCTCGAGTCGACGTAAACGTTCAATAACGACTCTTTTCTCGCTCTTCAATCAAGTCGGCAACCGGCGTCAGTACCCGGTCTCCAAAAATTGCCCGCCTGCGCGCTTCAAAATCAGGCCACTCAACCGGCTCAGGCCTTGGCGATTCGGGAACGATTCTCGCCACGACCCTGTTGCGCTTACGCAGCTCAACCACCTCGCCGGCGTCGAGCCATGCAATCAGCTGACGGGTGTCGCGGAGTTGACGCAGATTCATGCTCGGCATGGTTCAAATGTGGCACAAAATGTGTCACATTGCAATTCTCTATTGAATTTACACGGCTTACTCGTACCGCAGCGCCTCAGCCGGAAGCACCCTTGCCGCCGCCGACGACGGATAAAACGTTGCCAGCAGCGAGATCCCAATCGAAACCACCGAGACAATCACGCCGTCGATCAGCCGCGGCGCGAAGGGCAGGGTATCGATCGAGTATACGTCCGGCGAGAGCGGAATGTGGTAATGGCTGCCGGCCCATGAAGCCACATATCCCAGCACCAGGCCGATCGCCGTCCCGATCACGCTGATCAGCAGTCCCTGCAGCAGAAAGATGCGCTTTATCTGCCCGGGTTCTACGCCAAAGCTCATCATTACGGCAATGTCGCGGGTCTTTTCCATCACCATCATGGTGAGCGCGATGAGAATATTGAGCGCTGCCACAATTACGATGAGCGCAATCACGATGAATGTTACGATCTGCTCGAGCTTGAGAGCGCGAAACAACTCGCGGTTCTCCTCGGTCCAGTTCGTGGTCATGTAGCCTTTACCGGCGGCCTGCTCAATGGCCTTGGCAATTACGGGCGCGTTGTTCGGGTCGTCCACGCGAAAGCCGATCACCGACAGCAGGTCGGGCTCGTCGAACAGACGCTGCGCATCGGCCAGCCGCAGGAACCCCATCTGCGAGTCGTACTGGTAAAAGCCGGTGTGATAGGTACCGGCCAAACGGAAGCGCATGTATTTCGGAATCTCGCCCAGCGGCGTAAGGTCGCCCTGCGGGCTGATGAGCAGCACCGAGTCGCCCACCGTTGCGCCCACCGTATCCGCAAGGTCGCTGCCCAGGACAATCGGCGGCAAGGCTCCAGGCGAAGATGTCGCCCCCTGCGTTACCGGCTCGAGCGCCGCGATCGCGCCCGGGGTCGCATGGTCGAGGATGTGGCTCACCCTGCGCTCGTCGTCCGGCAGAATGCCCAGCACCAGCGCACCCCCGTCGCGCGCGCCGCGCGCCACCAGCACCTGCTCCCACAATCCTGGCGAGGCGGCAACCACATGCGGCACTTGCTGGAGCCGCGCAAGCAACGGCCGCCAGTCCTTGATGCCCATCTTGTCGGCCTGCAACAGCTCGATATGCGCGCTCGAATCAACCAGCTTGTCTTGGAGATCCCTTCGCATCCCGTTGGTAATCGCCAGCGCGATGATCAGCGCCGCCACCCCGGCCGCCACCCCGGTGATGGAGATGACAGTCACAATGCCCACTACGGCCTGCCTGCGCTTGGCCTTCAGGTATCGCGCCGCAACTCCCAGTTCGAATCGCATCTTCTATTATTTTGCGCCTGCCGGTACTACGGTCTTGGCCGCGCCCACGTTGTCATACCGGTCGTAGGCACGCACCGTGATGAGATGCTCGGCTGTCTTTGCACCGCTGCCTTCCAGCGGAATCGAAAAATCGTACTTCTCCTGCTTCGAATCGGAGATAACGCCCACCGGAGCCACAAATTGCCACCGGCCGGCATCGAGCGAGTACTCGGCATGAGCGATCGGCGAGCCCGAATCATCAGCACTAAATGTGACGTGGAGAGCCGGCGGGCAGTCGCTGCGGCCACAAGCGTTCGACTCGGCCGCGGCTTTCAGATTCGAAATCACCGGCGGCGTAGTATCCACCACAAACCGGTCGCTGACCTTTTCACCTGTCAGCGCAGCTGCGGGTGTGTGCGAGGGCGCGTCCGACGCAACCACCTTCACCTGGTATCCGCCATCGGGAATCAGATCGGCATCGAAGCTGTAAGCCTTCTCGGTGATCTTGTCCTTGAGCAGCCGCCATACCGTCTCGCCGTCGCCACGCAGGTAGATCGAATAGATCAGATCGTCGCCATTGTCGTCGTGAGCTGCCCAGCGAATTGTCACCGCGGTCCGGTCTTTCACCGCCTGCAGCGGCGAACTCGAGGTGGAACTCGCGCTTCCGTCGTAGGTAACGCCCTGGCCCGAAGACGGCAGCGAAATGTTCACAGTAGGCTGATTGGGCTGCGGTGGCTGCGGGGTCCACCGCGCTCCCGGCGCCACGATCAGTTCGTCAACCACCGGCGCCGCGTTCACGGGCAGATAATTCACTCCAACACTGCCCAGTATTCCGTTCGGCTCGAGCACTGCCTTCCATTGCAGGAATCGCCCCGCCGCCGACGCCACAGTGCCGTCGCGTAGCGGTTCCCAATCGGTCCAGCCGCGAACAGGTTGCTCAATGTTCCCGGTGCGGGTATAGATCTCGTATCCCGTCGAACCGGGTTCAATCTCGACGCGCCCAAATCGGGCCATCGCGCCGGTGTCGAGCACATCGCTCGCGTATTCGTGTTCTTTCGGGAAGCTCGCGTATTGCCTTACGGGCTTTATGTCGAACGCAATAAGTTTTCCCGTGTTACCCGTGCCGATCAGAATTCCACTACCTTCATCGTCACGAACGGTCGCCAGGCACAACCCCTGCTGCGCGTCCAGATGTCCTATGTCGGCATAGCTGCCGTCGTCCTCAATCCTGTAAATGTGCCCGCGATTGCCGCTCAGGGCAAACAAGCTGCCTGGAACTGCCGCGAGCGCATAGACAATGTCGTCCTTGCTGGCCCACAGCTTGCGCGGCGCCTGGCCCTCGGTGATTGCGTAAATCTCGCTGCCTTCGGGAACCGACGTGCTCTCATTGGCCGCCTGCAGCGATTGCGGGTTCACGATCGTGATGCTCACCTGGCCCACGCCCTGCACCGGAAGCGGGGGCAGGGGATTGTGGCTCTTGTCGCCCACGCTTGCGGCGTAGATCGTCCCGTTGGCCGCAACCGCAACCGAGGTGATCTCTCTTCGCGGCGCCTCGAACAGAACGTAGCCCTTCCCCTTCGCGTCAATGCGATATACGAGGCCCGATCCGTCGGAACCCGCGATCAGGTTCCCCTTCGCATCCCATGCCAGAGTGCGGATGTGAGCTTCGTCGCTCTTGAAGAACTCCTCCGGCGCGGATCCCGCTTTCAAAACGTCCACGCGAAACACGGCAGCGGGATTCCCGGTGGCGATGTACATCCGGCCCGCCTGATCGAAGGCAAGGTCCCAGATGTAGTGCGACTCCCGCCTTGATTTGTCCGCGTTGGCCTTGTCGTCCTCTGTTGTTTCCGAACCGTCACCCGCCCCGGCATCGGCCTTCGCAATGTCAAACACCACTGTAGAGTTTTCATCGGTTTGTTTTGCGGTCGCTGCGGGGTTCAGCTTGAACACCCTGCCGCTCGG
>Ga0326727_10023132_pt1 | contig 11905 bp, 8 predicted proteins | sample MB2enrmetagenome_FD_207643 | JGI IMG/M metagenome (GOLD analysis project Ga0326727, IMG submission 207643) | Lab enriched peat soil microbial communities from McLean, Ithaca, NY, United States - MB29MY | ecosystem: Environmental > Terrestrial > Soil > Wetlands > Peat | place: USA: New York... | reverse complement strand
GTTAATGCCGAGAAGAGCGGCGGAAGCGATGCTCTGGCCAGCCTCGCCTCGCTTACGGACGACGAATCGGATGAATTGAAAACCAGGATGGACACTGAAATTGCGGTCATAAAGGACGACTCGATTGCCCTGGCCGTGATGAACAAGATGGGAATGCTTCACCTGGCGAACCCTGACCGGTCCAGCAAGGAGCCAGGACCTTTAGTTAGTCCAGAGGCTTTGCCCGCAGATCAGAGGGAAGGCCTAGTTGGCAACTTCAAAGGACATCTGGAAGTCAAAGAGGTCGGGAATTCTCGCCTCATAGCCATTACTTGCACGGATAGAGACCCCGTCCAGGCCGCGAAGATTGCAAACCAGGTGGTTGTCGAGTACAAGTCTTATCTACTCAACTCAAACTTCAATTCCTCGAAGGAAGTGTCGCAGTGGCTCTCTGCGCAGTTGGGTGACCTTTCCGACCAGGTTGCCAAGTCGCAGCAGGCCGTCGCGGACTTCGAGCACACCCATAACCTTTCTTCCGCAATGCTGGGCCTGTCTACGCTGGGAGGCGGCTCTATCTCCGCATCTGGAGTTTCCGGTGGCGGCGGCGGCCCCGTAAACATCCCGGAACTGGAACGTCTGACGGCGCTGAACGAAGAAGTGACTCAGGCCGAAGCCGTGAGGCTCGGGCACGAAGCCATCTACCGCCTTACGGAATCGGAGAACCCAGACCTGATCTCCTCTCTCAGCTCCAGTTCTCTTCCCGGCCTTTCCAGCTCGACTGTCATGTCCCAGGGCAATGGCCTGGACATTCTCAATTCATTGCGGGAACAGGAGGTTGCGGCGCGGCTGGCGTATGCCAGCGCGCAAACCAAGTATGGCCCGCGGAATCCTCATCTGACTGACCTCGCGAATCAATTGAAGTCTATCCGCGAACAGATGCAAAGCGAGATTGCCAAGATAAAGCAGCGAGCGAAAAACGACCTCATTCTCGCGCAGCAGAATGAGCAGGCGCTGCGCTCTGCCTTCGAAGCGCAAAAGCTTGTGACCAGCAAGATGAATGACGATGTCGTGCAGTTGGGAATTCTGCTCGCGCAGGCCCGCTCCAGCCGCGCACTTTATGACATTCTCTATGCCAGGCTGCAAGAAACTAACATCGATGCGGGCAACAGCGCGACAAATGTGACGGTTGCTGATCCCGCGCGTCCTCCCGGCGGTTATTACATGCCGCAGCGCGGTTTGTTCATTTTTTTCGGCCTCTTCGGCGGTCTTTTCCTGGGCACCGGCCTGGCCTACCTCCTTGAAAGCCAGGATGACACGCTCACCGATAGCTTCCAGGTGGAAACGGTTTCGAACCTTCCGGTACTAGGAATGATTCCATTTCACCGCATGGAAGCCAGACCGCGAGAAGGCTCTCTAGCTGCGGAGTTGAGCTCTTTCCTGATAGCTCCTGAGAGCGCCACGGCTGAGTCACTCCGTAGCCTGCGCTCAGGGCTCACTCTTTCTGGCGTGGGACGCAAGCTGAGGGTTCTATCAGTTACCAGCGCTTTGCCCGGAGAAGGAAAATCTTACACTACCTATAATCTGGGACTTGCTTTTGCCGCGACCGGTTTGAAAACTCTCATCATTGATGCCGATCTTCGGCGTCCCCGGCAACACGCCCTTTTCCGCGCGGCTCGGGAAGATGGGTTGGCGGATGTTCTAGCTGGCCTGAAATCGCTTGAAGGTGCTTTGGTAGCCCATCCCGTGGAGCCGAATCTTACATTGTTGCCCGCCGGCCGGCAATCCCCGCTCGCCGCGGAACTTTTAGGGTCGGGCGAGATCGAAAAGGTTATCGAAACCGCCAAAGAGCGGTTTGACCTCGTGCTCATTGACAACCCGCCCACTTTGCCTGTGGCCGATGCAATTATCGTGGGAACTCATTGCGATGGAACCATCGGTGTGTTGCGCGCGGGTCGAACTTCTCGCAAGGCGTTGCGGCGATTTGTGCAGACTCTTGCTCGCAATCGAATTCACATCCTAGGCATGGTAATTGAAGCAGTGGATATGTCGGCAACTGAATACCGGAGCGTGTATGGCTACAATGTCCAGAGTTATTATGGCGAGAAGTAAGATGCCTGTGAGCCGCGCCCTTCTGCATCTGCTCGCTGTTGCTCTGCCGCTTGCAATGATGGCTGCGCCAGGGAACGCCCAGGTGGCGGGTGGCGGCTCCATTTCTTCTGCTGGCCTCGGCAGTTCATCTTCCTCCAGCGTAAAAGCCGCGTCCGCGACTCAAGGTCAGGGACCAACCATCGTTCCCAAGGACTTTTCCGCGCTGCGCATTGAGCCCGGAGACTTGTTGAGCGTGAGTGTTTTCGACACGCCCGAGTTCTCCAACTCGTATCGCGTGGACCCCGCGGGTAACTTGACAGTTCCCCTGTGCGGCAAGGTAAGCGTTCGGGGGCTGACTTTGCAAGAGGCGGCAAGACGCATCGAGGCCGCACTCAAGGACGGCCAGATATTGACCGATCCGCAAGTGAATGTGGACGTGCAACAATATGCCGGTCAATACGTAAATGTAACCGGCGAAGTAGGAACCCCGGGACGGATAGCGCTTATCGCTCCCACTAGTCTTGGTGAAATTATTGCTCAAGCCGGCGGTGAAACTGCATTGGCGGGCGCACGCATCAAAATCCGCCGCGGTGGCGACGATGCCGCTCCGGAGGAGGAAGTTCCTTATTCCCGCAGCAAGAGCACGCTAGAGACAGCATCTATCCTTGTGCGGCCAGGCGACTCGCTTTTCATTCCGCGCGCCGGCATCGTCTATGTTTTGGGCGCGGTGAACAGGCCCGGCGGCTACCTGATGCAGGAAGATGGGAAGTTGAATGTTGCCCAGGCATTGGCGCTAAGCGGAGGAACTGCTCTGCAGGCTAATACAGGCGGCTTGCGCGTCATTCGCCGCAATCCTGACGGAACTGTGCTGGATTTCCCCCTTTCCTACAACGGCATCGTAAAAGGTACGCAGACGCCACTCATACTCCAGGCGCAAGACATCGTTTACGTGCCCATGAGTAAGGTCAAGACTATGTTTTCCAGCACATCATCAATCATTTCGGCAGCCGCATCAACCGCCATCATTGATCGTTAACCTGAGCGCAATGTCTTTGTAGGTATAGCAACTTCACGCGCTCACGCTCACTCTTACGAGGATAATTTGAGATATTTATCAAAAGACACAGGTCTGGGCATGTCGGACATCCGGGCCGCCGCGGTGTTGATCTTCGTTATTCTGAACATCGCTGTGTTTTTCGTGCGCTTCCTCATTATCTGGCGTTATCGCGCACTGTTTCCCTTCGACAGCGTCCAACCGATTTATGCCGTCTGGAAAGCAGTCCACCACGCCCCGGTCTATGAATGGCCGCTGTCGTATCCCTTTTCGCTTGCGTTATACAACTATCTCTTCTATAACACCTATGCTTTTTTTCTAAGGATGGTCGGCGCAACAGGCGCTGACATCATGACCTACGGGCGCCTGTTCACGCTGGTCTTTCCCGTCATGGGCGCCGTAGCGCAGTGGAAACTTCTCGAGCATTACCTCAACCTGCGCGGCATTCGTAGCGCTCTTTCGCTTATTTTTGCGGCAGGCCTCTGGTTATGCACTTCGATCGTTCGCTATTGGGCACTCGCCATACGGCCTGACATGGGAGCTATCGCTCTGGTCATGGTAGCTCTTTATATAGTCGTGCGCCGGCCGCGCTTTGCTTTCGCTTATTCGGGCGTAGTGTTCTATTTCGCATGGTCATTCAAGCAGTCTGTCGTTCTGGCGTTTGCCGGTGTCTGTTTGTTCCTCCTGTTTCAGAAGCGGTGGCGCGATCTCCTGGTTTTGGCCACTGTATTTTCGGCACTGGTTGCCGCAACGCTTCTTCTTGGCACTCCCGAATACCGGTTTAACATCCTTGTGGCTCCGGGACTTGTCAAAGAATTCAGTCTGACGTGGGCCTCTCAGATGGCTCCAAAGTCATTGGTTTCAAACTCATACTGGATTCTTGCCCCCATCGCTCTGCTGATTGCGGCCTCTGGGCGCCGTCTAGATAACACTGTTCGTCTACTTACCATTGTTCTTGTTGTTGCGTTGGCTGGCGGATTAGCGGAAATGACAAAAATCGGCGGCTGGGACAACTACCTTCTTGAGGCGTTCGTCGCTGGCTCAACTTTGTTGCAGATAGCCGTGTTCACCACCCCAGGGAGGTTTGTCAGCGCCCTCGCTGTAGTCGGTTGCATCATCCCGGCAATACAGTTGGCAACAGTGCCAAGCGGGACTCGTTTACATGCCTTTGGAACGGTGGGGATTGCCACCCCGGACGAATACGCGGACGCTTTGGCGATGCGTGATCGCTTGGCGTCGATGAAAAAACCAATCTTTAGCACCGATCCAATGTTTTCACTTCCGTGGATTTCAAACGATAATCGCGCCCCTGCCCTGGTCATTGATTCCATTTTTCACGATGCCACGCGGTCTCAGTGCCGGGATGGATGCGTCGAAGGCATGTTGCAGAAAGGCGGTATCCCCACTGTCGTGCTGGCCAGCGACGACGATGTTTACAAGCGCAGCTTGAGTCCTAAGTACCAGAAGGTTGGAGAAGCGCGCGAATCAAGCAGAATCTGGAGTATTTACGAGCTCAAACCCCAGACATCAGGCCTTGCTTCTTCAATAACAAAATAAGCCGTCGCCGCGCTCGAGGCGCGCTTAATCATTCGCAGAGGATTCTGCATTCGTTATTCGGAAGGATTTATGGAATTTACAGGCGAGCGCCTTGTGCTGGGAAAGTCCAAGGCCCGAATTGAAAAGGAACCTCTGGCTCGTTATCGCTATGCTGCGCAGCTAGTCACAGGAAAGCGGGTCGCGGATATTGCATGCGGAACCGGCTACGGGACCCAGTTGCTTGCCAAATCCGGTGCGCGGAGCGTCCATGGCATGGACCTCTCAGAAGAAGCGGTGAAGTTTTGCGTAGAGAACAATATTACCGCTAACGTGACCTACAGCGTCGCAAACGCACAAGACCTCACGGCCATCGCGGATGGCGAATTTGACCTTGTTGTTTCATTCGAAACAATCGAACATTTGCCCGACGTGGAAGCATACCTGGACGAGATGGTGCGTATCCTGCGGCCGGGCGGCACATTCCTGGTCTCTACTCCCGACAGGCGCATAGCGTCCGTAATGGACTTTTTCCTCCGTCGTCCCGCAAACAAGTACCACGTCCGGGAATACACGGAACACGAACTGCTGAATTTGCTCTCAACGCGGTTTCAGATCAAAGCTTGTTACGGTCAGGCATTTGTGCCTCGGTGGTTAGTGTTCTGGCCGGTACAGTTCCTGGTCAAATCCTTTTGTCGCATCCTTGACACAGCCAGGGCGCGCAACTTCAAAGACAATCTGTACGGCAACTGGGGAAATGTTGAGGTAACTCCAAGAACATCAGGCTCCAGAATTCCACAATTTTGGGTCATCTCCTCTGTCCGCCTTGAGAAATGAAGCGAGTTCAAAACAAATCGCGACCATTGTCGCTTGGATCGCATTGATGCCTGAGATCACATTACGCGGATTGCACACACATTCATGAATTGTCCCGAAGTCACCATTATTGTGCCGATTTATAACGGCTCGTCCTATCTCGAGGAGACGCTTACTTCCTTGTCGTCTCAGACCTTCAGGAATTTTGAACTCCTTGCGATAGACGATGGAAGCACGGACACGTCAGGCAATATTGTCCGCGCTTTGGCAGACGAGCGTGTGCGTTTGATTCAAACGAAGAATAGCGGGCTTTGCCGGGCATTGAATCTCGGAATCTCGGAGGCCCGGGCGCCTTATATTGCCCGATGTGATCAGGATGACATAAGTTTTCCAGAGCGGCTGGCGCGACAACTGACAGTGATGGAAGATAACCCGGAAGCTGTCGCCCTATTCACCTACAGCACTAAATTCGGAAAGAAACGCCGCTGGTCGAATGCGGATAAGTTGACTATGGCGGCAGGCGAATTAAAGCAGTATGATCCTGCGAAAGACGGCTGCGTGTTATGTTCAACTATGTTTGCGCGAACCGCTGTACTGCGCTCCATTGGCGGCTTCCGCCGACCTTACTATCCAGCCGATGATTTGGACTTGGAATGTCGCTTGTCTCAAGTAGGCAAAGTTTTGATTCTCCGCGAGCCATTGATCGCTTACCGATTTCAAACAGGCGCAAACACATACCGGGTTTTCGCGGATATGCGCGAGAAATCACATTGGGCAAAGGACTCCTACCGACATCGGTTGCAAGGCTTACCGGAACTCACCTTTGAACAGTTTCAGCTTGCTCAGCCGAACAATTTCTGGTCACGCGTAGGCAGGTGTTGCAGGGATTCATCCAAGCTGCATATGCGCATCGCAGGCCAGCGATTCTTGGATGGCCACGACCTCGCAGCCTTTGGCCATCTCGTTCAAGCTGTCCTGACCGATCCTTCCGACATTGTCAAACGTATTAAACGACATTTTTTCCACTCATGATTACCGGGCCTTGGTTCTTATCGAAACGGAATTTGAAATAGAAGCGGGCAATACGCACACATAATTTCTTCAAGGTGGATATGAAAGAGACGTTGCCGCAGCCTTTAGTTATGCCGTTGAACAAATTTCTTCCAGCACTGTTTCGTGCGTTAAGCGACGGGGGAGTGCATTATTGCGTTTTGAGAGGTTATGAGAAATTTCCCGACTATAATACGGGGCGAGACGTGGATCTTTTGGTTCGCGCGTCCGATTTGCCGCTTGCAATCCGGATTCTTAGATCGATTCCAGGAGTTCGAGTCGTCGGCTATTTCGCAAGGCCCTATGTGGCAAGCGTTTTTCTGCAAGGAATCTCATCGCCCCCAAAGGCCCGTGCGCTACAAATAGATTGCGACTTAAGCCTAACGTGGAAAGGACTGGCGTACCTGCCGGCAGACACTGTGCTGCAAAACGCCTTACTGCACCCTGCGGGCAACTCGACTTTGTTTGTACCATCTCCGGTTCATGAAGCAATCACATCTTTGTTAGCGAGCCTGCTCATTGGCGGATTCGTGAAAGAGAAGTACTTTCTCCAGGTACAGCGAACATTCGTCCGCGAAAGAGCTGAAGTGATTGCAGCCATGTTACCGCAATTTGGAGCTAAAGTCACAACCAGATTAGTGGACTCTGTGATTGGCGGTGATCGCGAGAAGATACTTGGTTGTGTCAGGGCACTCCGTACTTCGCTGGTCTTGCGCAATCTGCTCCGCGCGCCGTTCCATTGCGCACTGGCGGTTGCAAGGCACTATGCCAAAGAATTTGAAGTACGCTATCTCCCAGGACTTCTCGTCACTGTGTGCATTTTGAGTCCGGAAAGTTGCGACAGTACAACCGTCATCGAAACCTTGATGCCAATCCTGCAGTTCTCTGCAGTAAAGGTGGAAAAACGAAGTTTTTGGCCAGATTCCTCTTGTAAGTGCGATTTCTCGAAAAATGATGAGGATTCGAACAGCAACTCCGGCGCTCGAAAAAGCTCATTGGCGTCCATGGCGACTGTTGGCCGGTGGCTGGCGGAAGAGTGGCTTAGCAGGTTTCAGAAGAATTTTGCGCTTCGCCTTATCGAGAGCGATTCCCGTGATTTGATGACAAACCAGAAATGGCGCCGCTATCGAGTGCCACAATGGTTTGCGTGGCTCGTCGGGAAGATGCTCCCGTCGCCTGACCTTTGGATATTGCTCGACCCGGCAGTAGGCGGAATCCAGTCGAGCAACCATGAAGCCATTCCTGCACAATTACTTCGGCAGCTTGAAGCCTGCCGATCGTTTGTAAAGACCAGAAATAGGTTTGTCATTCTAGACGCAGACAAGCCGGCAACTCGTGTTGCAGAGGACGCCTATTCTGCCATTATTGATTTTCTTGCGCTGCGTGCAGACTGGCTGCTCAAGGATCAGTTCCCGTTTCGCTCCATTTCTGTTTCAAAGAAACGTTTTACGCAATCAAGTGATTGAATTTGCGTGGCCTATGCAGTTAACCGACAAAATCTTTATTACGCCGCACGATCCAATAGTCGGCTTACAGAAGACTTTGCAATCGATGGAGGGCTTTAAACTGAAAATAGTTGTTCTTGGCCCCGATGGGGCGGGCAAGAGCTCCGTGATTCAGAAATTAACGCAAGACCTGTGTAAGGTTGGTTGCAACGTAAAGGTACGGCACCTGAAGCCGCAAATTATCATGGTGTGGCGAGACAATCAAGAACCTGTTACTCTCCACCCTCACGGCAAGCCTCCTCGGTCGGCGCTTACTTCCGTTGCGAAGATTTTTACCTGGCTAATCGAAGAGTGGTATGCACATCTCTTTTTGGATAAGCAAGGGACAGTCTTGATTTGTGACCGCTACTATCATGACCTTCTTGTAGACCCCATCCGGTATCGTTACGGGGGACCTTTTTGGATAGCCCGGCTGGTTGGAAGACTTATGCCTCAGCCAGAGTTGTGGTTACTGTTGGATGCGCCTGCCGATGTGTTGCAGGCTCGAAAGCAGGAGGTCACTTGGAAAGAATCCGCGAGGCAGCGCCAGGAATATCTGGTTTTTGTTGGCAAACAACTTAAGCATGTGATTGTGGATGCTGCTCAATCGCTGGATCGGGTGGTTATCGAAGTGGAACATGCTATCGACGCTATATATACTTTGCAGGCTTTTGGAGGAAGGAAATGAGAGTTTTGCTTTCCGCCTACGCGTGCGAACCGAATAGAGGGTCAGAACCGGAGGTTGGGTGGCAGAGAGCCATGTCTATGCTTGCGTTTGCCGATGAAGTATGGGTGCTGACGCGCTCCAATAATCGGCCCGTCATTGAAGCAGACCCTCTAAGTTATTCTCCTGGACTGCACTTTATTTACTATGACCTTCCAGCCTGGGCACTGAAGCTTAAGCGACGCGCATGGTTCGCGCACATATACTTTGTTCTTTGGCAACGGGGGGCATACCGCGAGGCGGCCAAGTGGCACCGTGACAGTCCATTCGACTGCGTCTACCATGTAACCTTTGCAGGCATGAAATTCGGTTCTTTCATGGGCAAGCTTGGGATTCCATTTGTTATCGGGCCTGTCGCTGGCGGAGAACGCGCGCCTTTCAGGTTGCGCCGTCGCTTGCCAATCCGCGGCCAGGCAGCAGAATTGCTGCGGGACTTGGGAATTCTGATTCAGCGGTTTAACCTGCTTTCGCGTTCTACGTTTGCCGCGGCAGACCGCATTTATGTGACAACGGCTGAAAGTCTCAAACTAATTCCGCGAAAATGGCACTTTAAAACCGCCGTGCACCTGGCCGTCGCAACAAACATCCGCGCCGGCCAGAATATTGAGCGGCAACTGCCAGATTATCCACGGTTTGTATATGCCGGTAGGTTGATCTACTGGAAGGGCGCGCACCTGGCTATTCGAGCACTGGCCGAGGTCAGAGCCATGAATCCCAGCGCGACGCTTACTCTTATAGGTGACGGCCCCGCTGAAGAGTGGCTGCGTTCCGTTGTAGAGCAATGCGGTGTAGCAAACGCCGTGGAATTCGCAGGGCGCATTCCACGGGAGCAACTTATCGAAGCGTTCAGCCATTACACAGCGCTCGTTTTTCCGAGCCTTCATGACTCGGGTGGGATGGTTGTCCTGGAGGCGCTCTCACAAGGTACCCCTGTCGTATGCCTTGACCTTGGCGGCCCTGGCTTTATTGTGAACGCTTCTTGCGGGTTTGCCGCCCCAACTGCCGGCGCAGATGAGCATTGTACAGTTACGCGGATTGCAAACGCCATGAACTTTCTGGCTACCATGACTGACGACCAGTCGGCGCAATTCTCTCACCATGCAATTGCCAGAGCAAATGAGCTGTCATGGGTAAGCCTGACGAGGACGATGGCCCGCCATATTGATCTTGTATGAGGGTTCCATTAGAAAAATGGTGACGCTATGAGCCAATCCAATTGGTTGAGAGAGACTGACCGGCACCAGATGCCTGAAATCCGGCGCTTTACATATCCCTCAGCCTTGAAGTTCTTCATCCGATACCCTATCTTTCTTCTTGGATTTGGTCCACCTATATTTAGATCCCAGACGGTTGACGCAACGACCGGAGTGACTGATTTTTGGAGCGTTCTTCAAATAGGCTGGCTTACGCTGATTACCCTTCGGGCGATTTACCGTCTGCTTGCCGCTCAGCAGATCCTCATTCCAAAGCAGATACGAGCCATTTTCCGGTTAACATTCTTTCTTGGCTTGTTATTCTTAATATCCGTCGCCTATTCCCCCAGCCGCCTTGTATCTGCGGCATACGCGGTTTTCTATTTTCTTACCTTGATCTGTGTGATTGAGTTCGTTGCCGATGCCTACCAGGATCCGCCAATTTGGGTAGAGTGTTTATTTCATCTAAGGTTCATCGCGCTTTTTCTATTTCTGGCAGTTGTCTTGGTGTTGCCTTTTTCTCCGCAGAGCGTCATGATGGGCGCGCCTGGACTTGGAATACGTTTTTTAGGGGGCTCCTTGGCGCCCATGCCGGTGATTTGTCCCATAATTGCTATCATCTCGGCGTATACCTTTCTTCATTCTTTGGAGTCCAGAACTCGTGCCGCATTCTTCTTCTTTGTCGGCCTGGGAGCGACTCTGGCTACACAATTAAGAGGGGCCGAGATTGCCTTGCTTGTTGCCCTCTTGCTGATTGCTATGGACTGGGCGAGGACAGGCCGGCATGCAGCGTATATGGTCATTTTTGGATTAATGGCTTCTCTCGTCCTTGGCAGCGTGCTTGTTGGAGGTATCGGGGGAGAGCGTATTTGGAACATATTTAATAAAGGTCAAAATACTGAAGGTATTCAAAGCGCCAGCGGAAGAACTGAGATTTGGAATTATGTAATTCAATACTGTATATCTTATCCTCAGGGGATGGGCTATGTTGCTGGCTTCCGAATGTTATTCAAGAATTATTTTTCCCTCACTTCAGCGGTCGTGGCCAGCCGGATAGGCAACACGCACAACACCTTCCTGCAGTATCTGGCCGATGCCGGATGGGCGGCTCTGGTGATATATCTGATCATGCTGGCCAAAGTGCTCGCGTTGGGATTCCGCGTTGCGGCGAAGCGCACCCCTGTGTCATTTGACTTGGATAGCACGTCTCGGCATGCTCTCCGCTGCACGCTGGTGCTACTTATCTATTTTCTAGTGGAAGGCGTTGACATTTCAGACTTTGCTGCTCCGTTAAGAATTCCGTTCTTTCTTCAGAATATAGCTATTGCAATCATCCTCGGTGTGTCTGCGCGGATAATTGCCGCATCTCGTATTAGGCCAACTTAAAGACTGTTTGTGAGACAACCTGAGCAGCTTAATTGACATATGAGAATCCTTGTAGCCCACAACAGATATCAATTCAATGGCGGTGAAGACGCAGTTGCGCATGATGAAATTGAGATGCTCAGACGGCATGGCCATTGTGTCGAATATTTGGAGCAGAATAACGATTCCATTTATGGCATTGGCGGCAAGTTGATCGCTTCCGGTTCTATTTTTTATTCGGGTCGGGCGCGGAGAAGAATGCACGAGTTGATCCAGGAATTTCGGCCGGATCTGGTGCATATCCACAACTGGTTTCCGATGCTGTCGCCGTCGATTATTTTGGAAGCCGATGCGTCCGGGGTGCCAGTGGTACAAACCTTGCATAACTTCAGGATGCTTTGTGCTAACGCGCTGCTCTATCGCGACGGCGTTGTATGCACCGACTGCCTGGGAAAATCTTTTCCAATGGACGGGATAATCCACGGCTGCTATCGCGGCAGTCGAGCGGGCAGTGCGGTTGTAACGGCGGCCTATGCCTTCCACCGTTTTATACATACCTGGAATAGAGTCGATCTTTTTATCGCAGTTTCCGGCTTCGAGCGCGAGATTCTTATCGGTG
>Ga0326727_10023131_pt1 | contig 11905 bp, 11 predicted proteins | sample MB2enrmetagenome_FD_207643 | JGI IMG/M metagenome (GOLD analysis project Ga0326727, IMG submission 207643) | Lab enriched peat soil microbial communities from McLean, Ithaca, NY, United States - MB29MY | ecosystem: Environmental > Terrestrial > Soil > Wetlands > Peat | place: USA: New York... | reverse complement strand
TGGCAGACCGGGCATGGAGTTGCCGACATGTACTGCATCAGGTAATCGCGATAGCCTTCGGTGGGCGCCTCCTCCAGCGTCTGCTTGTGAAAGGCGAGGATGCCTTTGAAGCCGGTGCGTCCGCGGCGGGCCGGATCGCCGTAGAGCAGCAACTTCTGCTCGTCCTCGCTGAGCTGCTCGAAGGGCTTGGAGAGATCGATGGATTTTTCTTCGGCGGCGCGCTTGACCATCGCCTGCAGGGTCGCCGAGCCGGCGCCGGGGCCGAGGCCGCCATCAAGCAGCGGCTTGGACCAGTCGACGATCACCTTCGCGGGATCGAAGTCGAACTTCGAGCCCAGCCCGCTGCACTCCGGACATGCGCCGTACATGCTGTTGAAGCTGAACGAGCGCGGTTCGAGCTGCGCGACGTTGACGCCGCACTCCGGGCAGGCCATCCGCGAGGAGTACATCTGCTCCTCGCCGCCGACGACGCTTACAATCAGCAGCCCGGAGCCGAGCTTCATCGCCACCTCGATCGAGTTTGCCAGCCGCCTCTCGATTCCCTCTTTTACCAGCAGCCGGTCAACCACGACCTCGATGGTGTGGTTCTTGCGCTTGTCGAGCTTGACCTCTTCGTCGATGGGACGGAGCTCGCCATCGATGCGCGCGCGGGTGAAGCCGTGGGCGGCGAGCTTTTCCAACTCGCGGGTGAATTCGCCCTTGCGGCCGCGAACGATCGGCGCAAGCAGCATCACGCGCGGCTCCGCGCCGGGGGCGGCGTTCTCCGCCAGCTCCATCACGCGGGCGGCAATCTGCTCCCCCGACTGGCGTGTGATCTGCCTGCCGCAGCTGGGACAGTGGGGAGTGCCGATGGAGCTGTAGAGGAGGCGCAAATAGTCGTAGATCTCGGTGATTGTCCCTACAGTCGAGCGCGGGCTGCGCGAGGTAGTCTTCTGCTCGATGGAGATCGACGGGCTCAGTCCATCGATGGAATCCACGTCGGGACGCTCCATCTGGTCGAGGAACTGCCGGGCGTAGGCGGAGAGCGTCTCGACGTAGCGGCGCTGCCCCTCGGCGTAGATGGTATCGAAGGCGAGCGAGCTTTTGCCCGAGCCGCTCAATCCGGTAATCACCGTGAGCGTGTTGCGGGGAAAGTCCACGTCGATGTTTTTAAGATTGTGCTGGCGCGCTCCGCGCACGCTGATTTTGGAGATACCCATCTTGACGGTTCTACACGGTTCTCTGCCGCCGGAATGCGTACAGGACCACACGTAATTGGACGCGACTTCACGGACGGGCTAAAACGTGAATGGGGACAGCTCGACCCAGGTATCTTATTTGGCAATAGCGGTTCCAGTCAAACCATCGCATGATCTGGCTGGAGCCTTCCAAGCGCCGAGCGATGGCGGAGCGGGGGAGAGAACGCGTAAGCGCAGCGTTTTCACAAGTTGCAAGCAGTGCGATTCTTGCCGACCGCGGGGGTGGTCAGCAAAGAAAGTCGGTCACGAGTTAACATAGAGGAGAGCTGGACGGAAATCCGCCGGCATCCGCATCGAAAGAAGCAGGTACAAAGTGCTATCGCTTTTCATGTCTCTCGTTATGGTATTCGTCGTCCTGTTGTCGCTCGCGGCCGGGATCGGACTTGGCTACGCCATCATCTTCAGCATTCTTTACATCTTCGATCGCAGCCGGCAGTCGATCCAGGCGCGACCGGTGCAGGCGCTCAACCTTTCCGCAGGCGGCGACTGATCATGGCCGTGCTGTAAGCGGAATTCGCAGAGCCCCGCGGCGCGGGGCTTTTCCATTGGTCAAATTATTGCTGCGGCTGCTGTTGTTGCGGCTGTTGCGGCTGGTTGGGACGATTCATCTGCTGCAGCTCACGGAAGAGTTCGTCCACCGATCTTGCCGGCGGTTGCTGCTGTTGCTGTTGCTGCTGCTGTTGCTGCTGCTGTTGCTCCTCCGGAGGGGGCGCCGCGCTGGGTGGCTGTTGTCCGGGCTCGGTGTCTGCCAGCGGCGGTTGTTGTTGCTGAGCAGGAGGAGCTTCGTCGGGCTCGGGCTGCTCTTCCGGCTGTGTCTCGGGCATGGGACGGCGCGCCTGCATCTGCGCCTGAGGCGACTCCGCCGAGGCCGGAGTGAGCACGATGCGGGTGACGGCGTCCTGACGGCCGGGAGCGCCGAGAATTACGTAGTCATAGGGAGTGCCGCGCAGCAGGGCGGCGATCACCTGCTCGGGCTTGCCCGGACCGAGCTTGACGGCGACGCGCTCGGTGGGAGATGCGCCTTCGATGGAGGCTCCCGTCGCCGTGTGAACTCCATTGAGCACATCGCTGAGGGTGGAGTTGGGCGCGTCGATCGTCAGCAGCCCGCTCTGCAAGGTGACGTTGGGCTTTACCGGAGCGCTGTTGGCCAGCGTCGGCGGCGGCTCCGGTCGAGGAGGCGGTGCCGGCGCCGTCACAGCCGGAGGCGGCTGCGGGGCTTCCTTTTTCGGCGCGGCTTTTTTCTTCTTTGCCGCGTGCTTTGTCACCGGGGCTTGGGACTGCTGCTGCGGAGCCGTGCTCGATTGCGCCCACAGGCAGCCTGAAAGCACAACCAACAGGGAGATTGTCGCCATCGTTCGGTTCATCACAGCCCCGGCAAAAGTCACCTGCCAGATTCTAACCTGTTCCGCCTCCGCGGAGCATCCCTGGAGGCGTTCCCGGTTGCGTATCTTTCTTTCAGCACGGTTCTCCTCCACAGCGGGAGCGAAAACATCTGTTCGGAGGGTGCGGGCATCCATGACCCTCTAAGACGATGTATGCTGTGGAGCGCGCCGGTTGGCGTGCGTTTCGGGGTAGCGAGGAAGGGCAGTGGGGAAGAGACGATGTTCTGCATTCGTCCGTTTGCGCGAATCATTGCCGGTTGGGCTCTGATGGGCGCCTTGGCGGCGTGCGCCGCGGCGCAGGAGTGCTCGCAGGCGGGCGAGATCGAGCAGAGCACACGCGCCGCCATCGATTCAGCCGCCGTCCGGTTCATTCAGCTTGCCTCCCGTGGCGATGTGCAGAGCCTGCGCCAGGAGTCGATCCCCTCGCTTGCAAGCTCCTTCGACGAGATTCAGCAGACGGTTACGAGCGAGAAGGGCGAGATCGGCGACCAGGTGAGCATTCGCCGCGATTACCTGCTTGATGCCTCCAAGGCGCCCTCGCGCATCGCCAGCGCCGAGTTCTTCTGCGGAGTCTATGGCGCGGGCGGGCACACACCGTCGAGTGCCAGCTTTGTGATTCCGAACCTCGATCCCGGCCTCTATGCCTTGGTGTTGACCAACGTCGCGGGAGGCAAGACTCCCCACATGGCGACCGTCATTCTGCAGAAGCTGCAGAATCAGTGGAAGCTTGCCGGCTATTATCCCAAGCCGACCGAGGTCAATGGGCATGACGCTGCGTGGTATGTGCAGCAGGCGCGGAACTTCAAGAACAACGGCCGGCCTTACGATGCCTGGTTCTACTACATGGTGGGCTGGAATATCTATGCTCCGGTTGAGTTTATGAGCAGCCTGCAGCTCGATAAGCTCTCCAACGAGATTCAGTCGGCGCGGCCGGCTGATATTCCCGGCAACCAACCGGTTCAGATGATTGCCGCCAACGGACACAGCTACGAGGTGACGCAGTTGTTCGCCACCGCCGACCAGATGGAGGGACTCTCGCTGGTTGCCCGGTACCGCGTCGCCGACCTCAGCGACACGGCCCGGGCTTTTCAGGATAACGTCGCGCTGATCAAGGCGTTAGTTGCGAAGTATCCGGAGCTCAGGGAGGCTTTTACCGGCATTGTTGCCCGTGCCACGGCTGCTAATGGTCAGGACTACGGTACCCTTCTGGCCATGAAAGATATTCACTGAGGGCGCAGAAATCGCGTCTTTTGGCCGCCAAATCCTATTGACTTCGGAGACGGCCACGCTAAAATACCCCCACCCTCCGCTATGGATGGAGTTGATTTCAGGTTTATGCCTTCAGCACAACCTCATAGAAAAATCACGCAATCTGTAAGCAGCATGCCGCAACGTTGCCGTCATCCTCGGGTGCAGATCGTTTCTCGCCAGGAGGATTCGGAGTTTGTCGAGTGCCTGGAGTGTCGCGAGGTATTCGAGAGCAGTGAGTTCAGGGACATGGACATAGAGGAATCCGCCTCCGACGAGGACTGAGCGCGGCGGAACGGAAGTGGGAATCGTCTCCCAAGGTGGGCGTGTGTGTGACTTTCGGTACCTTGGGAGACAGAGTAATTTCCCGCGGGAGGTGTTATACATAAAGCGGTAAAGCCGTGTCTGAGAAGCCTTCCATCCCGAAGACCGCTCTCGTTGTAGATGATTCCATGCTCATTCGCCACAGTGTTTGCCGCTTCCTGGAGGAGCGCGGGTTGATCGTCGAATCCGCCACCAACGGGGAGGAGGCGCTGGCGGTGCTCAACAACTTCGTTCCGGACATCATCATCACGGATCTCTCGATGCCGCGCATGGGCGGCTCGGAGCTGGTCTCGCGAATCCGTAAGCTTGCGGTGTTCTCCGATACTCCGATCCTGGTGCTGGCCGCCCGGCGCAGCGCCAGCGATCTGGCTACCGACCTTCCCCTGGGCACGGCCGCGGTGATCTTCAAGGATATCGACATCGAGGCGCAGCTTGGACGCGCGCTGGATACGACGCTGGCCTAGAAGAAAGACACAAATAGTTTTGCGGCACGCGTGAAGGCGTGCCCTTCCAAAGACGCCTAACTCTAGCGACCTGTTTTGCTCTAATGACCGTAATGCGCCCGCCTCGCTATTGCAGCGGCAGGTTTGCCTCGGCCGTCAGTTTCAGGCTGGCGAATTGGCCCAGTCGCCAGCGGGAGTGGGCGGCCGCGGCGATCATGGCGGCGTTGTCGGTGGACATGGCGCGCGAAGGAAAATGTACCTGGACGCCGGCTCGCGGAGCCTGTGCTTCGAGGCTGGCTCGCAGGGCGCTGTTGGCTGCCACTCCGCCGGTCACCAGCAGTGTCTGGGCGCCGTACTCCTGGCAGGCGGCCAGCGCACGGCGGGTAAGATCGCCGACCATCGCCGCCTGAAAGCTGGCGATCAGATCGAGCGTCTGGCGGTCGCAGAGGCGCTGGAAGTCCTCGTCGGAGGGCTTTTCGATGCGCAGCAGCGCGCGTCGGCGCTCCTCGATGGCCTCAAACATCTCGTTGAGTTCGACGTAGCGAAGAACGGCCGTCTTGATTCCGCTGTAGCTGAAGTCGAAGCGCTTGTGCTCGCCGTCGATTTTGCCGCCGCGCTTGGGCTCGTGCCGGGCCTCGTGCTTCAGTTGAGCGAAGGTGAACTTCACCGCTCGCGGATCGCCAAACCTCGCCAGCCGGTCGATGACGGGGCCTCCGGGATAGCCGAGGCCGAGCAGCTTGGCGACCTTGTCGAAGGCCTCGCCGGCGGCGTCGTCGCGGGTGTGGCCGATGTTCTGGTAGCGCCAGCCATCGTCCAGCAGTTCGGCCACGTAGAGATGGGTGTGTCCGCCGCTGACCACCAGCGCCAGCACGGGAGAGGCGATCTCGATGCCCTTCTGCCGCTGCTCGAGCAGCACGGCGTGGATGTGGCCCTCTATATGGTTGACGGCGATCAGAGGCTTTTCCAGCGCCCAGGCCAGCGCCTTGGCAAAACTGAGGCCGGTGAGCAAGGCTCCCGCGAGGCCGGGGCCGCTGGTGACTGCGATGGCGTCCAGCTCGGCGTAGGTGAGCCCGGCCTTTTCGAGCGCCGCCCGCGCTACCGGCAGCAGGCTGCGAAGATGCTCGCGGCTGGCAAGCTCCGGAACCACGCCGCCATAGGGAGAATGGGTTGGAATCTGCGAAGCGACGACGCTGCTGAGCAGCTCGCGGCCGCCGCGCACGATGGCCGCTGCGGTCTCGTCGCAGGAGCTTTCGATGCCAAGGATCAATCCGTCATGACTCACACTTAGAGCATAACGCCTAAGGACTTACAATGTCCTCATGCACCGTAAGGCTGCGCTCGCTGCCCTTAAGACTCTGCGCCGACACGGCCACCAAGCCCTGTGGGCGGGCGGTTGCGTGCGCGATCTGCTGCTCGGCCGCGAGCCCGCCGATTACGACGTTGCCACCTCCGCCACTCCCGACGAGGTGATGCGCCTCTTTCCGGAGACCTATGCCGTGGGCGCGCACTTTGGCGTGGTGCTGGTGCCGCTGCGCGTGCTGGGAGAGACGGCATCGCCAAAGGCTGAAGGTGCGCCATCGAAGCTGGGACACATCGAGGTAGCCACCTTCCGCTCCGATGGCGCCTATCTCGATGGACGCCATCCCGACGCGGTGCGCTATACGGATTCGCCGCGGCACGACGTTGAGCGGCGCGACTTCACCATCAACGGGCTGCTGCTCGATCCGCTCTCGCCGCATCCCGATACGCCCTTTGGCAAGCTGCTGGACTACGTAGGCGGGCGTCGCGATCTTGAGCGCGGCGTGGTGCGCACCATCGGCGAGCCGGTGCTGCGATTTACCGAGGACAAGTTGCGCATGCTGCGCGCCGTGCGCTTTGCCGCCCGCTTCGGATTCGAGATCGAGAGGCCCACGATGGAGGCGATGCGCGCTCTGTCGGCGCAACTGCGCCAGGTCTCGCAGGAGCGCATTCGCGACGAGCTGACCCGTATGCTGACCGAGGGCCGCGCACGTCGCGCCTTCGAGCTGCTGGACGAGAGCGGACTGCTGGCACAGGCGCTGCCGGAGATCACTCGGATGAAGGGCGTGGAGCAGCCGCCGCAGTTCCATCCCGAAGGCGACGTCTTTGTCCACACGCTGCTGCTGCTGCAGGGACTGCCGGCGGGATGCTCGCTGACGCTGGCCTGGGGCGCGTTGCTGCACGACGTTGGCAAGCCCGCGACCTTTCGCCGCGCGCCGGACCCAGCGCCGCCGGCCGGAGCGCCGTCTGTTGGCGCGTACCCCTCAGGGCGCATCCGCTTCGATGGCCATGTCGAGATCGGCATGCGCATCGCCGGCGAGCTGCTGACGCGGCTGCGCTTCAGCAATCGCGAGCGCGAGCAGATCGTGGCGCTGATTGAGCATCACATGCGCTTCATCGAGGCGCGCAGGATGAAGGACTCGACCTTCAAGAAATTCGTCCGCCTGCCGGAGTTCGACGAGCACCTGGAGCTGCATCGGCTGGATTGCCTTGCCAGCCACGGCAGCCTCGATCTCTACCACTTCACGCGCGAGCGACTGCAGTCGATTCCCGCCGGCGCGGTGCGTCCGCGGCCGCTGATCAACGGTCATGACCTGATCGCCGCCGGATTCCAGCCCGGTCCGCGCTTTGCGGAGATCCTCGCCGCCGTGGAGGATGCGCAACTGGATGGAAGCATCACCACGCGCGAAGAGGCGATGGGGCTGGTGGAGAGCAACTTCCGGAGACGATAGCGCCGGAGAAAATGGCGGGATGATCCTCCGCTATAATCGTGCGATGGAGCGAGCCTCCCGGACATTACAGCGCATTATGGCCGAGGCATTGAGGCGGCTGCCGCCCGAAGAGCTTCCCGCGGCGGCGTGGGAGTTTGCCGCTGGCCGCGCCGTCGCCGAAAAGACTCGCCTGCTCGAATGCGTGGCGGAGGTGCTCATCATCGAAGTGCCGGATGCCACCTGGCGGACGCAGTTGGAGGCGATGGCTCCGCAGTTTCTCGCTCGCATCCATCCGTTCATCCCGATCAAGCGAGTCGAATTCAGGATCGCTCCGCGCCCCGGCAGGAATTCCGGAGTCTCCGAAGGTAAGGCAAAAAGGAGCCTATGAAGGTCACCGAAAAGGACGTTGCCTACGTCGCCGACCTGGCTAACCTCGAACTCACCGCCGAGGAGAGCGCGCGCATGGTCGTCGATCTGAACTCCATCCTGGCGCACATGGACAAGCTCAACCAGCTCAATACGGGCGCAGTGGAGCCTTCGGCCGTGGTCGTTCCCGCCGCCGCCGGCGAGCGCTTCACCTATGCATGGCGCGAGGACGAGCCGCGACCCGGCCTGGAGCGCGAGAGCGCGCTGGCCAATGCGCCGGATACGGACGGAAGCTGCTTCCGCGTCCCCAAGGTGATTGAACGCTAGGCGGAGAAAATCGATGAATATCAATGCAATGACCATTGACGAGGCGCGCGGGCTGGTGGAGAGCCGCAGCAGTTCGGCGCGGGAGCTGGCCGAGGCGCATTATGCCGCCATCGCCGCCCGCGATTCCGAGATCGGCTCGTTCCTGACCCTGACCCGCGAGCGCGCGCTGGCGCAGGCCGAGCGCATCGACCGCATGGCCGCCGCCGGCGATCCGCTGCCGCCGCTGGCGGGCGTTCCGGTCGCCATCAAGGATGTGCTGATGACGCGCGGCGAGCGCACCACGGCGGGCTCGCGCTTTCTCGACAAGTTCATCGCGCCCTATGACGCTACATCTGTTGCGCGGCTGGAGGCCGCCGGCGCGGTCTGCCTCGGCAAGCTCAACTGCGACGAGTTTGCCATGGGCTCCTCGAACGAAAACTCGGCCTTTTATCCGGTGCGCAATCCGCGCGACATCACGCGCGTTCCCGGAGGCTCATCGGGCGGCTCGGCGGCGGCGGTTGCGGCGGGATTCGCCGTGGCTACGCTGGGCTCGGATACGGGCGGCTCTATCCGGCAGCCGGCGGCGTTTTGCGGCGTTGTCGGCCTGCTGCCGACCTACGGCCGCGTCTCGCGCTACGGACTGATCGCCTTTGCCAGCTCGCTCGATCACGTGGGACCGCTGGCGCGCTCGGTGAAAGATGCGGCCACGCTGCTGGAGGTGATCGCCGGGCGCGATCCGCTCGATTCCACCTCGGCCGCCGCGCCGGTAGGCGAATATACCGCCGAGTGCGGCCGCGAGGTGAAGGGGCTGCGCATCGGCATTCCGAAGGAGTACTTCGGCGAAGGGCTCGATGCGGAGATTCGCTCGGCCATCGAGCGAAAGATCGACCAGATGCGCGGGCTTGGCTGCGAGATCGTGAGCATCTCGCTGCCGTACACCGAATACGCGATCCCGGTCTATTACATCGTCGCCACTGCCGAGGCTTCGGCGAACCTGGCGCGCTTCGACGGCGTCCGCTACACCTCGCGCTCGCCGCATGTAAAGACGCTGGCCGAGATGTATCGCCGCAGCCGCGACGAAGGCTTCGGCGCCGAGGTCAAGCGCCGCATCCTTCTTGGAACCTATGCGCTTAGCGCCGGCTACTATGACGCCTACTACGGAAAGGCGCAGCAGGTGCGCACGCTGCTCACCCGCGACTTCCAGAACGCATTCACAAATGTCGATGCTATCGTTACGCCGGTGACGCCGACGGTTGCCTTCAAACTCGGCGAGAAGACCGGCGATCCCGTGTCCATGTATCTGAGCGATATCTACACGGTCACGGCGAACCTGGCCGGAGTTCCAGGCATCTCGCTGCCCTGCGGAAGCAATCGCGAGGGGCTGCCGATCGGGATGCAGATTCTGGGCCGCCACTTCGACGAGGCGACCGTGATCCGGCTGGCGCACGCCGTGGAGAAGTAAGAAAGAAAGACGATGAGCGCGGAAGGAACTCCCGGTCTTCGCAGCAGCATTCTGGGTTGGTCGGCGCTCTGTCTTGCCGCGCTGGAGTCGCTCTGCGCCGCCGCCGTTGCGCTGAGTGGCCTGCGGGTTGTGCTCGGGCTGGGCTCGCTGATCGCCGCTACGGCTGCCGGTCCGGCGGAGGGATTTCACCGCGAGGCGCTGCGCCTTCCAATCCTGTGGGCCTCCGGAGTGATTGCCGTGCTCAATCTGCTGCTGCTGTGGAACGAGAGCCGCATCCGGCGGAATCCCGCGGCGCAGTGGCGAATTCAGCCGCTGACAGCGAAGCAGCGACGCCAGCGCTGGATACAGATTGCGACCTCGGTTGCCGCGCTGCTGCTCATCCTTGCCGAGGTCATCACCCATCCCTGGTTCCATCGCGAGCTCTAGCGCGGTTCCTTGGCAGATGTGTCCGTTGGGTGCCCCAGAGCCTGCCCTGAGCTTGTCGAAGGGTTCGCGCCCTGTTTTTGGGCGCTAACCTGGGAGAGCAGCTTTTCTCTTGTTTCAGCGCTCGGGAACGGCGGCAGGGCTGGGCGCAGGCGTGGCATCGACCGGCTTGATGCTGGCTACTCCGCCCTCGATCAGGCGCAGCCGTGGATCGCCTTCGATGGCATCCAGCAGCGCGTGGGTCATCTTGTCGTCGATCTGCGCCGCCTGGCTGAGCATAACCGGATACAGGACGATGATCTCCAGCCCCGCCTCTTTTAGGCGCAGCCATACCTTCGGCTCGGCACTGCCAAGGCGGATGGAGAGCGAGCGCTCGAGTTGGCGCTGCTGAGCCTCAAGAGCGCTCTTGTATCCGGCGAAGACCTGGACGACCGACTCGGAGATGCGCTTCTGCGCCAGCGTGTAATCGGCGTCCGGGGCAAGCGTCAGCGTGATGCGTCGCCAGGCGAAGTCCGAGCCCGGCAGTTGCGTGAAGAAATTCGAGCTCGGCTGGAAGACAACGGAGTTGGAGAAGGCGACGATGCGTCCGGTCGGCCGCGGCTCTCCGCCGGAGGTATCGACCTCGACGAGATGTAGCCGCACCAGCCCGATATCCACCACGTCTCCGGTGACTCCGTCGATCTGCACGCGATCGCCAACGTGGATGCCATGACGTCCGATGAGAAAGAAGTACGCGGCCACACTGAGAATCACATTCTGCAGAGCGACGGCGACGCCGGCGGTGAGAAAGCCGGCGAAGGTGGCCAGCGAGCCCATCTCGGTGGAGAGCCCGAAGATCAGGATGAGCACGATGACGGCGGTGACGACGATGCGGCGCAGGAGAAGCATCTGACGGCGCTTGCGCTGTTCCTGGATGTAGCGATAGATGGCGCGCCGCCAGAAATCCGAGCCCACCATGACGGCGACGATCACGACCACCAGCACGCCGACGCGCAACAGCAGGGCGCGGCCGAGCGAGGTGTAGGTTCGCTGAGTCTCGCTGCGCCACTGCATCATGTTGTTGGAAGCGGCATCGAGTAGGACGCTGGCCTCGGCCAGCGGAATCAGCATGGTGGAGAGCTGCTTGTACCGCGCCGTCAGCGCCTGGTTTTGCTTGAGCCGCTCGGCGAGTACGGCGGGATCGTTGGATTGCGGCTGCGCGGCCAGTTGATCGGCGCTCTGCGTCACTGCGCGCAGCTCATTGACCAGCGGCGTGCGGACGCGGATGAGTTCGGCGCGAAGCGAGGCCGTGGAGCTGATTGCGTCCATCTGCGAGCCCAGCTTGCCGGTCAGCGAGATCAACTGGCTGGAGCGCGAGATGATGCCGTTGCTGGCCTCCTGTTTGGTCGCATTTACCGGCGCGGCCGGAGGCGGCAGGAATGGAGTGACCGCGGCCGGCGGGGCATTGGTGGCAGAGCTCGCGCTGGAGGTGGAGCTGGTCGTGGCGGCAGACGGCTCCGCTGCCGCGCCTTTGCCGCTCTTCTCCGAGCTGGTTCCGCTGACTTCGCCATGCGGCGGGCGTCTGCTGCGCTCGGTCACCCGCACCTCCGGCACGGTGCGTTCCAGCTCGGCGATCTTGCCGGGCAGACCCACCGAGGTTCCGGTTGTGGCAAAGGCGTTAAAGTTCTGCAGAGCTTCCAGGCGAGCCTGGGCGAGCTCAAGTTCGCTCCTCTCCGTCGCGATCTGATCCTCGATGGTCTGGCGCTTCTTGCCGGAGGCGCGCTCCGCCTGCTGCTGGAGAGATTGCAAGGTGGTGCTCTCGTTCTGCACCTTTGCCTGCGCCGTCATCATCAACTGTGATAGGTGCGTGGCCTGATCGCCTCCGCCAGCGGGAGCGTTGCTGGGATGATCCGCCTCAAGCCGCTGCGCCTGCGCTCGCGAAAACTGGAAAATCAGCGCGAGCGCCTCCTGGCTGGTGCTGCGGTTGTAGTTGGAGTAGATCGAG
>Ga0326727_10023129_pt1 | contig 11906 bp, 13 predicted proteins | sample MB2enrmetagenome_FD_207643 | JGI IMG/M metagenome (GOLD analysis project Ga0326727, IMG submission 207643) | Lab enriched peat soil microbial communities from McLean, Ithaca, NY, United States - MB29MY | ecosystem: Environmental > Terrestrial > Soil > Wetlands > Peat | place: USA: New York... | reverse complement strand
TCCGGGCTGCTCAGTGCGATATCTGCTGCTCAGCGACATACATGGCAATTGGGAAGCTCTCGAAGCGGTGGCCGCCGAGTCCGCGGGCCATTACGATCGGATCATTTGTTGTGGCGATCTGGTGGGCTATGGCCCGGATCCGAATCTCGTCGTCGATTGGACACGCCGCCATGTCAACGCTGTGATCAGAGGCAACCACGACCGCGCCTGCTGCGGCATGGAGGACCTTGAATGGTTCAATCCCGTGGCGCAGCAGGCCACGCGCTGGACGATGGCGGAGCTGAGCGAGAACAATCTCACCTGGCTGCGCGCGCTGGTACAGGGACCGGTGACGGTGGACGGCTTTCTGGTGGCGCACGGCTCGCCGCTCGATGAAGACGAATACGTCATGTCGCTGGCCGATGCGGCCAATGTTTTCGCTTATCTCGAATCGAATATAACGTTCTTCGGGCATACCCATCTGCAGGGTGGATTTGCGTGGGTCAATGGCTGGCAGTATTCCATTCTGAGGCCGATGCCGGATAAGGCTTCGGTAAGCCTGCGCATTGACCCCGGAGGCGCCTATCTGATCAATCCGGGATCGGTGGGCCAGCCTCGCGATGGGGATGCACGGGCGGCTTATGCGATTTTCGACAGCGGGAACTCGGAGTTGATTCTGCACCGTGTGGCCTACGATTGCGAAGCCGTCAACCGGAAGATCGAGCGCGCCGGATTGCCGCCTGCGCTGGGGACGCGTCTCGCCATCGGCCGCTGACGCATTGCGAAGCACTAATTCTATGAAAGGGAAACGATGCCGTTGGCGTGGGCGAGGCGCGCGGATCGGGATTAACGACAATTCGGTAGCGAATCCGGCAAAACTCAAAGCCCCGCGCGGATATCTTATTTGTTTTCGGAAGGCGTTGCTGGAACCTGCAGCGGCGGCGGGAGTCAATCGCTGAACAGTGGCAACAGTTTCACTAGCACGATTGCGATTGCCAGCCTGGCAGCGGCCACTTACTGCATTGGCATCGAAGCTAATAATTCAAACGATCCCGCTTTCTCGCTCACTTTCAACACGCTGGTTGACGGAACGACGCCGGAGCCATCTACGTTTGTGCTGCTCTCTGTTGGACTCGGAGTTGTCAGCGTGTTTCGCCTCACAAGAGCCCGCCAGGTCGGAAGGAAGTCACGATTTCTCTTCACCCATTTCGACCCTGGCATTTGAAACACGCCGGAAACTTTGTTTGCGGGTCTCCCGGCGACGTTCTAAACCTTGCCCATGTCGAAACATCCTAACAGCGGGGAGAAGCGTTGTGGTGTAATCCTTGCAGGAAATGTTTTGTACCCGGTGCGGTGTAAAACTCGACGATTCGGCGCGCTTCTGTACCAACTGCGGTCGGCCGACCGGCGTGGGCTCGGCGGTTCCATCGGCTGCAGCGGCGGGCGGCGATACCGTAGCTCCACGGAGGCTGCGCCGGATACTTGCAGGCAAGAAGATCGCGGGCGTGTGCACGGGATACGCGGAGTACTTCGACATGGACGTCACGCTGATGCGGCTGATCTGGGTGGGGCTGCTGGTGGTTCCACCGCATCTGGGGCTGATCGCGTATATCGTATCGTGGGCCGTGCTGCCGAAGGAATAAGACAGTTCATTGCCCGGATCACTATCTGTCTGGAGGAAGTCGAGGCGCAGGCGCGGAAAGCCCCCAGGGCGGAAAGAACTTCCGTTGAGCGCTGGATCGCAGAGCGGATCGTCAGCGTGGGCCTGGAAGAGCCGTATCGATGGAAGGATTCGGTGCAGTCCGGCGACGAGATTCGTCTGTGGATGGCCGATGGCGTAGCGCATAACCTGCGTCCGTGGATTACGAAATTCAATGCGAAGCCGATCGACCGCCGCTGGCTTCCGGTGGTCGAGGAGTTTTACGGCTGGCATTACAGGAATGAGAAGTACCTTCGCAATGAGAAGTCGCTGGCTGAAGTTGCGATGGTTTATTCGCAGCAGAGGCGGCGTTTTACGGCGGCGCCCAGGCGACCCCGAAGGTAGAGAACGCTTCGCTCGGCTTCTATCAGGCTCTGGTGGAAGCGCGCGTTCCTTTCGACATGGTGCACGATCTGTTGCTGGACGAAGAGCGTCTCAGCCGCTACCGCGTTTTGATCCTTTCCAACATAGCCGCTCTCTCCGACCGGCGGTGCAAAGCAACTGGCGGACTATGTTCGATCGCGGTGCCAGCGTCGCAGCAACCAATGAGACTTCACTCTATGACGAATGGCGCGCGCCGCAAAGACTTCGGGCTGGCCGCGCTCTTCGGCATATCGTTCGACGGATCTATCGACACTCAGCTGCATAACTCCTATCTCAATGTCGAGAAAAATCCGCGTGACGGCAGTTATCAGCCTCTCGTTGCTGGCCTCGAAGATGCCACTCGCATCGTCAACGGAGTTGACTGGGTACACGTTCCTGCCACCGTGCCTCAGCCGTATTCGCCGCTGACGTTAGTGCCTTCTTATCCGGACCTGCCGATGGAAGCAAAGGGCGCGTGGTCTATTTCCCCTTCGATATCGACCGGACGTTCTGGGATGTTCTCGCCACCGACCACGGCACGGTGCTGAAGAACGGGCGAGCAGCCGTTGAGTGTCACCGGCAAGGGGATGATCGCCGTGTCGCTGTGGGCGCAGAAAGATTCGATCGCCGCGAACCTTGTCAAGATGACTAATCCCATGATGATGAAGTGATCGGTGCGCGAACTGATACCTTCGCCCGCGCAACGCGTTCGCATCCGGGTCCCGCGGGGCGGCCGCGTTAAGGCCGTGCGCCTGCTCACCAGTAACACGCGCCCCGGTAACGCGAACTTAACGGAATCGTGGAGATTGAGGTGCCGCCGATCGAGCTCAACGAAGTAATCGCCCTCGATCTCTTGCCCGGTGGGCAGATTTCCGATCTCCCCGTCCGGACTCAGTCAGGTTTTTCTGGTCTCCACGCCGGCCATGTCCTCGACGAAATTAACGATGGCCGAGTGGTCCAGATCGCCCTTGCCTCCGTTCATCAGAGTCATCAGCATCTGCTGGACCACGCTGGTCAGCGGCAGCGGCACCTTCAAAGATTCGCCCGCCAGCAGGGCATTGCGCAGATCCTTCTGATGGAGACGGATGCGGAAACCCGGCTTAAAATTGCGCGCAATCACCATAGGCGCCTTGGCATTCAGCACGGTACTGCCGGCCAGGCCGCCCTTGACCGCGTTGAAGACGACTTCGGGATCGAGACCGGCGCGCGTGGCGAGTACCAGCGCCTCGCCCATGGCCGCGATGTTACACGCCACCATGATCTGATTGGCCAGTTTGGTCACGTTGCCTGCGCCGATGGGTCCGGTCAAAGTAACAGTCGATCCGAGCTTTTCAAGGATCGGCTTTACGCGTTCGAAAACCGCGGGCTTGCCGCCCACCATGATGGCCAGCGTGCCGTCGATGGCTTTCGGTTCGCCGCCGCTGACCGGCGCATCCACAAACTCAACGCCCTTCGCTTCGCATGCCGCGCCCACTTTTTGCGCCACAATGGGACTGATGGAACTCATGTCGACAACTACGGAGCCTTGCTTGGCGCCTTCCAAAATGCCGCCGGGACCAAGCACCGCGGCTTCCACGTCCGGACCATCGGGGAGCATCGTAATGACGATTTCCGACTGAGCCGCAACGTCTTTGCCGCCCGTACCGCGCGCGGCCCCGGCCTGCGCCAGTTCCTCGACCGGCGCCGCGGCGACATCGTACACAGCCAGCGAATACCCGGCCTTCAACAAATTGTGGCTCATGGGCCGTCCCATGATTCCCAGACCTATAAATCCGATTTGCGCCATTAGTTTTCCTTTGCCTCCGAGGATTATACGCTAATGACTCCTCGGGCCCCCGTATGACATACGTATAGCGTCTGTTACGCTTCCCGCCGATGACAGGGCTTCCGGTGCAGGATAGCGTGGGTACCGTGAACATCGGATGATTAAAAATTTAAGAGCGGCCACGCGTTCAGCCGTGTTGGGGTCCTTTCTGGTTTGCGCGGGACTGGCGGCCTTGGCGCAGAGCGGGGGCAAAGTCAGAATCGGCTACTGCGGCCCTCTGAAGGACATCGACGCAGTAAAGGCCGCGGGCTTCGATTATATGGAGGTGCGTACCTCGGAAGTCGCTGCGTTGTCCGACGCCGATTACGATAAACTGGCTCGCCGGTTAAAGGAGCTGGCACTGCCTGTGCCGGCCGCATACTGGTTTCTACCTGCCGAAATTAAAGTAACCGGACCGAATGTCGATAAGGATCGGCAGAAGGAGTACCTTCGGCGGGCGCTCGACCGGACAGCGCGTTTAGGCGTGCGGCTCATCGTGTTTGGAAGCAGCGGGTCCCGCCAGGTTCCCGATGGGTTCGGTAAAAAAGAGGCTTTCGTGCAACTGGTCGATTTTGGAAAGCGCGCCGGTGTCGAGGCTCGATCCCGCAACATCACCATCGCCATTGAGCCTCAGCGCCGCGAGGAGTCGAACATCATTAACAACGTCGGCGAGGCGCTGGCATGGGTCGAAGCGGTGAACGAGGCGAATGTCCAGCTGATGATCGACTACTATCATTTCTCGGTGGAGAAGGAAGACCCCGCGATCATCCCGAAGGTCAGGGCACATCTGCGGCATCTGCATATGGCAAATCCGAATCAGCGCGTCATGCCGCTGAACTGGAATGAATACGACTATGCGCCTTTTTTTGCCGCCCTGCGCGGCATCGGGTACGATCGGCTGATTGGCCTCGAGGCCTCGAGTAACGATTTGAAGACCGAGGGCCCTAAGAGCATCGCGCTGCTGCGGCATGCGATGGGGGAGTGACATCGACGGTGCCGATTCTGGCTTTGGCTGGGGACGTGCTGCTTGGCAGTCTCTGAAGATCCTTTTCCCGATCCGAGGTTTGTGGCGGCTCGCCTATCTGGCCGTGATTCCAGTAGTTTCCGTCGCCCAAACTCAAAACATCTCTATCGCCGCAGTCACGGACAGTGTGGCCTTCCAGCCCGGACTGCCACAGAAAGGAAGCCCTGCTTCGATATTTGTGACCGGGCTCGAAGGTAGTCCGGGTATAATCGCCGCCACCGAGTACCCGCTGCCAAAGGTTCTCGATGGCATCAACGTCTGGATCAACTCCGTTCCGGCCCCGATTTTCGCCATCGCTTTTGAGAATGGATACCAGCAGATCAATGTTCAGGTGCCTTGGGAAGTACAGGGCGATCCGACAAATGTTGCAGTGTTTCAGAACGGAATTGAGGCTCAAGTGGAAGTGGCGTACACCGGGACGACGTTTACCTCGCCGTTGAGCGTGTTCTTCGCCGATGTGAACGGTTTTGGAATCGTTCAGCACGTCAGCGACTATTCGCTGGTAACACCGCAAAACCCGGCGCATGCGGGTGAATACCTGGTTGCGTACGGTATCAATCTTGGTCCGGTGAGCAACACGCCGGCAAGCGGGACACCCTCTCCATTCAACCCTCTGGCAATCGTGACCCCGGTTTTCCCCCTCTGTGCCATCGACGACACTATTTCATGGGGCGGTCCTGACTCAGGCGCCTCGGCTCAGTCTCCGGCGCTGTTCGTTGGATTGACGCCGGGAACCGTCGGCGTGTATCAGGTGAATTTCCAGGTGCCAGCGTCATTACCCGCTGGTAACTTGTCGATCGGCTTCGGGCGCGTTTTATCGGAGACGGAATACACCTCATGCCCGGGGCCGGGATCGTCCACTATACTTTTGACGCAGCAGAGCCGTACCGTTCTGCTGCCGGTTCAATGAAGCCGGATAATCCCCGATCTCGGTCATACTTTCAGTATGAAGACTGCGGTCTCTATTCCCGATGACGTGTTCGCAGGTGCCGAACGGCTCGCACGCCGCACCAGGCGTTCGCGAAGCGATATTTATGGCGCAGCTGTACGTGAGTACATTGCCCGCCATTCAGGCGACGCCGTTACCGAAGCCATGAACGCCGTGACGGACGCGGTTGGCGCGACCGGTGCCGACCCTTTTGTTTCGCTTGCGGCACGGAACACGCTGGAAAGGGTTGAGTGGTAATCTCGCAGGGCGAGATCGGGTGGGCTGACCTTCCGTCACCGTAGACCGGGAACTGCTGACGGAATGTGCGGGTAAGGTCTCCAGGGCGCGGGCGCAGTTGATCCTTGCGGGGCTTGACGTCGTGCCTGGAAGATAGACTCAGCTGGCTCCCGTGTCGGACTCGACACGCCTCGCCAGTCCGCCGGCGTTTCCCAACCTAATGGTGGCGGACTTCGAAATCCAGATCCGCCAGCGCCTGCTCGTTGCGCTCTTCGTCTTCGAGATCGCGCTCCAGACGCCGCAGCGCCACGCCGATCACATCGCGATGATGCAGCTTCGATCCGAACTGCCCCTGGCTCAGACGCAGCCAAAGATGATGCAGGCGTTCCAGATCCTCCGGCCACAGCCGTGGCGGGTGCGGTCCCAGGTTGACGAAAAACGGCGGCTTGTCCTGCGACAGAACCTCGAGGGAAAACGGGTGCCGGGGCTCCGTCAGCCGCTCCCACGCCAGACCGATGCGCCGCGCCAGTTCCGCCGTATCCATGCGCAGCGATTCGCCGGTCACCACGCGCGAGACCTGTAATTTCGCGGCGGTCTGCACAATGGCGTCGAACGGATCCACGCTCGGCACCACCAGCAGTTCCACCGTTTTCCCTTCCTTCTCGGCCATCTCCACGACCTTCGAGAACAGCTCGCGCTCGTAATCGGTGAAGAGTTGGCTCTGCGCCAGTTGATATTCGCCCGCGCCCGATGAAATCTGCCGCACCGTCATGACGACAATATCGTGGCGGCGCATGTTGGTCTTATGCACCACAGCGCGCAGATGGCTCAGATTGGTGAAGTCGCGCACGGCTACCAGGATCGATCCTGGCCGTGCCTTCAGGCTGGTCGTCTCGACCTCAGGCTGCAGATCGAGGTTGAACTCCTCGAGGCCATGCTTCTCGCCGTGGTGCTTCCTGCGGTTGATGTGCTCGGAAATCGTGAACACGATAAACAGGACGATGGTGAAGGCGACGCCGTAGATAGTCGCAAACTTCTTCGAAAAGAGATTGACGATGGCGGTGATGCCCAGCAGCAGGGTCGTCATTCCCAGACCAACCGGGATCTCGACCCCGCCCAGGTGCAGGTTCCAGGGGAATTTATATTCCTGATCGTGCCTGTGATAGCGCAGCACGAGCACGCCCAGCGCCTTCAGGAAAAAGCTCCACACCACGCCGAAGGCATACGCTTCGCCGAGCAGATAAACATCGCCGCCGCTCAGCAGGATGGTAATAATCTGCAGCAGCGCGATCAGATTGATAATCCGGAAGGTAGTGCCAAAGCGCCGGTGCGGCTTGCGGAACCAGTCGATCAGGACGCCGTCCTCGGCTACGCGATTCATCACGCCGTTAGCGCCGATGATCGAAGTGTTCACCGCGCCCGCCAGAATCAGCACGCCCACCACGACAACGAAAACGTGGAAACCAAGGCGCAGGATTTCCGGTCCCGCCAGGTACATGGCAAGTCCGCCCAGCAGGTTGTCGACGAAGGTGGGACGCACCTTATCCGGAATGATCATGGACGCGAATACGGTGATCACGCCCGTTCCGATGGCCGCATATACGCAGACGATGTTTCCGGTAATGCGCAGGTTCTTCAGCTTGGGATAGGCGATTTCGCGATACACCTGCGCCAGCGTCTCGAACCCACTCATCGACAGCAGCGAGTGCCCGAAGGCGATCATGATGGCGATGAAAGGAATCGAAGGCCAGAGCGTGCCCTTGAACCAGCCCAACGCGTCCTCGTTGAAGTGCAGGTTCCGCGGCAGCGGCATGGGTGGTATCTGCGCCGGCCCGCGCAGGATCAGCGTGATCGGGCACCAGATCATGAAAATGACCACCATCACGGTGGTGATCTGCATAATCCGCAGGGCTTTGCCGCTCGATTCGTGCATGCCCTTGGTGTTTTCCCACCAGAAGTAGATGGTCACCAGCACCGCGAATCCGGCCGAGAACCAATTCGGCGAGATCTGGAATTTCGAGTGCATCATGGTGCTGATTTCATTGGTCAGCCCAGCCAGATACTGGCCGGCGCTGACCACGCTGATCGGACCCGTCAGGATGTAATCGAATAACAGGGATGAGACGGAGAGGCGCGCGATGAAAGGACCCATGGCGTCGCGCACCACCACGTAGACGCCGCCGCGCACGAACATGGACGAACTCTCCATGTAGACCGAGCGCACGGCAAAGCTGAACAGCATTACGATCAGCACCAGCCAGCACGCGCTTCTGCCTACCGCGTGCTCCGCGATGCCACCTGCATAAAACGCGGATGACGCAAGATCGCTGAGGACGATGGACGCCGCCCGCCAGAATGAAATAAACGCCAGCGCGACCGTGGTCGCAACAACTACCTTTGCGCCCGGCCTGCTCGCCGGTTGTGATGTCATAATCGGTGCTTTTGAATATTCTAACCGGTGGCATGCCACGGACCCGTTTTGGGTCCGCTTTCACTGGCGCAAATACTTGATTAACAGCGCCTCGTTGCCCTGCTCGTTGTAGATCAATTCATCCACCAGCGCACGCGTCAGCAGAATTCCGAAGCCGCCTGGACGCATCCCCATGAGGTCCCGGTTGATGGTATGCTCGGCAGGCGAATCGGCCGGATTCGACACCGCCGCGTGGCGCAGCTTAGCGAACGAAAACCCCGGCCCGGGATCGCGCACACGGAAGAGCAGAGCGCGGTCGGCCCTGGTATAGGTGACCGTCAGATAGACGTTTGGATCGTTCCCGCCGCCGTGTTCCACGGCGTTAAACAGGATCTCGCGAAATGCCAGGGCGACACTCTCGCGCTCCTCTTCCGGCAATCCGGGCCCCATCTCGCGTACGAATTGCAGGGCGCGCAGAACGGTATCCCGGTCGCAGCGCAGCCGCAGTTCCAGCCAACGCGGGCTGGCCGAAATTATTTCGATATCGTTCGAGAGGCGGGGCGCTGCCAGTGCGCTGTCCACCATGTCCCGCACCTCCTGCGCCGCGAAAGGCTTGCGGAACCAGGAAAAGGCGTTATCGCGGATGGCCGAGACGATCTTCTCGGCCGTGCTGTCCACCGTCATCACCACTACAGGCGTCTCGGGCCGCAGACTGTGCACGCGCGCCAGCAATTCCATGCCGTCCATGTGGGGCATGATCACGTCGGTGATGACCAGATCCCAGCGTCCACCTTCGAACTTCTTCAGACCTTCCACGCCATCGGAGGCGCATTCGAGGTAGCGGCCAGTGTCGCGGAGGGCGACCGTCAGCAGATCGTGCACATCGGGATCGTCGTCAACGATCAGGATACGCTTTGCTTCGAATGTGTCGGCAGTGTCCATTCCATTCAGAGTAGATGATGAGGGAGGGAAGGGGATTCGTAGCCCCGTGCGAATCGGGATAAAATTCAGAGTGTGATGAGACTTCTCCGCGTTTGCTCGGGCGTTGTTTTGTTAGGCGCCGTCAGTTTCGCCCAGAACTTCTCGCAGCTCCCGGTCGCTCTGGTGCCCTCCGATCCCCTCGAACTGGTGACCGGCGGCATCGTGGTTCCGGCCACACCCGACGAGCGGCTGGCGGCCCAGCAGATCATCGTGCGGGCACGCGGTTAATACAAGCTTCACGCGGGCGGTCCATTCGACCTGAAGCTGACGTTCAACGCCACCTTACAGTCTTCTTATGCAGGCACTGGCACGCTCGAGGAGTTGTGGCTCGGCATGAACGGCTCACGCTGGACGGCGCAACTCGGCAACTATTCCATAACCCGCATCGCAGGAACCATGGGCCTGGTCTACGATGAGAGGCCGGCCGGCGCCATCCCCATGCGCCTTCAGCAATTGCGCCAGGCGTTTTCTCGCCCATTTATGCCAACCCCCAAACTGCTTTTATCCGCACCAGTTCGGTGAACTGGAATAACGAAGCGCTCACCTGAGTTTTACTCAGCCACGGAAGCGACGAGCCGCCCACCCTTCAGCGCCGCATCGGCCCCCGACGATCATCCGGCCGGCTATGGTTCACGCCGTTTTTGGCGCCGCCCGGAAGGCGATTGAATGGGAAATCGCGGAGAGTTCCGATCCCAGCGTGAACTCCGCCGCGGTGGGCTTTGTCAAAGGCTTTAAATATTCGATTCCCCCGCCGCCGGGAGCTGTCGCCAGAGCCAGGTTTTTTTTAACGTCAGATTTTTTTCGGCGCAGTAGTTCGCAAGGTCAGATAAGTCTGGAACCAGTCGAGTGCCAATTCGGCGACATGGTCCAGCGCGCCCGGTTCTTCGAATAAGTGGGTGGCGCCTGGGACGATCTCGAGGCGGTGCAGCGTGGAACGCGGCAACTGCGCGGATGCTTGGCGGTTCAGGTCGAGGACGACGGGATCGTCGCCTCCCACGATAAACAGACACGGTGCAACGATCCGGCCCAGAACTGGACCGGCAAGATCCGGCCTTCCTCCGCGCGACACCACGGCCTGAACGATATCGGGGCATTCGGCGGCGGCGCCCAAGGCAGCGGCGGCGCCCGTGCTGGCTCCGAAATATCCAATTCCGAGGTTTTGCAGATCCGGCTGCCGCAGCGCCCATCCGGTGATAGCGGTCAGGCGGGTGACCAGCAGGCCGATGTCGAAGCGCAACTCGGCGGTATGGAGGTCGACCGCCTCTTCTTCCTTTGTCAGAAGATCGACCAGCAGTGTCGAAAGCCCGCCATGATTCAGCACGCCTGCTACATGGCGGTTGCGGGGACTCCGGCGGCTGCTGCCGCTGCCATGGGCAAAGATGACCAGGCCTGTCGCGCGAACGGGAAGCGCGAAGTTGGCGGCGAGTTCCGCCTCACCCGCGGATATAGCGATTTCCGCGCGTTCAGTCTGGCGTATATTGGGCACTCGGGTGCTTCGCCTGGCTATCTGGCTGTTCCTGCCGAAAAGACGATTGCGGATCGACGATAGAGTATCGCTTGATGCAACCGCTGAGCAGCAATAGAGATCCGCAGACAAAAAGGGCTATGATCCCTGGCATATCGTCTCCCGGACTTTCGCCCTCCCACAGGCACTCTGACAGCCAGAATGGCCGACCGTTGCAAATTGCTCATCCCGCTGGGGTTCTGGATTTCTAAGTTCTCAAGAACTGCGCGATTTCACCCAATGCCCGCCCTTTATTGCGCCCGCCGCCCGCGTAACAGTATATTTAAACAGGAGCCTCAAGGCGGATGCTGTTGTCGGGCAGGGAGTTAAGTCCCAGAGAACGCGAAATACTGCACCTGATCGTGCGCGCCTATATCGATACGGGCGAGCCGGTCGGCTCGCGCACGTTGTCGCGTATGCGACATTTGTCGCTCAGCCCCGCCACCATTCGCAACGTCATGGCGGATCTGGCGGACGACGGATTCCTTGCGCAGCCGCATACCTCCGCCGGCCGCATCCCTACGGATAAAGCGTTCCGTGATTTTGCCGGAACGGTATCGGGCCAGCCTTTGCCCACGGCCGACCGGGAGCGTATTTTCAGTCAGATGCACTCGGGTGAGTCGCTTGAGGAGCACGTCGCCATCGCCTCCCGGGTGCTAACGGAAATGACCCGCCATGTGGGTATCGCGGCGGCCTTGCCCCGTTCTTCCCAGGAATTGGAACATATTGAGCTGATCGCGCTGTCCGACCGCCGTGTGCTGATGATTGTGGCCACCAGCGACCGCATGGTGCGCAACCGCGTGGTGACTCTCGACCGCCAATTCTCGCAGGATGAGCTCATCCAGCTGCGCAACTACGTCAACGGCAACTTCGCCGGTTGGACTCTAGAGCGCGCGCGCGCCGAACTGCTGCGCCGGATCGAAGAGGAACGCGCCATGTATGACGCGGTTCTGCAGCAGTTGACTCTCCTGTGCCAG
>Ga0326727_10023127_pt1 | contig 11907 bp, 11 predicted proteins | sample MB2enrmetagenome_FD_207643 | JGI IMG/M metagenome (GOLD analysis project Ga0326727, IMG submission 207643) | Lab enriched peat soil microbial communities from McLean, Ithaca, NY, United States - MB29MY | ecosystem: Environmental > Terrestrial > Soil > Wetlands > Peat | place: USA: New York... | reverse complement strand
TCGCGGACGTAATAGACGATCACCACAACCGTCATGGCCGCGACCAGCCAGCGAGCGACGCGAGCCAAGGGCTCGATCTTGTCGGCCCTTGCCGTAATGGCCGCCTGCTGTGCCTTCTCCTGATCGAATGATTCGTCGAGGAAGATCTGGTCCTCCTCATTGCGAGTGAGGGCCCAACGGAAGATATACACAGCAGCCATAAAGAGTACGAACGCAGCCCACACGCTCCACACCACTATTGCGGAAACCGTCATACAGCACCTCTCAACGAATTGCGGTCCCAGGTACCAGCGGGGTCGTGGGGAATCGCGGTCTCGCAGCAAGAGGGGCCCTACGGTTGACCATGATAGCCCCGAATGGATGGAGTTGTGAACTACTTCGCGAGATTTTCATTGCCATGAAGGATGCGCTGGCCGCGGCGCGACCGTGGAGTGGCTGGGCGCGTGAGCACGAGAGGTTCGGGTGACAATGCCGGTGCCGGGAGTTGAAAACAGGGCAGATGCGTCTTGAGGTAATGCGACCATTCCTTGGGCGGCCGCATCTATAAAGGGGCGTACCGTGAGCGGGGCTTGTGCAGGAGTCCGCGGAACGGTAGAGTAAGAGAAGGAAACCGCGCCCGGCGATTCAAGCCAAACAGGGGAGGAATTATGGCCACAACCACCACCACAGTTGAACCGACGCAGGAAACCCAGAAGAAACCGCCACTTGTGCTGACTTCTCAGGCGATTGCCAAGGTGCGCGAGATTATGGCTACCCAGGATCCGCTTCCCGCCGGCTTGCGCATTGGCGTAGTGGGCGGAGGTTGCTCCGGCTTCCAATATTCCATGGCCTTTGAAAACCAGCCGGGAATGATGGATAAAGTATTCAATTTCGACGACTTGAAGGTGTTTGTCGATGCTACGTCGCTAATGTACCTGAACGGCTGCACGGTGGATTACATGGAGACCCTGGAGGCCGCGGGCTTCAAGTTCGACAATCCCCAGGTGAAGTCGACCTGCGGGTGCGGTTCGTCGTTCCAGGTGTAAAAGACAGGAAACAAGGGAACAAGAAAACAGGGGCCAATGGACCGAGAGAAACTGGGTCCGAGGTGCCAGGAGATTTGGGAACAAAGCAAAGGCTCGCCCGAAGGGGCGGGCCTCTTGTGTTTTGGCTGACCCTGAACGCGCAGGGTGGGTGGATGAGCTACTGCTGGGGAGTGGTTGGGCTCGGGTTTGGGCTGGGACTGGGCAGGCCGTTGCCGCCCGATTGGCCGCCGTTCCCGCCCGGCTGGCCGATGTTGCCTCCGTTGGCCCCGGGCAGGCCGTTGCCGCCGGCGTTGCCGCCACTGATGGTTTTCGCGTCGGAGATCGGGTCGTAGGTGAACTCCCACTCGTTGTAGTGATTCTTTTTCTTGTAAATGCGGATGGATTGCCTGGGGCTGATGGGCGAGAAGCCGATGATGCCTCCGCCGCCAAAGGTTTGCCCAGATTGATCTGAGCTGGTGGAGGAACCTGTGCCTGCGCCGGAAGCAGTCCCCGACGGGCTGGTCGACGTCGTGCCCGTGCTTCCGCTCCCGCCTCCGCTGGTTCCACCGGAAGTGTCGTTTGGGTTGCTTGTGGAACCTGGGTCGGTAGGGGCCGGGCTCGGGGTGCTGCCGGTGGAACCGCCGCCAAGGAAACCCATCCCGCCGGGCATGATGGCGCCGCCGCCGCTACCACCGAGGCCATTACCGCCGCTGGGGCCAATTCCGGCAATCGACGTGGCTCCGCCCGCGAGTGGCTGGCCGAAAAAGCCCATGGCAACGGGCGCTTTGTTCTGGCCGAAGAGGACCGGCTTCCAATCGACCTTGTTGGTGATGGGATCGACGTATTGTTTGCGCAGGAAGCGGATCTCGTTGGTTTTGACGAGGGCGTCGGCGTTGGGCGGATAGGCGTGAAACTTGCGGTAATAGAGCTGAACCGCGCGGCGGTATTGCATGCCGCGATGAAAGGTTTCAAGATCGCGGTCGCGCTGGATGGATTTGGCAACCTGGGGCGCGGCGATAGCCAGCGAAATGACGACAAGCGCCATGAGGAAGATGGCGATGAGCATCACGTAGCCCTGCTCGGAAGGTTTTATTCGCCGCCGGATTGGTATCGATTTCCTCATCGTTTCGCCTTATTCCCTTGCTCCCTGTCTTCTACTCCCTATTCCCTACTCCCTATTCCCTGTTTTTTCAGAAGGACGACAAGGCGAGCGTCTGCGTGTTGTTGTAGGAGAGATCCGTGACCTCGACATTGACGGGATGGATAGCGCCGACCTTGTAGCGATGGTCGACGATCTCTCCGGTGCGGGCGATGAAAATGTCGTCGCCATGAACGAAAAAGGCGCGGAGCGATTTGTCGCTGTCCTGCTCGTAGCCAAAGTATTTGAGGTCGATGTCCGGGGGCTTGGGTGCACCGGGCGCGACCGCGGAACCGCTGGGCGTGTTGCGCGCGCTCTTAAGCGGGGTGGGGATGATGGCCGGCGCCGACTCGGCCGAAAAGATGTTGCGGCCGGTGCCTTCGTAGCGCACGTCTTCGCTTTGCGCCAGCTTGTCAAAGTGCAGCGAGGGATCGATGCCCGCGTTCGAGAGCCTTTGCGCTTCCGCGGCGGTCGCGGGAGCTTTGCCGGGCGCGGCAGGGCCATTCGGAGCCTCGGTTTGCGCAGGCGTAGTTTGCGTGGGCGCAGGCGGAGGCGCAGGTGGGCCGGAGAAGAACCACACGGCCACGCCGATGAGGACGGCAAAGAGCCCGATGGCGAGAAACACCTTGCGCTTGTTTTCAAGACCGAGAGCGAGGGCCATGTTATTCGCCCTCCTTGCCGGAGGTTGGGGCCTGCGGCGCGTTGTCAACCGGTGTTGCGGGCAAGCCGCTGGGGACGTCGGCGGGGCGCAGCCAGGTGGAGACGCGCAGACGCAGGTTGACCAGGCCGCCTTGCTGGCCGGTGAGAGCCATGGCGCGGATGATGAAGAACATGGGATCGCGCTCCAGGCTGTTGATGAAACGCATAATGGCGGGATAGTCGCCACTGATGCTGGCGTCCATGCTGATTTCGGTGAGGCCGGGGCCGGCCGCACCCTGCGTGTACTGCACGCGCGTGAGGTGCACGCCTGAGGCGACCTGCAATTCGACGATGCGTGCGTCAATGGAGGAGTAGTTGGGTGGGATGCGCTTCTGGTAGAAGTCGTCTAATTGCTTGCGGGTTTTCTCCACGCGTTGATCCAGGCCGCGCAGAGGAGCGGTTTGCAGAGTGAGAGCCCGCAACTGGATCTGCTTGCCGGCAAGGACCTCGCTGGAGTGGCTGTCCATGACAGCCCAGTCGAGGCCGAGACGGATGGCCATCGCAACGGCCAGCGCGAGCAGCAGAAAGAAGCCGGCCATGTGCCATGTGAGCGGGGAGGCGAGGCGCTCACGCCACGTCGAGGGCGATTGCGTCGCGCTCATTGCGGGCCTCCGTTCTCGGCGGGCGGGGGCGGCATCTGCACGGTACGGGGCGGCGGCGGCGCCTGCCCCGTGTAGGGTCCGCGTCCGGGTTGCTGCGGAGCTGCGGGAAGAGCGCGCGGAGCCGGCGGAGGCGCGGAAGCGGGCGGGCGCGATGCGTGATTAGTTGACACGTTTTCCGCCGATGCGTTTTTGAGGGTCGCACGTTCTCCGGGCGCGGGCGGATTGTAGTCGGCGAAGATCTCGAATTCGAAGCGATTGGAGGCGCTGACGGGCCCCAACTGCTGATTCGAGTTGGTGCTGTTCTCGGCGCTTTCGCTCTCAATGCGCGGCTCAAGGAAGCGGCGGGAGTGCTCGAGGTTACGCACCAGGTCGACGGAACGGTCGTGGGGGCCAAGGACGCGGAGCTCGACAGTGATGTGACCGTCCTTGCTGCGCTGCGGCTCGATGGAGGTGACCTGAACCCCGGCGGGAAGGACGGTTTCCATGGCCTCCATGGCGAGGGTCCAGGAGAAGGCCTTTTCATCAAAGCGTTCATTGAGGAATTCGGCCTGCGTGAGGAGCTGGGCGTTGTCGGGCCGCTGCATGAAGGCCAGGGCTTGCTGGTGCTCGGCCTGTTTACGGGCGATGTCGCCATCGAGGGAGTGCTCGCGGGCGCGAGCCTCCGCCGCCTGGCTGTCGAAGAGATGCAGGCCCAGCAGGAAGAGCAAACAAAGCGCGGCGAGAACCCCCATGCCGACGCGCAGGCGTTTGATGGCCGGGCCGAGATCGGTGAAGGGGCGCGTGGCGAGATTGAGTGTGATTCTCATTCGTCAGCTGGCTCCCGCCAGCGCGCCTGTGACGCCGGCAAAACTGTTTTGAGGCAGAGACGTCAAAGCGCCTTCTTCGGGCCGCTCGGCCCATTCGGCGATGGCGATCTCCGGGTTGCCGATCGACTCTGCGAACTGGACGAGGCTTTCTATGCCCGCGTAATACAAACGCCGCGGGGGCGCGCCCAGTTTGTCTTCAAAATACGCGGCAGCGACGGCAATCGAGCGCGCGATTTCAGCGGCGCGCGATGCGGGATCCGGAGGCAGATCGAGAGTGCGGTAGAGAAGCAGATCCTGGCCGCTGGTGACTGCCGTGGTGATGGTGCGGGCGCTGAGGTTGGCGGCCAGCACGCCTTCGGTGGCGTCTGCCGCTTCCAGTGCGGCCAGGCTGGAGGAGAGAACCGCGCCGGGTTCGTAGCCCGCGTCGCGGACGGCGGCCTCATATTCTGCGAGGATGGGCCCAGGCACGATGGCGGCCAGCACTTTGCACTCCGACTCGCTCTGCGCCAGCACCTGGTAGCTTACGCCGGCAGGCTCCACATCGAAGGGAACCATTTTACGCAGACGGAAGCGCACCACGGAGACGGCTTCTGACGCTTTGGCGGGCATGGAATCGAAATCGAGCACGAAGACGCGGACCAGCGTGTCGGGAAGCACCAATGTAACGGCGCGCGTGCGCGGCGAAACCTGGGAGAGCGCCGAACGAATGGCCGATGCCACGGCTTCGGGCGCGCGCAAGTTCGGTTTGTCGGGTTCGTCCAGGCCGGGCACCAGTGCGCCGGGCGGGAGCGGAGCGAAGGCGTAGACGCAGCCTTTTTCCGCCCTTGCGCCGCGGCGCGAGCGCGCGGCAGGAAGCGCGGCGGCAAGAACGCCCTCGGGCGAGAGCTCGACCGCAGCGGGCGGACGGCCGCCGGACTGATTGCCCGCCGTGTTTCTCTTAAAAACCGGAATCATCTCTCGTTTTTCCTTAGCCCCTTAGTCCCTTAGTCCCGTAGTCCCTGCCTTACCTCGAAGCCTCAATAAATGTGACCTTGTTGATCTCTTTGAGTGTAGTGATTCCGCGGCGGACGCGCTCGATGGCCGATTCGCGCAGGAAACTCATGCCCTCCTTTTGCGCTTCCTTGCGGATCTCCGAGGTAGGTCTCTTGGCGAGAATAATCTCGCGGATGGTGTCGGTGAGGTCGAGCAACTCGTGGATCGCAGTGCGGCCGCGATAGCCGGTGCCGCCGCACTCCATGCAGCCGGTGCCTTCGCGAAATTCGAAGTCGCGCCATTCAGCGGGATCCATGCCGCTCGAGATCAATAGTTCCTCGTCGTGATGAACAGGGTGTGCGCAGTACTCGCAGATGGTGCGTACCAGGCGCTGCGCCAGGATGCAGTTGAGCGCGGAAACAAAGTTGTAGGCCTCGACGCCCATGTTGAGGAAGCGGCCCAGCACGTCGACCACGTTGTTGGCGTGGACGGTGGTGAAGACAAGGTGGCCGGTGAGCGCGGAGTTGATGGCGATCTGCGCAGTCTCCTGGTCGCGAATCTCGCCGACCAGGATTTTGTCGGGGTCGTGGCGCAGGATGGAGCGCAGGCCGCGCGCGAAGGTGAGGCCTTTTTTCTCGTTGACGGGAATCTGCGTGATGCCGCGAATCTGGTACTCGACCGGATCTTCGATGGTGATGATCTTGTCTTCGTCGCTCTTGATCTCGTTGAGCGCCGCGTAGAGGGTGGTGGTTTTGCCGGAGCCGGTGGGTCCGGTGACGAGCACCATGCCGTAGGGCTCGCGAATATAGCGGCGGAAACGGCGCAGATCTTCTTCGGCGAAGCCAACGACATCCAGCGTGAGATGCTTGAACTTCTCGCTCATCGACTCCTTGTCGAGCACGCGGAGCACGGCGTTTTCGCCGTAAATCGTGGGCATGATCGAGACGCGGAAGTCGATAAGCCGGTTCTTGTAGCGCACCCGGAAGCGGCCGTCCTGGGGCACGCGCTTTTCCGCGATGTCGAGCTCGCTCATGATCTTGATGCGGCCCAGGATGGTGCCGTGATGTTCGCGGGCGATGGGCGCCATGGCTTCCTGCAGCACGCCGTCGATGCGGTATTTCACGTGCACCGAGTCGTCGTAGCTCTCGATGTGAATGTCGGAGGCGCGGCGCTCGAGAGCGGTAAAGATCGTGGTGTCGACGAGGCGGATGATAGGACTGATATCTTCGGCCTCGCTCGTCAACTTCTCAATCGAGATGTTCTCGTCCGTGTTTTCGTCGCCCGTGAGCACGTCGAAGGTGAGGCCTTCGCTGGCCTCGTCGAGGACGCGCTGCGACTGCTCGGTTTTCTTGAGCAAGTCGGTAATTTGCGACAGAGTCGCGACGCGGGCCACGATGCGGCTACTGAGCAGCCCGGCAATTTCGTCCACGACCATGAGGCGCGAAGGGTCGCTGACGGCAATGACCAGCGCGTCATCGGTTTGCTCGATGGGCACGAAGTTATAGCGGAACATGAGCTCGACCGGAACCGTGCGCAGGAGCTCGTGCTGAATCTTGAAGTTCTTCAGATCGACGAATTCGGCGTGGTAGCGGCGAGCCAGAGCTTCAGCCTGGGCGCGCTCGTCGCCGGACCCAGGTGCGGGCACGGGCATGGGCATGGGCAGCACATTGGTCTCGGGCATGCGAGCAACCTCCTACATTCCGGTCGCCTGCCCAAGCGAAAAGATGGGCAGGTAGAGCGAGATCAAAATAAAGACGACGACGACTCCCATGACGATGAGGATCGCCGGTTCGATGAGCGCAAGAGCGGCGGCGAGGGCCGTGGCCACGTCCTCCTCGAAAAATTCCGACATGGAGTTGAGCATTTGCGGCAGCGCGCCGGTTTGCTCGCCCACGGTGATCATCTCCGTAGCCAGGTCGGGGAAGATCCCGGTTTTGGCCAGCGAGTCGGCCAGGCTCTTGCCCTCGCGCACGGTGCCCACCGAGGTTTGCACGGCCCGGGAGACGCGGCGCGAGGAGATGGAGCGTGAGGCTGTCTCGAGCGATGGCACCAGCGGCAGACCGCCCGTGAGCAGCGTGGAAAGCATGCGCGCGAAGAGCGCCACCTGATACTTGAGCCAGATTTTGCCCAGGATGGGAAGACGGATGCGTACGCCATCGGAAAAATCCTTGCCGCGCTCGGTGAGGGAAAAGCGGTAGAGGGCGGCGGCGGTCGCGAGCACGATCAGCACCAGCCAGAGGATATTGTGCTGCATCCACTTACCGAAGCTGAGCAGGGCAAGGGTGAGGGCCGGCAATTTGTTGCCGAGCTGATCGTAGAGCTCGGCAAATTGCGGCACCACCACTGTGAACATGAAGATGAGGAGCGCGCACACCAGGGTAAGCAGAACGCAGGGATAGATGAGCGAGCCAATAAGTTTCTTGCGCAGGGTGAGCGCAACCTTCTGGAAGCTTACGTAGCGATCCAGAACTTCAGACAGGTTGCCGGAGCGCTCGCCAGCCAGCAGCGTGGTGGTGTACATGAGCGGAAAACCGCTCTGCGCTTCGAATGCGGCGGAAAGCGCCTCGCCGGTTTTGACGCGCTTGGCAACGTCTTCCAACTGGCCGGCGAAGGTGGCATTCTTTTGGATTTTGCCGAGCATTTCGAGCGAGCTGAGGATGGGCAGGCCGGCGCGAATGAGAGTGAGGAACTGCGAATTGAAGATGAGAAAGGGCTCGAGCTTGACCTTGCGGCGGCCGCGGCCGATGGCGCCACGGGCGCGGACAGAAAAGACGTGATAACCCGCGTGGACGAAGCGGGCCCGCAGCTCTTCGGCCGTGGCCGCGGTCTGCACCTGCTCCTGTACGCGGCCGCGCTCATCGGCCAGCTTGATGACGAACTCTGCCATGGCAAGTTCTCGCCGGTTCCGCGGTACCGCGGCCGGAAAGCTCTTAAAGAGTTGCTCCTGCTTAAGGTTAACAGTCTTGACTCATGAAATAGACGCGTTGGGGCCGCCGGACGTTCGCGGCGGGCCTGGGGGCTCCGGATGCCCGGTTGATGCTCTGGGGGGCCGGGGGCATGCGAGCCCCTGTATGCTGATTCCATTCCAGGTGCGGGCAGTGGAGAAATAGGGGTTCAATGGGCTAGACGATGGACGAAGTCCAGGCCGGATTCGCGCTGGCCGATGCGTCGGCGGAGAACGCCGAGCGAGCCGGGCTGCGCAGGCATATCCTGCAGCCGGGCGCGATGGCGCTGGCGGTCATCGGGGCAGTGGCGGGCGCGGCGCTGCTGACGGCGTTTCATGGGCGGCGCTTGGCGACGGTGGATTAACCCGCCCTAGATGATGGCATATCCAAGTCGTCGATTCAGAGCCAACTGATTGCAGGCTTCTGCTACCATATCCTACTCAGGAGCACTTATGCGCCTCTTCCCCGCCAGCGTATTTCTGGTTCTCGCCGTTGCTGCCCTTGCCCAGGATGCACCGCCGCCACCCCCGCTACCCTCTTATTTCGTCATCGCGCCGCGGGTGCAGTTAAAGCCTAACTACACCTTCGAGACTTTCGGCGAAACTGAATTCGCCATTCCCCATGCGGACAGTATCGTCAAGAGAGGGAAACACTGGGCGGGTGGCTTGACCGTTTCCGGCGTTCCCGATGGCGTTGAGCCGGACGATGTCTGGGTCCGCCAAATTAAACCCTCGCTGGTCAATGCGGGCTGGACGTTTCTTCCCGAGGAACGCGGGCAAGCCAAAATCGGACGCTATCAAAAGGACGGACACGACACCTGGCTGATGCTCTGGGCCTTTGGGAACGACGATATGCGGTTCGACCTGATCGAAGTCGGGCCGTGCACCGTGAGCGTCAAGATTCCCAAACCGGCGGACAAGCCGGAAACCATCAGCCGCGATTCCGGCAATTTTCCGTTCCTGCCGCCCATCCCCGGTTCCACGCCCACTGGCAGCCGTCACGACGACGAACCCATGATCGTCACCGTCGATCTGGATAAGGGCCAGCAGGAGGATCAGGTTGCCGGCACGGGATCCATAACGAAGGGCTACAACGCGCCGCCTTTTGAATCGCCGATCATGTTCGTCACGGTCTACAGCGACGGCCTGACTCGGGCAGGCTGGAAGGTGGTTCATGTGTCGCACAGCGCCGATGCCGTTGTGGTGGCCCACTACGCCGCGGGCACCCGCAATATTTGGGCGTACCTGCATGGCGGCGGCGGAGACTACACGATTACGGTCGCCGACGAAGGCAACCTGGCCGCCCAACTCGATCGCGACTGCCATGTGGCCGTCTATGGCATTCAGTTCGACTTCAACAAATCCACTATCCGTGCCGATTCCGAGCCTACCCTTCAAAACGTCCTCGGAATCCTGAAGGCCCGGCCTGACCTGAAACTGGAAATCCAGGGCCACACCGACAACGTTGGCGGCGACGAGTACAACCAGAAGCTTTCCGAATCCCGCGCTGCTTCCGTCGTCACCTGGCTGACCAACAACGGCATCGCCCCGGGGCGACTCACCGCCCGCGGCTACGGCAAGACGCAGCCCATTGCGGACAACGGCACTGACGAAGGACGCGCCCGCAACCGCCGCGTCGAGCTAAAGAAGCAAGGCTGCACCGCGCGATAGCGGCAGGCGTCTGCCTTTCGGTGGGCGCCCCTCATCTCATATGCTGATTGCATTCCGTCCTGCGATGGGCTGCGGAACGCGGCGGATGGGTGCGGACGATGGACTGGGCGATCAAGGGAAGAATAATTCAGACGAGTAACGGCGCGAGACTTTTCCCGGGCCTGCGTAAACACTGGCGTGTGCTGGCCGGAGCGCTGGGGCTGGCGTTGCTGGGCGCGGCTCTGGTGGGAGCGTTCCACGGACAGCGCATTGCCGCGGTGGTCACGCCCTATCCGCACGACCTGTCGCAGGTGAGTTTTGCCGTGGCGGGAGATGTAATTCCGCACGAGCCTGTGCGCGCGGCGGCCAAGGCGGCGGGCGACGGGGAGCCGGGATGGGCGGCGCTGTTTACGGATGTGGCCGACGTCTTTGAGGGCGCGGACTTTGGGTTTGTGAACCTGGAGACGCCCGTGGCTCCCGCGCACTCAAAGGGGACCAAGCCGTTCCTCTTCGACGCGCCGGTCGACCTGCCCCAGGCGCTGAAAGCCAGCGGGATCAAGATTGTTTCGTTCGCCAACAACCACGTGATGGACCAGGGCTGGGCAGGATTTGTCGAGAGCCGCGAACATTTGGGTGAGACGGGACTGCTGTTTGCCGGGACGTCGGACAATGCCGCCACGGCGTGGCAACCGGTGATTACCGAGGCCAACGGGATCAAGGTGGGCTGGCTGGGCATGACGCGATGGCTGAACGGCAACCGGAATCCCGATAAGGACGATCAGCCGCACGTGAACTTCTTTCCCTATCCGGGCGAGGCGAATAGCGCGCCGGGAGCAGACGAAGCTACGGTGCTGGCCGCGGTGAAGGCCGCGCGGGCGCAGTGCGATCTGCTGGTGATTTCGGTGCACTGGGGCATTGAGTACGCGACGGCGCCTCGCCCCGAGGACGTGGACATTGCGCACAAAATGATGGAGGCAGGAGCGACGGTGATTGTGGGCGCGCATCCGCACGTGTTGCAGCCGATGGAGACCTACAAAACACAGGATGGCCGCGACACCTTGATTTTTTACTCGCTGGGCAACTTTTTGTCGAACCAGTCGCGCAGCTATGTGGATGGACTGAATCCGGACTCGAATGGCGATCCGCGGGACGAGATGATTGGGCTGTTTGCCGCGGTGAAAAGGGATTACGGGCCGGCGGGCGTGCGCGTGGAACTGGGGCACGTGGGCATGCTGCCGGTGTGGGAGGAGAACAACCGCAATGAGATGGCCGCGGGACGCGAGAAGAAGCCGGTGATCAAGCCGTTGCTGATCGACCGCGAGATTCCGCCCTTGCAGGCGCGGCTCGACGAACTGAACAAGAAGTCGGCGCAGCAAGGCGCGGGGCTGACGGCCGACGAAAAGAAGGAGTTCATCGAGGTCACGAAGCGGCTGAAACTGCTGACCGACCGGCGTGCGCAAATCCTGGCGCGCGTGGGCGAAGACTATGTGATGGCTCCGCCGAAGTTGCCGGCGAAACCTTAATCGACACGAACCTAAACGATGCAGACGCAGGGAACCGAGAGCGCGCAGAAGCAGCCGTCCACACCGTCCACATTGATGGGCGCGGTGATGGGAGTCGCAATGATCCCCGTCGTGTTTGTGGGCGCGTGCCTTGCGATTCCCTACACGGTTTCTGTGCGATGGCTGCGGCTTCATGGCGAACATAAGTTGCGGCTGCTGATGAAGTCGCGGGGAAGACTGATGACGTGGCCGGAGTTTGTACGCGTCCTGCACGAGCGGGGCGGCACGTGCATCGAAGAGAAGTTTACGGCGAAGGGGCCGGTACGGTTCTGGTGGACGGCGGAAGATGTGCGCCGGGAATCGCCGCACGAGATCATCGACTGGTTCACGATGCGCAAGGGCCGGCAGTATGAGCCCTTCGTGCACTGGTGCCGCGCACGCTACACCAGCGCGGATGCGGGCAGCGCGGTGCTGGTGGATGCCACGCGGGTGCCGCGGCGCGAGATTTACGCATTGTGGTCGGAGTGCCGGTCGGACGCGATGAAGGCGCAGTGGATCGAGGTTGCGCCGCCGGAGATTCTGCCGCACAA
>Ga0326727_10023126_pt1 | contig 11908 bp, 9 predicted proteins | sample MB2enrmetagenome_FD_207643 | JGI IMG/M metagenome (GOLD analysis project Ga0326727, IMG submission 207643) | Lab enriched peat soil microbial communities from McLean, Ithaca, NY, United States - MB29MY | ecosystem: Environmental > Terrestrial > Soil > Wetlands > Peat | place: USA: New York... | reverse complement strand
CCGGTCGAGAATGATCAAACGATCCCGGGAGTCGGGCAATTCGGCAATACGGATCGCATTGCGCCGAAGCACCTCGGCGGCGATATCGGTTGGATAATCGCAGGAACGGAGAATGACCACCCTGGCTTCCGGGGCTTGCCGAACCAGACGTTCGAAGTCACTATCTGTCGAGACGAGAATGAAGTTGTGCGCGACCGCGTAATCCAGAATCCTGCGATCACCGGCACAAGCGAGCCCGTTTCGAAGCGCACTTTCGGATTCCGGGAAGAAATCGCGTACCAGGTGGACCAGCTTCGGCGACAGGCTTTCGTCGAAGAGGAGCTTCATCCCCCGGAGGCTTTGCGTCCCGCCGCCAGTTCTGCCGCGTATGCATAGACGGCAAGCAAGTCATCCGGTTCGAGCTGCGGATAATCGGCCATGATCTGCTGCTGCGATGCTCCGCTGGAGAGCCACTCCAGGATCTCCTGAACGGTGATCCGGTGCCCGCGAATGCACGGCTTGCCGAATCGCACATTGGGATCGATCGTGACCCGCGCAAGAAGTGATTCGTGGGTAGCCGACATATTTGTACCTTGGGGCTATTGTATATCCTTAGTCCGCGTGATAAGTTCGACCCTACTTTTCCATAGTACGGCGCAACAGCTCATCGGTATCGATCTCAGGCAACCCAAACTGAGCCTTCGTCACGAGGCGATTGTTCTGGAACAGGGCATTCATATTGGAGCCGTTGGCGTTCTTCCACGAGTACATAATCGTCGTGTATTGAGCAATGTCAGACCGGCTGAGCTCTTCGCCATCAGCCCCGATTATGGCGCGTACCTGTCCGTAGCTCATCCCGGCGTCGATTCGGCGGTAATCTGCCAACGTGACGATGGGGCGCGGGACGAGCAATGCTCGCTGCGGCTCGTCGGTGCGGGGCAACCGGGGTTGGCCTGTGTGAGGTAAATCTGAGGTAGCTCTTGTGGCTTTTGGTGCGATCGATACTGCGATCAACAAGAGGATGACCAAGGCTCCGCATAGTAGGATGAGACCCAACCCACTCAAACCTCGAGATGGTGCCCTGGTAGCGGGAAGGTTCGTTAGTCCTGGTCGAACCGAGTAGATGGGAAGTGGTGGGGGCGAATCAGGAGTCTTCGGAGAGCCGGCCTGACCCTCCCGTTCGCATCGGCACTTGCCGGACGAGAGTGGCTGTTCAATACCGCACTTTGTGCAGAAACTCATGTCGATTTGAATGTTGCTGGCAACATAATAATCGGCAGGAATGGGTTCTTAGTTTAGTCCGCGGGAGGGCGCAGGCCAGTTTATTCTTTTTTAGGGCATTATTGACTTGGCCACATTCGCATGTGGATTGATCGCTAGGGTGCCGTCGTTTCACACCCACCACGCCGCGCCGGCCTGATCGCGAATGACGATGCCGTTCAGGAACTCCGCCGCCTTCGCCAGGCCTTCGTCGCCGGACATCAGGCTGTCCTCGTGCTCAATGGACAGCACGCCGTCGTAACCGAACATGCGCAGCGTGGAGACGAACTCGCGCCACCACCCGGCATCGTGGCCGTAGCCGACCGTGCGGAAAATCCACCCGCGGTTGCGCTCGTCGGTATATTTCTTGGTGTCGAGCACGCCCGTCAGCGGCAGGTTGGCATCGTAAATCTGCGTATCCTTGGCATGCACGTGGTAAATCGCGTCGCCGAGAATGCGTATCGCCTTGATTGGATCGATGCCCTGCCAGAACATGTGGCTGGGGTCGTAATTGACGCCGATGTTATCGCCCGATTCGGCGCGCAGGCGCAGCATGGTCTCCGGGCTGTAGGCCACAAATCCAGGATGCATCTCGATGGCGATGCGAATGCCGTGATCGGCCGCGAAGCGGGCATGCTCCTTCCAGTAGGGAATCACCTTCTTTTCCCACTGCCATGCGAGCACGTCCGAATACTCGGGAGGCCACGGGCACGTCACCCAGTTCGGAAACTTCGCGCCATCGTGATCGCCAGGGCAGCCGGAGAAATCGATCACCGTTCCCACCCCCAGCTTCTCGGCCAGCAGCACAGTCCTGCGGCTGATTTCGATGTAGCCCTTTGACACCTCCGCGTCGGGATGCAGCGGGTTTCCATGACAGCTCAGCGCGCTGATGTGGAAACCGGCATCGTCGAGCTTTTTCCGAAACTCGGCGAGCTCGCCGGCATGATCCAGCATGGTGAGCGGACAGTGCGGTCCGCCGGGATAATTGCCGGTGCCCAGCTCAACGGTGTCGATCTTCAGCCCGCGCAATTTCGCGAGCACGCGCTCGAGCGGCAGTTGCCCGAGCACCGCGGTGAATACGCCAACCTTCATAATTGCCCTCAGCGTATCATTTCGAAGCCGGGGTTCGAATGCTGACCTGATCCGGCGAAGGGAAATCGCTCGGCACCTTCTGGGTGACGTTGCCGGTGGCCGCCCACTCGGCACCGCGCTGCAGCGTCACGATGAAGTCGACGCTCTGCATGGCCGCGACGTCGTGCCCCAGAGTTGTATGGAACACTCGGCCTTTGCCGTAACGGATGGTCATGAGCATGGGCTCGTTCTCGCCGGTGCCCTTGTTGCTCGGATCGGAGTGCGCCGTGGCTACGATGTCCATGTCCTTTGCCGGACCGCACAAGCTATCGTAAAGCTCGTCGGGCGCGTGCATCCAGACAGAGGGCAAGCCGCGAGCGATGGGATTATCGGCATCGCGGATGGTCACCTGAAACGGCAGCCGAGCCCCGTGATGACCGCAAGGCCTGCCCTCGGCATTTTTCCGTCCACCCCAGCCGCCCACGCCGATCATCTCGTTATACGCGGGCCAATCCGGGAACGCGTTGTTCGCGGCGTGATAGCTGACGAAACCGCGGCCCGCGCGCACATACTTCTCGAAAGCGGCCTTCGTCGCGTCCGGCCAGGGCAGGCCGTTGTAGTTGGAGACGACGACATCGAACGCGGCGAAATCCGGCCGAAAGCTACTCATGTCCGGGCCGGCGGGCGCCGTCGCCACGGTCACCACGAACAAGCCCGAGTCTTCCAGAATCTTCTTCAGAACCGGCGTGGTCTCCTGCCAGTGATGGTTGTTCTGGCCGTCGATGATGAGCGCCCTCATTTTCTGGCCGGCACCAGAATGCACCATGGTGGCGAGCATCAACCCACCCAGCATCCCGCATATACTGCGATTCACCCGTCCAGCATGTCACATCTGTATAATCACCACGTGAATCGGCGCAGCTTCCTTCAGGCGGCCTCCGTGGCTGCAGCTCCGTTGCTCGTTCCGGCCTCGTCGCCGGGGAAAGGAGGCGCGGTATCGGCGAACAATCGCATCACCATGGGCATGATCGGCACTGGGAACCAGGGCACCAACGACATGCGCGCGTTCCTGGATGACGACCGCATCCGGATGGTAGCCGTCTGCGACCTGAACCGCGAATCCCCCGGCTATTGGAATGGCGCGATTGCCGGGCGCGAGCCTGCGCGGCAGTACGTCGAATGGCACTACGCGCGCGAGAAGCGCTCGGGCGTCTACAAAGGCTGCGACACCTGTCACGATTTTCGCGAGTTGCTCGCGCGCAAAGATATCGACGCGGTAGGCATCGCGGTACCCGATCACTGGCACGCTCTTGTGGCTATCGAGGCGGCACGCGCGGGGAAGGACATCTACGGGCAGAAGCCTCTCGCGCTCACCATTGCTCAAGGCCGCGCCATGGCGACGGCTGTGACGAAGCATCAGCGCGTGTTTCAGTGCGGCAGCCAGCAACGTTCCGACGCGCGCTTCCGCAAGGCCTGCGAAATGGTGCGCAACGGGCGAATCGGCAAGCTGGAGACGGTGAAATGCGGACTGCCGGGCGGAACTCCCGACTTCAGCAAAGACGGCGCAAGAAAAGCCACCGAGCCGGTTCCCGACGGCTTCGATTACAACTTCTGGCTTGGCCCCGCGCCCGATGCGCCTTACTGCCCGGCCCGCTGTCACGAGGATTTCCGCTGGATTCTCGATTATTCCGGCGGCCAGATTACTGACTGGGGCGGCCACCATCCGGACATCGCGCAGTGGGCCATGGGGACCGAGGACACCGGGCCGGTGGCGATTCGCAACGGCCGTGCGACGTGGTCTGCCGATGCTCCATGGAACACCGCCACCAGTTTCTATTACGAGGCCGATTATGCCACTGGCGTGAAGTTGATCGTCTCCAGCACGGAACGCCAGGGCGTCATGTTCGAAGGGAGCGATGGATGGGTGTTCGTGACGCGCGGCGCTATCGAGGCGAAGAATGCCGACCTTCTATACGAGAGTGACGACGGACCCTCAGCAGTGCACCTCTACCGCAGCGATAATCACTACCGCAATTTCATCGACTGCGTGTTGTCACGCCAGCAGCCAATCGCGCCGGTGGAGACGGCGCATCGTTCCATCGCTATTGCGCACCTTGGCAACATCAGCCTGCGGCTGGGACGCGATCTGAAGTGGGACCCGCAACAGGAGCGGGTGATCGACGACGACGCGGCGAACGCGATGCTGTCGCGACCCATGCGCGCGCCGTGGAAACTGCCGGAAGTTTAGCTATTTCTCCGGTTCGTCGTAGGCGCCCAGTCGACGGATCCAGATGTTGCGGAAGCGCACCGCGTTGTGATGATTCTGCAGAACCAGGGAATCTTCGGCGGGCTGCGGTTCGTAGTGCGCCAACTGGCGGTGCAGTGTGGGCCCCATGATGGCCTGGTGATTGTGCACCAGCACGCCATTGAAGATCACCGTAACGTACGCCGGCTTCACCAACTTGTCACCATCGAAGCGCGGCGCTTCAAAGACGATGTCGTAAACCTGCCACTGTCCCGGCGGCCGGCCCGGGTTCACCAGCGGTGGCCACTGACCGTAGATGGCGGCGGCCTGGCCATCGGCATACGTGGGGTTGTGCCACGGGTCCAGCACCTGAATTTCGAAGCGGCCCATCAGGAAGACGCCGCTGTTACCGCGCCCCTGGCTGGTTCCGGTGACGCCGGGCGCTTCCGCCCACTCTATGTGTAACTGGCAGTCGCCGAATTTGTCCTTCGTCGCAAGGTCGCCGGTTTCCGGCACCACTTCGAAATACCCGTCGCGTGCAATCCATTTCGGCGGGCTGCCGTCCTTCGACTTCCATTGCGAAAGATCGTGACCATCGTATAGAACAATCGCGTCCGAGGGCGCGCCGCCCGGCACATCGGACGGCGTGACCAGGCGGGGATGCGGACGATCCGGATCGTGCACGTGCCAGGGCAGGCCAGGGAGAATCGGCGTGTCCTTGTATCCGAGATCATGATTCGCCGGTGGCTGCTGAGCCGGCGCGGAGATTGCCGCAATCGCGGCCAATAAGAACAGAACCAGGGTCTTCATGTCGTTGTACACCAGGGTCAGTGTATCAGTCATAAGGATTCTAACCCGTACTTAACACGATATTGATCTAATCACACGGGCGGCGGTCGATAAGACCTTTAATGCCTTCATACAAGGGCGGCAGCCCTGGAACCCGACCGGGGAGCGTTCCGGGAGATCATAACCTTCGCTGGACGAATGGTTTACGGAAGTTTATCCTGCCTTTCGCGGCGGTTCTGCTCGCCGTTCTGGCAGTGCCCCCGGTGCGCGATCTGGCGCTCGCCGTCAACCGGGCAGAGAAGCTTTACTCCAGTGGTCTCAACTGGATGAAGCTCTACGGACAGCTTCAATACCGTACCCAGGAGAGCCGCCGGCGTTTTCTGTATACCCTCGTGATCGGAGACGCCGGCGCGAGGGCGCGCTACATTCCCAACATCCGGCAGGCCGATCAGGGTGTCAGCCTTACCGTGGGAAAGGCGCTGTACCTGGGTTTGAACTCTCAGGCCAACGCCACCATCCGGCAGTTTGCAGCGGAGTGGGAAGACTATACGGCGATTCGCGACGACATGCTCGCACTGGCGCTGCAGGGGCGAACGGCGGAAGCAGTCAGGATGGAAACGGACGAGGGTACGCCGGCATTTGAGAAGGCCCAGGCGACCATGGCCCGCGTGGAACCGTTACTCGATGCCTATCTGAGCCGGCAGAGGGACGCAGTACGGGCGGCGTTTGCGGGCGCCAGCGTAGGTCTGGCGGCCTTGTTCCTGACCATGATCTGTTTCATGGGTGCGTTTCTGTGGGCCAACCGGAAACGCCAGTCGCTGCTGGCATCGCTCGAGGAAACCAACGAAGCGTTGCGCGAAGAGCAGGAAACCGAACGCCAGCACAGCCGCATTCTGGAACTGATTGGCAGCAAGGAACCTCTTGAAACCGTGCTGGACGCAGTGGTGGCGGCGTTGCATCGTCAGCAGCCCGACCCGGCCACCGGTTGCGCCGTGCTCGCATATCAGGGGACCCATCCAACTGCGCTGGTCCGTGGTTTGCCCGATGAGATCGTGGCGGCATTGAAGCAATTCGCGGTGTGCGTCGCGGCGGGCGATGCGGTGGATACCTGCAAGGATAATGTCCGCAAGGTGGCTCTGCAGGATGGCTATCCGGAGTGCCGGTTTGCCCCGGTGCGATTGCGCGGTACAGAGGATGCCGGCTGGATAGTGGTTTGCCACAAGCGTGCGCCGGACCGGGTTCGGACCACGTCGGTGCTGATCCATCGGGCGCAGCGGGCGGCGGCTCTGGCCGTCGAAAACCGGCGGCTCTACGAACAGCTTGCGCAACAAGCGAACTACGATGCGCTGACCCAGTTGCCCAACCGGCTGCTGTTTCACGATCGCCTCCATCAGGCGCTGGCCCACGCGCGGCGGCATCGAACGCGGGTGGCGATTCTGTGGCTCGATCTCGACGGATTCAAGCGCGTCAACGACACGCTGGGGCATCGGGCGGGAGACGCGCTGCTTCGCCTGGCCGGGCAGAGGCTGCTCGGATGCGTTCGCGAAACCGATACGCTGGCGCGGCTGGGCGGCGACGAATTCACCGTCGTGCTGAAAGACGTGCGCGATCTGGAGGCGGCCATGGGCGTGGCAGAAAAGCTGCTGGAAGCGCTGCGGCAGCCCTTCCGCGTCGCCCGGCACGATTTGTCCATCGGCGCCAGCATCGGCGTCAGCGTTTATCCCGACCACGGCGGCGACGTGACCACCGTGGTGAAGAGCGCCGACATCGCCATGTATCGCGCCAAGGCCCTGGGCAAGAATCGCGTTGAGGCGTTCGTCCCGTCCATGGCCGATGTCGAACGCGAGCGGCTGGAGCTCGAGATCGATCTGCGGGCGGCCTTCGAGCACGAGGAATTCGAGCTTTACTATCAGCCGCAGGTGGACGTTTACGGGCAACTGTCCGGACTGGAAGCGCTGCTTCGCTGGAACAGCAAGGCGAAGGGTATGGTCCCGCCCGCCGAGTTCATCCCGGTGGCCGAGGCCACGTGCCTGATCGTTCCGCTGGGCGAATGGGTGTTCCGCCGCGCATGCCGGCAATGCCGCGAATGGCTGGACCAGGGTCTCAATGTTCCTCCGGTGGCCGTGAACGTTTCGGCGGTGCAACTGGCCGGCTCGGATTTTGCCGCGCACGTGAAACGGTGTCTGGAGGAATCGCTTCTGGAGCCGGCGCGCATCGAGCTGGAGATAACCGAATCGTCTTTGCTTTCCAATACCGCCGAGACCAACCGCCAGATTGAGCGCGTCCGTGCACTTGGCGTCAGCATTTCCATCGACGATTTCGGAACCGGGTACTCGTCTCTGAGTTATCTGCATCGCCTGCCGGTCGACCGCCTGAAAATCGACCGCTCTTTCGTGCGCGACATCGACGATTCCGACAGCGACACGGCCTCGGTAGTCCGCGCAATTGTGGCCATGGCGCACAGCCTCGATTTGTCGGTGGTGGCCGAGGGCGTAGAGACCGTCGCCCAACTGGAAGCCATCCGCGAGGCCGGTTGCGATTTTGCGCAGGGTTTCTATTTCCACCGGCCCCTGCCTGTCGACGCCACCGCGCGTCTGCTGGCCGCGTCGGGACGGCAGCAGGAGCGGCGAGATGCCGTTGTGCTCGCCGAGAGCATAAGCGTCCTGGAAGGGGCCAGCGCATGAGCCATACTCAGAGGAGATGGGCAGCCTTGCGCGCTTCGACGACGATTTCCGGCGGCGCTTTCGGGAGCTGTTGATCTGGCGCAGGGATGTCCGGCGCTTCCTCACCACTCCATTACCTGACGGCCTGCTTGAGGACCTGCTGAAGCTTGCTTCGCTGGCGCCGTCGGTTGGATTGAGCGAACCGTGGCGTTTCGTCCGCGTGGAAACGCCCGATGTCCGTGACCGCATCACCGCCGAGTTCGAACACGCTAATGCCGCAGCCCTGGCGGGCCTTTCGGGTGACCGCGCCGCTCTTTACGCCAAATTGAAGCTGGCCGGTCTCCGCGAGGCGCCGGTGCATCTGGCGGTGTTTACCGACCGCGGCACCGGCAAAGGCCACGGGCTCGGACGCCAGACCATGCCGGAGACGCTCGACTACTCGGTGGTGGCGGCAATTCACACGCTCTGGCTCGCGGCGCGGACGGTGGGCGTGGGTCTGGGTTGGGTGTCCATTCTGGATCCCGCGAGCGTCACCCGCATTCTCGAAGTCCCTGAATGCTGGTCACTCACGGCGTATCTGTGTCTCGGGTATCCCGAAGAAGAGATGGACTTCCCGGAGCTCGAGCGCGCCGGATGGGAGAAACGCGCTGGAGTCGAACAGAGCATCCTGGCGCGTTAGCGAGCCGGTTCAGCTTACGCGCGACAAATAGCTCAGCGGTATTGCCAGCGCCACGGCGAATCCCAATGTATTGGCGAAGATGAGGCGGGGGCGTTTGAGAAAATCGCCGAAGATCCAGCACATCAGATGCACGGTGAAAGCGGCGAAGGCGACATTGGGGAACCAGTTTCGAGGCTGTGTCAATGCCGGACAGGAAAGGCACATTGCGCTGTTGGCCAGGATGCCAATTGCCGCGGCGCGCACTCCGTGCGTGATAAGGGCAGCCCTGGCCGGTTGTTCCTGGGAAACGCTCTCCATACTGTTCTTATCGTCCCGCTGCATCGAACGCAGAGCGAAAAGAACCTTACATAAAGCGGTACCTTCGTACAATGAAAGAACATGGCAACCGTGAATAGTTTTGGCGCTGAGTCCATTCTGCGGGCCGGTGGGCGCGAGTACCGCATCTTCCGGCTCGATTCCCTGGAAAAGCGCGGCATCGCGAACGTCGGCCGAGTGCCGTACTCGATTCGCATTCTCCTCGAAAACCTGCTGCGCTTCGAGGACGGCCGCACGGTGAAACCGGCAGACATCGAATACATAGCGAAATGGACTCTGGGCAGCGCCGCTCAGGAGATCAACTTCCGTCCCGCGCGCGTCCTGTTGCAGGATTTCACGGGTGTCCCCTGCGTGGTGGACCTCGCGGCCATGCGCGATGCCCTTGCCGCCATGCATGCCGATCCGAAACGCGCCAATCCGCTCATCCCCGCGGATCTGGTCATCGATCATTCGGTGCAGGTGGACAGCTTCGGCACGTCCGATGCTTTCGGCCTCAACGCCCTGCTGGAATTCCAGCGCAATCGCGAGCGGTATGCGTTTCTCAAGTGGGGACAAAGCTCATTCCGCAATTTCCGCGTGGTGCCGCCCGATACGGGCATCGTGCATCAGGTAAATCTGGAGTATCTGGCATCGGTGGTGTTCACCGAAGGCAGCGCGGCATTCCCGGACACTCTGCTGGGCACCGATTCGCACACCACCATGGTGAACGGCCTGGGCGTTGTGGGCTGGGGCGTGGGAGGCATTGAAGCCGAGGCCTGCATGCTCGGCCAACCTATTTCGATGCTGTTGCCCGAAGTGGTGGGATTTCGGCTGCAGGGCGCGCTGCCCGGCGGCGCCACTGCCACCGACCTTGTGCTTACCGTCACGCAAATGCTGCGCAAGCGCGGCGTGGTGGGCAAGTTCGTCGAGTTTCACGGTCCCGGCGTGGGTGCGCTGAGCCTTGCCGACCGCGCCACCATCGCCAATATGGCGCCCGAATATGGTGCCACCATCGGCTTCTTCCCTATCGACGAGAAGACTCTCGATTACCTGCGCATGACCAACCGGCCTGCGCATCAGATCGCGTTGGTGGAGGCGTACGCGCGCGAGCAGGGCCTGTTCCTGACAGCGAACTCGCCTGAACCCGAGTATTCGGATCGGCTCGAGATCGACCTCGCCACCGTGGTTCCTTCGCTGGCCGGACCGAAGCGCCCGCAGGATCGCATCGAGCTGCCGAAGGTGAAGGAGAACTTCCTTGGCACGCTGGGTGCGCCGGAGCGGTCGGTACCCATCACCATGGACGGCGAGAAAACCGCGGTGGGAGATGGATCGGTGGTGATCGCGGCGATCACGAGTTGCACCAATACCTCGAATCCGTCGGTGATGGTGGCGGCGGGGCTGCTCGCGAAGAATGCTGTCGAGAAGGGCCTGCACACGCAGCCGTGGGTGAAGACCAGTCTGGCGCCGGGGTCCAAGGTGGTCCTCGATTATCTCAATGATGCTGGGCTGATGCAGTACCTCGACAAGCTGAAGTTCAATCTGGTGGGCTACGGCTGCACCACCTGCATTGGCAACAGTGGACCGCTGCCTGAGCCGGTTGCCGAAGCGGTGCAGAAGGAGAAGCTGGTTGTCGCCGCGGTGCTCAGCGGAAATCGTAACTTCGAGGGCCGTATTAATTCACTGGTTCGCGCTAACTACCTTGCTTCGCCGCCGCTGGTTGTGGCGTATGCGCTGGCGGGCCGCGTGGACATGGACATCCAGAATGAGCCGCTGGGTGCGGGCAAAGACGGGCCAGTCTATTTGAAGGACATCTGGCCGACGCCGGAGGAAGTGGCGAAGGTGGTGGCGAAATCCGTGCGCCGTGAGTTCTTCGAGAAGGAATACAGCGAGGTCTTCAAAGGCGAAGCGAACTGGAATGGCATCGCCGTGCCCGCCAGTGAGATCTACCAGTGGGACGCCGATTCCACCTACATCCGCAAGCCGCCGTATTTCGAAGATATGGCGGACCCCGGCCGGCCCATTGTGGATTTCTCGGGCATGCGCGCTCTCGCGGTGCTGGGCGACTCCGTCACTACGGACCATATTTCACCCGCAGGTTCGATCCCTGTGGACAGCCCGGCCGGGAAATATCTGATCGCTCAGGGCGTGAAGGCCGCCGATTTCAATTCTTATGGCTCGCGGCGCGGCAATCACGAGGTAATGGTTCGCGGCACGTTCGCCAATATCCGCCTGCGCAACGTGCTGGCGCAGGGCGTGGAGGGCGGTTGGACGCGTCATCTGCCCGATGGCGAGAAGATGTTCATCTACGACGCTTCCGTACGGTACCTGCAGGACAATGTTCCGCTGCTGATTATCGCGGGCAAGGAGTATGGATCGGGGTCGTCGCGCGACTGGGCGGCCAAAGGAACGCTGCTGCTGGGCGTGAAGGCGGTGATCGCCGAGAGCTACGAACGCATCCATCGCTCGAACCTGGTCGGAATGGGCGTGCTGCCGCTGCAGTTCCTTCGGAATGAGGACCGCAACACGCTGGGCCTCACCGGTGAAGAGTCATTCGCCATCACCGGCCTCGCTGCGGCTATCGATGGCGGGACGCGCCGGGCGGCGGTGGAGGCCTCCGGGAAGCGTTTTGAGGTGCAGGTGCGGCTGGACACGCCGATGGAAGTCGAATACTTCCGTAACGGCGGCATCCTGCCATATGTGCTTCGGCAGCTCGCAGCGTCGTAAAAACCCGTGGGCAGGATTGCATCCTGCGCGCGGTTTGTAACCGCGCCGAGCCCCGATGAAATCGACGTGCAGGTTTGAAAACCTGCCCACATACCGGCCGGGCTATCATGTCTTTGTAACATGGCAGAAAACCGCATTGTCCCGGCGCCTTCGAACCGCTGGGTCCTCCTGCACTATCACATCTTCAAGAACGGCGGGAGCACC
>Ga0326727_10023123_pt1 | contig 11909 bp, 9 predicted proteins | sample MB2enrmetagenome_FD_207643 | JGI IMG/M metagenome (GOLD analysis project Ga0326727, IMG submission 207643) | Lab enriched peat soil microbial communities from McLean, Ithaca, NY, United States - MB29MY | ecosystem: Environmental > Terrestrial > Soil > Wetlands > Peat | place: USA: New York... | reverse complement strand
GTCTTCGATCCTTTTTAAAAACGTGCTTGAGAAGAAGCGGCCAATGCTGGCCAAGACGAACGGCAACAGGCGCTTGGCCTCGCTTTTCGACCCGGAGCTGTGGAATTTCGAGCGCGGCCTGTACCTGATCACCCTGCAACTATCCGATTTCCATCTTAATTTTTCCGATATCGGCCTGGAAGCGGGCATGGCCTGCCTGGAAATCTGCCTGGATGAGGCCGTGAGCAATTTCGCGGCCTTTTTCCAGGATTCGCGCATACTGCAAATCATGGAGCCCCTGCCCGGGGAATGCTTTTTGGCCTTCGAGCACCACGGGGAAAGCCCCGAGGCCCCGTTCGCGGCCTTTCTGGCCTACCGGGCCTCGGTGGCCAGGACCGTGGCCGCCCGGTCGCAGCAGCTCACGGGCTCGTCCGTGGACGTGCAGATCGGCTTCGCCCAACTGCCCTTCGTATCCGAGGAGGAAAGGGACAAGTCCCTGGCCCAGGCCGTGTGCAAGGCCAAGAACCTGGCCCTGCGCGAGATCGACCGGCCGGGCGTGGCCTGTCCGGTGGAGCTGCGGGCGGTGTTGGCCCAGGGTTTGTCCGGGGTGGTGTACCAGCCCATAGCCGATTTGAACGACGGCCACATCGTGGGCTGGGAGGCCATGCCCCGGGGCCTTACCGGCATGCCCGTGCAGGACGCCCTGCGCCTTTATTCCCTGACCGGCTCCGGCCAAGAGGCCCTGAGCATGGAGCGCGACCTGTGGCGCCTGGCCCTGGCCGAGGCCGGACCCATCGAACCCAAGCAGAAGCTATTTTTGAACGCCTCGCCCGCGGGCCTGGGCAACCCGGCCTTCACCCCCCGGGACCTGGCGGCCATGGTGGGCGAATACGGCCTGGACCCGGCCAACGTGGTCCTGGAATTCCCGGAAAAGCTCTCCCCGGGCGAGACCTCGGCCCTGCTCGACCGTTTGGAATCCTTCAGGGCCTTGGGCTTCATGGCCTCGGTGGACCACGTGGGCGCGGGCAACGCCAACCTGATGCTCCTGGCCCGCTTTAGGCCCGATTTCATCAAGGCCGACGCCTCGCTCATGAAGGGCATCGAATCCAACCCCTTCAAGCGGGTCATGCTGGAAACCCTGGTGCTTCTGGCCGAACGCACCGGGGTGCGGGTCATAGCCGACGGGGTGGAGACCGAGCTGGCCCTGTCCACCCTGGTGTCCATGGGCGTGCACGCCGGCCAGGGCTGGTTCCTGTCCGAACCGGCCTTTCCCAAGTGCACCGTGCCGGTGAACATCCCGCTCAAGGCCAGCTTCCGCAGCCTGGGCGGGGAATGGAAGTGCTCGGCCCCGGCCGGGGATCTGGCCAAGCCCTGCCTGATGGTCGACATCAACGACCGGGTGCACGACGTGAAGGAAATGCTGGCCGACAAGCCGCCCATGTCCAGCGTGGTGGTGGTGCAGGCCGGCCGGCCCATGGGCCTGCTCATGAACTACAACCTGGATAAGGCCCTGTCGGCCAAGTTCGGGGTGGATCTCTACCATCACAAGCAGGTGGCCAAGCTCATGGACACGGGCTTTCTCAGCATCGGGGCCAACATGCCCATCGAGGAAGCCGCCCGCCTGGCCATGAACCGCGAGCCGGGCAAGATCTACGACGACATCGTGGTGCTGCGCGACGGCACCCTCCTGGGCAGCATATCCGTGCAGGGCATGCTGGACACCCTGGCCAAGGTGCAGGTGGAGCTGGCCAAGGGTTCGAGCCCCCTGACGGGGCTACCCGGCAACGTGGCCATCGAGCGGGAGTTCGGCCGCCGGGTGCGCGAGCAGCTGGCCTCCAGCGTGGTCTACGTGGATCTGGACAATTTCAAGGTCTACAACGACGTGTACGGCTTCAACCAGGGGGACCAGGCCATACTGCTCACGGCCAGGCTCTTGCGCGAGGCCCTGAAGGACCTGGGCACCCCCCACGACTTTTTGGGCCACGTGGGCGGGGACGACTTCGTGGTCATCTGCGACCAGGACAAAGCCCAGGCCATCACCGACAACGTGCTGGCCGCCTTCGAGGCCGAGGCCCCCAAGCTCTACAAGCCCGAGGACCGCGAGCGCGGCCACATCCAGGGCAAATCCCGCGAGGGCCAAGTAAAGACCTTCCCCATCATGACCGTGTCCATGGGCATAGTGGACTGCGACTTCCAGGTGCCGGTCAGCTATTCCGAGCTTTCCCACCGCATGGCCGAGGTCAAGAAGTTCTCCAAGTCCCAACTGGGCAACTCCTGCGTGCGCGACCGCAGGACTCCGCTAGGCAAGGCGTAAGAGCGAGCGTTACACCCCACCCCCGAATACGAGACGAGTGCCGACGACGAATTGAAAGTATTTATAGAGGGCGTAAGGACTCTAATTTTAGAAGCCACTCATCGAAGTGGGGACACTTTTCGCGTATGTTTCTTATTCCAATGGCCCTGGAAATATCAGTCCCCATTGCCACTTTTCTATAATTGCAAATACTCATTAATCTCTTGGAAGGGGCTGTTTTTGGACCGTCGTTGATTTCTTCGGGTTCGACGCATTCGTCCAAAATGTCTTCAATAATTGAAGACTTTACACCAATTTTCTTAGCAAGTACTTCTGAATTACTGAATAGAATTGCTTCAAACTCATGCATCTCGACATACGGTATGAAACGATCTGAATTATATTTTGCGAACTCCTTTCCAATCATTTCACAAGTTGCTTGCTCGATAGCATAAGCCTTTTTTGATGCTGAAATTTTATTACTGATAGACGATTTCCCCGGCCAACCCGCTTCAATCCTAAAATAATCAAACATAGTGGTTACATAAACATTATGTTGCTGCTTCAAAAACATTCCTATATCCTTCTTAGCACGATCGAAGCAAACATTACCACCTTTGTGCCCAGGTGTACCTATCAAAGCAGGATATAGATATACTTTCTTATGATGTAGTGATGGTCCGAGCACATCCCGGACAAACGTCTGCTCTGTCTGACCTTCAACAACAACATAAACATTGATAATATCACTCATGGACTGGACCTCCGGCGATAATATTTTTCCGCCAGAGATCACCAATGGAATATTCTTCCAACCATTGATTAAGTTCCTCTTTACTCAATCTCTTAAATGTTGAAGTTCCCCCTTTCCTACAAACAACAATAATATTTTGTGGCTCAAAGTTATCAACCAGTGCTGGTGACTGCGTAGACACGATTATCTGAGTTTTTTGCGCTGACGACTTAATTAGCTCTGCAAGAATATCTATAGCGTAAGGATGTAAACCAAGCTCTGGCTCATCCACTATTAAAGTAGAAGGCGGATTTGGTTGTAACAACGCGGTTGCCAGGCAAATAAAGCGAATGGTTCCATCCGAAAAATGATAGGGTTGCATAGGGTAATCTGAGCCTTTTTGTCGCCAGCTCAAATTGATTTTTTCTTTTTCACCAAACATTCTTGGTTTAAGAATAAAATCATCAAAGAAAGGTGTTACTAAACGAACTGTTGTAACAATTTTATCATAAGCTTCTTTCTCTCTTTCTTTGAGAAACAGCAAGAATGGTGCTATATTAGAGGCATCGAAACGTAGGTATTCATTATCCTGGACAATTTCATATCCGCGCATAGGTGACGACTTACTGGTGTCATGGAAATGATATATCCGCCATGAATCGATGGCTTCCCAGATATATGAAGCAACGCTTCTATACCCCCTTGCTCCAGGCTTATCTTTTTCATCTAATAATCCCGGAGTAGTATATCCCCCGCCCATGTTCCACCAGGGCTGATGACTATGTTTATAATATCGTTTTTCATCATCTATCACAAACTCTTCATTAGCGGTGGGTATCAATTTAAAACCATACCCATTATCCCCAAAAATTAATTTTATTTCAATTTGTTTTGTAATTTTTGGACCATTAAATAGAAAGTCATTAATGCCACCTCCACTTTTAATGTATGTAGTAAGATTTGCCTTAGCAAGCTCCGGCAAGCTTAACTCCATCATAGCCCGAAGCATTCTAAACAAATCAATAAAATTACTTTTGCCCGAACCGTTTCCACCTATGAGCACATTGATATTGTCAAGTGGAAATTCTTCAAGACAACAAATAGATTTGAATCCTTTGATCGTGAGATTATCTAGCCTGTTACCCATTTGAGCGACCTCTAAGTCGTCAGAGCAGTTTATGATGTCTTTAGCAACGCCAGGCGTTGAACTGTCGGCCGCGTACCCCTCGACAATCAGCTCAAGAAGCTGCTTTCTTCATTAAACACATACTATTGTATATAGTTACGCACAAAACGCAATGGACGGAATGGGTCGACTGAATCCTTGCCTACTTAGCTGGTTATCACATGGCTGTGGACGGGTGTAACCTGCCTTTGGTGTCATCCCCGCAAAACCAGCCTCTGCACATCCTTCATCAGCAAAAACATCTGGTAGGGGTCGACCGGGCCGGGGTCGAAGTCGAAGCGCTCATAAGCGGTTGAGCGGCGCGAAGCCCTCTGGTCTTGGTCAGGGTTCCACGAGGCCCGGAGCATCCTGGCCCTCCAAGGTCAGGAACAGATGCACCCGCAGCACCTGGAAGAAGGAAACGCCTATGATGTACAGAGCCAGGTTGGCCACCTGGGCTAGCACTTTGCCGCGCGGCAACAGCATGGGCAGGGCCGTTGAAGCCATGATCAGGAGCCCCAGAAGCAGGCAGACCACGAAAAAAATCCAGAACAGGTTCCACCAGCGGCCCTTGACCAGTCGCTTGCTGTAACGCAGGGCGGCCATCAGGCTAAACCCCCGCAGGGCCACGGCCTCGGCCCAAAAAACGTAATACAGCCCCCAGATCAGGCCGGGTATCACCAGCAGCAGGCTCCAGCCAACCAGCACGAGAAAGGCCAGCAAAAGGGTGGCCAGGCCCGCCGGCAGCCTGGCCGCCGCGATCTTCAAGCTGCGCGTCAGGGAGACCTTCCGGCCCAGTACGCTTTGCTCCACCAGCCAGGCCGTGGCCATGAAGCATACCGTGGACAAGGTGAAGGACAAGGCCATGGCCAGGTAGAAGTCCCTGCCCGGGGGCATGTTGCCCACGGCGCTGGCCACATCCACTCCCTTGGATATGATACCTCGCCCAGGGTGCAGAAAAAAGGGCATGAACAGGGACGGCACATAGGCCAGCCCGGAAAGCGCGGCCAGGCGCCAGAAGTTTTTCCGGAAAATTCCCCAACTGGAGGCAAGAGTCCTGCCGAGCCTTATGCGGTGGCCATCGGTGCGCATAGCTTCTCCATCAAGCCGGACGAAATTTCGCTATTTCGTTTGAAACACAGCCCGGCCCATAGGGCAACTTGATTTTCGCCGGGGCTGGACCGACCCTCCAGCCCCTCCTCGTAAGGCCGGCCACGCCCCGCCCATAAGCCAGGCCGGACTTGACGGCGGCTTGCCCTTCATGTTCTTGCGATCACAGCCGTTTCGCGAAATAGATCAGGATAAGCGGCTCATGTTATTGGCAAACCCATGGACGCACCAATCATTCTCGTGGTGGACGACAGCCGGACCATCCGGGGGACGCTGCAAAAGCAGCTCGAGGACATCGGGGCCACCGTGGTCCTGGCCGTGGACGGCCAGAAAGGCTACGAGGCCGCGGTGTCCAGACCCTTCGACCTGATAATCTCCGACGTGGAAATGCCCGTGATGGACGGGTTCACCCTGTGCCGCAAGCTCAAGGCCCATCCGGCCACCCAGGCCGTGCCGGTGATAATCCTTAGCACCCTGGACACGGAGGAGGACATCGACCGGGGCTTCGGCACCGGAGCCTCGGCCTACGTGGTCAAGAACCGGGCCAGCCGGGAGCTGATCCCCATGGTCAAGGAGATCCTGGGCCGGGCCAACCTGCTGCACAACCGCCTGTTCATGATCGTGGACGATTCCCGGCTTATCCGCTCCACCCTGGAGGAAAGCCTGCTCCAGGCCGGGTTCCGGGTCGTAAGCGCCGAGAACGGCCGCCAAGCCCTGGATCTGCTCAGGACCCACAGCCCAGACATCATCGTGAGCGACATGCACATGCCGGTCATGGCCGGGGCCGAGTTCTGCGAGGCGGTGCGGGCCATGGAGCCCCACGGGGACGTGCCTTTCGTGGCCATGAGCAGCGAAGCCGACCGCCGGGTGATGCGCGAGATGGTGCACCTGGGGGCTTCGGCCTACCTGATCAAGCCCTTTCACCCGGAACAGCTGATCATCCTGGCCGAAAAGCTGCTGTCCGACCATGTGCGCCTGCTGCTCCAGGAAAAAAAGACCCTGGTCACCGAGCGCAACTCCCTGCTCTCGGGCATAGCCAGCCTGATCGCGGCCCTGGAGGCCCGCGACGTCTACACCCGGGGCCATTCCGAGGCCGTGGCCGACCTATCCCGGGACATCGGGCTGAGGCTCGGCCTGGAGCCCCGGGACCTGGACAGCCTTTGCCTGGCGGCCAAGCTCCACGACATCGGCAAGATCGGCATCCGCGACGACATCCTGCTGAAGCCGGGCAAGCTTTCCCCCGGGGAATTCGAGATAATCAAGGGCCATGTGCTTATCGGCGTGGAGATCCTGGGTCCCATCGCCAGCATGGCCCCCCTGCTCCCGGCCATCCTGCACCATCACGAAAAATTCGACGGCAGCGGCTATCCCCACGGGCTCAAGGGGGAGGCCATCCCCCTTAACGCGCGCATCATCGCCGTGGCCGACGTGTTCCACGCCCTGTCCAGCGACCGCCCCTACCGCAAGGCCTTCGCCCCGCACGAGGTGCTCACGGCCATGGACTTGGCCAGCGGTTCCCACCTGTGCCCGGTGTGCACCGCGGCCCTTTTCCAGTCGCTCAAGGGCACGAGATAAAGCCCGGGAGCGCGGCCCAGGCCGGCCGGCTAAAAATGATACCCGACCATGGAGCTGAAAGACGCGCTGGTGCTGGCGTCGGTGATGGGGCTTCTGTCCGCGTCGCCCAGCAGGCGCTTGATGTCGGCGTCCACGGACAAGGACCAGTGCGGATCGAACTGGTAGGTGGCCATGAGGCCCGCGGTCACGTCCTTGAAACCGTTGCTGGCGTGGAACACGGGCAGGCCCGAGCGGCCGGACTGATCGCCGGTCACGCCGTAAAAGGTCCGCATGTAGCTGTCGTCGGCCCAGGTGGTGCCCAGGCCCGGGGTCAGGGTCAGCTTGTCCATGACCGGGTAGGGTAGCGACAGGCCCATGTCCACCAAGGTGCCGTTGTTCTGGTAGCCCGTGAACTTGGTGACCGAGGCCCGCACCACCACCGGGCTTAAGGTGTAGGAGCCAAAGGCCCGCACGCCCACGGCCGGATCAATGGTGCCCAGGCTGCGCAGCTTCTCGTCCGTGCCGGACAGGCTGGTGCCGAAGAAGTTGCTGCCCCGGCCGTCGCGTCCCAGATTGTAGGTAAGCCCCAGGCCGAATTTGTAATCCTGATCGTGCAGCAGGTTGAAATCGAGGCCCTTCATGCCCAGGGACACGGTGTCCCGCCAGGTCACGTTGAAATAAGGCAGGGGGGATACGGTGTAGGCGGCGCTTCCTTCATACTTGGGGCTGGTGCGCGCCCCGGCCCCCAGTTTCACGTCCCATTCCTTGGGCTGGGCCGCCTGTCCGTCCGCCTGGGCCTCCGGCTGGGTCGGGCTCAGATCCCCGGCCCAGCAGGGGCCGGCCAAAACAACCGAAAGCCAAAGCATCGCCGCCAAACGCGCCACGGGAAACCGGCCTAGGCCCAAAAACCTGACCCGGGAATCGGGCATGATTCGCTCCTCATTAGGGGGAAATGAATTTTCAAGCTATTTCTTGGCGTTAATATCCAGGGAGCTAGTCCCGCGCGAGGGGTGGTCCGGTTACGAGCCTTAGCCTGCCTTCCCGAGAAACTTGGCGGCCGGAAAGCCTCGCCCCACCGTCGAGGGGGCCGTACACCTGAAGCGGGCCTTTGGCTACTCGCAGGTCCCGCGCTTCGATCCATTCCCCAGGCCAGACGATCCCCATACGGCCAATCCGGCCGAATGCCGGCCCATCCTAGTGCTTGGCATGGACAACATGAAGGCCGGCCTGCCCGGGCGCGAGCCCTTGAACGGCGCGGCCGAACCTGGACGCGATCTCCGGGAAATCGATGTCTGCGATGTCGCGAAATCCGTGCGAGCGAAGGATCGCCGCGATGCCAGCCGCATCGAAAAGGCTGGCCCAGCGTTCACCGATCTTCTCAAGCTGTGTGGCCCGCTCCTTCGCGAGCTCCCTTATCTCCTCGGGGAAGGCCTCGGGAGATTCCATGTAGTCGAACACCACCTCCGAGTTCTGGATTGAGGCCATGTAGTCCAGAGTGCCGTCGATAGCCTCCCGGGTCAGATAGGGCACAACGCCGAGCCAAGTGAAAAACGCGGGCGAGCCGGGCTGAAAGCCCGCGCCGACGAGCTTTTCCCCCAAATCGTCCCGCTCGAAATCGACTGGCGCGAAGATGAGCCCTGGCGGAAGCGCGAGCTGAGCTTCGGCCAGGCGCTGGCGCTTCCAGGCCTGCGTGGCCGGGTGGTCCACCTCAAAGATACGGATATGTCGTGCGCCATGGGGATTGCGCAGAGCGAAAGTGTCCAGTCCGGCCCCAAGGATGACGATCTGGCGCATCCCTTTTTCAACAGCTTCCGACAAGGCGTCTTCCGCGATCCGGCTTCGCGCGGAGCTAAACAGACGTCCGATGCTGGCCAAGGGGTGTGCGCTCGCGAATCGCCGAACGTCCTTTTCGTCTTCGCCCAGAATCTTCATGGCGAATGGGTCGTAGATGATCGAGCCATGATCGAGCACCTGATGAGCGGCTCGTTGTCGGGCGGGTATCAGGGCTGTGCGGCTGGGTTCATTAGGCTTCATGTTCGAGGTCTCCATTCTCATCAATAGCTGACCAGCGGGAGAAAAATCCGATCGACGATCTCTTCCATGTCCCGCGCCGACAACGGCTGCCGTAGCAACACGAGCTGGTGACGCACGAGGTCGAAAGGCAGCGCGGCCAAGCGAGGCGTAAGCTTCTCGGCGGCGATTTCGCCGCGTTCGACCCCGCGGGTTAGAATTTCCATCATCATTTTAGCGCCGCGTTCGTGCACTTCCGCGAAGAGCGACGGATCGCTCTCGTGGAGAAGCTCTGCGATCAGGCCAAATATTACTTCCGGAGTTAACTCGTTCACCATTTCGGAAACGCGGTGCAGAATGACCATGATATCGCCCCGGACGGTTCCGGTGTCCGGCGCCTCGAATGAAAGGGCAGGGCGGGTCGCTCTCAATACGGCGTGTACAAGCCGGGCGCGCGTGGGCCAGCGCCGGTAGATCACCGGCTTGCTGGTGCCCGCCCTGGCTGCGACCCTCTCGATCGAGAAGTCGACATACCCCGCCTCCGCGAGTTCTCGCAGCGCGGCCTCGAAGATCGCCGCCTCCAAGACCTTGCCCCGTCTACGACTGCCCACGGCCCTTGCCCCTTTTGCCAATCCGTCACTGATTACGAACGCCGCCAGATTAGATACGTTTCGTATCTTATGTCAATAGAATACGGTGCGTATCTTGAGCCCAACGCGATGCGGAACACGGACCACCCCGGTCCGCCGCCCCCTCTCCTTGACTTCAACCCCTAAAGACGCTGTAAGGGCTTTAAACATGGAGCACGCCATGGACAGCGAGCAAGGCCTGCTAAAGGCCGAACTGTCGGCGGCCCGTCAGGAGCGGTTGTCCCTGGCGGCCCAGGACCTGGCCTCGCGCCGGGACCTTGAATCCATCATGGCCGTGGTGCGCCGGGCCGCCAGGGAGCTGGTCGGCTCGGACGGGGCCACCTTCGTGCTGCGCGACGGAGACAAGTGCCACTACGCCGACGAGGACGCCATCGCCCCCCTGTGGAAGGGCCAGCGTTTCCCCATGAGCGTGTGCATCAGCGGCTGGGTCATGCTCCACGCCACGCCCGCGCTCATAGAGGACATCTACGCCGACGCCCGCATTCCGGCCGAGGCCTACCGCCCCACCTTCGTGAAAAGCCTGGCCATGGTCCCGGTGGGAGGCCCAGAGCCCATGGCGGCCATAGGCAACTACTGGGCCGGCAAACACCTGTGCGATCAGGACGAACTGCGCCTTTTGACCGCCCTGGCCAACCTGGCTTCCGTGGCCATGGAGAACGTGCGCCTCTACAACGAGCTGAAGAACCGGGCCGCCGAGCTGCTGGCCCAGAAGAATCTGGCCGAGGCCGCCACCCTGGCCAAGAACCATTTTTTGGCCAACATGAGCCACGAGCTGCGCACCCCGCTGAACGCGGTCCTGGGCTTCGCCCAGCTGCTGGTCAAAAGCCCCATCGATGACCAATCCCGCGATTACGCCCGCATCATATTGGACTCCGGCCAGGGCCTACTGGCCATCATAAGCGACATCCTGGACCTGTCCCAGATCGAGGCCGGCCAGGCCGAGCTGCGCCCGGCCCCCTTCACCCTGCGCCGGGCCCTGGAAACCGCCCTGACCCCCCTGCGGGTCACGGCCGAGGAAAAAAACATGGCCTTGAGCCTGGAGGTGGACCACGACATCCCGGACCGGCTCAATGGCGACCGCGGCCGGCTGGTCCAGGTGCTGACCAACATCGCGGACAACGCGGTCAAGTACACCGAGCGAGGCCGGGTGAAGGTCGGCGTGAGCCTGGCCGAAAAGTCCGGGGATTCAGCGCTCATGCGCTTCACGGTCACGGACACGGGCATCGGCATCGCCCCGGACAGGCTGCAGGCCATATTCGAGCCCTTCTCCCAGGTGGGCACCTCGGCCCACGTCAAGTACGGGGGCACGGGCCTGGGCCTGGGCATAGCCAAGGACCTGGTGCAGCTGATGGGCGGGGAGCTTGGCGTGCGCAGTACGGAGGGCCGGGGTTCCAGCTTCTTCTTCACGGCCCGTTTCGCCCTGGACCAGACCGAGGCCCGGCCCGAGATCCCGGCCCCGGCCAAGCCTTCGGGCCGGCGGCTGAACATTTTGCTGGCCGAGGACAATCCCATCAACCGGCTCATGGCCACGGAATACCTGCGAAGCGACCTGGGCCACCAGGTGGCCGAGGCCGAAAACGGCCAGGAAGCCCTGGACATGCTCAAGGCCCAAGCCTTCGACCTGGTGCTCATGGACGTGCGCATGCCGGTGATGGACGGCCTGGAGGCCACGCGCCTCATCCGGGCCGGCCAGGCCGGCAACCCCCGGGTGCCCATCATCGCCGTGACCGCCCAGGCCTTCCGGGAGGAACAGGAGCTGATCCGGGCCGCGGGCATGGACGGCTACCTGTGCAAGCCCCTGGACCTGGACATCATGGACCGGGTGATCGAGCGCATCCTGCGCCAGGAATAGACCGGTTGGCCCCGGGCCGGCTCAGCCGGCCAGCCCGAACCGGGCCGTGAAGTAAACGGCCGAGCCCTGACCTTCCTGGCTTGATACGCCAAGCTCCCCGCCCATCATCTCCACCAGGCTTTTGGCTATGGCCAGGCCCAGGCCCGTGCCCCCGTACTTCACGTGGGCCGAGGTGCCCACCTGGGTGAAGGGCTCGAATATGGCCTGCAGCCTGTCCGGCGGGATGCCGATGCCCGTGTCCGCAACCGTGAAGCGCAGCCTGACGCCCCCGGGATCCTCCTGGCCCTCCAGGACCACGGTCACCGCGATGCCGCCCTTTTCCGTGAACTTGACCGCGTTGCCGATCAGGTTGGTCAACACCTGCAGCAGCCGGCCGGGGTCCCCGGTCAGGCTGGCCGGCACCCCGGGGTCGACGGAGCCGACCAGGCCCACGCCCTTGAGCGACGCGGCCGGGCGCAGGGGCGACAGGGCCGATTCCAGGACCCCGGGCAGGTCAAAGGGCTCGGCGGCCAGCTCGGTCTTGCCGGCCTCGATCTTGGACAGGTCCAGCACGTCGTTGATGA
>Ga0326727_10023121_pt1 | contig 11910 bp, 9 predicted proteins | sample MB2enrmetagenome_FD_207643 | JGI IMG/M metagenome (GOLD analysis project Ga0326727, IMG submission 207643) | Lab enriched peat soil microbial communities from McLean, Ithaca, NY, United States - MB29MY | ecosystem: Environmental > Terrestrial > Soil > Wetlands > Peat | place: USA: New York... | reverse complement strand
AGCGCAGGGAAAGAAGCTCATCGCCGACAACTGGATCTACATTCAGGAGCCCGACGTGCTCATCGGCCGGCTGCAGGTGTTCAACAACTGGAGCCCGTGGATGGTGGACGATCCGTCGAAGGTCTGGCTGGGGCTGGAGTACTTCTGCAACGAAGGCGACGATTTGTGGAGCCTGTCCGACGACGCCATGATCCGCCTCGGCCGCGAGGAGTTGGCGAAGATCGGCCTGATCGACGAAGCCGCGGTGATCGACGCCACCGTGCTGCGCATGGAAAAGACCTACCCCGCGTACTTCGGCTCCTACGATCGTTTTTCCGAGATCCGCGATTATCTGGACGGCATCGGGAATCTCTTCCCCGTCGGCCGCAACGGCATGCACAAATACAACAACCAGGACCACTCCATGCTGACCGCGATGATTGCCGTGGACAACATCGCCGCGGGAGTGACCGATAAATCCAGTCTCTGGGAAGTCAACACCGAAATGGAGTATCACGAGGACAAGCCGGCGGATAATTAATCGCTTCCGGCCCGGCGCCTATGCGCCTGCTGACGCGCGCGGCTCAGTTTTGTCGCCTCGTCATTGCAGGCAGTTACCGAGCCGCGACCGCCAGGGAGCGGTACCCAAACCGCGCTTTTCAACAGGCGCCTATGCGCTCGCCGCTTGCACCACGGTGTCGCCGAACAGCAGTTCCTGATATCCCACCTGCACCGACGCCGTCGTCCCCGTCCACGTGATCTGCAACACCAGATCGAACACCTTGCCCGGCCACGGATCCCAGGGCTGGGAACTGGAGGGATTGGGCACGCCAAAATCCTGCACCAGTTTGGCGATTTCGCCATGATGCCAGCAAATCAGCACCACCTTACCTCCATAAGTCGATGGGTTGTTGAGAATGGCGTCGGCCAGCTCTTTGTGCTGGTCGTTCGTGTAGCTGTGGTTCAGCGTAAGTCCCAGCGCCTGCGCGAGCGGCGTGACCGTCTCCACGGGGCGGTCGCTGCCGTTCGACTTCTCGGTGGCGAACAGGAAATCGGGTTTCGAATAGATGGGCTGCCCGGCGGCCACTGTGGTGGAGTCGTACTTGCCCTCGAACGAAGAGGCGGCGTCGGCCGAAACATGACACGCCATCTGGGTCGCGCCGCTGATGGGTGTCGCATCGACATTCGGCGTGAAAAGGGCCGGCAGACCTGCCGCCCGCGACGATCCCCGAACCGACAAATGGATGCCGCCGTCGCCGTCTTTTTCGGGATCGCCCGGTTTCTCGCCGTGACGAATAATCATGACCAAAGCCGGGTATTGTGAAGCGGAACTCATGTATCCTCCGGAAATTGCCCGCCGCTACCGATCCTGCGTTGAGTGACTCGGCGCTTCAATTTGCCAGAAAATGATACGCCAGAGCGCCGAAAGTTGCAAGCAAAATCCGCACTCGGGCGGGCCGTGATGGATTACCATCCTTTTGCTACCCGCTCCGCTTGTACCACTCCAGCGTGCGCCGCAGGCCTTCCTCGAGGGAGAAAACCGGGGCGTGGCCCAGATCGCGCACGGCCGCGGTGGTGTCCGCCTGCGAATCGCGCACATCGCCCTCGCGCGGCGGGCCATACACCGGCGTGATCGCGACGCCTTCGATCTTCTGCAGCTCCTGCCACACGCGGTTCAGCGAATAACGATTCCCGTTGCCCGCGTTGTAGACTTTTCCGCAAACCCCCGGCGCGAGAGCCGCCTTGCGCGTCAGCGCGGCAACATCCTCCACGTAGGTGAAGTCGCGCGTCTGTTCGCCGTCGCCGTGAATGGCCGGAGGCCGCCGTTCGATCAGCGCCTTCATGAACAGCGACAGCACGCCGGAGTACGGACTCGAGGGGTCCTGCCGCGGCCCGTACACGTTGAAGTACCGCAGCGCCACCGTTTCAAGGCCGAAGCAGGATGCGAACACGCTGGCGTAGTACTCGCCCAGCAGTTTCTGCGCGGCATAAGGAGACTTTGGCCGCGGCAGCATGTCTTCGGATTTCGGCAGAACCTCGGTATCGCCGTATGCCGAGGACGACGCCGCGTACACCACGCGCCTGACCCCGCCCGCCGCCGCCGCGCGCAGCACCTGAAACGTGCCGTCGATGTTCACTTCGTGCGAGGGGACCGGATCGCTGATGGACCGCGGCACCGAAGGAATCGCCGCCAGATGAAATACCACGCCGGCGCCCTCGATTATTGGCGCAATCGCCTCATAATCGCGGATATCCGCGCGGCAAAACTCGATTTCAGGGCGGACCGCGTCGAGATTCCGCTCGTGACCGGTGAGCAGATTGTCGATGACCACCACTCGCTGGTCCGCGTCCGCCAGGCAAGCTCTGACCAGCGCCGAGCCGATAAAGCCCGCGCCGCCGGTAATCACGCACCTTTTCATCGTTAACTGGTCTTCGCAGCCTGGCTGCCCGGGCGAACGCCCACTCGCGCCACGAAAGCCTCATACGCGCCGGGCGCGACGCGGTTCCAGTACGCGATGAAGCGCTCGCCCACTTCCTCGAGGTTGCCGAGGTACCTCGGATTCCCGAATGCCGCGCGGGTCGCTGCAAGAAGGGGCTTCACCCGCGTCCACGTAAGCAACAACTCATGGCCAGTCTGAAAGAACAGCTCGTCGCTGAGTACGCCGCTGGTAATGAACGAAGCCACCATCTCCCAGTAACTCGAGACCATGCGCGTCGACGCATTCGTCTCCGACCCCGGCGGACACAACGCCGCCATTTCCTCGAGGGTCTGGCAATAGAAGTTCGAGGCGAACCACGCTCGCGCTTCGCGCATCCGCGGCTCGCGGCGCATTTCATAGAGTTGCAATATCAGTTTCGCGTCTTCGACGGAAGGTTCCCGGTCCATGTCGTCATGATCCCACAATGACGGCCGCCGCCTCGTTCAGCGCGTCTCTCCGCGCTGCAATTGGTCGAGCACGGCGCGGGCGTCCGCATAGTCGGGATGCTGCCGCAGCACGGCGGTCAGTTCACGCACCGCCTCGCCCCGCTTCCCCTGGGAGGCGAGCGCGACGGCGAGACTCATCCGCCAGGACGGCGAATCGGGACGAAGCCTGAGCGCTTCGCGGCAGTGCGGCTCGGCTTCCGCCGGCCGTCCCATGTACTGCAGGACCGTGCACAGGTTGCTCTGGCTGTCCGCGTCGGTGGGGTCGAGGCGCAGCGCCTCCTCCACGTGTTCGCGCGCGCCGGCCAGGTTTCCTTTCGCCATCAGGGTCACCCCAAGATCGGCCTGCGCTTCCTGCATCCGGGGATTCAGTTGTACCGCGCGTTCCAGCGGTTCGGCGGCTTCCTGCGGCGTTCCCGATTTCAGCAGTTCGCGGCCCAGATAAGCGTACGCTTCGGCGCCCGCCGGCCGCATGGCGATGGCTTTGCGGAAGTACTCGACGGCCTCGCGCGAGCGCCCCTCCCGACCGAGAACGATTCCCATGTTGCCCTGCATGGTGTAGTTGTCGCGGGTGACGGCAAGCGCGTGCGCGAAAAGCGTGTGGCTGTCCTTCCAATAGCCGGCTTGTGCGTGCGCCCCAACGGCGAAAACCAGGAGCGCGACGGCGGCGAACGCATTGGCCGGGCGTTGCAGCACAGGCCGCATCTTCACGGCTTCGGCGACGGTCCAGACGACGGCGATGGCCAGCCCGATCATCGGGAAATACGCGTACCGGTCGGCGATCGCCTGCGCGCCCACCTGCACAATCCCGATCACCGGCACGAGTGTGCCGATAAACCACAGCCACCCGACCACCAGCCAGGGACTTCGCCGCGCCCACGCGAACACCAGGGCGGTGATGCCGCCGAGCAGCAGCGCCGAGGCCAGCACGGCTGCGGCGCCGTAAGGGGTGTAAGGATAAAACACCGCGAGATCCACGGGCCAGATCGCTTTGCTCAGATAGAGGACATACGAGACCGTCGCCTTGGCCAGGCGCTCCGTCAGCGGCATATAGTCGGGCATGGCGCCGTTCTGCTTTTGCACGATGTACGTCGCAATACTCACCATCGCCGACATGCCCAGCAACGGCGTCTTTTCGAGGACGAGCCGCCCCAGCTTCCGCCGATCGGGAGGCCATGTGAAGCGGCCCAGCGGCCAGAAATCGAGCAGCAGCAGAACGAATGGCAGTGTAACCACCATGGGCTTGGCCAGCAGCGCCGCGGCGAAGGCGAAGGCCATCGGAAGGTAGCGGCCCAGCGAAGGGACTTTAGCGTATCGAACGTAGAGCAACAGCACGACCATCGCTAACAAAGTGCTCAGGACATCCTTTCGCTCGGCGATCCACGCCACCGACTCGACGTGCTGCGGATGCAGCGCGAAGATCGCGGCCACGATGGCGCATGGCCACGTTCGCCCGGTCATACGCAGCAGAACGAAAAACAGCAGCAGCGTGCTGGCCAGATGGAGGGCGACGTTGACCGCGTGTTCGGGCCCCGGCTGAAGGCCGAAAATCTGATTGTCCAGTTCGTAGGAAAGCCAGGTGAGCGGATTCCAGTTCGCGGCGCGCGAGGTTGTCAGCGCCCAGAAAAACCCCGCCCCCGAAAGCCCGGCCTTGACCATGGCATTATCGGTAACGAACTGATCGTCGTCGTAGGCAACGTAATCGTACCGGAATGTTTGAGCGTAGACGGCCAGGGTGGCGGCCACCAGCAGAGCGCAAATGACGGCTCTGTTCCTCCATGCCGGCAACGGCGGCGCGGCCCTGGGGCGGGCTGGGTTTCTTTTTTGAGGCTTGCGGCGGCTCATCGGAATGGAACACCCCTCATGAGCGGCCCGAGGCGCAGACCACCGCAGTCCGCGGTGAGGAAGCGCAGACGCCTGACCACGATCACCTCAGTATAAGATATCCCCGGTATTCTTCAGCCGCGCCGAACTCCACATTGCCGGCGCAGCCTGACGACGTGAATGCGGCGACGGAGCGCGCGGCCAGGGCCGGTACAATCGGCCGGTACAATCGAAAGGTGCAGCGCAAACGCCGGACGCGCCAGGCTCCGAAGGCTGGGCCGGTACGTCCCCATCGCTGGAGGCTCCGGAGGTGCCCTGGGGCAGCAACCCGGACCCGAGTGCGGAGAGCGGGGGGCCTCGCCAGCCCGCGGCCATGCTGGTACTGAAGCGCGTGACGGAGGCGGCCCAGTGAGCGGAACGGCTTCGCGGAAGCGGACGAGAAAGACGGCGCCATCCGCTCCCCGCACAGGCTCGCCGCCGATTGCCGCACGCTCGCTGCGTTTCTCGTGGATTCTGCTTGTGCTGATCGTCGTGTTTGCCGGCGTCGTGCGTCTGCGGCTGCTGCAAATCCCTCTGGAGCGGGATGAGGGCGAGTACGCCTACGCCGGCCAGTTGTTGCTACAGGGAATTCCACCCTACAAGCTGGTCTGGAACATGAAAGTCCCCGGCACTTACGGAGCGTACGCGGCAATAATGGCTCTTTTCGGGCAGTCGATCGGCGGAATTCATCTGGGTTTTCTGCTGGTGAATGCCGCTACGATAGTCCTGATATTCTTCCTTGGGAGACGGCTGTTCAACGCCTCGGCCGGGGTTGCGGCCGGCGCCGCGTACGCGCTGCTTTCCGTGAGCGCCGGAGTCATGGGAACTCAGGCTCATGCCACCCACTTTGTGGCGATAGCGGCGGTTGGCGGGATGTTGGCTCTGCTGCGCGGCGTCGATCCGGGACGGTGGCTTCCGCTGTTTCTCGCCGGAGCGCTGTTCGGTCTGGCGACGCTCATGAAACAGCACGGCGTCCTGTTTGTTGTGTTCGCCGCCGCGTACCTGATGTGGAGTTCGTGGCCCCGGAAAGCCGCCGCGTGGGGCCCGCTACTGAGAAAGCTCGCGTGGTTATTCGCGGGCGTGTGCCTGCCGCTGGCGGCGACGGGATTCGCGTTGTGGCGGGCTGGCGTGTTCGACAGGTTCTGGTTCTGGACCTTCACGTACGCTCGCCAATACGCGCTGGAAAACTCCATCCCGGACGGACTCGCCGCGTTCGCGGACACATTCCCTCGCGTTGTGGGACCGAACCTGCTTATCTGGCTGGTCGCCGCCCTGGGCCTGGCGGTCGTCTGGCGGCGGAAGGAACATCGCGCCGCGGCGGTGTTCGTCGCCGGCTTGCTGGCGTTCTCCGTGCTGGCCATCTGCCCGGGGTTCTACTTTCGCGAACACTATTTCGTTCTTCTGCTGCCGCCCGTCGCGTTGCTCGCGGGCGCGGCCGCCGGGCTCGACGGAACCTGGCGCCGCTGGGGGTTCGCGGCGGTGCTGGCGTTCTCCATCCTGCTGCAGGGGGACTTCCTGTTCCGGATGAGTCCTCTCGAAGCGTCCCGATTCATGTACGGCGACAGCCCATTCCCGCCGGCCGTCCCCGTCGCCGATTACATCCGCGCGCATTCATCGCCGGCGTCGCGCATCGCCGTGCTGGGTTCGGAACCCGAGGTTCCGTTCTATGCTCGAAGGCGCTCCGCCACCGGATACATCTACATGTACGCCCTTATGGAGCCGCAGCCGTATGCTCTCGGCATGCAGAACGAGTTGATTCGCGACGTGGAGACGTCCCGCCCCGAATACGTGGTTTGGCTGAACATCGCGACATCGTGGCTGCGCCGCGCCGATTCGCCGTCCCGCGTGTTCGATTGGTGGGAGTCGTACCGTCCACGCCACTATGCGCTCGCCGGTGTTGCGGAGATCCTCTCCAACGGCCGCACCGAGTACCACTGGGACGTTGACGACTCCTGGCAGCCGCAGTCTCCGAATCTCATCGCCGTGTACAAGCGAATCGGCTCCGCCTCCCGGAACCGCGCCGCGGCTCAATAGTTAGCTCCCCTTAGCTCCAATGCTGTTCACTTTGCGTGCGACGGACACGCGGCGACAGCCGCGTTACGCGGTTTGCAACCGCGCTTGAGGCCGATTACAAATCGGCCGCAGATTGGAAATCTGCCCCACGGGCCCGCGCCCGCCGCCAGCGCAGTAATCCGAGTCGCACGTAATCGATCCCGCTCCACGCGGTGGCCAGCGCGGTGGCCCACACCAGGAACAACAGGCCCGGGCCCGCGCGCAGCAGCAGCGCGCCCAGACAGGCGCCCACCTGCACGATGGTACTCAGCTTCCCCCACACCGACGGCGGAAAATCGCGAATGGAAGTGAAAGCGAACGCCGCGCCCACCATCGCCAGTATCACCGCATCGCGCGCCAACACCAGCGCCACCAGCCACCACGGCATCGCGCCCACCCAGCCCAGCACGATGAACAGCGTCACCAGCAGAGCTTTGTCGGCCAGCGGGTCCAGCCATGCGCCCACGCGCGAGGTCCAGCCGAAGTAACGCGCCAGGAATCCGTCGGCGGCGTCGGTGAATCCGGCAATCAGGGTGAGCAGCAACGCGGCTCGAAATCGTCCGTGCAGAACGAGGACGGCGATCCACGGAACCAGCGCCAGCCGGGCGGCCGTGAATAGATTCGGAAGATAGCTAAACAAGAGTCTCAACCACCCGCGCCGCGAGCTGGTCGAAACTCAGGATCTCATAAAGAGAGGGATCGGACATAATGCGCGCCACCAGGGCGGCATGCATGGCGTGCCCGGCGCGCTCGGCCACCACGTGCCCCAGCAGCGGCCGGCCAATCAGCGCCAGATCGCCAATCAGGTCGAGCGCCTTGTGCCGGCAGCATTCGTCCTCAAAGCGCAGGCCGCCGGGGTTGAGCACGCCATCGCTCCGGAAGCAGATGGCGTTGTCGATGGACGCGCCGCGGATCAGGCCCATCTGGCGCATGGCGTCCAGATCCTGCTCGAAGCCGAAGGTGCGCGCCGGGGCGATCTCTCGCGCGTAGCGATCGGGCGTGACTTCCAGCTCGATGCACTGCCGGCCAATCAACGGGTGCTCGAAGAAGACGTCGCAGGTGAGCAGGAACTGATCGGCAGGCAGAATGGAAATGCGTTTGTCGCCGTTCTCCACGGTCACCGGCCGCCGAATTCGCATGTAGCGCCGCCGGCGGCGATAAGTATGGATGCCCGCCTGGGCCAGCAGTTTCACCCAGGGCCGCCCGCTGCCGTCGAGAATCGGAACTTCGAGGTTGTCGATTTCCACGTAGGCGTTGTCGATAGCCATGCTGTAAAACACGCTCAGCAGATGCTCCGTGGTGGAAATGAGCACGCTGCGGCACATCAGGCTGGTGGCGTAACTGACACGCGCTACATAACGCCAGCTTGCCGGGACCGGAGTATTGTCCAGATCGCTGCGCAGGAAGACTATTCCCGTAGAGGGCGGGGCGGGGAGGATGCGAACCGAAACCGGAACGCCGCTGTGAAGTCCGACGCCGCTGGTTTCCACCGGGCGCTGGACGGTTGTCTCAAATCGCAAAGGATCCACCTGTCTGATAGATTCGCGAGTTCGACAAATGGATATTCTATCAGCGACCCACCGGTTTCAAGCTCATGATCTGCAAAGACTTGTAAAGCCGATACTGTGGTTGAAGAGACACAGTCGGGCGTTAGTTGTGGCTTTCTTGCGACAAAACGGCTCTGGGTAAGTCGGATCAGTGCACCATCGGCGGACCCGGCGTACCATCGGACCACTGGGCAGCCCAGACCATAAAAATAGTCACCCGCTCTTCGGGATCGTTCGCCGCGATTATTGGCGACTCCGGCAGATTTGCCCCCCAGCTCTTGGTCACGTCGCCGGAAACGAAGACCATCACATGCGGGTGCCAGTTCTTACCTGTGTCGTTCAGGTACTGCTGCTTCGACATCATGTAGCACATCGCTCCGGGCTCCAGCGGCGGCAGTTCCTTCGCGTCCAATGCCGATGTGGTCGCCTGCAGGATCTCCGCCTTCGATTTTCCGGCCAGCACCAGGCGGGTTTTCATCAGGTAGATTTGCACAAAGGTCCTTGCGGCCGCTGCATTGAAGCAATTGGGAGCGCGCATTTTGGGATTCCAGAATTCCCCGGAATCGGTGGGGGAGGCCCATGACCGTTCCACGATGCAGAGGAAGCCATTCGTGCCCTTCGCCGCAATCGTGTAGCCCTCCCGTCCGAGCACCATCACGTCGGCGTCGTCCGAAACAGATTTCGGAGCGGCGCTCCGCGCCAGCGCGATTTCAGCGTCCACGGGCATCAGGTATTGATCGAGCGGCGCCATGGATGGATAAGAGGCGCTCTCCCCGGAAAGGACAGCCCGGGCCAGAAACGCCGACGCGAGAAGCATCGTTTTCCTGTGCATGGTTACTCCGTTCGCAGAGCCTGCATTACATCCACTCGCGCGGCGCGCGCGGCCGGAAGAACGGACGCCGTGACTGCGGCGATCAGCAGCACCAGCGCCGAACCGGCCACCGGCAACACGCCGGGTGTCTTCACATCCGGCAGAAGAGTCCCGGCGATCTGGGCCAGCCCGTAACCGCAGGCCAGTCCGACGGTCAGTCCCCCGAAGGCCATCACGGCGCCTTCGGTGATGACGCGGATGAGCAGATGGCGAGGCTGCGAACCGATGGCCAGCCGGATGCCGAACTCGCGCGTGCGTCCGCTGACCGAAAACGCCAGCACGCCGGCGACGCCCACTATGGCGATCAGCAGCGCCACGCCCGCGAACACGCCAAACACGGCGACATTCAGACGGTCGGGCGAGAGCACTTCCGCGCGAATATCCTCCAGCGTCGCGGCGTGCTCCACCGGCTGGTCGGCGGACATGGTGCGCAGGACGCGCGTGATGGGCGTCACCAGGCCATACGGATTCGCACCCACATGAACGAACAGACGCCCACCGCCCATCAGCTCCGCCTGTTCGAAGGGATCGTAGATCGTCATGGTCGGCCGCGGGTCCTTGTGCATATCATCGACGTCGGCCACCACTCCCACGATGCGCTGCGCTTTAGGGCTCACCGGGATGAACTTCAGCACCGGATCGGTCCACATCACGCGATGATTCAGCGCATCGCCGCGCGGAAACAGCCGCTGGGCCACGCTCTGGCTGATGATGGCTACCGGCTCGCTGGCGGTCCTGTCGGATTCGTCGAAATCGCGGCCTTCGATGATGGGCACGCCCAGCGTCGCGAAAAACCCCGGCGAGACAATGCGGATCGCGGATCGCGGCGTTTCCTCGCCGCGTCCCGGCACATGGCCGTCGGCGGAGAATTCCAGTGCGAAATCGAAATTCGTGTCGCGCCATGGCACGATGGTGCCGATGGCTACGTTCTGAACGCTCGGCAGCTCGCGAATCCGCCGCGTGGCTTCGCGATAGAAATCCAGCACCTGCGCCGGCGTCTTGCCGTAATCCATCTTGGGCACGTTCACGGCGAGCACGTGACGCGTGTCCACACCGGTTTGTTTGGCTTCCAGCGACAGAAGCGTCCTGATGGTTGCTCCGGCCGAGGCGACCAGCACAAACGACGCGGCGATCTGAACCACCGCAAACACGCGCAGCCGCCGGTTTGCGCTGCCGGTAACGCGGGCGCTGCCGCTGGTGAGAGCGAATCCCCGCTCGCCGCCCGACGACGGCAGGCGAGGCACGAAGGCCAGCAGAAACGCCGCCAGAACGGCGAGTCCAGCCCCCACCCACAGCATGCTCGGGTCAACGGTCAGATCGAGCGCGCGGATCGAATATCGGGAGGCGTAGCGGGCGAGAACCGCCACCAGCGGACCTGCAATCAGCAATCCGATGCCCGCGCCGGCCACACACAGCAGCAGGCTCTCCGCCAGCAGCGTCCGCCGCAGGGCTCCCGTGCTCGCGCCCAGGGCAGCGCGGATACCGAGCTCGCTTTCGCGCCGCACCGTGCGCGCCAGAATCAGATTGGCGACGTTCGAGCAGGCGATTACGAACACCAGGATCGACGCGCCCATCAGCACCAGCAGAATCGTGCGCGCTCCCGACGTGAGCTGGTCGCGCAGCCGCACCGCACTGACGCGGAAATCGGCCCGCGGCGGATAGGCTTCGGGGTGCTCCTTCTTCATGGTCCCGTACACCGATTGCAGCTCCGTTCGCGCCTGCTCCAGCGTGGCGCCCGGCGCGAGGCGCGCGAACAAATCGGTCATCCGGTGTATCCGGCCCTGCACCATGGTGGCGGAAAGGTGATGGGCGCTGGTTACCACGTTGGCGATAATCTCGGTGTCCGCGGGGTAGGGAACACAGGGCTCGAGGACGCCGACCACAGTGGCGCTGCGCGTATCGAAGGAACCCAGGCGCACGGTCTTGCCCAGCACCGCGGGATCGCTCTTCAGCGCCGTCGACCAGAAACGATAGGTCAGGACCACGGCGCCCGGGGCGTTGGGACCGTCGTCGTGCGCGTCCAGCAGGCGGCCCAGCACCGGGCGCAGCCCCATGGTCTGGAAGTACGACCCGCCGGCCACACCGGCCCGCACCTCGCGCGGTTCGCCCAGCCCAACCATGGTGAAGCCGATGCTGGAGAAATCGCCGAACGAGTTCAGCGTCTTCAGCCGCGACTCCAGGTCGCCGATTTCCGGCACCGACCACCAGGCGTTGTCTATGCCGAGGCCTTTGGCGGTCTGCTGAATGTAGATCAGCCGATCCTCGCCGCGGTTGACCAGCGGGCGCAGCAGGACGCCGCGCACCAGGGCGAACATCGCGGCGTTGGCGCCGATCCCCAGCGCCAGGGTGACGACGACCGTCGCGGTGAGCCCCTTCGCGCGCGCCAGAGATCGCGCGGCGAATTTCAGATCGTGCAGGAAGGTGCGGATGTTCTCCAGCATGGGGCCAATCATCGCACGTCCATCGCCTCCGCCAGGACATTGGAAATAAAGGCCGCATCGGGCCGCACGCCGGCTCTGGCTGTCCGCTTTTTCAATCCCCCGTTCGGAAGCGGACAGTGCGGGGCAGGGTAGACTCGAAAACAGGCGAGCGTGGCAGACAAACAGACACTCCACGATTTGATCGAGCAGCTTCCTGCCGCGGAGGTCCGGGCCGCCGAACGTTACCTCCGTTTC
>Ga0326727_10023120_pt1 | contig 11910 bp, 8 predicted proteins | sample MB2enrmetagenome_FD_207643 | JGI IMG/M metagenome (GOLD analysis project Ga0326727, IMG submission 207643) | Lab enriched peat soil microbial communities from McLean, Ithaca, NY, United States - MB29MY | ecosystem: Environmental > Terrestrial > Soil > Wetlands > Peat | place: USA: New York... | reverse complement strand
CGGTTCATGGGTAAAGCGGTGAGGCAAAACGTCATCGGCTCCGGTGAGTCCGCAAGAAATATTCAACAGCCGCTTCAGGTTAAAATTTCGTTCCCCAGCCCTGAGCAATTCCGCTGCGTCCATCTCCCAGCCGGTCACACAGTTGGTCCAGGTAACCAACAGCGGAACATCCAATGCCGGCAACATCAGAGAACAGAACTTCAGGCTGTTGGACAGCTCCGCATAATTCTGCGCGACGGCAGTAAGTTTCCCTTTGCCATCCTGGGCCAGCCGCTCCAGCGGCTGCGGATACCCGAGCCCGGCCAATCCCATGCGCTCCAGCGTATGAGTAACCCCGCGATGACACGCGCCGCGGTTGGCCGTCGCATAGGCAACCGCTAAGCTGGTGATCGATCGAGGATCGTGGTACGGCGCTTCCAGACCTTTTACCTGGATAGCAAACTTCTCTGCGCCGCGGCCAAGCTGCTGCGCGATCGGGCGAACGCCACCTTGCAGCAAAGCTCCCATCCCCTCGCCGGAAGCAATCTCTTGGATCAGTGACAATACCGCCTCGCCGTTGCCCCATTCGAGCTTCGGTCCTGCGGCCGGGCTGTCCACCAGGCCCTTGCTGACAGCTTCAAAAAGGAAAGCGATGGATCCGCTGACGGAAATCGTATCCAGTCCAAGGCGGTTGCACAGATCGTTGGCCTCGATGATGGTGCTCCAATCGAAGATCCCGCATTGCGGGCCGAAACCGCCTATGGTTTCGTACTCCAGGGGGGCTGTCTTCCCGGCATGGGGTCCAGTCCGGACGTGCACTTCCTTCCCGCACCCGATGCCGCACGGCGGACAGTGATACTTCCCGGAGGCGTGATCCTGCTGCATGATTTCGGCGCTGAGGGGCTCGACCCTTTTCCCGCAATCTCCATCGGTCCAATTGTAGGCGGACAGATCGCCAATGACGGCGCTTCCCAGCGTGCCCCCGGGTGTCCCATAGGCGCGGTAACGTTTCATTTTTTCCAAAAAGAAAGGAGTAAACTCGCGAATGCTTTGCTGGAGTTCTTGCGGTCGCGCAACCGGCACCTGCAAGCTGCCCCCGGCCACAACCGCCTTTAGCTGTTTTGAGCCCATTACGGCGCCCATTCCGCAGCGCCCGGCGGCGCGAGCATGCAATCCCTCGCTCATGATATTCGCCAGCCGCACCATGCGTTCACCGGCGGGGCCAATACAGACCACCGAGGCTTTACTGCCATACTTCTGGGTCAAAATGTCGTAGGTCTCGACGGTATCTCTTCCCCATACTGATTCGGCGGATACCACCGAGATATTCCCATCGATGACACAAAGAATCGACGGCACTGGCGACTTGCCGGTGATTGCAATGGCATCATAGCCGGCCGACTTCAGAGCGATTCCGAATCTTCCCCCGCTGTCGGATTCGCCCCAAATACCCGTAGCCGGAGATTTTGCGATCACGGCGTAACGCCCGGAGGTGGGAACGTTCGTGCCCGCCAGCGGCCCCGTGGCGAAAATGAGAATGTTCTCCGGCCCCAACGGGTCAATATCGGCAAATCGGGACCGCCGCATGATGTAGGCCCCCAGTCCGGTTCCGCCAATGTACTTTCTCCGCACGTCCTCCGGGATCTCTTCCACCCGCACTGCGCCGCTGGACATATCAATCCACCCCAGCTTGCCTGTATAGCCGCCCATCGAAATTCCCCTCCGCGTCGAATCTTACGAGATATCTTTCTTGTATGTTTCCTTGACGATCAGCGTCGCGATGATGGTGATCACCGAGAAGGAAATTATGTACAGCGCCACCGGCCATGATTGGTTGTGGCTTCGCATCAGCATGTAAGTTGCAAGCGGAAGGGATACGCCGCCGGCAAAAACTCCAGCAAGCTGATACCCGACTGACGCGCCGGTATAGCGGATTTTCGTCGGGAAAAGTTCGGCCAGGAAGCTTGCCTGTGGCCCGTACATCGCCGAATGGCCGACTTGCATGAATATGATAATGGCTGCCCAGCCCCACACTATGTTCTGGGGAGCTTTGTCGAGCATCCAGAAGAGCGGAAAAGCCAGGATGCCGCACACGGTAGCGCCCCAGAGGTAAACCACCCGCCTCCCTATCTTGTCGGAAAGCCAGCCGTAAAACGGCAAGGCGGCCAGGCCAACGGTGGAGCTCATGATCATACCGGGGAGCAGGGCTTGCCGGTGCATTTTCAGCGCGGAGATGACATAGGTGAAGGGAAACACGGTAATCAGGTAATACAATCCGTTTTCCGCGTACCGCATGCCCATGGCCAGCAGGATGTTCTTGGGATGGTTCTTGAGCACCACCCAGAGCGGCATTTTCTCCTCGGCCTTCTGATCTTTGATCTTCTGGAAGGCCGGCGATTCGGCAACCGTCATCCGCACCCAGATCCCAATCGCGACCAGCACGATGCTGAATAGAAACGGCGCGCGCCAGCCCCAGGAGAGCAATTGGGCTTGCGGCATTCCGGCCACCAGCCAGAAGGCGAAGGCCGACATCACCCCGCCGACCGCCAGGCCAGTTTGCGGGAAAGAACCCCACAAGCCGCGGCGGCCCTCGGGAGCATGTTCCACCGCCATCACTACCGCCCCGCCCCATTCGCCACCGAGGCCAATGCCTTGGCACACGCGCATCAAGGTAAGCAGGATTGGAGCCCACACCCCGATTTGCGCATACGTGGGCAGCATCCCAACTATGGTTGAGGACACTCCCATAAACAGCAGAGTGACGTAAAGCATTTTCTTCCGGCCAATGCGGTCGCCGAAATGGCCGAAAATCACGCCTCCAAATGGACGAGCTATGAAACCGACCGAGTAGGTAGTAAATGCCAGCAGCGTGCCCACCAATGGGTCAAACTGGGGAAAGAACAGGCGGTTGAATACCAATGCCGCTGCGGTGTTGTATAGGAAAAAGTCGTACCATTCGATGGCGGTGCCGATGAGACTGGCGATTGCCACTTTGGTATGTTGCGGTGCCCCCTCTTTTTTGGAAGGCCCCACTACGGTTTGAGCCGAAGCCATATCGCGCCTCCGTAATGTCTCTGCCGGGTTCCTGTTGTTTCCTTATTCTGTTTGGCTTTTGCCGTGCCGCCGGCTGCGGCCTCCGCTTCTCGCGCCTGCGTTTCCCGGGCGGACGCAGATGGTTGGAGCGGCCTGGCAAATTCGCCTGGACCATCAGGCCCAAGCCTTCCGATACAGCTGCTGAATCTCTTCCGGGGTCGGTACGCGAGGGTTGTTAGCGGGAGAGCCGGAGGCCAGGGCTTGGTCGGCCATGGTCCCCAACAGACTGGTCCAGCGGTTACCGTCAATGCCATAGGCCTTTGGCGAGGGAACCTCAAGATCCCGGTTAAGGGCCATGAGTTCATTGAGGAGCTTGGCAACTGCGGTTTCGTTGTTGTCCTTCTCGTACGCCACACCCATGGCGCGGGCAGCATCCGCATAGCGTGCCGCTACGGTCGGCGCGGAAAAGTCCGTGACCACAGGAAGCAGCATGGCAATGGACAAGCCATGCGGCACATGGAAATGCGCGCCGATAGGGCGCGCCATGCCGTGGATCAGCGCAACCGAACTGTTGGAGAAGGCAATGCCCGCCCAGGTGGCGCCCAACATCAAGGCCTCGCGCGCCCCGCGATCGGAGGGATCGGCAAAAGCCCGCCGCAGGTTGGGTGCAATCGCGCGCATCGCCTGCAAGGCGGCGCCGTCGGAAAACAGATTGGCGCGTTTGGAAACGTAAGCCTCCAGCGCATGCGTCAGCGCATCCAGGCCCGTATCGGCCGTCAACCGCTTCGGCATGGTCAAGGTCTGCTCGTAATCGATCAGCGCGGCCGTGGGCAGAAAGCCCAAGCCGGCGCACAGCATCTTCTCGTCGGTGGCTTCGTCCGTGATGATGGTGAACCGGGTGGCTTCCGAGCCGGTGCCGGCGGTGGTGGGAATGGCAAAGATCGGCAAGCCAGGGGCGTCCTGGAGGTGGGGCGTCTTGTAAGCGCTGATGGACCCGCCATGCACCGCGAGCACCGCCATGGCCTTGGCGGTGTCGATCGAGCTCCCGCCGCCGAACCCCACCACGCAATCGTGGTTGGCGGCCCGCAACGCCGCCAGGCCCGCCTCGATGGAAGCGACCGTCGGGTCGGGAACCACTCCGGCAAATAGCCGGGCGCTGATCTTCGACTTATCGAGACTGTTCAGCACTTGATCGACCCGGCGACTTTCGGCCAGGTACCGATCGGTGACGACCAGCGGCCGTGAAAGGCCAAGCTGCGAAAGAATGGCCCCCAGTTCCGCCGATGCTCCGGCTCCAACGCGCATCAGGCGCGGCAAAGCGATGGTTGCAGTCATAGTCATTTGCCTCCGAAGCCGCCGATGGGCGCCTTGCGCAACCGGGCCTGGCATGCGAATCGGCGGGCTTGAAAATAGCCGTACTCTAGACCGGTGAGCTGCCAAGAAAAAGAGGTATTATCGCGGACGCGCTGTGCGCCCATAGGCGAGTGTTCGCGCGGACGCGCTGTGCGCGAATGGTCCAGTGTTAGTGCAGCCAATCTGTGCGTAAATACCTAGGTATCCGTGCGCAGGTACTGTGTGTAAAAACCCGACCATTCATGCTACTGTTTCAACCACCCAGAAGAGGTTTGCTTGACACGAGCGTACCGTGCACGCAGCAAAAGGGTGCGCTTTGCAGCATCGGGCCTGTAGATCGAGCACATGGGCGGGTGCGGCCCGCTAGCCGTGGCGATTTAGTCTGCACCCGAGCGAGGGAAACCCTAACTGTCGTCCCAGGACCGCATCAGCAGCGGCTACAGGCCGATATCACCACAGCCGACAACCAAGGGTCCCACGAGCTGTGGAACGAGCGGGGGAAGCTCTATGTCAAAGGGCTTTGATTGGGATGATCTCCAATTCTTTCTCGCGGTAGCCCGCGCCGGAACGGTTTCCCGGGCCAGCCGGGGCCTGGGAGTAGACCATGCGACGGTTATCCGCCGGCTCAACAATTTAGAGCAGTCGCTGGGGACCAAACTGTTCGAGCGAAATCCCCGGGGCTACAATCTGACCCATCGCGGCGAGCGGCTGCTGATCTCGGCGCAGGCGGTGGAGGCGGAAACGCAAAAGGCGGAGCGCGACATCGCCGGCTCCGACCTGGTCATTTCGGGCGCGGTGCGAATCAGCTCGCTGGAAGGGTTCGCCAATTTCTTTCTTGCCGCCCGGCTGCCGCGCCTGGCGGCAGCGCACCAGAATCTCGCCGTCGAAGTAATCGCGATCCAGCAGATCGTAGCCCTTTCCCGCCGCGAGGCCGATATCGCCATAACCGTGCAGCCACCCGAAAGCGGCCGCTTCGTAAAGGAACGGCTGACGGATTACGTTTTGTTCGTCTACGGCACGAAACCTTATTTCGCTAACGCTCCCCGCATCCGGTCGCGCGCCGATTTGCAGCATCATCCCTTCATTGGCTACATCGACGATCTGATTTTCATGCGCGGTCTCGATTATCTGGACGAGATCGGGGCGCGCCGTCCGCGGCTGCAGAGCTCCAGCCTGCATGCTCAGATGGAAGCGTCCCTGGCCGGGCATGGCCTGTGCGTGCTGCCCCATTTCATCGCCGTACAGCAGCGGAAGCTAGTACCGGTGCTGCCCCAGGAAGTGTTTCTCCGCCGTACTTATTGGCTGGTAATGCCTGCCGATATCGCCGATACGGCGCGGGTGCGGGCGGTGGCGCACTTTATCAAGGAAGAAGCCGCCGCCGCGCAAGCGCTCTTTCTGAACGGTGTTTGAGGATTCGGACCCCGGAATTTGCACCCAGCCAGCGGCTCGAAGCCGTTTCTTTCTCCGTGCTCACCGGACAGCAACTCTGCCTGCAACCCAGCAGCAACTCTGCCGCATCAGGTTAGAGTGGACGGCGCGGTCGCCAAGCGGCAAGGCAAAGGTCTGCAAAACCTTCATCGGGCGGTTCGATTCCTCCCCGCGCCTCCAGCAATTTTATTAGTGTGACGGTCTCCACCTGGCTGTAACGCGGCGCTGGGTGCACTATGTGCGCCAGCTTGTTGTGCAGAAAGCCGCAGGCTAGCAGGCGAGGAAAGGCCGTCCCAGGCGGAGTGGAGACCATATGCGGATTAGCCTCATCTGCTGCCCGTTTAAGACATCGTTCGGCTCCTATGCCCGTGCGTTGAAGACGGAGCTCGAAAAGAAGACCGGTGAGACGGTACAGTGGATCGGCTCCAACTGCGGCTGTGGCGATCCCGCCGAGGTGGGCCGGCAGTTTCTGCTCCCCAAGAACCAGTGCGACTATTTTGAGATGCCGATCGTCGGCGATTTTCGCACGGCAAAGCATCCCTGGAAACGCCACCTAAAGTCGGTAGCCAGGGACGTGCTGATCCCGCTAAAGGCCAAGCGCTATGCGAACATGGCGAAGAACGCGGAGATTGTCCACTTTCAGCAAATCCTCGATGCCTACGGGTCGAAGGCGGTTTTTGCCTGGCTGCAACCGCCCTCCAAGGCGAGCAAGATCGTTACCGTACATGAACTAGACCACGACCAGCTCGAAAATCCGGAGAGCAACAAGACTTATAACCTGGCCAACGCCATTATCGTGCATTGCCAGGAGATGAGGGAGCACCTGATCAACCTCGGGGTTCAGCCAGAGAAGATTCACGTCTTGTTGTGGGGCATAGATCTGCCGCTGCCGGAGCAAGAACATGTCCGGAAAGGCATTGTCTTCTACGGCGGGCACAAGCTCTTGACGAACAAAGGCCTGGCTACCCTCTTCAAGGCAATGTCGATCATCCGCAAGCAGATGGCGGCGGATACGCCCATTTTGAAGATACATGGCCACTATGGGAGCCTCCCGGAGGCCGCGCGGAGAATGGCTGTGGAGCATGGGATCGCAGACAAAGTCGTCTGGCTCGAACATATTTCCGACGAGGAAATGGTCCATTTATACCAGCATTCCCAGCTATGTGTTCTTCCATACACCGGCAGTTTTGCCGGCTTGCCGGCATCGCAAGCAGCCGCTTGCCGGCTGCCGGTCGTGTGTACCCGCAGGGCGGGGCTGCCTGACCATCTGGGCGAGTTGGGAATCTGGGTAGACGAGAATAACGCCGGGCAATTGGCCGAACGAATCACGGAATTGCTAGGGAATGAAGCGGCCCGGAAGGAAATTGGGTCCCAGTTGCGGAAAAGAGCGGAAGCGCTTCTGCGGTGGGACGTGATCGCAGAACAGACGCTGAACATCTATCGCGAATCATTCCGTGATAAATACGGCCTGGGTCTGGAAGAGAAGGACGAGCTGCGGGCCCTGGCCATTTGATGGCCTGCGGAAGTTTCCGTTGAATTCCGCCTTTGTGTAACCGGCTAGGTTTGTTACGCAACCTACAGAGTTCCGTTGAAATCCCGCCGAGATACTCCCAACCTTTTCACCTAGCCTAATTTTTTGGCCGTCCGCTGAAACATGGCATCGTCCAGCCTCTTCCGCGGTTTTGGCTTAGTTGCCTTGCGCCCCTATCCGGCCGGACGGCGGGTTCAGCGGAGGAAAAGACTGAAGGTCAGCACCGCCAGCACGAACGCGGTAAACAGCGAGTATTTCCAGTTCTTGAGTGCCGCGATGAAGTACACCATCGAAGCCAGGACTCGCAGGTAGGGAGTCAGCATCAGTACCACAATGCCGCCGCTAACCATCACGCGAGGGCTCAGTTGACCGTGCATTACGAGGCGAATCTCATTGACTACGAACTGGAACAGATTCATTCCTTTAATCGAATAGTCGAAGGAAACACGACCGGTGTTGGCGAATCTCCAGGCCAACCCGACCACGATCAGCCCCATGCTGAGCAGAACTCCGCTAAGCAGAAGATACCCGACGAGTGCATCCATCTCCAACTGCCGCGATGGCTGACTGTCCGGTCCCATGCCTACACGCCCCTTATCCCGCGGACGATCATTTCCGCCGCCAGCAATATGAGCACAACCAGGAACAAGCGTCGCACTGCCTGGTTCGACATCCGCACCAGCAGCCGCGTTCCCAGAAACGCCCCTGCAACAACCCCGAGAATCACCGGTGCCGCCAGCCCAGGATTGATCATGCCGGCTGTAAGATAGACGCTCGTTCCGGCCAGGGCTGTGACCCCGATGATCAGGTTGCTCGTGGTCGTGGAGACCTTGGGCGGCAAGCCCATCACCAGATCGTGGATGAGCACCTTGACCGCCCCTGCCCCAATCCCCAAAAGGCCAGCGATCATGCCGGCGCCGAACATCATCGGGGCGCCGAGATACGCCCGCCGGGCCCGGTAGTGAACGGTCTCTTTAAGGGATTTATCGAAATAGCTCCCCTCCAATTCCAGCCAACGGGTGACCGAATCTTGTGGACCGGTGTGCCAAGACTGGTGCTCGGCCGTAAACAGGGCCACCCATGAGCCCAGCAGCACGGCTCCGAATGCGATATACAGCGGTCTCGGCGACGACGCCAAGGTGATCGCGGCGCCAGCCAGTGCCCCGACGATGGTGAACATTTCCAGGAACATGCCGACCTTGAGATTGGTAATGTGGTCGCGGACATAAGCCGACGCGGAACCGCTGGAGGTCGCGATCACCGAGAGGATGCTGATGGCAATCGCATGCTTGATATCAAGACCAAGAAACGTCAAGACAGGGATCAGAATGATTCCACCACCCATCCCGCTCATGGCTCCGACCAGTCCGGCCAGGAGCGAAACAGGAAACAGCAGGTAATCGGGTATCATTGGCTGCTTCGATCTACTTTCGTGCCGTGGCCACCCGCAGCGAAGCCGGGACTCGGCAGGTTACGCCTTGCCTCCGGGCTGAGGCCGTGATGTCCAGGGGCTTCGCCGCAAATGTTTTCTGCGTACCCCGCCATCCCTGAATTCTATCGTATCAGAGCCGCCGAGAACGACATCTCAATGTAAGGGACTGGTCCCAAAACGGTGCTGCGATCGACTCGCTTCGCGAGTGCGCGCGGGCCTGGCTCATGCCCGGCAGAATGGCAAGCGATTGGACCGGTCCGCCACGGCGGCCTTGCACGCCGAGCGAGTCCGCAAGCTTCACCGCTCAGACTCAGCAAGTCGGCCATCGCACGCCGCCCTCACATCGGGCGCACCTCGGTGCGGCGTATTCTTGCGGTTCCGCCCGTGCAGAAATAGCCAGCAGTTCTATTGCGTTTGTTGGAAAGCGATTCACCGGCATGCAGCCGGACTGAGCCGCTTATGTTCGAATTCAGCGTTTCGCTGATCGCGGCGTGCCCTTCAACGTAGTTGATTGTTCCTGGGAAAATTCCGGGACTGATCCTGTCCTCACAGTTGGTCCGACGTAATCAATCCAGACAGCTTTTTCCGAAATCGCCGGTTGAGCTCAGGAGTTCTGCGGTAGAAAACAACCTCCGCGAAATGCTACAGCATCATCCTAATGGTACTTATCCTAACCCCAGCAGATGGATCGAGGGTTTTGCACCGGCAGGGCCGTAGGCGCGCCTCAGATGCGGTGAACTGCAAGAAACCAGTGAACTCCGAGGTGGCCGGCACAAACTGGTCACGAGCCACCGGCCACGGGAAGTATCCATGCTTGAGAAACTGCTGAACGTCTTTAGAATTCCAGATCTGCGCAAGCGCATTTTGTTTACTCTGGCTCTGCTGGCCGTGTACCGTTTGGGCGGCAATATTCCCACGCCGGGCGTAAATGCAAATCTGTTACAGCAGTTCTTCCAACAGCAACAGGGCAGCCTCCTGGGGTTTATAAACTTGTTCAGCGGCGGACAGTTAAGCCGCCTCACGATTTTTGCCCTGGGCATTATGCCCTACATCACTGCCTCCATCATTATGCAACTCCCGTCCGTGGTGTACGAGCCTCTGGCGAAGCTGCAAAAGGAAGGCGAACTGGGCCACAAGAAGATCGCCGAGTGGACGCGCTATTTGACGGGGGTACTCAGTGCTGTCCAATCCCTGGGCATCGCCCTTATGCTCGAGCGTCAGACGGTTTCCGGGGGGACACCGTTCGTCACTACCCCGGGTATTGGTTTTGTCCTGATGACCGTGCTGACTCTAACCTCAGGCAGCGTCTTCGTCATGTGGCTGGGTGAACAGATTACGGATCGGGGCGTCGGGGAGCTGGGGAAAGCTGAACAACTCCCCGTTTTATCTAAAGTCCTGCGATGAAGGATTCTTCAGGAAGACCCTTAAGACCCGTTCCCGTCTACTCCAGGGGCTGGCCTATGGCATGAGTGATTTCGTCGTGCGCCTGGGTGTAATCCAACTGCGCCTGAAGCAGCAGAGTCTTCGCGTCGAACTCCTGAGCGATGGCCAGGTCTGCTTGGGAACTCAGCGCGGCACCTCTGGCGAGTTCCTGCTGCAGCACGCGACTGGATTCGGCGCGGGTCGCCAGCAGTTCCTCCGATACCTTCACCATCTGTTGGGTCCTTTCCAGCTTGTTGTACGCTGTCTGCACGACGAGCTCAACCTCGTTCGTCACTCGTGCAAGATTCTCCTTGGCTTGCGACAACTGGGCTTCACGCTCGCGCAGCACCCCGCGCTTGTGCCCGGCATCGAACAGATCATAGTCGAGGTGAATACCGAAACTACCGAAATTACGAGCGAGGAAGGGAACATTGTTCGCATAGCTGTAGCGCGCAAATGCGGCGACATCCGGGACGGCGATGTCCACCTTCGCCAGATGCACTGCAGCACTCGCTTTCTCTACTTCGTCGCGCGCCGCAATAATTTCCGGATGCGATGCTAACGCCAACTTCACGCAGTCTTGGCGTTGGCACTCTTGCGGCAATTCCTCAACGTTAGAATCGAGATCCAGCGGAGTGCTGAGTGGCAGGCCTATCGCGTCATTGAGCTGGAGTTTAAGGTCGGACAACTCCATGTCAGTGGTCAGCAATTCCTGTTTTGCCTGCAGGAGTTGAGCGCGGCTTTCGATTACCCCCTGTTCCAGTGTGCTGCCCAATTTCAACTGCTGCACACGTTCGCGCTGCAGATCCTGCGACGCCTTGATCTGGGCTTCCATGGCGCTGCGATGGACCTGTGCGATCAATACCTTGTAGTAGAGTTCGTGGACTTTCAGCGCAACATCATTCTCCGTTTGTTGTGCGTTCTGGCGGGACGCCTTCAGTTCGGCTTGCGCAACGCGATTCTCTGCCCTGATCTTCAGCAGGGTGGTTAGCGGCTGTGTAAGCTGAGTGCCGCTGGTGGTCAGGTCGCGTCCGCCCTGATTGAGTATGGCGTTCGCAGGAGGGACCGGGCTTCCTCCTGGCAGGCCCAAACTACCGCGAGCGATTTCGATCAATTGCGTGTCGGTCACGTGGACAAAGTTGCTTTGGTTCTGTATGGAAGGAAAATAGGCACTCTTGGCGACTTCCTTTGCGTACTGCTTTTCCTCGACCTTGTAACCATTGATGCGGACTACGTGGTTGTGCTGAAGCGCTAACTCGACGGCCTCGTGAAGCGTGATATGTCGCGGAGGAGTCGTGTTATCGGGCGCTGCGGCAAATACGAAAGCGCCGGACAATGCCAAAGCGACAACCAGGTGCCTTTTTCGTTTCCTCATTTCGACTCCTTCTCGCGGGCCGGAATCTGCTGCACGGTGCTAAGGTCGCCATAGTTCAGCGGTGATTTGCGCAGCAAAGCGACGAAGACAAGTGCACAAACGCACGAATATGCGAGTAGTACGAATCCGTCTACCAGGCTCAGCGAGTACGCCTGAAGGCGCAGCCGGGCCCCAATCAGATCTACGGCGCGGGCGCCTGCTGCCGCCATGCCGTACGATTTGGCGTAGAGACCTGCCGCCATGGCGTGAATGTTCTGATCGGTAATCCAGTTGCCGGCGCTGACGTGGAGTCCCAAGAGGTTTGAGTGCAGCTTTTCCCGGTCAGCAATGAAGTGGCCCATATAGATGGCGCCCGCG
>Ga0326727_10023119_pt1 | contig 11911 bp, 9 predicted proteins | sample MB2enrmetagenome_FD_207643 | JGI IMG/M metagenome (GOLD analysis project Ga0326727, IMG submission 207643) | Lab enriched peat soil microbial communities from McLean, Ithaca, NY, United States - MB29MY | ecosystem: Environmental > Terrestrial > Soil > Wetlands > Peat | place: USA: New York... | reverse complement strand
CGATGTGCTGAAGTACGATCCCGATAACGCCGTGGCGCTGCTGACCGCCTCGCAGATTCTCTCCGAGCGCACCGACAGCACCATGGATAAGGACGCCCGCCTTGCCGAGGCCGATGCCAATGCCCGCGCCGCGCTCCGCAACGCCGACAAGATCACGCCGCCGCCGAATATGCCCGCCGATCAGTTTGAGGCGACGCTCTCGCAGCTCCGCGGCACCGCTCACGAGGTGATTGGAACCGTTGCATTCAAGAAGGGCGATTATTTCACCGCCATCAAGGAGTACAACGCCGCCATCAACGAGGAGAAGGAGCACACCGACGCCGTCGTCTACCTGCGCCTCGCCGTCTCTCATGACAAGAGCGGAGATTATCCCGCCGCCGGCGAAGCTATTCAGAAGGCAATTGCCGGCTCGCAGCCCGGCAGCCAGGTTCGTGCCCTTGCCGATCAGGAGAAGGCCCGCCTCGACAAAATTGGAGAAACGATTATCAAGTAAGCCGCGGCTCCCGTGCCGTCACGCACGGGAGCTCACTTTCTTCTGCGCGCTCACGTTTTCGCCCCGTATGAAGCATCTTCCGCTTGACACTCTCGAACAGGCGCTCGGTCATCGCTTCGCCAACCGCGAATTGCTCGAACAGGCGCTCACGCACAGCTCTTTTGCGCGCGAGAGCTCCTCGCCGGCCGAGGACAACGAACAACTCGAATTCCTCGGCGACGCGGCCCTGCAACTGATCGCCAGCCAGGAGCTCTATCAGCGCTTCCCCGGCTATCACGAGGGTGAGCTCTCCAAACTGCGGGCTCATCTCGTCAACGCCAATCACCTGCTCCACTGCGCCCGCAAGCTTGACCTCGGCGCCTATCTGCGGCTGGGCCGCGGCGAGGAAAAGACCGGCGGACGCCGCAAGAACACCCTGCTGGCAGACGCCGTCGAGGCCGTGCTGGCCGCGCTTTATCTCGATGGCGGACTCGCCGCTGCCCGCGCCTTCGTCCTCGAGTATATTCTGGAGCCCGAGCTCGAGCGTCTCGCGGGAGCCGAAGGCGAGGTTCTTCTCGTCGCCGATCACAAGTCGAGATTGCAGGAGGTGCTGCGCGCCAGCGGCCGTCCGGAGCCGCGCTACGAGCTCGCCGCCGAAGAAGGTCCCGCGCATTGCAAGAGCTTCACCATGCGAGTCGTCATCCTCGATTCTGCCAACCAGGTCGAATTCGTCAGCCAGGGCGCCGGCAAGACTAAGAAAGCCGCTACGCAGATGGCGGCACAGTGCGCGCTCGAACGCCTCGGGAGCAAGCCCCATGCCTGAGCCCAACCTGCTGCCGCCGGAGCTGCCCGGCGACAGCGTCGCGCGCGATGGCGCTTCCGAGCCCGCGATGCCACCCGCTCCCGTCGCTCCAGCACGCCGCGCAAAGACGGCGTGGCAGGTTGCGGAGCATTTTCAGTTTGCGCTTCTGGCTCTGACCATCGCGCTGTTCATCACCACGTTCATCGTCCAGGCCTTCCGCATCCCCTCCGGATCGATGGAAGACACCTTGCTCGTCGGCGACTACCTGCTGGTGGATAAGACCCGATTCGGCTCGCACAACGAGTGGAACAAGCTGCTGCCCTATCGCCCGATTCGCCGCGAGGAGATCATCGTCTTCCGCTATCCCGCCGATCCGGAGCAGCATTTCGTCAAGCGCGTCATCGGCCTTCCCGGCGACCACATCAAGCTCTGGCACGGCCGCGTCTACGTCAACGGAAGCGTGTTGCAGGAGCCCTATACGGTCTTCAAGGAACATGAGCCCGATGAATTTCGAGACAATTTTCCGCGCGGCAACTGGTTCGATGAAAACGTCAGCGTCGCCTGGTCCAGCCAGATGCGCTCGCTGGTGCACGACGGCGAGCTGACCGTCCCGCGCGACCGCTACTTCGTTCTCGGAGACAATCGCGATCAGAGCCTGGACAGCCGCTACTGGGGACTGGTGCCGCGCGAGAACATCATCGGCCGCCCCATGCTCATTTACTTCAGCCTCTGCCAGCCCGACGAAGACGATCCGGTTGCAAGCAGCCCCCCGGATGATAAACTTTTTTATCTGCGTACTCGCATCGTGCACTTTCTCGGCGATGTGCGCTGGCATCGCATTCTGCGCCTGGCGCCCTGAAGCCGGAGCGGATCAGGATTGGACTACGTTGGCGAAAGAAATCAAAGAGAAGCAACCCGTCGAAATTGAAACCAAGCCGGAAGAGCCGAAGGAGACGACGGCTGAATTCATCTCCTCCATCGCCTCGGTACTGGTCATCGGCCTGTTCATCATCACCTTCTGCATGCAGGCCTTCGAGATTCCGACCTCCTCGATGGTTAAGACCCTGCTGATCGGCGATCACGTCTTCGTCGATCGCGTCCGCCTGGCGCCGAAGTCGAGCTTTGTCGATAAGCTCATTCCCTATCGCGATCCCAGGCGCGGAGACATCGTCGTCTTCGTCTCTCCCGCCGAACCGGGTCTCTTTGTCGTCAAGCGCGTCATCGGCATTCCCGGAGATCACATCCATCTCTCCGGCGGCGTGGTCTATCTCAACGGGCAGGCGCAGGTCGAACCCTACGCGATTCACTCCGACCCCTATCAGCGCACGCCGTACAAGGAAAACTTCCCCAACGTCCCGCCCACGCAGGATGACCGGCTCTTCGCCGACTGGCAGCTCACCTTGCCCGACCACATTCAGGGGCAGGACATCGTCGTTCCTCCCAACGCCTACTTCGGCATGGGAGACAATCGCGACGTCAGCTATGACAGCCGCTACTGGGGCTTCATCCCGCGAGAGAACGTCGTCGGGCGTCCCATGTTCATCTACTGGTCCTTCCAGACTCCTGAAGATCAGTGGACCAAGACAACCGTGAGCGATCGCGTCGGCTTCTTCTTTCACATCCTGACGCACTTCTTCAACGAATCCCGTTGGTCGCGCATGCTGCACGTGGTGCGCTAAGGTGGCCAGTCGCTCGTTTCGCCGTGGCATTCTGATTGCGGCCGCCCTGGCGGTGGCTGCGCTGGTTCTGCCGCCATTCATCAATATCAGCCGTTATAAGGGCACCATCGCGGCCTCGATGAGCTCGGCGCTGGGCCGTCCGGTGACGGTCGGTTCCGTCTCGCTGCGCCTGCTGCCGCGTCCCGGCTTCCATATGGAAAACGTCGTCGTCGGCGACGACCTGGCCTACAGCTCCGAGCCGCTTTTGCACTCCGATGAGGTCACAGCCTACATCGGCGTCAGCTCGCTCTGGCGTGGAAAGCTCGATATCGCCCGCCTCAGCCTCCGCTATCCCAGCCTCAATCTCGTCGAGCGCATCGATGGCGGCTGGAACCTGGAGTCCCTGCTCTGGAGGGCCGCGCAGACCCAGGCCGCGCCCACCGGCGCTGGAATCTCCGAATCGCGCTCGCGATTCCCTTATATCGACGCCACCCATGGCCGCGTGAACTTCAAGTACGGCCAGGAAAAGAGCGTCTTTTCTTTCACCGAAGCCGATTTCACCCTCTACAGCCCCGCGGAAAATCAATGGCACATGCGCATGGAAGCCCGTCCCGTGCGCACCGACATGCCGGTCACCGATACCGGCATCGTCAAGTCCGAGGTCGACATCCAGCGCGCGCCTCAGCTTCGCGATGCGCCGATCAAGGCCACGATGACCTGGGAGCGCGTCCAGCTCGGCAACCTCACTCGCCTGATCGAAGGCGAAGACCGGGGCTGGCGCGGTACGCTGGATGCCAGCATTCAGCTCAGCGGAACTCCCGGCGCGCTCAAATTCGCAACCGCCGCCCAGATTCGTGACTTCCGCCACTTCGACATTCTCAGCGGCGACGCCGTCAACCTCAGCGCCACCTGCTCCGGCGAAGCCGATGTGATGGCGAACCTGCTGCAGCAGACCGAGTGCCACATGCCTCTCGGCGGCGGAGTGCTCTCCGTGAAGGGCACGCTCAGCGGACTGCACTTCACTCACTACGATCTGGCGCTGAAGGCGGAAAACCTGCCCGCGGGCGCACTTCTCAACCTCGCGCGCCACGCCAAGCGCAATCTTCCTCCCGATCTTGGCGCCGAGGGCCGGCTCGACGCATCCTTCCAGGCCCGCCGCGGCACCGACGCTCCGCCCGATCTCGTCGGCGAGATGACGCTGCAGGATCTCGCTCTGCGCTCCTCCGTGCTCGGCAAGGATCTGAAGGCCGGCCGCGTCGTGGCCGCCATCGACACCACCGAACCCGAGCCCGCGCGCGTGCATGGACGACACAACGCCGCGCCGCCGGAGCCCGTCCGCGCTCTCGTGATTCAGAGCTTCGATCTGCCGCTCGGCGAGCCGGCTCCGGCCTCCGTGCAGGGCACGATCGACGATCAGCGCTTCTCTCTTCGCCTCAAAGGCGAGGCAAGCCTCGATCGTCTTCAGCAGTTCGCTCGCGCCATCGGCGTAGATGCCCCGAAGATCGCGCTCGCCGGCCCGGCCGCGCTCGACATCGCCATCAGCGGCGGCTGGGGAGACTTTATCTCTCCCGAGGTCACCGGCAGCGCTCAGCTCAAGAATGTTCGCGCCGAAGTTCCCGGCCTGCTCGCACCGATGGAGATCGCCTCCGCCCGCGTCGATTTCGATCGCCATCGCCTCGCGCTTCGCAATGCCAGCGCCTCGGTCGGCAAGGTCACGCTCACCGGCAACGCCGAACTGCCACGCTCCTGCGTCGCCGACTCGCCTTGCGAATCCAGCTTCGATCTCGCCACCGACGAGATGAACCCGGAGCGCTGGAACGAGGTACTCAATCCACACATCAAGAAGCGGCCATGGTATCGCCTCTTCGGAGCCGCGGAGAGCGAGCACAACGTCATCGCCGATCTGCACGCCATCGGACACCTCAGCGCTCGCCATCTCACCCTCGGCCCCGCGGCGGCAACCGGATTTGAAACCGACTTCGCCATCGCCAACGGCCTGATGGAGCTGAAAAGCTATCGCGCCTCGCTTCTGGGCGGCAGCATCAGCGGAGCCGGAAAGATCGACTTCACCGCCAGCGAGCCGAAGTACGAGTCCACCGGCAGCGCCAGCGGCATCTCCGCCGAAAAGCTCACGCCGCTGCTCAAGAGCTCCCTCGGAACGGGCAGCCTGAGCCTGAACTACAAGCTGACCTTCTCCGGCCTCGACGCCCGCAGGCTGATCGCGAGCGCAAAGGCCGAGACGGACTTCTCCTGGAGCGGAGGCACACTGCGCCTCTCGCCCGATGGCAAGACTCCCCTGCGCGTCATCAGCGGCCAGGGCCGCGCCGCCCTCGACGAGCAAGGCTGGAAGATCTCCGACTGTAAGTGGACGACGCCCGGCGGCATCTATCAGCTCAGCGGCACCATCTCGCGCAACTTCGCGCTTGCTCTGGAGTTTACACAGGAGAGCGGCCAAGTCTGGAAGCTGGCCGGAACGCTTGCCAAGCCGCTCGCAGGCGAGCCGCCACAGCCCTCGCAAGCGCGGAAGAGATGAGATCAGCTCGCAGCACTGTTGGACTCGGAATTCTTTGCATCGGCCTCATCTCGCTGCCCCAGCTTCGCGCCACGGAACTGGGCGGACACGTGGAAGTCCTAGTGCCCCGGGTTCGCGCCCTGCTCTTGGGCGCTAACCCTTCGGCAAGCTCAGGTCAGGCTCCGGGAGACACGGACTCCGCGCCCTCGCACGCCTATGCCAGTGCCGAGCGAAAGATCCATTTCATCGGCGAAAACGGACGCAGCGAGCATCCTTCCACCGCGCCCACAGTGCTCACCGCCGAGGAGTGGAACGCCTATCTCAACAAGGGCGGCGTCAAGCTCCCCGACGGCCTCTCGAAGATCAAAATCAACAGCGAGCCCGCAGTCGTGCACGGCGAAGCCGAGGTCGACTTCGACAAGTTCACCGCCGGCCGCACGCGCAGCAATCCGCTGCTGGCGCTCTTCAGCGGCAAGCATCATGTCACCGCCGTCGCGCAGGCCGCGGCCGTTAACGGAATTGCCACCATTCGCGTGCAATCGGTCGCCTTCGATGGCGTCGAGGTGCCCACCTTCGCCCTCGAATACTTCGCCAGCAAATACCTCAAGCCCAAGTACGGCAACGCCGTCGGCATGGACTCGACCTTCCCGCTGAAGAATCGGATCGATACGGCGATCCTCGGCGAGGATCGGGTGACGATCACGCAGAAGTAGCCGGGAACGCAGCCCGCGAACTTCACCCCTCCGCCGTGTTAGTATCAGAGTTTCGGGCGACATATAGAGCTCCTCCGGCCGGTGCCGGACTTTGCCTGCCCGTAGCGCATCCCGCGGATTGCTCCCCGAGAGAGATACTGAATGCCGGAAGAGACAAGACAAGTTGTGAATCGCCGCGTACTCAGCGGCATGAGACCGACCGGCAAGCTGCACATCGGTCATTACGTCGGCGCACTGCAGAACTGGATTCATCTTCAGGACTCCTACGACTGCTTCTTCTTCGCCGCCGACTGGCACGCCCTCACCACCGACTACGCCGATACCTCGCGCGTCAAAGGCAACATCTTCGAGATGGTCTTCGACTGGCTCGCCGCCGGACTCGATCCCGAGAAGGCGACCATCTTCATCCAGTCGCATGTGCCGCAGCACGCCGAGCTGCACCTTCTGCTCTCGATGATGACGCCGCTCGGCTGGCTGGAGCGCGTACCGACCTACAAGGACCAGAAGGAAAATCTCAAGGAGAAGGATCTCAACACCTACGGCTTCCTCGGCTATCCGCTGCTGCAGTCGGCAGACATCATGATGTACAAGGCCGCGCATGTTCCCGTCGGTGAAGACCAGGTCGCGCACGTCGAGATCACCCGCGAGATCGCGCGCAGGTTCAACCAGTTCTACTGGCTCGATGCCGCCGGCAGGTATCCCGTCAATCGCGCCACCCCCGAGGAGCAGCGCGCTTACGTCTTCCCCGAACCGCAGGCGCTGCTGACGGAATCTCCGCGCCTGCCCGGAACCGATGGCCGCAAGATGTCGAAGTCCTACGGCAACTCGATCCTGATGAGCGATCCCGAGCCCGTCGTGCGCGGCAAGCTGAAGACCATGGTCACCGATCCGGCGCGCGTCCGCCGCACCGATCCCGGAGATCCCGAAAAGTGCCCTGTCGGCGACCTGCACAAGATCTTCAGCTCGGAGGAGACACTGGCCGAGGTTCGCCAGGGCTGCACCACCGCCGGCATCGGCTGTATTCAGTGCAAGGGCTGGGTGGCGGATAACATCGTCAACCTGCTTAATCCCATTCAGGAGCGCCGCCGCCGCTACGAAGAAAATCCGCGCCTCGCGTGGGATATCCTCGAAGCCGGCTCTGCCCGCGCGCGCCAGGCCGCCGATGCCACCCTCGCCGAGGTGCGCGAGTCCATGCGCATCTCGCTCGCGTATGAGGCTCCGGAGAAGGCCGGGGAGTAGTCGATGAGTGATCCGACCAAACCACCGGCCTGGGGCGCGGATGCGGCGAAGAAGAGCGCCAGCGCACCCGATCCCGGCGAAGTCTTCCCGTTTTCCGTCAGCGTCGGCGCGGTCTACGATGGCCCGCTCGATCTCCTGCTGGACCTGATTCGCAAGCAGGATATCGACATCTACGACATTCCCATCGCGCAGATCACGGCGCAGTATCTCGCCTACGTCGAGCACATACGCAACTTCGATCTCGATCTTGCCGCCGAGTTCATCTACATGGCCTCGATGCTGATCCAGATCAAGTCCAAGATGCTGCTGCCGCGCGATCCCGATGCGCCGCCCGAGGAGCAGGACCCGCGCATGGAGCTGGTCAGCCGCCTGCTCGAGCACGAGCGTTACAAGCAGGCCGCGCAGATGCTGCTGCAGAAGCAGCAGCTCGAAGAGGCCGTGCTCACCAATCCCGCGCTGCGCGAGTTCCGCAACGCCGAAGGCACCGAGCCCGAGCTCTCCGCCGATGTCGTCGACCTGGTGCGCACCTTCCAGTCGATTCTGCAGCGCGCCAAGGAGCGCCCCGCGATCAGCTTCAACGAGGATGCGGTCACCGTGGCGCAGATGATCGAATACGTGCGCCGCCGCCTGATGGTCGAGGAGCGGCCCATCCGCCTCAAGCAGCTGCTGCGCACCCTGCGCTCGCGAAGCGCGCTGGTCTGCGCCTTCCTCGCGATTCTGGAGATGATTCGCTTGCAGGCCGTCATCTGCCGGCAGGACGCGGTCTTTGGCGAGGTGGTGCTGAAGAAATCCTCCGGCTTCGACCGGCTCGTCGACGAGGGCAGCAACACCGTGCGCGACGATTGGAAATAGAACGCGCTCCGGTTGAGCGAGTAGTATTGATCTTTTACTTCAAGAGTTGGAAGGCATGAGCTTAAAAGCAAAAGTCGAGGCCATCATCTACGCGGCCGAAGAGCCTGTTACCCTTGAGCAGATCTCCGCGCTGCTGCGCGATGCCGTGCTCGCCGATCTGGCCGCCGCCAAAGAGCAGGCCGCGCTGGAAGCCGCATCCTCCGAAACAGCATTCTCCGACGCAGCATCCTCCACAGCGCCCGAGGCGATCGCCGCCGGCTCGCTGGCCGACGAATTCGCCGCCGCACCCGACGAGCCGTTCTTTGCCATCGAGACCATCGAGCAGACCGGTTTTACCGAAGAAAACGCTAGCGCCGAGAGCGCCTCCGGCCCGAGCGCGACTTCGGAGCCAGCTGCGGCCGAGTCCGCTGCTGTGGAGTCCGACGCCGCGCCCTCCGATTCAGCAGCCAGCGCAGCAGAATCACCATCAGAAGCGCCAGAATCAGCCAGCGCCGAAACGTCGTCATCCGAGCAGGATACTCCAGCTCCCGATCCCAAACTCGCCGCCGAATTTGCCGCCGCCTCGGATGAGCCGATCTTCGCCTCCGCGCCGGCGCCCGACACCACCTCCCGCAAGCGCCAGAAGAGATCCGACGAGGAGATCGCGCAGGACAAGGCCGTGCGCGCACGCATCAGCGAGATCCTCTCCGAGCTCGTCGCCGACTACGCGGAGGAAGATCGCGGCATGGAGATTCGCGCCGTCGCCGGCGGCTTCCGCATGGCTACCAAGCCCGAGCATCATGACGTTGTGCGCGCCTTCGCCAAGAGCCTCAAGCCGCCCATCCGTCTCTCGCTCGCCGCGCTGGAGACCCTCGCCGTCATCGCCTACAAGCAGCCCATCACCGCGCCGGAGATCAGCGAGATCCGCGGTGTCGAATCCGCCGGCGTGCTCGGCACACTGCTCGATCGCAAACTCATCACCACCGCCGGACGCAAGCAGGTCATCGGCCGTCCGATGCAGTACAAGACCAGCAAGGAATTCCTCCTTCGCTTCGGACTCAACAATGTCAACGAGCTGCCCAGCATGGAGGAGTTCTCGCAGCTTGCCTCTGACGGCATCGAGATCACGAGCACCGAACCCGCGCCGACGCTCTTCGAACCCACGCCCGATGCACCGCCCGCAGGCGAGGAAGAAGCCGCCGCACCGGCCGCCACAGAAGCTCCGACTTCTCCCGAGCCCGCTGCGACTGCCGACGAGCCTCTCGCGGGCAATTAATTTCACCTTCACGATTTCCGGAGTCCGGCACTGCCCGCTTCACCGGTTCTGTGATACCTTCGTCGATCGCGTAATGCGCGCATCGAGCCAGGTGGTAGAGCATGGAAGCAAAACCCGAACGTCTGCAAAAAATTCTGGCCGCGGCCGGACTCGCCTCGCGGCGCAAGGCCGAAGAGCTGATCGCCGCCGGACTCGTCTCCGTCAACGGCCACGTCATCACCGAGGCCGGCAGCAAGGCCGATCCGCGCCTCGACGAAATTCGCGTCGATGGCAAGCTGCTGCGCGGTCCCGAGCGCCACGTTTATCTCGCGCTCTACAAGCCCAAGGGCTACATGACCACCGTCAGCGATCCCGAAGGCCGCCCCACGGTGATGGATCTGCTCAAGGGCGTCGATGAGCGCGTCTTCCCCGTCGGCCGCCTCGACTACATGAGCGAGGGCCTGCTGCTGCTCACCAACGATGGCGAACTGATGGCGCGCCTCACCGACGCCGGCTCCAAGGTCGCCAAGACTTACATGGTCAAGGTCAGCGGCAAGCCCACCGAAGAGGAGATCGAAAAGCTGCGCAACGGCATCATGCTTCCGCCCGAGCCCGGACTCACCGGCGCGCGCGGCAAGAAGCAGCCCGGCGTCGAGCGCCGCTCCTTCGCCGTCATGACGCAGCCCGCGGCCATCCAGCTCGCCGTCGATCAGGAGAATCCCTGGTTCGAGGTCACGCTCACCGAGGGACGAAATCGCCAAATTCGCCGCATGTTCGAGCAGATCGGCTACCACATCGAGAAGATCAAGCGCATCCGTTACGGCTCGCTTACCCTCGACCTTGAGCCCGGCCAGTTCCGCCATCTGACACCGAAAGAGCTCACTCAGCTTCGTAAATCTCCCGACACTCCCTTCAAGCCCAAGCCGATCAAGGCCAAGCGCAAGGATGCCCGCGACGAGCGCGCACCGCGCCGCCCGCGAGTCGATTCCGCCCGCTTCGTCAAGGGACGTCGCGGAGCACCTGCGGCCGACACGCCCGCGGCCGCCGCGCGCTTCTCCGCCGACGAACGCACCGAGCGCCGTCCGCCCTCCGAGTTCAAACGCGGCCCAGCCAAGCGCGGCGATTTTGCGCGGGCGCCCCAGCTTCGCGATGCTTCGCGCCAACGAAGCGGAGCTAACCTGGGAGCCGGCACCGCTTCCGAGTCCGGCGCTCGCGAGGGCCGTCCCAGCTTCCGTCCGCGCGGCCCCGAGTTCGCTCGCGAAGGTTTCGTCGCCCGCGAAAAATTTGGCCGCGGTCGCGAGGAAAAAGCCCGCGGCTTTGATCGACGCGAGGAGAAACCCCGCGGATCTGATCGGCGCGGTGAGAGCGCAGGAGGATTCAGCCGCCGCGCTGAAGGTGGCACTCGCGGATTCACCCGGCGCGAAGAAGGCACTCGCGGATTCAAGCGCGAAGACGAGCGCCGCGCCCCCTCGCCTCGCCGCGAGCAGGAAAATCGCTTCGGCAAGTCTTCCAGGCCAGCGTTCAGCAAGCCCGGCAAGCCGCGCGGCGAATTTGAGCGCAAACCTTTCTCCGCACGCGAGTCGCGCCCCTCATTTGAAGAGCGTGGATTTGAGAAGAAGCGCAGCTTTGAGAGGGGCAGCTTCGAGAAGAGAAGCGGATTCGAGAAGAGCGCTAGCTTCGAGAAGAGAAGCGGATTCGAGAAGAGCGCTAGCTTCGAGAAGAGCTCCGGCTTCAGCCGAGATCGAAAGTTCGCCCGCGGCCCTGGCAAACCTCAAGGACGCGAGCAGCAGGCGGGTGCATCACCACGCGGCTTCATAGGCAAACCCGGAGGAAAACCCGGAGGCAGACCCTCGGGAGGCGCGAAATTCGGAGGCAGGCCTTCGGGCGCAAGGTCTGGCGGAGCAAAGCCCGGCGGAGCAAGGTTTGGCAAGCCCGGGAGCGTGCGCAGCAGCTTTGGCGGAAAGCGCCGAAATTCAACTCCTCCTCGCCGCCGCGAAGAGTAGAATAAACGGTTTGGTTGCGAGGTTATCATGGGCAAATTTTCTGAACTTGTGCCGGAGCGCATTCGCGCTCTGGCCTCTTATGTTCCCGGCAAGCCGATTCATCTGGCGGAGGCTGAGTCGGGCGTCAAGATGATCAAGCTCGGCTCCAATGAGAATCCCTTTGGACCGTCACCGCTGGCCATGCGAGCCATGGAAGCCGCCTCGCGCGGCGTCCATCTCTATCCCGACAACGACATGGTCACCCTGCGCGAGCGTCTCGCCGAGCGCCACAACGTGGCCGCCAACGAGCTGATCGTCACCGCCGGCTCAACCAATCTGCTGGATATCGTCGCCCGGATGCTGCTCGCTCCCGGACTCAACGCCGTCAGCAGCGAGCGCTCGTTCATCGTCTACCCAATCGTCACCCGCTCGGCCGGAGCCGAGTTA
>Ga0326727_10023118_pt1 | contig 11912 bp, 8 predicted proteins | sample MB2enrmetagenome_FD_207643 | JGI IMG/M metagenome (GOLD analysis project Ga0326727, IMG submission 207643) | Lab enriched peat soil microbial communities from McLean, Ithaca, NY, United States - MB29MY | ecosystem: Environmental > Terrestrial > Soil > Wetlands > Peat | place: USA: New York... | reverse complement strand
TCTGTGAGAAAGTGAGGGGATAGTACAGGCTGGCCTATATTTGAACGGACCATGATAGACCTTCAGGCCTGATATTATATATAAGTGGAGGGGGCGCTGAGTCGCAATAACTGCGCGGCGGTAGGAGCGAGATTATCCCATAAGATTCAATACGCCTGAAAAAGTGGTATAGTTTTCACGCGAGACCCATCTGATTATCGAGGAGGTAGCATGAAGGCTGTAGCCATAAACGGGAGTCCCCGCAGGAAAGGCAACACGGAGATGCTGCTCGGGAAGGTCCTCGAGCCGCTGTCGAGGGCCGGCTGGGAGACGGAGCTTATCCAGCTCGGCGGAAAGAAGATCAGGGGATGCATCGCGTGTTACCGCTGCTTCGGCGCGAAGAACGCCAGGTGCAGCGTAAAGACGGACGTCTTCAACGAGTACTTCGAGAAAATGCTCGCTGCCGACGCCATCATTCTCGGCAGCCCCACCTACTTCACCGACGTGACCGCGGAGATGAAGGCGCTCCTCGACCGCGCCGGCCTGGTGAGCGTTGCCAACGGAGGGCTGCTCAGGGGAAAGATCGGGGCATCGGTCGTCGCGGCGCGGCGGGGCGGGGCCACCCACGCCTTCGACACCATGAACCACATGTTCCTCATGTCAGGCGCCATTATCCCCGGATCAACATACTGGAACATGGGCTTCGGCATGGAGAAGGGCGAAGTCGTCCACGACGAAGAGGGCTTCCGGAACATGAAGGACCTCGGCACTACCATCGCCTGGCTTGGCAAGGCGATGAAGGCCCATATGAAGAGCTATCCGAAAGGCGAAGTGGCCGAGGGCTAAAAGGCAGCGGCTGAGAAGCGCTTAACAAAGGCGGCTCGTCGCGCACGGGGCGGGCCTGATCGGTTTTCCGTTCCCCGCGCGACGGAAAGCCTTGCGATAGCCGGGTTTGCCTCTATCCCCTTTCGGTATTACGGTAAAAAAATAGCGCAATAGACGGGAAGATATGAGATAATGTCATAGGACAAAGAGCGGCGTGTTACGTACGGCGCCAGGGGAGTGGGGACGATGGGAAGAAAGATTCGTTTTGCTGCGATGCTTGCCGCGCTTTGCGTGATCGCCCTTGGCTGCTCACAGGCGAACATGCGCGCGAGAAACGATATGCACGCAGGCAAGCGGGCGCTCGACGACGGTGATTTCGTGGTCGCCGAGGAACTTTTCTCGCGGGCTGCGCAGCTCGAGCCGAGCGCGGCCGCCTACGCCTTCGCCGCGACCGCTGCATACAACGCGAACGACCTACAGCGCGCCGCCGATTTCATCGACGCGGCCTCAAGGTTCAAGAACAATACTGACGTCTACCCGCGCATCCTGGCCTACAAGGCCCTCATCCGCTTCAGACAGGGCAGGTACGCAGAGGCGATGGACGCCATCAACGCCTTCCTCGCCATCGGGGCGTCGTACTACCCGTTACAAAACGCCGATGTCGTCCGCCGCATGACGGCCGCAAGCCCCATCGACCTCGTTCACCTCCAGGCGCTCCTCGAATACGACGTGAGGCGTTACGAGAGCGACATAGCCCAGTGGCGGAGCGAGGGGACGGGGTACTTCAGCTACAAGTGGGGAACGCCGACCATGCGGACGTTGCCGGAGTGGTAGCGGCCGGCGGAGCATGACGACCCCAACACGACGGCCTTCTCCGTAACAACGGCGAGCTCGTTTTCCGCTCCCGGCCGTCCATGGCCCCTTGACTTCACCCCTGCCCGCAACCATCTTTCTCCTATGTTCTGCAAAAGAAAATACCAGATGGACCCGGGCAACAGGGAGCATGTGAAGCGCGTCAACGCCCTCCTGCTTAAGAAGAAGTATCAGTTCGTGGTAGGTGAAGGGGACGATGCCCTTAAAGGGTGGTGCGAAGAGGCGAGCGTGGACGAAAAGGCCTTTCTCGTCCTTAAGGGCGTGATCCTCGACATGGGCAAGAACGGAAAACAGAGGGAATACCAGGAGCATTCGGAGATCCGCTTCTTCAATACGCCTTTCGCGGCATTCGTCAACGAGGGGCAGGCGTCCGCCGGACAGGGGCCAGGGGTCGGGGAAGAATAGGACCTTTCCCGCGCCGCCGGTGTCCTCTTTCGACCGCGGGCCGGAGCGACCTGCGCGCCGGGCCGCGAGGCCCCTTACCCTGTTGCCGCAGGGAAGACCGTCAGACCGTGCCCATCCGGCCCTGGGGAAAGAACGAGGCGGGGAGCAGACACGCGATGGCCGAGATCGCCACCCCGACTGCAACGAGGGCCGCCAGGTAGAGCGGCCTCCTTTCGACAGGCGTCTCCATGAGCACGGGCAGCCCGAGGTAAAGAAGGTAGATGCCGTATAATGAAAGGAGGATCGCCACCGGCATCAGGGCAGGGACGACGAAAAGGATGCCCCCTATCCAGCAAGGCGTCGACGAATAGACGCCCAGCTTCATCGCGTTCAGGAAGCTATGCCGCGAGCCGAACCTGGGGGCGAGCCCGAAGGCTGCAAGGGCGAAGAGGTAAAGGCCGGCAAGGGAGAAACAGTAAGAGAGGACGGCGTACCCCAGGGCGGGAAGAAAGGGCGCCCGGTACCGCGTGCCCAGGAAAGAGATCCCCACCACGGTTATGCCTATGAAGTGGGCGGCCGCCGGCATACCGGCGAGGATCGCCGCGTATGACTCGTAAAGCTCTCTCACGCCGGAGCGCTCCTGCTTGATCTCGGGCCATACCTCGATCGGCCTCAGGCATATGTCGATTGCCTTATCTTTGATGTCCATCGCTGCTCCTCCGGGCTTGTCTGCCCCTTCCTGCGCGACGCCGACGGCCGGCGCGTTTTTTTGCGACGTGGCGTGGGCCTCTATTGCTGCTCCCTGCCTTCCAGGGCGCGCCTTACGCTTTCAATAAGCTCGCCCCGCGAGACCGGCTTCGTAAGGAATTCACTGATGCCCATATCTTTCGCCGTCTCACGGCTCACCATCTCGCTGTACCCCGTGCAGAGGATAATCGGGATGCCCGGCTTGAGGGCGGTCAGCTCGTTCGCCAGCTCCGTCCCGGTGAGGTGGGGCATTGTCTGGTCCGTAATAACGAGGTCGAACTGGTCAGGGTTTCGGCGGAAGGCCTCAAGGGCCTCCAGGCCGTCATGGACGGCGTGCACCTCGTACCCGAGCCGGGCGAGCATCGACGCGCCCATCTCGACGATCAAATCCTCATCGTCCACGAGCAGTATCCGCCCGGTCCCGGTGCTGAAAACGAAGGGTGCTTCCGCCTCCTCGGCGAAGACCCCGGCGATTTTCGGGAAGTAGACACCGAAGACAGAGCCCCTGCCCGGCGTGCTCCTGACCGTTATGGCGCCCCCGTGGCTCTTCACGATGCCGTGAACGACGGCAAGCCCCATCCCCGTCCCCTCGGTGGGGCTTTTCGTAGTGAAAAAAGGGTCGAAGATGCGGTCGAGGATCTCCGGGGTCATCCCTTCGCCCGTATCGGCAACCGACATCTTGAGGTAAGGGCCGGGCTCCATCCCCAGGTAGGGCGCTTCCGTAGCAGAATCGAGCTCGAATTCGGAAAGCGAGACATCGAGGACGCCCCCCCTTGTCCGCATCGCGTGGCCCGCGTTCGTGCACAGGTTCATGAGCACCTGGTGTATCTGGGTGGGCGACGCGAAAATGGCGCCCGAGTCATCCCCCACGTGCTCCCTGATCTCGATCGTCGAGGGCAGGGAAGCCCGGAGCAGCCGGAGGGCCTCCTTTATAATAAGGCCCAGCTTGCAGTGCTTCCGCTCCTCCTCGTTCCGGTGGCTGAAGACGAGTATCTGCCGCACCAAGTCCCTGCCCCTCGTGGCGGCCCGCAGTATCTGGGAGGCGTAGTGCTTCGCGGGGTGGCCTTCGGCTATGTCCTCGATGGACATCTCGGAGAAGCCGATAATCGCGGAAAGGATGTTGTTGAAGTCATGGGCTATGCCGCCCGTGAGCGTGCCGATGGCCTCCATTTTCTGCATCTGCCGGAGCTGGCGCTCCAGTCTTATCTCTTCCGTCACGTCCCTCTCGATGGCCACGTAATTGACCACCTTTCCCGACTTGTCCCGCACCGGCGATATCGTCGTCTCGGCTTCGTAAGTCGATCCGTCTTTTTTTCGGTTCGAGATGCGGCCTGTCCAGACGCTCTTCGTGCTGACCGTGCTCAACATGCCCCGGTAAAAGGTTTCGTCGTCCTTCTTGTTGCTCTTCAGGAAGGCGGTCGTCCTGCCCAGGACCTCTTCCCTGTTGTAGCCGCTGATGGCGAAGAACGCCTTGTTGGCGTACTGTATCTTGCCGTTCCTGTCGAGGATAATCACGCTCTCCACCGCCTGCTCTATGGCCGTGGCAAGGCGGCTCAGCTCCATCTCGACCTGCTTGCGCTCCGTGATGTCCCTGACTACGCAGTGGACCCCGACGAGGCTCTCCTTGTCGAGCATGAAATGCGCCCGCATCTCGAAATTCAGGACCGACCCGTTCGCCGCTGCCGCTTCCAGCTCCCACGGCTGGTCTTCCAGCAGGTGCGGCTTGCTCGCGAGCACCCTCTCGATCAGGCCGGAGTCGGAGCGCTCGTGCTCGGACGTGAATATATCACGGAAGTACTTCCCGATCACGGACTCCGGCGCGAGTCCCAGCTTCCGGTACGTCATGCCGTTTGCCGATGTAAACCTGCCCTCCAGGTCGAGGGTGAAGACGATGTCGTTCGCGTGCTCGAAGAGCTCAAGGTATTTATTCTGCGAATCCTGGAGCGTCTCGACGGTCCGGTCGAGTCGCTCCTTCATCTCCTTGAGGGCGTCCTCGGCCTCCATCCGGCCCGTGATATCGGTGGCGATCATAAAGATCTGCACCTCGCCTGCCGCTGTCCCGGCGCCGCCCGAGAGGCGGACGGCGCGCACCCCGGCCTTCCCCGCCAGGCGGACCGTCTCCGTCTGCCCGCGGCCTTCCCGGATCTCTTTAAGCATGGCTGTGAAAACGGGGCGGTCCCCCTCCTCGACGAGCCGCGAAAAAGGTGCGCCTGCAAGCTCCCGCGGCGGGAGGCCAACGATCTGCGAGAACCCCGGATTGGAGTAAATTACGGCGCCTTCGGACGAAAGGATGAGGGCGCCTTCCGTCATCGCCTCGATGATGGCGGTGTAATGCATCACGGGCCCGGCCTCCCCGTCGGCGGCGTCGGGCCTCTCCTTTGCGGGAAGGCTTCCCACCGCGGTGAAGTCGAAGCTGCCCTGTCCCCCATTCTCCGTATGAACGGCGCGCCGCTGACGCGGCTGGTGCACCGGTTCCGGGCAGCACGCAGGGGCACACCGGTATACCGCCGCCGGGTTGCCCGCTGCGCTGCCGGGCCGGTCTATCCGTTCCAGCTTGCCTTCAGGCCTCATCCCAGCCATATTCGCTCAGCCTCCTTTCAGAAGTCGATCCTTGCGAAAGTTACCGGTCCTGCCACCTACATTCCCTATCCGGCCCTTCCGAACAATCGGTCTACATCCGGCAGTGCTGAGTCTATCTTTTCGTCTTCTTTTTTACTGCAGAAGCCTTGTGAAGGACTGCGGCGAACTTTATGGGTCACCACTATTTTGAAGAAACAACGTGCAAATGTCAAGTTTTTTGCGCTTTTCTCATCGGCCCGGCCGCCTGCAAGCGCGAGACCCTTATCCTGCGACCCGCACAGAAGGTCACTTTTTCTGATAGAGGGGCGACATGCTCCTCAGGAAATCGACGCTCCGCTTGAAGGCGCTCATCGACGCGTCGATGTCGGCCATCGTGTTCTCGATGCCGAAGGAGAAGATAAGGGTGCCCTGGGTGGATGCGTAATCCCGGCCGATGGACGTGAGGACGTGGGAGGCGCGGAGCGACCCCGTCGCGCAGGCCGAGCGCGTGGAGACGCAGATGCCCTCCTCGTCGAGCATGAGGACCATCGATTCCCCTTCCACGTAACGCACGGAGCAGGAGACGAGGTGGGGAAGGCTCTTCGTCGGATGGCCGTTGATGATTACCTCGTCGATCTCACCGATGCGCTTCAGGAAGGCCTTTTTCAGGCCCAGGAGGTGCTCCATCCTGCCTGACATCTCACGCCCGGCAAGCTCCGCGGCCTTTCCCATGCCGACGATGCCGATCATGTTCTGCGTCCCGGCCCTCAGGCCGTTCTCCTGAATGCCTCCGTCTAGCAGGGGGGCCGCCTTGACTCCGTTGCGCACGTAGAGCGCGCCCGCGCCGGACGGCCCGCAGAACTGGTTGGCGGCCATGCTGAGGAGATCGACGCCCAGGGCGTCTACATGCACCGGCACGACGCCCGTCGAGGCGACCGCGTCCGTATGTAGCAGCACGCCCTTCCTCCGGGTTATCTTCGAGATCTCTTCTATAGGCTCGATGGTCCCGATCTCGTTGTTCGCGTGCATGATGCTCACGAGTATTGTCTGGTCCGTTATCGCCTTCTCCACGTCCGCCGGGTCGACGAGGCCGTATTCGTCAACGGGCAGGGAAGTCACCTGATAGCCTATCCTCATCAGCGTCCTCAGCGACCGCAAGACCGCCTGGTGCTCAATGTTCGACGTAACGATGTGGTGCCCTTTCTCCGCCATGGCAAAAGCCACGCCCTTGACGGCCTGATTGACCGATTCGGTCCCGCACGACGTGAAGACGATCTCCGTGCTCTGCGCGCCGACCAGCCGCGCGACCTCCTGCCTTGCGCCCTCAAGCGCCTCCATCGCGGCGTCCCCGGCCTTGTGCTGGCTGATGGGGTTGCCGAATCCGTTCTCCATGTAGCGGACCATCGCCGCCTTTACATCGGGGTGCAGCGGCGTGCCCGATATATTGTCAAGATAGATCATCGTTATCGTCCTCTCTTCACGTTCCGCCGGTCACTTAAGCGCCCGTGGATTTCCCGCAGTTGCCGCACAGGACCGCCCCGGAGGAGAGCTCGTGCTCGCAATAGGGGCAGTAACAGTTCTGCCCGCTCCGTCCCTGGTATTCGACCTTTCCGCCCCTCGTCTTCCTCGGCCGGCCCTTTTGCCGGTCGTAATAGTCCATGATCGCCTTGTGAAGGGCGTCCGCGCCCAGGTTGGAGCAATGAAGCTCGTTTTTCGGCAGCTCCCCCAGTTGGGCCGCCAGGGTCTCCGTGCTTATCTGGAGCGCCTCCCGGAGCGTCTTTCCCTTAGCCATCTCGGTAACGATGCTCGATACCGCTACGGCGGCCCCGCACCCCAAGGTCTCGAACTTGATATCCTCGACCCGGCCCTCTTTCACCCTTATCATGATCGTCATCATGTCCCCGCAGACGGGGTTGCCGACCTCCCCGACGCCGTCGGGGTCCTCGATCTTCCCCCTGTTGCGCGGGCGCCTGTAGTGGTCCATCACCAGCTCGGAATAGGCAGACATAACAGCCACCTCCTTTGGCAATTTTTAGTATACTGTTTTCGAGGCCCGTTTTAAAGACCCGCAAAGCACAGGCAAACGCATTTGGGAAATCCCCCTCGCCTGAAGGAGAGGAGACACGTCCCTGAAACACGCATTGCGGAGCGACCGCTAATCAGCGTTGGCGGAGCCTGAAGCGTCCGCCTTTTGAAAAAAGGCGGTGCTGCGAGCGCCCGTACCCTCTCTTTCTCTACGTCTCGCAGCAAGCGGAAGCGAAGCCTTACGCTGATCGGGAGCGGAGCCTAGCGTGTGAAGGGAGCGTGTCTCACTCCTTGATATATACTGAAATTCAAATGCGTTTGCCCTTCCGCAAAGCATGGCCTTCGTGAGAGAGGAGGGCCCCGGGGTGTCCGGCCGATAGGCGGGGGTCGCGGGGAAGGATAACGGAAGGGGCAAAACCCCGCCTGCCCCCCTATCTCCCCGCCTGGGTGACAGTGAAAGTCTGGCCGGCAACGGTGAAGGCAGCCGTCCTTGAGCTGCGGCCGGTGTTCATCGACACGGAATACGTGACGGTCCCGCTGCCCGTGCCCGTGCTTCCCGATGTGATGGTGATCCAGGACGGCGCCCCCGATACCCCCCAGGAACAACTGCTGCCGCTTGCGGTAACGGAGACCGCGCCGCTTCCGCCGAAGGCGGAAAACGATTGGCTCGCAGGCGATATCACGTAGGTGCACGCGACCGCCGGCGTCCAGACCACTTCGTTAGAATAGCCGCTCTCGTTCCCGGACGCGTCGTAGTCGGTGACGGCGAAGTACAGGGGACCGGTCAGCCCCGTCAGGGTATACTGCGTCACGTTGTGGACGTCGAGATTTTGGGTATACTGCCCGCTTGCGGCGCCCCAGTATATCTTATACCCGGAGGGCGTGAAGCCTGACGGCGGGCTCCAGCCGAGGGTGACCTGGCTGCTCGTGCTCGATAGAATGGACAAGCTCGCCGGCGGGGGTATCTGAGGGGTTGTCTGGCTAAGGGTAAAATAGAACTGAAGGTCGTACAGGCTGTTGCCTGCGTAGCTGCCGTCCGGAAACGCCGTATACATGCCGTATTTGTTGCCCTTCTGCACGGCCCTGTATACCGACCCGCTTATAACCAGCTTGTACGCCTGCCCGTTTTTCAGGGTAACCGGCTGGGGGAATAGATACGTTTGCCATCCGGGATACGAGCTTGCGGAGCCGGCGCCCGACGCCAGGACCGTCCCGCCGGACGTCTGCACGCTGAAGATGAGGGCACTGCCCGCCGCCGACACGCTCGTTGCGACCTTGTCTCCGCCGGAGACGGTGAAGGTCTCCGTGGCGGGGCTGCTCACTGTCGTCGAATCGACGTAGCCCGTGCCTTGCGCGTATCCGTCCGCGTAGTGGACATTGAACTCGGGCGTGATGTGCAGGTTTGTCTGCCAGGTGGGGCCGTTCCATAGGGTCATTAGGTTCGTGTCGGTGTAGCACGGCTGGACCGGCGAGCTGTTCTTGCTGGTATATATCCCGTCATAGGATACGTAGTTGGTATCCGGGTAGGGATCGATATTGGTATAGACGATATGGTAGAGGGTGCCTGCCGTTACGGAAACGGCGGGGCTCACGTTGAACCATTGGATAACGGTGCCGCTCGCCGCATTTTTCGGATTGGTGTCGGTCGTTGTCCACAACACGGTGCTCGACGGGAAATGATTGGCGGTCCCGTCATCCGTTCTCAGCTCCCATTTGATCTGGCCGCCCGTGCCGCCCGTATAGCCGGCGCTCTTATTCTGGTATTGCTGGACGATCCTGTCTATAGCGCCCGTGTGCTCGCACAAAAACCGGACGTCGATCCGGCCGTCCGGACCTATCGTGAGGTTGGCCAGCCCGTCCATCGCGATACACGGGCCGTAGAACCCTGGCGGGCTTGTATACGCCGTGCCTGACGCCACGCCGAGGACGAGCATCGAGACCAGAAGAATGACTGTTTTACGCGTCACGGGTCATCTCCTCAGGTTTTGAGCTATACCTTACGAAAACGGCGGGAGCGAGGCGGCCGGGTGAGCCGTCTATCGGCGCATCCCCGGCGCATCTCCCCGGCGCCATCGCCGAAACAGCATTTCCCGATTCAGACCCCTATAAGTCTATAATAATCATCGGCAAACCGTGATACGACAAGGACCGGCCCTCGGCAGAATATCCCCCGCTGTTTCTCTTCCGTCGATCCTGAACGCCCGACGCCCTGACCGGGGGGCAGCGCCCCGAAAAAAAGCGGCCCTTTACCCCGGTGTCCCGGGGAAAGGGCCGCTCCACACCGTTTAGAAACCGCTTAAGGCGCGGCCTCCAGCTTCTTTTCCGTGGTTGCCGCTTCTCCTATCGCCTCTTTGCCTATCCTCATGCCGTAAAAGGAGCGGTATATGAAAACGAGGGCCACGATGAAAAAGATGATGGCTATCGTCGTCTTGAGCGTCTGGGAGTGCATCGTGACCGCGATCTCCGTTGCCAGCAGGCCGAAGAGGGTGGTGAACTTGATAACGGGGTTCATGGAGACCGAGGAGGTGTCTTTGAACGGGTCGCCCACCGTGTCGCCCACGACTGTCGCTTCGTGGAGGGGCGTGTTCTTCTCTTTCAGGTCAACCTCGACGATCTTCTTGGCGTTGTCCCACGCGCCGCCCGCGTTGGCCATGAAGATTGCCTGGAAGAGGCCGAAGAAAGCGATGCCGATAAGGTAGCCGATGAAGAAGTAGGGGTTGAAGAACGACAGCGCCAGGGCCATGAAGAAGATGACGATGAAGATGTTTATCATGCCCTTCTGAGCGTATTGGGTGCATATCTTGACGACTTCTTTGCTGTCCTTGATGGAGGCCGTCTTGCTGTCGAGCTTTATGTTCTCCTTGATGTAGACGACGGCCCTGTAAGCACCCGTCACGACGGCCTGGGTCGCCGCGCCGGTAAACCAGTAAATCACCGCGCCGCCCATGAGCAGGCCGAGGACGATCTCCGGCTGCACCAGCGACAGCTTCGCCACCGCGCCGCCGAAAATCCTCTCAAGAAGAATGATGATGCCGAAGACCATCGTCGTTGCGCCGACAACGGCCGTGCCGATCAGCACAGGCTTCGCCGTTGCCTTAAAGGTGTTGCCCGCTCCGTCCGCTTCTTCGAGGTAGTCCTTACCGTTCTCGAAATCCGGGTCGAAGCCGAACTGCTTCTTTATCTCCTCCCTGACGTTGGGGACGCTCTCGATCTGGGATAGCTCATAGACCGACTGCGCGTTGTCTGAGACCGGCCCGAAGCTGTCCACAGCGATAGTTACCGGACCCATCCCGAGAAAGCCGAAGGCGACGAGGCCGAAGGCAAAGACTGGGGCGGCAAAAACGAATTCCTTCGGCATGAGGGCCTGGATCGACCCGTTCATGGAGACGAGGTAGGCGATGAGCATGAGCACGATGATCGTGAGACCTTCCCAGAAAGCGGAGAAATTGCCCGCGACGAAGCCCGACAGGATGTCGAGGGACGCGCCGCCCTGTCTGGCGCTCGACACGACCTCTCTTACATGGCGCGAGCTCGTGCTCGTGAAGACTTTCGTGAACTCGGGGATGAGGGCGCCTGCAACGGTGCCGCAACTGATGATGATGGAAAGGGCCCACCAGAGGGACGCGTATTTCTGGTCCGGTAGGCTGCCGAGGAGCAGGTAGCTCGCGCAGAAGGTCACTATGATCGAGATGGCCGACGTGATCCAGACCAGGTTCGTGAGGGGCTGCTCGAAGCTGAACTTCTTCTTATTGCCGTAAACGGCCTTTGTGATGGCCGCGTTGATGAAGTACGAGACGAGGGAGGTGAGGATCATGAGGATACGCATCGAGAATATCCAGATGATGAGCGTACCGGCCATGACGGGATTGAGCGCTAGGGCCAGCGCGAGGAAGGCGATCAGGGCGACGCCCGTCACGCCGTAGGTCTCGAAGCCGTCCGCCGTCGGCCCGACGCTGTCGCCCGCGTTGTCGCCCGTGCAGTCGGCGATGACGCCGGGGTTCTTCGGGTCGTCCTCGGGCAGGTGGAAGACGATCTTCATGAGGTCGGAGCCTATGTCTGCTATCTTTGTAAAGATGCCGCCGCAGATGCGAAGGGCGCTCGCGCCCAGGGACTCGCCTATGGCGAAGCCTATGAACGACGGGCCGACCATCTCCTTCGGAAGGAAGACGAGGATACAGATCATGAAGAAGAGTTCGACGCTTACGAGGAGGAGCCCTACGCTCATGCCGGAGCGCAGCGGGATGGCGACGACATTTACCGGCCGGCCGTAAAGCGACGCAAAGGCGGCCCTCGAATTCGCGCGGGTATTGATCCTCATGCCGAACCAGGCGACGCCGTACGAGCCGAGGATGCCGAGGACCGAGCAGAAGAGGATGACGACTATGTTGAAGAACGGGGCGCGCTGGAGTCCGGCGAAGTAGTAGGTCATGCAGATGGCGATGAGCACCCACAGGATGACGAGGAACTTACCCTGCTGGGCGAGGTATGACTTGCACGTCTCCCAGATGATGTCGGAAACG
>Ga0326727_10023117_pt1 | contig 11912 bp, 11 predicted proteins | sample MB2enrmetagenome_FD_207643 | JGI IMG/M metagenome (GOLD analysis project Ga0326727, IMG submission 207643) | Lab enriched peat soil microbial communities from McLean, Ithaca, NY, United States - MB29MY | ecosystem: Environmental > Terrestrial > Soil > Wetlands > Peat | place: USA: New York... | reverse complement strand
TCGCTGTTCAAGGTGGCGATGAATTCCTGGATCTGCGACTGCATCTGCCCCATCTTCTCACGCATGTTGAGAATGATGTCGACCCCGGCCAGATTCACGCCCAGATCGCGCGTCAAATGCAGAATCACCTCCAGCCGCTCGACATCCTCCGCCGTATAAAGGCGCGTATTGCCCTCGCTGCGCGAAGGTTTGAGCAGTCCCTCGCGTTCATACAGACGCAGCGTCTGCGGGTGGACGCCGTATTGTTCGGCCACCGCCGAGATCATGAACGCAGCTTTGGATTTCGCTCGTGCCATAAAAACTCCGTCAGACTTTAGTCCACAACTCGGCGCGCGGGTCTTCGGGATGCAGCTTGGCCAACTCGCGCAGCAGTTCACGCGTCCGTTCGTCGCGCGGATCGGGCGCCGCGATGGCCACTTCCACAATCTGGTCGCCGCGCTGGTTGGTGCGCGAGTTGAGAACGCCTTTTTCGCGCAGGCGGAACTTCTGGCCGTTGGTCGTGCCTTGCGGAATCTTCAGCAGGGTGCGCCCATCGATGGTGGGCACTTCGATTTTCGCCCCCAGAGCCGCTTCCCACACCGCTACTGGAACGGTAATCTCGATGTTGTCGCCCTCGCGCCGGAAGAAGGGATGCTCTTCCACCTTGGTGGTGATGTAAAGATCCCCGGGAGGGGCGCCCATGGTGCCGGCGTTCCCTTTGCCCGGAACGCGCAGCCGCGATCCGTTGCGGGCGCCCGAAGGAATGCGCACTTCCACCATCTCCGTCTTGGTCACCCGGCCGTCGCCGCCGCACGTGGGGCAGGCGTTCCGCAGCCGCCCGGAGCCGCCGCAGCGCGGACAGGTCAGGCTGAATTTCATGGCGCCGGCCATCTGCGTCACATTGCCCGTGCCTTTGCACTGCGGGCAGGCGACTTCGCCCGCGCCGGTCGATCCCGAGCCGTGGCAGGTGCCGCAGATTTCGTAGCGCGTGATGTTCAACCGCGCCTGCGTGCCTTTAATAGCCTGCCAGAAGTCGATGTCCATCACGTACTCGAGGTCGCCGCCTTTTTCGGGCTCGGCGTGCGCTTCCGCAGCGCCCCCCTTACCGCCAAAAAATTGCGAAAAGATATCGCGGAAGCCGCCCGCGCCGGCGCCGCTCTCCGCGCGCCGTCCACCGGCGCCGGCGCCCGTTTGGCCGGCAAAGTAATCCGAAAAATCGAACCCGTTGAAGTCCATCCCGGGGTGGGGACCGGGTCCGGCCGGGCCGCCCGCGCCGGCGCCCGCAAAACCGCTCTCGGAATAAAAGCCGTACTGATCGTACATGGCGCGCTTCTTGGGATCGCTCAGGACATCGTAGGCCTCCTGCACGTTCTTGAAACGGTCTTCGGCAGACTTGTCCCCGGGATTCAGGTCGGGGTGATACTTGCGGGCGAGCTTGCGATAGGCCTTGCGGACATCGTCCGCCGACGCCTTCTTGGGAATGCCCAGCGTTTCGTAGTATTCATGCTTGGGAGGAGACATATTGTTCCGCGGGCGGGGATCGCCCCCGACCCGGATCCACGGGGCAGGCTAAAGCACGCCCCGCGTAGGGCATGCTTCAGCTTGCCCGGCTTACCCGCTTACTTCTTGCCCTTGTCGTCGACGTCGACGAATTCGGCGTCGACCACATTATCTTTGCCCTTGTCGCCGCCGCCGTTGCCGGATGACGGGCCGCCATCGGTCGAGGGTCCGCCAGTGGGCGGAGGACCGCTGGGGCCGGCCGACTTGTACATGGCTTCCGCCAGCTTGTGACTGGCAGTGGTCAGCCGATCGACCGCGCTGTTGATCTTCGCGGGGTCGTTGTCCGCCATGGCCTTCTTGGTCTCTTCGAGAGCCGACTCGATCTCCTTGGCTTCCGCCTCGCCCACCTTGCTGCGATGCTCTTTCAACGTCTTTTCCACGTTGTAGACCATGGCGTCGGCGCGGTTGCGGGCCTCGATGGTGTCGTGCATCTTGCGGTCGTCGGCGGCATGCGATTCGGCATCCTTGGCCATCTTCTCCACTTCTTCCTTGGAAAGGCCCGAAGAGGAGGTGATGGTGATCTTCTGCTCGTTGTTGGTGCCGCGATCCTTGGCGGTCACGTTCAGGATGCCGTTGGCGTCGATATCGAAGGTGACTTCGATCTGCGGGATGCCGCGCGGCGCCGGCGGAATATTGCCCAGCTGGAATACCCCCAGCAGCCGGTTGTCGCGCGCCATGGCGCGTTCGCCCTGGCCCACTTTGATTTCCACCGACGGCTGATTGTCGGACGCCGTGGAGAAAACTTCGCTCTTGCGCGTCGGGATGGTGGTGTTGCGCTCGATCAGCTTGGTGAACACCCCGCCCATCGTCTCGATACCGAGCGAAAGCGGCGTCACGTCGAGCAGCAGCACGTCCTTCACTTCACCGCCCAGCACTCCGCCCTGAACGGCGGCGCCCACGGCGACCACTTCGTCCGGGTTCACACCCTTATGCGGCTCGCGGCCGAACAGGTCGCGGACCAGCGCCTGAATGCGCGGCATGCGGGTCTGTCCGCCCACCAGCACGACCTCGTTAATCTGCTGCGGAGTCACATTGGCGTCGGCGATAGCCTGTTTGCACGGGCCCACCGAGCGCTGGATGATGTCTTCCACCATCTGTTCGAAACGCGCCCGCGTCAGTTTCATCTGCAGGTGCTTGGGGCCGGTGGCGTCGGCCGTGATGAACGGCAGGTTGATTTCCACTTCGAGCAGCGTGGAAAGCTCCATCTTCGCCTTTTCGGCCGCCTCTTTGAGGCGCTGCAGGGCCATCTGGTCGCGCGAAAGATCGATGCCGTTCTCGCGCTTGAACTCGCCCACGATCCAGTCGATAACCCGCTGGTCGATGTTATCGCCGCCCAAATGGGTATCGCCGTTGGTGGATTTTACTTCCACCACGCCTTCGCCCACTTCCAGGATGGAGATGTCGAACGTGCCGCCGCCGAAATCGTACACGGCGATGGTTTCGTTCTTTTTCTTATCGAGCCCGTAAGCCAGCGCGGCCGCCGTCGGCTCGTTGATGATGCGCATGACTTCCAGACCGGCGATCCTGCCGGCGTCCTTGGTGGCCTGCCGCTGCGCGTCGTTGAAGTACGCCGGAACGGTGATCACCGCCTGGGTGACTTTTTCGCCCAGGTACGACTCGGCCGCTTCCTTCAGCTTGGTCAGAATCATGGCCGAGATTTCCGGCGGAGAATTCTTCTTGCCGTTGATTTCCACGCGGGCGTCGCCGTTGTCGCCGCGGACCACTTTATACGGCACCATCTTCATTTCTTCGCTGACTTCGTCATAGCGCCGGCCCATGAAGCGCTTGATGGAGAAAACCGTGTTCTCCGGATTGGTGATGGCTTGGCGTTTCGCCACCTGGCCCACCAGCCGCTCGGCACTCTTGGTGAATGCCACGACCGACGGGGTGGTGCGGGCGCCTTCCTGATTGGCAATGACCGTGGGCTGGCCGGCTTCCATCACGGCCACGCATGAGTTCGTGGTGCCCAGGTCGATACCGATAATCTTTCCCATTGCAAAATCCTCCTCAATTGAACCTTTATGCCTATGATGGCCTGCTGACCGGGATCAGGCAGCCTCCTGCGCCGCCTCCCAGCGGCGATTAGCACGCTTTTATTATCAAACCTTAGTGCGTTATTGTCAAGTTTCTCTGAGGCCGGCGGCGCACTTTGGCAGCGTATCGCTAAGGTATTGAAAATAAGGTGTTAGGGGGGCGGACCCCCTGGTCCGCAGCCGACCCCCTGGTCGGCTTGTCCGGGGATGCGACGACTTAATTCTTCGAGACAACCGCGGGACGAGGGCGTCCCGCGCGGACCAGGGGGGCCGCCCCACTAGGCGGCGCCGTGGATGTAAGCCTTCATGTGGTGCAATTCCTCCGTCTGGCGCGCCAACTGAAAATCCATCAGATCGCGCATCGAAAGGAACCCGACCACTTCGCCCGCCCGCGTTACAGGAAGGTGACGGCAGCTATGCCGATGCATGGCTTCCATCGCCTCTTCCGGACTGGCGGCCTCCTCGATCGTCGTCACCTCGGTGCTCATCACCGCATGCACCGGGGTGGTCTCCGGATCGAGCCGTGGAATCACTACCTTAAGCATGAGGTCGCGTTCGCTGAACACGCCCCTTAATTGGCCGAGGGCCATCACCAGAATGGCGCCGACATGGTAGTCCGCCATCTGACGCGCCACCCTCGCCACCGTTTCGTTCTCCTCGACCGAAAAGAGAACGCGATTTCCCACGATATCCCGTACGTTCGACATAGACGCACCCCAGAGGAAATTTCACCGGAAATATATCACATAACTATGCGCAGTTCCTGTTCGGAAAGCAACACCAAAAGTGAACTCAGGCGCGTATTTCTTCCATTTTGTTGCCGGCGCGTTCCTCGGGCAGTTGCACCATGCGGGGCACATCCGCATAATTCACCTTGTCGAAGAGTTCCGCCTCCCGCTCCGGGAACACGGCGTCGAGCCGCCCATTACCCCGCAGCGTCTTTCCGGCGAATACCAGCCGCCGGCGGCCGCCCGCCCACCAGGAAGACGACCAATCCCCCCGCGAACGGCTCCAGGCTGTTGCTTTGCCGCAGGACCCAAAGCGCCGCCGCTCCGAACGCAATGGCCATCGCCGCCACAGCCGGCGCCTACTTCGCCGGGAATATAACTTCCTCTTCCGCCGTGTCCGCCCATAATGCGCTCGCGCGGGCATAATGAGGTATGCCCGACGGACTGCGATTCGAATGCCAGCCGGGGTGCACAGCCTGTTGCGAACAGAAGGGGTTCGTCTATCTCACGGAGGACGATGTCTCCCGCATGGCGCAATTCCTCGCCGTGACGCCGGCGGCGTTCGAGCGGAAGTACGTCTATCGGACGCGGAACCGGCGGCGTCTGCGCGTGCCGCGCGATTCGCAATGCAGTTTTCTGCGCGATGGCGGCTGTTCCATCCATCCCGCGAAACCGACCCAATGCCGTATTTTCCCCTTCTGGCCGGAGTTGGTCGGCAACCGGCGGGAATGGTCGAAGACCGCGAAATATTGCCCCGGCATGGGGAAAGGTCCGCTGATTCAGATCGCCGCCGCACGCGAACAGGCGCAAGAAATGCGCAAGAGCTATCCCGAAATGTACAAATAACGGCCCACGGAGAGTTCCCGCGGAGACGCGCTCGGAGGGCGAATTGGCGGCGCGGCTGGTGCAGGGCCAGACCAACCAGCTGGGACAATACACCACGCAAACGCTACCGCCCGTCAAGTATTATGTGGTCGCCACCGAAGAATCCGTCTACCCCACGCCGGAAAGCATCGGCCGGCTGTGGCGAGGGCGCGATCGCTATCCGGAGGTCGATCTTCCGCCGGCGGGATCGGCGCAGGTGAGGTTGGAGCCGGGGAAGCTAGAATGAGAGATTGCAGACCACACGGCGAATTTCACCGGCCAAGGCCATTTCGGGCAGTCTGTCTCTGCCCGGCGACAAATCCATCTCGCACCGTTACGCCCTGATCGGCGCGATTGCCGAAGGCGATACCAGCATCGCCAATTATTCTACCGGTGCGGATTGCCACTCCACTCTCGGTTGCGTGCGCGCCCTGGGAATCGAAGTGGAAGGCGCGGGCACCGACTTCGTCATCCACGGCAAAGGACTCGACGGACTGCGCGCGCCGGCAAAGGACCTTGACGCAGGAAACTCCGGTTCGACCATCCGCATGCTCTCCGGAATTCTTGCGGGACAGCCGTTTGCGTCGTGCATTTTCGGCGACGAGTCGCTTTCGCGGCGGCCCATGCAGCGGGTGATGAACCCCCTCGCGCAGATGGGCGCGCGCATCGAGGCGCGCGACCGCCAATTCCCGCCGCTGCGCATTGCAGGCGGCCGATTGCACGCCATCGATTACACCCTGCCGGTGCCCAGCGCGCAGGTGAAAACGTGCGTCCTGTTCGCCGGCCTCTATGCCGACGGCACGACCACCGTCACGGAGCCGATCCGCTCGCGCGATCACACCGAAATCGCGCTGCGCGAGTTCGGCGCGGATATCGCCGTCGAGCGGCAGAAGATTACCATCGCCGGCCGGCCGAGGCTCGCAGGCCGCACTTTGGTGGTGCCTTCGGATCTTTCCTCGGCGGCGTTCTTTCTGGTGGCGGGTTTGTTGGTGCCCGGATCGCGCCTGAGCATTCACGGCGTCGGGCTGAACCCCACGCGCTCCGCGCTGCTCGATTTTCTGGTGGGCATGGGCGCGCGTATTCGCGTCCCCAATCTGGAGAGCCAAAATGGAGAGCTGATCGGCGATCTCGAAGTGGAGTACTCCGAACTGCGTGGCGGCACCATCGATGGCGGGCTGACGGCGGCGTTGATCGACGAGATTCCCGTGCTGGCCGTGCTCGGCGCGGCCACCGAGGAAGGCCTTACGGTGCGCGATGCCGGCGAACTGCGCATCAAGGAGACGGACCGCATTCGCACCGTGGTCGCGAACCTCCGTCTCATGGGCGTCGAGGCGGAGGAACTGCCCGACGGCATGGTGATTCCCGGCCGCCAGAAATTCCACGCCGCCACGCTCGATTCTTTGGGCGATCATCGCATCGCCATGGCGTTTGCGGTGGCAGCCCTGCGCGCCGATGGCGAATCGACGATCGTAGGAGCGGACGCGGCGTCGGTATCGTTCCCGGAGTTTTGGGACACCCTGGCTCGGTGTACGGAATAAAACATTATTGGCCACGGATGGACACGGATGCACACGGATAAGATAAGAGAGCGCTTGGTTTTTATCCGTGTCCATCCGTGGCTAAATCGTTTTAGGCACCCCGCAATTCCAGAATCAACGCATCCAGCGCAATGGTCTTCTGAATATTGCGGCGGATCAATTCCGCAATCTCGTCGACCAGTTTCACAGCTCTGCGAATCCAGGCGAACTGAATTCTCCCGGCGAGCGCTTCCAGATCGCCGCGAATATCTACATTGCGGATCTCGCCCGTGCCCTCGCGCAGCAGCATCAGGTCGCGCAGCAGCTCGTACAGCACCTTGAGGTAGAAATCGAGCTTGTCGCTCTTGCCGCGGCCCATGGCTTCCGATACCGGAATCCAATTGGCGAACGGCGCCGCCCCCGCCGCCACCTGGAGCAGCAGCAGCATGGCGGCGCGGCGCTTATCGTAAATCTCCAGATCGAGCGAAATCGACACCCCCGGGCTGCCGGCGGCCAGAGCTATCCGCCGCTCCGGCTGATCGAGCGCGCGGGCGCTCACAAATTCCCGCATTTCCTCCGGCGAGAGCGGCGCGAACTGCAACGGCACCGCGCGCGAGCGGATGGTGGGCAGCAGATCGTAGGCGTTCTCCGCCGTCATGATCAGGACGAGGTGCGGCGGCGGCTCCTCCAGCGTCTTCAACAGCGAATTGGCCGCCTGCTCGTTGGCGCGGTCCACGTGGTCGATCAGGAAAATGCGGCGGCTGCCGCGATGCGGCAGGAATGGCGCCCGCTCTTTAATGAGGCGCGCCTGTTGGATGGTGATCTGCCGCAGAGGTCCGTCGGGCGCGAAGGTGACGAAATCGGGATGCGTGGAAAAGAGCAGCGGATCGTCGTTGCGCTTGTCGGACGTCCATTTTTCGCGGTCGGCGACGATCTCGAGGTTGTGCTCGAGGCTGAGATCGTCGTGTTCGATCTTCTCGAGATGGCCCAGCAGACGCGCGCCCAGACGCCGGGCGAGCGTAGCTTTGCCGACTCCCTCCGGCCCCGAGAACAGCAGCGTCTGCGACAACCGATCCTGTGCGATCATCTGCTCGAGTGCGTCGGTGATGTGCCGGTTGCCCCAGAAATTTTCAAACATACTGCTTCACGATCTCCCAGACGGCGCGTTCGATGGTGTCGAGATCGGCCCGCCCGTCGACGATCTTGACGCGCTCCGGTTGGTTGCGTGCGAGCTCGTGGTAAGCCTCCCAGACGCGCTTATGGAATTCGATCGACTCGTCGTCGAGGCGCGTTTCGCAGTGCGGGGCGGCGGCGTTGCGGGCCCGCGCCCGTGCCAGGCTGGCCTCCGCGTCGACATCCACCAGCAGAGTGAGATGCGGCTTGAGGCCTCGGCAGGCGATGCGTTCGAGCGCCGCGACCGTCTCCGCGCCTAAGTTGCGGCCGGCGCCCTGATAGACCAAAGACGAGTCGGTGAAGCGGTCGGAGAGCACGATCTCGCCGCGCTCGAGTGCCGGCACGATCCACTCGTCGACATTCTGCGCGCGTGCAGCGAAATACAGCAGGATTTCGGTGGTGGGGCTGAGCTCCCGATTGGCCGAATCGAGCAGGATGCGGCGGATCTGCATGGCCACGGAAGGTCCGCCCGGCTCCACGGTTTCGAGCACCGTGCGGCCCAACGCGCGCAGGCGGACGGCCAGGCGATGCATCTGGGTGGTCTTGCCGGAACCGTCCATGCCCTCGAAGGTGATGAAGAGGCCTGAAGATTTCACGATGGAAAGTCTATTGTAGCGGGATGCTCCGGCCCGGGGTTGCGGCCTAAGGTTCTGCCACAAGCAGACGATAAGCCTACCAACGACTTCTCAAAGGACTTATACATTCTATGGCACAATTTCAGGCTTATGAGCCTCGCGTTATGGTCAATGGGCAAACCGTTCTAGCGGTAGTCGCGGGAATGGGTGCGTTTAGGGAAACGGCAGTGCGGCTTCTCGAGCGGCACGCCATTGTCAATCCACAACCGAGTGCCTGGTATCCCCAACAGGCATGGTTAGACGCTTTCCGCGAGATCGCGGAACAAATCGGGGGTAAAACGCTCAACCAAATCGGGCGCAGCATTCCGCGCCACGCCAAGTTCCCACCCGGAATCGATACCGTCGAAAAAGCCCTGGGGTCGCTCGATGCGGCGTATCATCTAAATCACCGGGGCGGTGAGATTGGGCATCTCACTTTCTCGGAAACCGGCCCTTCGAGCGGGGTTGTGGTATGCAAAAATCCCTATCCGTGCGAATTCGACCAGGGGTTGGTCGAAGCCGTGGCGAGCCAGTTCAAGCCGGCGGGGTCGGGGGTCCGCGTGCAGCACGATCTCACCAAGCCGTGCCGGAAAAAACAGGGAGAATCCTGCACCTACCTCGTTTCCTGGTAGTCGCGGTTCGCTATCATTGCTACCGTGCGCAACGGGCGTTGGATAGTGGTGTTGTGGGCCTGCTTTCTGGCGCGGCTGCTGTTTTATTCCGCTCTGCTGCCATTGTGGGAAGGCTACGACGAATGGGCGCACTTCGCCGTGGTGCGGGAGATGGCCATTGGCGGCCGTCTGTTGGTGTCGCGTGAAGCGCCCATCCCGCGCGACGTGGAAGCATCCTTGCAACTCGCTCCCGTACCGTGGGAATTGCGCTCGCTGCCGCCGCCCGCCGTCACGGAAGATGATTATTGGAAGCTCGCCCCGGAGGAGCGGGCGCGGCGCCGATTGGTGCTCCGGACCATGCCGGCCTCGTGGGGCAGGGAAGACGGCACGGGCGCCCTGCAAGCTTACGAAGCGCTCCAGCCTCCTCTTTATTACTGGATCGCGGCGCCGCTGCTTTGGATCCTGCGCGCATCCGGCTTGCTCGCACAGGTGCTGGCGCTGCGATGGTTCAGCTCCCTGCTTGCCTCGCTGACGGTTCCGCTGGTGTTCCTGGTGGGACTCGAAGTGTGGGGCGAAAGCGGCATCGCGCTCGCCAGTGCGGCCATTGTGGCGGTGATGCCGGGGCTGGCGCTCGATGTGGCTCGCGCCGGCAACGATTCGCTGGCTGTGCCCCTGTTCACGCTCCTGACGTGGTTGGCTGTGAAGGCAGTGCGCCACGGCATGGCTCTCCATCTGGCAGCCGCCCTGGGGTTCGTTTTGGGACTCGGACTGCTCACGAAGGCCTATTTTTTGACGGCAATTCCGGCCCTCCTGGTAGTGGGCTGGCTCGGGCGGCGCCGCTTGCCGGACCTTCTTCGCATGTTGCCGGCAATCGGCATCGCTATCGCGATGGCGGGGTGGTGGTACCTTCGCAACCTGCGGACCACCGGAACGCTATCGGGCCTCAGCGAAGCGGTGATGCTGCGCCACATGGGCGCGTTCGAAATGGTCCGCAAATCCGCTGGGATCGATTGGTGGAAAGCTGTCGACACCATCTCTTTCTCGCATCTCTACTTCGGTGGTTGGAGTTCCCTCACCGTGCGCAGTTGGATGTACCACCTCTTTTATATAAGTATTCTGGCTGCGGCGATCGGGGTTTTTCGCTTAGTCCGCCGCCCCGCGGTCGGCGCCCTGCTGGCGGTATACCTCAGTTTCTGGCTCGGGGAACTCTATAACGTCGTCATGCTTTATCTAAGCAAAGGATTGCCCGGGTCGATGGGCTGGTATCTGTACGCCGTGGTGGGGGCGGAGGTTACGCTCTGCGTAGCAGGACTGCGCGCTCTCCTGCCGCGCCGCGTATCGCCCTGGATTCCGGCAACCGGCGCCGTCGTTTTCGCGCTACTCGATTTCTACACCCTGCACGCTGTCGCTATCCCGTACTACACCGGGATGATCCGCCATCGGGCCGACGGCAGCCTGCAAGCGCTCCATTGGGCCGGACTGCAGAGCGTCGGGCTTGGCCAGGCGGCAGACCGGCTGTCGGAGTTTGTTCCGCCGGTGCTACTCGGTGGGCTCTGGCTGCTATATCTGGCCGGTATGGCCGGGTCGGTGGCGTGCACGCGGACCCAGGAATCACCCGATAACGTCCGGTAAAACTGCCTAAATGTAGTGATTACGCCATTTTAATCTTCAAAAAAAATGGGACCACTCGGTGTGAAACTATTGACGGCGGGCCGCCGCGCGTGCTTAAATCGGGCGAGATCAGTTCATTAGGTGCAGTTGGTGTAAACTGGCAGTCGTGCCGCTGGTCATGGAACAGACGAGTTTACCCTTGACACGGGGTGCACAATCAGTTATCACTATCCTTTACCGCGTCCGCTTGTAGTGTGCATTTTTGTATTTGTGCCCGAAGAGCATGGAAGATCTGACAAATCCGTGCCGCGGGTAAAGTTTAGCAGTGAATTCCGGCGTCCGGCTTGGTGGCCGCTGGGAAGAAGTTCTCCGCCCGACACGGAGAAGTTCTAAAAGTGAAAGCAGTATTGAGACCCGAATTTGAGGCTCAGGTTGAAAGAGAACTTCGACCGATTCAACTTCGCAATTTACAAGGAGAAGCAAATGGCAGATTTTCGCAGATGGTTAACCGTGCTGGCCGTTATCGCCGTAATGGCGTTTGCGGCTAGTGCACAGGTTGGTATTGCGACTGGCAGCGCGGGAGGCCCTCTCACCTGCAACGCGTCCGCCGCTGGCGCGCCGACGTTGCGGCCGGAGGGTTATACCGAACTGGTTGGTGATATCCTTATCACTTGCACCGGCGGTGGGACCCTGACAGTTGGCCAAGCCATTCCGACCACCAACATTGTTGTTTACACAGTGCCTGGAGTGCCGATTACCAGCCGTTTCCTCAGCTCAAACGGAGCTTCGGAAGCGGTCCTGATTATCGACGATGCCGGCACTACTGAGCTCACCGGCGCCCCTGGCTACGGTCCCCAAGCTCCCCAAACGCCCTGCACCTATGCCCAACAGCAAGCTTTGGGCGGCAGCCAATGCCCGGCTTACGTCGGCGTCGTGGCCGGCACTGGCGGTAATTATCAGGTTGCCGTTACTGCCCCCGGTGGCACCACACCTGCCGCAAACGTCTATCAAGGCAAACTTGGCGACTTCGGCAGTATTGGGAACACCGTAGCATTCTACAACGTTCCGATTCTTCCTCCGGCCACCGGCGGTGTGCAGCGGGTCTACCACATCACCAACATCCGCGTACCGGTTCCTAGCTATCTCAACACCAATCAAACGCTCCAGGCGTTTATCTCCTCCAGCGGGAACCAGGCCTTGCCGCTCGCTCAAACGCAAGTCA
>Ga0326727_10023116_pt1 | contig 11913 bp, 8 predicted proteins | sample MB2enrmetagenome_FD_207643 | JGI IMG/M metagenome (GOLD analysis project Ga0326727, IMG submission 207643) | Lab enriched peat soil microbial communities from McLean, Ithaca, NY, United States - MB29MY | ecosystem: Environmental > Terrestrial > Soil > Wetlands > Peat | place: USA: New York... | reverse complement strand
GTCAAAGTAGTCAAAATAATCCTGAAGGCAATTATACATTACTAAAGCCCGGAGATACTCCGGAGCAAATTATTAAAATAGCTGCTAATGTCACTCCCTCTCAGCTTCAATATAATTGGCAAAAAATGGAATTTAACGCTTTCGTTCATTTTGGTATAAATACTTTCGACAAAGTAGAGTGGGGACAAAAGAATATAGATATATCAAAATTCAATCCTAAAAAAATAAATGTTAAACAATGGGTAAAAACATTTAAAGATGCCGGAATGAAGATGGTAATACTTACAACCAAGCATCATGATGGGTTTTGCCTCTGGCCGACAAAGTTTACCGAGCTGAATATCTCCAATACGCCGTTTCAAAACGGTAAAGGCGATATAGTAAGAGATCTTTCCAATGCATGCCGGGAAGCCGGATTAAAATTCGGTATTTATTTATCACCCTGGGATATGCACGAAAAAACTTACGGCACACCTGCATATAATGTTTTTTTTGAAAATCTGCTTACCGAGTTATTATCCAACTACGGGGAAATATCCGAAGTTTGGTTTGACGGCGCTAACGGAGAAGGCCCGAACGGAAAGAAACAAATTTATGACTGGCATTCATATTACCAATTAATTCGCAGGTTGCAGCCAAATGCAGCAATTGCAATTATGGGGCCTGATGTACGATGGGTGGGAACAGAATCGGGTTACGGCAGGCAGACTGAATGGAGTGTCCTGCCGGGTTCAACTATGAATCAGGCTGAAATAGCAGAGCATTCACAACGGCAATCTTTAGATAGTTCTTTTATTCCGCGCAATCTCACGAATGAAGATTTGGGCAGCAGGAAAAAAATAGAAAAAGCTTCATCTTTAACGTGGTATCCCGCCGAAGTAGATGTTTCTATTCGCCCCCGCTGGTTTTATAATGATGATGATGATGAACTGGTAAAATCGCCCTATAAACTGGTCGATATATATTATAATTCCATCGGTTTAAATGATGTTTTATTATTGAACGTTCCCCCCGGTACTAACGGCTTAATTAACATTAATGATATTAAAAGCCTTCAGGGTATGCGCCGCATCCTTGATGAGACATTCAGTGATAATCTCGTTCATTCTGCTGCAGCCAAAGCATCCGGTGAGATCAAAGGGCATGAAGCAAAATATATTCTTGATGATAATTTGGATACATATTGGACAACAAAAGAGAATATTAGCAAGGCTTCAATTGAAATTAAATTAAATAAACAAAAGGAATTCAATGTTGCAATGCTGCAGGAGAATATTTTAGCCGGGCAAAGAATTGAAAAGTTTCATTTAGAATGGTGGAACGGAAAAAAATGGAATACTTTTGCCGCAGGAACAACTGTAGGTTATAAAAGATTACTCAGGTTTTCCCCGGTTACAACTAATAAAGTAAAATTAGTAATCGATAGGAGCCGCACAAATCCAACTCTTGCTTCATTCGGTTTATACCTTGCTCCCCCTGACGTTATGTTTGAGCCGGATAGCAAATCATTTGCAGATTCCACCTCCTTTACAATTTCAAGTGATATAAAAAACACAAAAATTTACTACACATTAAACAGTACAATTCCGGATGAAAACTCGCTAAGGTATACCGGCCGGGTTAATTTAAATAGAACAACTGAAGTCCTGGCAATTGCAATATCTGATGACGGTAAAAAAAGCCTTCCTATTCAAGCTGATTATAATAAAGCCCTATATGGTATAGAATATAAGCTCCGCTGCGATAAAAAATACCCTGGCAGCGGGTTATATACATTAGTGGATGGAGTTAAAGGAAGTTTAAATTTTAACGACGGGAAATGGCAGGGCTTTCACGGTTCTGATCTTGATGTAATCATAGATCTAAAAAAAGTAACAAAGATTGATTCTATTTCCATTGATTTTCTTAGAGATATTAATTCATATATATTTTTGCCAAAATCGGTTGAAATCTCCGTATCGAACGATAAGAAAAAATTTTCTTCTTTAAAAGAAATAAAAAATGAGGACGTTGATAACCGTGATGATAAAACCGTTATTAAAGAATTCAAATTTGCACCGCTAAATGTTGCAGCAAGGTATATCCATATAATAGCAAAAAATATTGGTGTTTGCCCCGGGTGGCATAAAGGAGCCGGAGATAAAGCATGGATTTTTTCCGATGAGATTACAGTAAATTAATGGATATTGTATAAAAAGATTATTTTTCTAAGTGTTCCTTAGTGCTCTTAGTGTCTCAGTGGTAAAATGTTTTTGTTTTAGTTAATAAAAAGCATCACGGCTTAGACACTAAGATCACTTAGACTCACTAAGAGTTTTTTAAAAGTTTTAGTAAGAGTCATAAAAATAATTCTTATTCAAAGGGTAATCATGAAAAAAATATTAATATTAGTTTGTATTCTTTTAGCTACTCTTTCCGCTCAAACAATAAAACATACATTCACTTTAGGCAGCGATAATTTTTTTCTTGACGGTAAACCCTTCCAAATTATAAGCGGTGAAATGCACTTTGCCCGTATACCAAAAGAATACTGGCGAGATAGATTAAGAATGGCAAAAGCTATGGGTCTTAATACCATAGCTACCTATGTATTCTGGAATTATCATGAGCCCGAAAAAGGCAAATACAATTTTAAAGGTAATGCAGACGTAGCTGAATTTGTACGCATTGCACAGCAGGAGGGCTTATGGGTTTTATTGCGCCCCAGTGTTTATGCATGTGCTGAATGGGAATTTGGGGGTTACCCGTATTGGCTCTTGAATGAGAAAGGCCTGAAAGTAAGAAGCTTCGATCCCAAATTTATTGATTTGATGAAAAGCTATTTTAAAGAGCTGGGCAAACAGCTTGCCCCTCTCCAGGTTACAAATGGAGGGCCAATAATAATGGTCCAGGTTGAGAATGAGTACGGCTCCTACGGCAGTGATAAGGAATACCTGCAGATGAATGAGAAGATTATGCGTAATTCCGGCTTTAATGTTCCATTTTACACTTGTGACGGTGCGGATAAAATGGCAGACGGCTGCATTGACCGCGCCCTTCCCGCCGTAAATGGTTTAGATAATGTTAAAGAAGTAAAGGATGTAATTAACAAAAATAATTCCGGCAAAGGTCCATACCTTATAGCCGAATGGTATCCAGCTTGGTTTGACGAATGGGGACAGCCGCATCATACGGTTCCCGCTGACGAATATGCACCCAGGCTTGATAAGGTTCTTGCAAACGGTATTTCAATTAATATTTATATGGAGCACGGCGGGACTACGCGCGGTTTTATGAACGGGGCAAATTATAATGACGATAAACCATACTCGCCTCAAATAAGCAGTTATGATTATGATGCGCCCATTAACGAAGCGGGTAATGCAACGCCAAAATATTATGCCTTTAGAAAAGTAATTGAAAAATATCTGCCCGCAGGCTCTAAATTGCCCGGTGTGCCTGAAATGAAAAAATCTATATCTATTCCTGCGATCAAATTGAACAGGTCGGCCGATATAACCCGGCTTCTTCCAAAAGCGATCCATTCGGAATATCCCTTAACATTCGAACAAATTAAGCAGGCTTATGGATATGTTTTCTACCGGGCTAAAGTTCCGGGACAAGAAAAGGCGCTTCTTAGAATTCCGCATTTGAGCGACTATGCTATAATTTTTATTAATGGAAAGAAAGTTGCCAGCCTGGACAGAAGATTGAATGAAGACTCATGTTTGGTAACTTTAAACAAAGAAGTGAATACGCTTGATATTTTCGTAGAGAACATGGGCAGAATAAATTACGGCAAATATTTAAATGATAATTATAAAGGAATTACGCACGGCGTATTTATTAATGGTAAAGAGATTAAAGGCTGGGATATTTACGGATTTCCGTTTAACAAAGAACCGGATATCTCTGCTAATGAAAAAACGGCGTCCGAATATCCAACTATTTACCAGGGAAGTTTTAATCTTAGTGAAGTTGGAGATACTTACTTAGATATGAGAAACTGGTTTAAAGGACATGTTTGGATTAACGGGCATAATCTTGGAAGGTACTGGTATATCGGCCCGCAGCAGACTATATACGTGCCAGCATGCTGGCTTAAAAAAGGGAAAAATAAAATAGTGGTATTTGAACAGTTTAAATATAAAAGGCGTAGGGAAATAAGTACAATTGATAAGCCTATTCTTAACGAGCTAGCGGGAACTATTATACATTGATCGGAATAATATTTAATAAAATATAGAATAAGGGAAATATTATTAAGTTATCAGGTTATCAAGATCAGGTCTTTAATGCCATTAATTGCAAATTGAATGCCTATACAAACCAGGATAAAGCCCATAATTCTGGAAAGACTATCAACTCCGTTTACGCCGAGGATCCTGCGCATAAAATCAGCACCGCGAAGAACTAACCAGGATACCAATGCAGTAATTAGAATAGCGATTACTACACCGGTAAAAGCAAAGACCTTGTCATAACCATGGCGGCTGTCTATAGAAGATGATATTGTAATGACTGTTGCAATTGCGCCCGGCCCGCTCAGGCTTGGCATTGCAAGCGGACTAAATGAGATATTGCTTTTCTGTAGTGCCTCCTGTCTTCCTTCCTGTGTTATGTGCCCTTCGCCGGGGAACAACATACGAAATCCAAGAAAGCCGATTACCATTCCGCCTGCTATTCCAATGCCGGGTAAGGAGATGCCGAACATTATCATAATTAAATGACCTGCTAAAAGAAAGGCTACCAGTATACCCGTCATATAAATGCATGCTAAAGTAATTTGATGATTCCTGTCCTCTTTACTTAGATTAGCGCCAATACTGAGTAAAAGTATTGCAGTACTCACCGGGTTGATAATTGGAAGGAGAGTTATAAGTGTAACGCAAATCCATGAGAAAAAACCACTTATTTCTTTCATTATAATTCCATAAAATTTTTAACTATGTACTTGGTAAAATCATGTTTATATCTTTCGAATGTAGAAGGGCACAAATAATCGTTCATAAGATAAAATAAAAAGATTATAACAAGCTAAGTATTGCAATACCGCCTGAGATTATTATCAATATACCTGCAATCCTGTTTACCCATTGCAGCCCGGTTAAGTCAAGCTTATTTTTAAAAAGTCTGACGCCTGAACTTAGAGACAAAAACCATAAACATGAACCAATGAAGACTCCTGTAATAAGAACTGATCCGGAAAAAATCTTAACCTCATTTTCTAATCCAAGTGCTGCAAACACAGCAATAAAAACGAAGATTGTTAAGGGATTTGTTAACGTTAGAAAAACAGTATAAATGTAAGATCCAAATATTCCGCTGGTGTGAATATGAAACTTAGGATCGGCAGGTTTTGCACGAAAAGTTCTTAAACCAAGGAATAAAAGTAGAGTACCTCCGATTATTCTTATCCAGACCCGCTCCGTTGTTATTACACCCGAAACAGCCGTAAATCCAAATGCAGCAATACAGCTGTAAAGTAGATCTGCAGTTGCAGCTCCAAGGCCTATTATCAGTCCACGAAATCTTCCTTCGGTTAATGTTTTGCGAATGCACATTATCCCTATGGGCCCTATCGGCACGGCCATCACAAACCCAATAACTATTCCTTTAAGGAAAAGTATTAATAACATGTTATCATCATTAAATCACTTTACTATAACCGGAATTATTCTTTTCATTGCAAGTTTATCGCTGAAACCCTGATGATTCTGTTTAAGAATATAGTTATTGTTCTTCACGTTTATCTCTGTCTAAAAATCGATTCTTATTGTTAAAGGAAATGCAGATGTAATTTTTACAGGAGAATCACTTTGCTCGTGATGATCTATTACCCAGGTTGCGGTAAAGTAACCAAGCGCAGCTCCGGCAAAAGTATCCGATGTCCAGTGCTGATCCTGGTAAACGCGGGAGATCGTTGTAACTACGGCGGGTATATAAGCCAGCACTTTCACAATAGGTGAATCGGCATTCCTTGAAAGAATAGTTGAAAGTACAAATGCAACTGTGGAGTGGCCGCTTGGCATCGATTTACTATCCTGGTCAAATATAGAATTGAATGGCCTGAAAAAACTGTTTCCTTCGTTTAAATACGGCCTTGATCTGCCGATTGCGAGTTTTAAAACGAATGAAAGAGCTCCGGCATAAATAGATGCCTGTCCTATTTCATAACCGATTTTTCTTGTGCCCATATCATTAGTTATTAGAGAATATGCTGCGTACCCGCCAAACAAAATTATAGGAGTATATACTTCTCCCCACAGTCTTCCTGCTACGATTGGAACGCTATAGTAGTAACTTCGATCTTTGAGAACTGCTGTACGAATTGGTTGATCTGCTAGTGAGACTAAATATGTCCCTGCACCTACTGCTCCCAATGTCATCCAATCAGCGCCATCCCATTTAGCAGGCTGCTCAACAAAATTAACTGTTTCACTCTCAAATTGATAAAAAGTATATTGTAATTGTGCGGAAATTGAAGATTCACAAACAAGAAATAGGGAAAGTGATAAATATAATTTGTTCCGCATAGTGTTATCTTTTCCAATTAATCAATTAATAGCAGAATCTAATAATTATTATTTTCTAAACTTAAAGTCTTCTAAATAAATCTGCACAAATAATTTCTGTTCTGTTCTTACAGCATGAGCATCAGGATAATACTTTGAGTATCTGTCTGAATAGTATGCCACTTGTTCAATTCCGGCGCTTAAACCTTTATAAAGTTGAAATGAAATGCTGGGATTAAATAAAGCAATATAATTTTCCCCCGGGGTTCCGGAATAAGTATGAAACCAATAATAATACCCGGTAATTGAGAAATTTACCCATCCTCCCAGGTTAAGGGTGGTCTCCAGCATTGTGTGTGCTCCGCCGCCGAATTCATAATCTCTAAGCTGAGATGTATCAGGTCCGGATACCCGGCTGTTCCCTCCGAAGGGATCAAACACGAGATGAAGATTAGTGTAAAGATTATCGCTATTGTTTAATTTCAGCTTTGTGATTATTGCGCCGCCAACTCCAAAAGTTCCCAACTCAAAAGCCCTGTTATCGAAGTAATCATAATATTGATATAATCCTGTCAGCATTTCCAAATTTCCATCCTGTGAGTTTTTTCCCGTTAAAATTCCATATCCGTCTATAGCATCAACTACTTTCCTTCCCACTCCGAAATTTAGATCTCCCCTAACTGTGAAATAATCATAGGGATTTCGTGAAATTTTTTCAAAAGGATTACCATAATCAAGATTAAGGTTAAGTAATTCGGTCATCCCTCCTGTCCCGAAGCTTGATCCGTCATTTATCCAGTGAGCTCCTGTGGCTAATGTGATGTTTAGCGGTTCTTTCTGATATTCTTCTTCAGTCGTTACATTAGTCAGTTTTCCCTGGAAAAGTCTACTTACAAGTCTGACAGGATCAATAAGCCCCGCAGCAATTTCCCTGAAAACTCTCTCCGGTCCTGTTGCCTGGTCATCCAAAACATCTGAGCTTATTCTGTATAATATTTCGCCTGCGGATATGCCGCCCAATGAAGTTGCAATCAAAGAATTACGTTCAGGTGTTCCCGTTTCCCCAAAAATTTTCCACATATAACTGCCGAACAGGGTAAATGATGTCGATTCCCAGAAAGTATATCCATTCGCACGGGCAGCGTTAAAAAATTCACCGCCGCCGTATGGATGCAGAAGCATATTTTCTCCGAACCTGTCAGGGGCCCATATCCAGCTTTTGGTCCATGGAAAGCCGGCATGTAAATTACGCCACCACGAAACAAAACCCACACGGGAGTAATCATATTTGAGAATATAAGTATCAAGTAAATTTGTAAAAACATTAGCAGCTATCACTCCTATAATAGGCGTCCAAATAGGCTCCATTATATTATATGCCGGGTTGTCATTCAACAAAAAGCCGTACATATTATATTTCAAAGTATCCTGGGATAAAGAATGGATAGCATCGGGGAATAAAATCTCATGAGGATTTGCATATAACATGGAATTATTATTTATGGCGGCTTCAGATAACTGTCTGTTTAACCAGGCATCCTGAATTAAAGGGGTTTTTGATTCAGACATAAAATTATTTTGTGCCTGAACGCATTCTGAAATCAAAAGTAAAAAAACAAAGTAAAATATTTTCATCCTATTTTTCCTTTTATCATTCGATTTATTGTAATATTAAGATAAGAAAACCATCTTTTCCCGGATGGGCCTCAAAATGAAATACTACCGGGGATTTCTGCAGACTGTTCTTATTTATTTTGATAATTACGGCAATGTCTGTCAATCATTATCAGAAGTTAAATCTTTTATTGCCTTTCCAAGCTTATCCATATCTTTATTAAACACTTTCTTGAATCTATCCCATGTGCTTTTCCCTTCGTTTTTATATTGATCTAACTTTTTCTGCAAATGGCGATTTGTTTTTTCTAACTTTGCAATTTCTTTGTTGTAATTTGCTTTACCTGATTTTACCATTTTTACTTTGAAGGCAGTAATTCTGTTTTCATTATTCTGAATTTTATGTTCAGACTCATTCTTAAATCTTTGCCAATCATCGGAATAACTTTGCTTTGCAGCTTGCGAGTCTGGTTCGGCTATTCCTGTGTTTTCTTTTTTATCATTAATGTTTTTTCCCCCGGTATTTTTAGCTAACATAAAAACTATACCTGCCATAAATAGTATGACAGCTAGGCTTAAAATTTTGTTATTCATAATTCTGTCATTAAAAATGTCTAAAAGTTAAATTTATTTTGTCTAATGCTTTAACTAAAAGATAAGAAGAACAAGTAAGTACGACAATCGTACAAAAGGATGAAACATGGACTACATCTTTTGGGTGAGTTTATCCGGCAATTATTCGGTAACTGAAAGTAATTAGATGCTGATTTTGTAAATGACTAAGTATAATCCGAACTTAAAGTAAAATACTCACTTGAGCATCAACTAATACCCTTGCCCTTTTTTCTAATGGAAAAAACGGAGCCACTTCTAGGCCTGCCGTGAATTTTCTGAGTAAATCGATTCCGATTATCCTCGTCATTTCAGCTACATCTATAAACATTGATAAAGCAAATCCACCGCCGCCTGCATTAACATCGATTGGAGAATTTACACCGAACGTTCCTATTCCGAAATTCACAGGGAATCTGTTTCCTGTTATTTCGTCAACATAATAAAATCGTACCATAGCGCTTGAGTTACCATAGTTAATTGTATCTTTTTTTTCCGTATCAAATAAAACTTTAGGTATACCGAGAGACAAACCTATTTCAATCGATGGGCCCTTTATGCGGAAATAACGGGTGTATGAGTTGGCCCGGTCGTAACCTCCTATTCTAATGGTATAATCAGGTTCGATGTTTATTTTAATAATCGCCCAATTAGGCAGGGAGTCCACATGTATTCTAACTTGAGAGAATTCTTCCGGCTGGATTGCTGCGTAGGCGCCATAAGCTGTCCTATATTGAACTAACATTGCGTGGTCCCGGTTTGGATCGCTGTCGCTTCTGAATGTTAAGACCCGCCGTTCAAAAGTTTGTGCTGTAGTACCGTCACGCAATAATACCGTTGTTCTTATTGTTACGAACTGCGGTCCCATTCCCAGCCTGATGTTATCGCGTTGGAAAATTACCCGCAGATTCCGTATCTGGCTTCGGTCGAGCGTAACAGGCGTTCGTACATCTTCACTTCCGGCTTCGGGTTCAATGTGTACATAATCGCTTATTTGTTCTATGACCTGGTGTTCCTCTACATCTACTGAGCAATCTGTCTCATAAACATATCTCCGTCCCTGGGCATCAAGTACCCCGAGGCGAACCCGGAACATGCCCGGTGTGCAAGCCTGTGGTATTGTAAAACTATATATATTGCGATCGATGGATTTTAGTGTTGACCCTTCAATGATTAGGATTGGAGTTACAACTACTGTTGAAGTGCTGTCATTTCGCTGAACCGTTAAATGGACTGTGTCGCCCGGGAAATATACAGGCTTATCAACCGAAAGAATTATAATTTCATCCTCTAACGAGGATCGAATGAGCGTAGGATATTTTTGCTGTGCCAGTATATTCCAATAACTTAAAGTGCAGAAAATAATAAGAAATAGTAATTTAATTTTTGGCATGTATTTCCATGTATTGTAGAAGTAATTATTATTTTATTACTGATTTCTAATTTCTTTTAATTCAAAATTGATGGTTCCATATCCCAGAAAATCTCTAAGAGTTCCCTCCAATCCTCCGCCCTCAATTACAATATTTGCTTTTATTAAACCGGTGCCTTTTGCGTACCATTCGGTTACTGTATTCTTAGTATTAGTAGAACTTTCAACTACTGATTCGAGCTTTATGGCGTCAAATGTTCCGGCTTTCGTTATAATTATTTCATCGTCTATAGCTTTACCTGTAACTTTTACTTTATTTGTATTACCGTCTGAATATTCGTCGCCATCCCACTCCCACTTCATACCGGGCTGCAAAGGGAAAGGAAATAGTAACAAAGGTTTTCCATATGTGAATGTTGCCTCTTTATTGATAAATAAAAATATTTTTAAAAACTGATATGTTTCTGTCACATAAACGCCATCTTCATTTATAAGCAATGTCTGCCTGTATTTAAATTTATCTGCTTCGCTCGAACTGATTGTAAATTCACCCTTCTTTGAGTATTTAGTGAAACTATCGCCGAATGATGATTCATATACCAGGGTTATCTTTTTATTAGCCGGGAAATAAGAATCAGAGTCTTTAACAGAATTTTCTTTAGTTGATGAAGCGCCATTCAAAGCAGCAAATAGAAGAAGTACTAGTATAATATAAATAGATTTCTTTATCATTATAATATAATGATATACTTAAATGTATGGCGAATCAATCGACCATAGGGATGAAAAAGGGACTAAATCGTTTGGTCGGGTAATCGTCCCTATTCATTAGAAGATTTTTTTGTTCAAAGCCCAATAATATTAGTAATCCCGCTTCGAATAGCAAGCCACACAAATTGGATAAACGTTTCGTCCGGTTTTCGCGTATATTTAACTACTCCGATTCTCATTGATCCTGATTTATCAGGCTCATTGTTCGCTTTTATTATGAATGTTTTGCTAATAAAAGACGATATCCTATCAAAAATTCCTTTCTCACTCCCCGTATTTTTGTTGAGGAAAGATATGGATAGGCCATTATACTCCGCATGCACATAACCTGTTGCATGCCCTGAATTTACTCTAACATTATATGAAGCAGACTCAACCATCCCGGAATTAATACGCTGATTCTCAGCTATTTCAAGAAATTTATTAAGACTGCCGGCTTCCATTGTCTGAAGTGATCCACTGTAGCTGAAGCATAAGTGCGGAGATCCCAGTGGAATCAACATAAGAAGTTTTATTACACCCGTATTCATAATAGCTGCTTGTGCATGAATAACTATAGTATCACGCCTGCCCGAATAATTAACAACCCCTTCTACAAAAGCTTGCATATTATCGAATGTAACTGAAGCCGGTTTCGCGCCAACTTTATATCTTTCAAAGTAATTCAACCTGCTGTTTATGATTTGAAGGCTATCGACACCTATAGTATCCTTTATAGAAGATATTGCTTCATACGGCATCATAGGATTTGGTGATTTAGTATCCCATGGCTTATCCATGTTTACCAGGACATCTATACAAACATCCCGGACATTAATTGAACGGGCGTGATAAATATCTCCATAAAGCAGACGGGAAAATGCTAAACCATTTACACTGATTTTAGGTATAATCAAACGGTACCTGGTATTTCTGAATTTACTTTCCGCAAAGAATTGCTCGTCGGTTATTAAAGGATGATATTCAAGCGAGTATGCGATGATCGCTGAATCCGCTATTGATAAACGCAACTGCCTGCATTGAATTTGATACTGTAATTGTTTAAAATTT
>Ga0326727_10023115_pt1 | contig 11913 bp, 8 predicted proteins | sample MB2enrmetagenome_FD_207643 | JGI IMG/M metagenome (GOLD analysis project Ga0326727, IMG submission 207643) | Lab enriched peat soil microbial communities from McLean, Ithaca, NY, United States - MB29MY | ecosystem: Environmental > Terrestrial > Soil > Wetlands > Peat | place: USA: New York... | reverse complement strand
ATCCATCACGCTCATGACGAACTGGACTGCGGCAACCACTCCCAGCCATAGCGTCCGGCGCTTCACAAATCGTGACAAGAGCAGAAGAAAAGGCACAGCGAAATGAAAGACAATAAGGGCAACGGCAATTCCGCTCCATCCCCCGGAGGAGCGGGTGACATACCAGGGGATCTCTTCCTGGAGGTTTCCTGACCAGATGATGAGGTACTGGGAAAAAGAGAGATAAGCCCAGAGCATGGTGAACGTCAGGAGCAGATTTCCATAATCATTCAGGATCCGTGAGGAAAGGAGTGTGGAGAACGGTTTCCGGGCGGAGAGCAGAATGACCGCCAAGGTCACAAGGGACATCGCTGCAAGCGCCTGAGTGACCATAAAGATCATCCCGTAGATCGTCGAGAACCAGCGAGGCTCCAATGACATCACCCAGTCAACCGACGCGAAGGTGACCGTCAGCCCGTAGATGACCATGCCCGGCCCACTGAGTTTGCGGAGGAGCCTTGCAGGACCCGGGTCCGCCGTTTGATCTTGTTCCCTGGACCACTTATTCAGAAATATGGCCAGGGCCACCCAGGCGGCAAAATAAACGACCGTTCGGAAGATGAAAAAGGGAACGTTCAGGTAAGGCTGCTTGTATTGCAGGATGGGGTCCAGCCTCACTTGCGCCGGATCAGCCCAGATATAAATGATTCTTATGCCGAACAACAACGGCACGGCCAGAGCAGCCATCAAGTAAATATTCCGGGTCCCCGATTCGAGCAAGCGCCGCAGCAGGGTCCCCCACCTCCCACCCACAAGGTGGTGAAGCATCAGGATTGCGGTGCAGCCAAGCGCGACACCGACCCAGAATACAAATGCCAGGAGGTAGGAGTGGAAGAACTGCGCCGGGCTGCGAGGCGCTCCCCAAAAGCAGAACGCCAGCGCGGCAACGCCAACGATCAGCGCGACTCTCTGCACTCGGTCGAGACCGGATTGAACGGATTCCGTCGAATTCATTTCGCCGGTTCCATCAAACTCTGCTTCTCCTGGGGCGGCACGTCGTCCAGCGTTGCATGCTGGCTCAACTGGAGCGCCCGGATGTAAGCCACGATGGCCCATCGGTCTTCGGGACTCACACGAGAAGCGTAACTCGACATGGCGCCGTAGCCATTGCTGATGACCTCGTAGAAATGCCCCGCCGGCGCCTTCACCAGTCGTTCAAGGTGGTACGAAGGAGGAGGCGGAAAACCTCGCTGAACAACCATTCCCCGCCCGCTGCCCGTGTAGTCGTGGCAGGGCGAACAATAGATGTTGTAACGCTCGCGACCGCGATTGAGGACCTCTTGTGTAACGGGAAACGGAAATGCGTCAGCCGGTTTCCCGTCGATCTTGCCCGTGTAAAGAAGCTCGTCCGCTCGCAAATGCCCGTGCGGCACGGTGCCGGGGACCTCGGGCCGCGCGGACCTGCCGTCGCCAAAGAGACCACTCGGGTCAAGAGGTTTGTACCGTGGCTGGACGTGCATATCCGACCGGCACCCAAGCAGAAACACTGCGCAGAGACCGGCACAGGCACAGCGCAGAACAACTGCGTAAGCCCGTCGCCGGCGCCCAACCTTTCCTCCGCCGATTCGACGAGCCTCCTTGCCGCGAGTTGGGTCCGCAAGACTCTTAGGGGTCAACTTCTGAAACCTCTCTAGCCTGTAATCCGGCGAGGAATTCCTTTGTCCTTTGCAAGTCGAACTTCGGGTCCCGCGCCTTGATGCACAGGAAGAACCTGTTCTGAGTGGCGAGGGCGAATCGGGGCACGTTGAAAACCGGATGATACGGAGCCGGCAGACCGTTCAGAACCAGCATGCCGAAGACGGTCGCCAGACCCGCGCAGAGCACGGTCAATTCAAAGATAATCGGAATAAAAGCCGGCCAACTGTTATAGGGCTTACCTCCGATGTCCAAGGAATAACCGATCACATTCGGCCAGTACTGGAGGAAGAAACCGCCGCCGCACCCGATCAATCCCCCCATCAGGCAAATGAGCGGGACGCGCGTGTCATGAAAGCCCACCGCCTCCGCCAGCCCTTCGACGGGGAACGGCGAGAATGCATCCATCCGCCGGTATCCGGATTCGTACGCATGCCGGGCGGCTTCGAGCAGTTCCTCGGCGCTTTCAAATTCGGCCATCAAACCGTAAATCGAGTCTCGCTTCATCTCAGCGCGTCCAAACCCGCCAGGGAAAAGTCCGGCGGTTCTCGAACCCATCACTCGGAATGATTCCCTTCCCCCAAAGCTCTTGCCTCAACCCTTCTCTTCCGCCGTCTTGTGCACCAACTCCCGCATCTCGAAGATCGAAATCATGGGGAGGTACCTGATGAAAAGCAGGAACAAGGTGAAGAACAACCCGATAGTTCCGAGATAAGTTGCCCAATCCCATTTCGTCGGGTAGTACATACCCCAGGCCGAGGGCATGAAGTCACGATGCAGGCTCGTCACAACAATTACAAAACGCTCGAGCCACATCCCGGTCTGGATCACCAGTGACACCAGGAAGAGCGCCAACACATTCCGGCGGACCCGCGAAGACCAAAGCAACGTCAGCGGAATCGCTATGTTGCAGGTGATCAGCGTCCAGTAGACGGGAGCATAGGGACCGGTCATGCGGTTCAGCAACATGAACCGGTCGTACTGATTCCCGCTGTATAAGGCCGAGAACGTTTCCATCAGGTAGCCGTAAGCCACGATCATGCCCGTCGCCAGCAGCATCTTTCCCATGTTGTCAAGATGGCGTTCGGTGACGAAATCCTCCAGCTTGTAAAAATAGCGGAGAGGAATGGCCAGGGTCAGGACCATGGCAAAGCCCGAATAGATGGCGCCCGCCACAAAATAGGGCGGGAAAATCGTGCTGTGCCAGCCGGGGACAAGCGCGATCGTAAAATCAAAACTCACGACCGTGTGGACGGAGACAACCAGCGGCGCGGCGAGCCCCGCGAGCAACAACGAGGCCATTTCATACCGGCGCCAGTGTACCGCCGAACCGCGCCATCCCAACGCGAGTACGCCATAAACAAGTTTGGCCAGGCGCTGCTTCGCCCGGTCGCGCAAGGTGGCGAGATCAGGAAGCAAACCCACGAACCAGAAGAGGACTGAAATCGTAGCGTAGGTGGATACCGCGAAGACATCCCACACCAGCGGGCTGCGGAATTGCGGCCACGTCCCCATCGTGTCAGGGTAAGGCATCAACCAGTAAAAGAGCCACGGGCGGCCCATGTGGAGGAGGGGAAAAACCCCGGCGCAGGCGACGGCAAACAGCGTCATCGCTTCGGCAAAGCGGTTGATGGACTGCCGCCACGACTGGCGCATCAGGAGCAGGAAAGCAGAGATCAGCGTTCCCGCATGACCGATACCGATCCACCACACGAAGTTGACGATGGCGAATCCCCAGCCAACGGGGATATTGATTCCCCAGATGCCGACGCCCACGTAAAGCAGGTACGCAACCGCCATATTGAAAAGCATGAAAAGCGCAAATGCGATGGCAAACCCCGCCAGCCAGCCCTTTCGCGTGCCTTCGACAAGTACAATGGAACTGATCTTGTCGGTGACCGAAGCGTAGGTGTGGCCCGGCCCAAGAAAGGGCCTGCTGCGCTCGACCACTGCCGGTTTTTCTGTTCCGGTCGGACCCACCCGCTACCCCTTGATCTCAGGATTCGTATTGCGCAACCTGCCCAGATAGGTTGTGCGCGGCCGCGTGTTCAATTCCGTTAACAGGCCGTAGTTCCGCAACTCTGCCTTCTCTTTGGCAACCCGGCTGTTCGCGTCCTTGAGGTTGCCGAATACAATCGCCTGCGACGGGCAGGTTTGCTGGCAGGCCGTGAGAATCTCCCCGTCGCGCACTTCGCGGCCTTGTTTCTCGGCTTCGATCTTTGCGGCGTTGATGCGCTGAATGCAGTAGGTGCACTTTTCCATCACGCCGCGGCTCCGCACGGTCACGTTCGGATTCCTCATGGGAACCAGGCTCGCGGTCATCCAATCCTGGTAAAGTCTGAAGTTGAATCGCCGCACTTTATACGGACAGTTGTTGGAGCAGTACCGCGTGCCGACGCAGCGGTTGTAAACCATTTCGTTAAGCCCTTCCGGGCTGTGGACCGTTGCGCCCACCGGGCAAACGGATTCACAGGGAGCGTTCTCGCACTGCATGCACATGACGATTTGGTTGTAAGTCTCCGGATTCTCCAAAGCCCCGCGGAAATAAGTGTCCACCCGGAGCCAGTGCATTTCGCGGCCCCTTGCCACCTGGTCTTTGCCGACCACGGGGATGTTGTTTTCAGATTGGCATGCCACAACGCAGGCGTTACAGCCCACACACAGGGTCAAGTCAATCGCCATCCCCCAGGAATATCCCTCATCCTTGAAGCCAGGGTAAAGCGTCGGGGCCTGCGTGGTCCGTTCCTCCGAGTCCCTGGCAAAATCGGGACGCCTTCGAAACTCGTCGGCGGTGGCAATGCGGACGAGGTCCCGGCGGGCCGCCGCAAGACTCTCCTCTTCTTCCTTTTTCTGGTTGTGCCCGGTGATGATGTGATGGTGCTGGGTTGTCGCGAGGCTGTATGTGCCGCCCGTCTTCACGACGGCAAGGACGGAGCTATGCCACGGCGCGCTTGAAGATTGAATCGCATACCCGTTGAAGCCCGCGCCGGTGCCGACCTTGCCCGCGCGCCTTCTTCCGTAGCCAAGGTGCACCGTGACCGATTCATCCGCATGACCCGGCACGATCCAAATCGGCGCCTGGACCTCGCGGCCATCCAACCGGAGCTTTACCAAGTCTCCGTTGTTCACGCCCAGGCGCTCCGCGGTCGCAAGGCTGACCAGGGCAGCGTTGTCCCACGTAAGCTTGGTCAGCGGCTTCGGGAGTTCCTGGAGCCAGCCATTGTTCGCAAATTGCCCGTCCCCGATGGTGGGGTCAAGACGGAAAACAACTTCGAGACCGCTGCTCCCTCCGCGCCTGGCCAATGTCTCCTTGGAAAGTTGAGCCTCGAAGTCGCCCGCCACCTTCACCGGCTGTGGAGGCAGGGCTGTGCCGGCGACGACTCCGTCATTGAGCCATGACTCCCAGGCCGCTTCAAAACCCGGTCCGGGCTTCTGGCCTTTCCAGTAGTCCTTCACAATGGTATAAGGCGTCTGGCCGGCCTGTCCCATGACGACGGCAAGCAATTCGTGAGCGGTTCTTCCATCGTAAAGCGGGGCAATGAGGGGCTGGATGATGCTGACGGTCCCGTCGTAGGCCCGTATGTCTCCCCATGATTCAAGATAGTGAGCCTCAGGGATGTGCCAATGGCAAAGCTCGGCCGTTTCGTCGTCGTAAGCCCCGAGATGGATTCGCAAACCGACGTTCAAGAGCTTCTTTGCGAATTGCAGGTCCGCTGGCGCACTGAAAACCGGATTGCCGCCCAGGATCAACAGAACATCAACATGACCGGCATCGATGTCTGAAATCAGGTCGCGCAAGGATTGCATTTGATTGACGGGGCTCGCCTCGATGGGGGCCGTGTAGTAAACAGTCTTGCCCGCGTTGCCGAGCGCGGCGTTCATGGCGTGCGCCAGCGCATGCACAAGCGGCAATTGCTGGTCACCCGCCACCACTAGGCTTGTTCCGCGGTGCTGCTGAAGATCACGCAGGAGTGCGGGAATCCAATCGGGGGGAAGACTGGCGAACGGTGACGGCGGCCCGGACGGCGCTTTGACACCCAATCCTTCTGCAACCACGCGTGCAAAAGCTTCCACCTCTGACGCACGCATGGGCATCCGATGGTCCGCCATGGCGCCGGTGGCCGATGGAGTACTCTCCACCACGTAAAGCCGGTTCATCGTCGCTTGATCGCCGGAAATCCGCCGCTGGCCGGCAAAGTCCCGCGCGTAACGGAGGCTGCCGGGACCCAAACAGAGGAAATCCGAATCGAGAGCGAGGATCACGTCCGCCTGGTCAAATCTGTAAACCGTATTGACGTACTCGCCAAAAGCGAGCCGCGAGCCTTCGCGTGCGGCGTCGCACCCGCACGGCTCGAACTGGTGCCACTGTGCGGATGGGAATTGAGCCAACAGAGAACGAATCTGGTCCGCCAGCGCCGGCGAGGTAACGGTCTCGGTCAGGAGCCGGAACCCTGCTCCCTTGTCGCTCGCAAGCTGCAACCTGAGTTCCTCGATGGCTGTGAGGAATGCGCTCCAGCTTCCGATCCTTCCCTTATGGATCGGCACCTGGGAGCGGTCCGGATCGTAGAGATCAAGCACCGACGCTTGCGAAAAGATATCGGCAGCCCCCAGGCTGGCAGGATGCCCTGGATTCCCTTCCACCTTGGTCGGACGACCCATGTGGCTTTCAACCAGCAGCCCCGTGCCCACACCCCTGAGCGGCATGGCGGTAGCGTAAAAGAGCGGCTTGCCGGGAATGAACTCCTCCGGCGCCTGCTGGGCGTAAGGAACTATCTTTTCGGTGGGGAGCTTCGTGCACGCGGTCAGGCCCGCAAAAGCAGCCGATGCGGCCATCAGTTTCAGAACATCCCGGCGTCCGATATCGCTGGCTTTCCGCGCGTCGCCTGGGAGGCGCCGAAAGTCCTTGGACTCATGAATCCCGGCCAACTCGTCAAGGCTCCGCCAAGGCCGTTTTCCGGCGTCGTCCCCGAGTGCGGCACGGCGCTTCAGAAGTTCAGGTGCACGCGTTGTATGGTCCCGATCAGCCATTGGCTTCTCTATCGCTCCGGCCTACCGATGGCACGTGTAACAGTCAGTCAGTTGCCGTACATCCTTAATCCTGTATTCGTTCACCAGCCACCGGCCCAAGGCGATCTGGTCCGGGGGCGGCTTGTAACTGGCCTTGAAAACATCTTCACGCCGCCTGACGTACCGCTCCGGGTTTCGGTGGCAATCAAGGCACCACCGCATGTAAAGCGTGTTGGCTCGCCACGTGAGAGGCATGTCTCCAATGGGGCCGTGACAGGTCGTACACCCAACTCCCTTGCTGACGTGAATGCTGTGGTCGAAATAGACAAAATCCGGAAGGGCGTTCACCCGCGTCCACTCCAGAGACCTGTCCGTTTGATAACTCATGCGAACAGGTTCCAGCATGGGACTGTCAACCCACAGCTTGGAATGGCAGCTCATACAGATATGAGTCGAAGGAATGCCTGCGAAAGAAGATTTCTCGACTGAGGTGTGACAGTAGCGGCAATCAATGCCATCATCCGTCACGTGGTGCTTATGACTGAAGGGCACCGGCTGCTGGCGCGCAACATTGACTTCGGTAAAATAAGGTGATTGGCTGACCGCCCAGCCAAGATAGCCAAGGCCGCCGGCGATGATCATTGCTCCCAAAATGCTGAGCCGCGATATTGTGTTGGCGCTACGATGGAAAATCTGGCTCATTAAGGGAGTCCCGACAAAGCTTCCAACCTGAGCAACCGGCAGATGCGTTGCACCCCGAAGTTATCTCTTCCACATTGTCTTGCGAAAAGCCCTTAACAATTTCATTCTATTTGGGCCCGGTTTCTATTGTCAAAACAAAAGTCCGCCGCAACGCCATATATCACGCGGTGCGAGCCAAGTCAAACCATGCTAGGCAACGGTGGTGGGGAAGTTTCAGTTGTCCCACTTTTACCGTAAATCGCGCTTCTCAGAGAAGTACTCAACGGACATTATGTCGTTAGCAAATATTGTTGATGTCCTGGTTCTCAAGCACATGTTTTGGGGCGCCGCGCTTGGCGATTCCGATCATCGCACGGCCGACCTGTTCCGTCGTGGTCACGTACTTTGGCAAGAGGGCCTTCAGCACAGGGTAGAGCGGCCCCATCACAGCGTAAAGCGCCCGGTACAGTTTCGTCTTCGACTGAATTCCGTGCATCGGCTGGATAAATGCGGGACGCAACATGTACTGCGCCTTGAAAGGCAACCGGAGCAGTGCGTTTTCGGTCTCGCCCTTTACGCGCGCCCACATAACGCGCCCGCGCTCAGAGCTGTCGGTGCCCGCTCCCGACACATAGAGGAACGTCATGTCCGGGTTTAGCCTGGCCAAGGTTTGCGCTGCCGCCATCGTGATGTCGTAGGTCACGCGCCGGTATTCCTGCTCGGTCATTCCCACTGAGGAGACACCGAGACAGAAGAAGCAGGCGTCATAGCCCGAGAGGCTCTCCGCGATGGCCGAGAAATCGGCGAAGTCCTGGTGCACGATTTCGCGCAGCTTCCCGTTCTGTTGCCCCGTCGCGCCGCGCCCAATCGTGAGGACGCTTTCCACTTCGCGGTCGAGCAGACATTCTCGCAAGACACCCTGCCCGACCATGCCCGTAGCCCCAAAGATAATGACCTTCATGCCGATTGGCCTCCCCCTTCCAGCGGCTTATCGAGGTGGCCGCTATTCTACTACGGCGACCACCCCAAACGCGCGTGTTCCGATCCGGCAGCACTGCATCCGAACGCCGCTCCCCGCTCCCCGGCTTGGGGTATCGTACCCCGGAGGCCTTCCGGCGGGAGCAGCGGCGCCGCCAGCGTCTCCCTCCACGCGGGTGGCGCAGACATCGTTTTGGGATGTCTGCATTATGAGGTTTAGGGCATGCGATCCATCTTGAGCAGCGACTCATCGCCGAGGTGATAGAACCGGAAGCTCGACCAGGACCACTGATCGGGAGTTGCCATCCCCAGGTTCTGTCGCACCTGGACTTCGGTGCGCCGCAGACATCAAACCACGATGTCTGCGCCACCCGCGGATCCGCAAGGCACAGACTACACCACGACTGCGTACACGGGTCTCGGCCAAGTCCACTCAGTTTCCAATCCCTACCGGAGCACTTCTGATTCAACCTACGGGTTGACGACGACGACCTACGACGGGCTCGGTCGAACAGTCCAGGTGTCCTATGCCGACGGAAGCTCCGCCACCACCGCTTACACCGGCAACTCATCCACGGTCACCGATCCAGCTGGCAACCAACGGTCGCTCGTGTACGATGGGCTGGGGCGGCTCACGTCCGTTAGTGAAAACCCCACCGGGCTCAATTACTCCACCGCGTACACTTACAACGCCCTCAATGACCTGCTGAACGTGAATCAAAGCGGGCAGACCCGGACATTTTCTTATGACTCGCTGAAACGCGTTCTCAGCGCCACGAACCCGGAGTCGGGAACGACCTCGTACACGTATGACAACGACGGGAATGTCCTGACCCGGCAGGACGCGCGGGGCATCACGACCACCTACGCCTATGACGCGCTCAACCGGCCCCAGTCCAAGAGTTACAGCGATGGCGTTACGCCGACCGCCAACTTCTACTACGACGAAGGCTCGGCGACGATTGGGAATTGCACGAACTCCAATCTCAGCTACCCCACCGGCCGGCTGACCCATACCACCACGGCAAACTCACAGGGCACGCTCCTGACCGCAACGCTGCAGGACTACGACCCCATGGGACGGGTCACGGGTTACTGGCAGGCGACGCCCCTCAACTGCGGCTCCAGCCTTTGGTCCGCCTTCTACAGCTATGATCTGGCAGGCGACCTGACCAGTTGGATTCACCCGGCGGGGTTCCTCATTAACCAGCCCACCAATGGCGCGCGCGAGGTCAGCCAGGTCACGAGTTCCCTGAACGACGCGACGCACCCGGCCAATCTTGCCACCATTACGTACACTCCCTTTGGTTCGGTGAGCACCCTTCAGAATGGTTGCGTGGGATCGGGGTGCACGCCGCTTCTGGAGACTTACGCTTACAACAACCGCTTGCAGGCGGCGATGATTGAACTGGGCACCTCCGGCAACCCCACGGCGGATTCCTGCCGGGTGTATAATTTCTATGCGAGTGTGGCGAACCCCACGAGTTGCGTGACGCCCACGCAGGGGACGACGGACAACGGGAACGTGGCCGGTTACTATTACAACGACAACGTGAATACCGGCCTCAGCCACCCGGCCGCATACACCTACGACGGCGTCAACCGCCTGGCCAGCGCCGGGGCGACGGGCAATTCCACCTACAGCCAGACCTTCAGCTACGACGCCTACGGCAATATGAGCTGCACGCCGACGGGTTCCGGGTGCGTGGCTTTCACGTATAATGGCGCCAACAACCGGATTTCGGGTTATACGTATGACGCGGCGGGGGACGTGACGAATGATGGTACCTACACCTATCAGTGGGACGCGGAGGCGCACCTGACCAAGGTCATTAACGGTGCGGGGACGGCGATTTCAATCAACACGTATAATGCTTTGGGGCAAAGGGTGCGGGAGGTGACGCAGACCGAAACCACCGATGAAGCCTATGGGGCTGGGGGCAATCTGCTCTGGCGCTACACGGGCGACTCGAATAGCCGGGCCTTTGTGCCCTTTAACGGAGGCATCCTGGCCGAGTACTGGTCGGGTGGCACGGTCTTCGACCATCCGGACGAATTGGGGTCGATGAGCACGTCCAGCGATTACACGGGGAACACTCTCAATGAGCGCTTGTTCTATCCCTTTGGGGAATCCTGGACAGGGGCGGCGCTGCCGAACTTGGGCACGCACCAGACCTTTGCCCAACTGCCCGACTACGATCCCGAAACCGACCAGTACAATACTGCCAACCGCCACTACTCCCCCAGCGGCCGCTGGATGAGCCCCGACCCCGGAGGATTGAAGGTCGTCCGCCTCGACGACCCCCAGACCTGGAACATGTACGCCTATGCGAGGAATAACCCCACCACCCTCACCGACCCGAGTGGGCTGGAGCCGGACCCTCCTGTAGGGCAAAAGGCAACCTGCATATCCGCCGAGTGCACCAAACAACAGTCGATTGAAGGACAGGAAGGAGGGCAGGTTCCGGCGCAAAATACGGCCAATGAGAACACGCCAGTCGGGAACACTACAGAAGGCGAACTCGCAAAGACTATGACCCACGAGGATGGGAGCCTTAGCACTCCCAAGAAAGGCGATCCAGACGTGCTCTCGGACGCCAAAGAGGCGCTGGCGAACGCTATTATCAACAACGCAGAACTTAAGAAGCCAGAACAGGTGGCGACGCCCGACAGATCTGCCTCGGCCCAAGATGCGCAGATTATGAAAGATGCCGTTACGAACAGGGCGAAGGGCGGGGCCGATCCGGTCGAGGGTCGACATTACTATGGAACCACGCATAATCCCAGGGTGCAGTCGCGGCCTGCGGGAAACCATCTTAAGGGCGCGGCAGGCCGCGAGACGGTATACGAAAAGTTCGGTCCTTTCAGAGACAGCACCAGTCGGCGACCGACTTGGATTGTTATCTACAACAATCCAGGGCAGTAGCTCGCAAGGTGGGAGGATGCTTGCTATGAAGAAAATCACGCTAGCGATATCGCTACTGTTTTGCCTGGGCGCAACCGTTTACTCGCAGGAGCAAGCGCCGCCACTTTTGATTCACGCTGCCCAGTGCCTTGAGGCGAAGCAGTTCCTGCCGTCCTCGAAAGCAACAAAGCTGACCCTCGGATACTTTCTCGATGAGAAGTCCTATCCGGGGACAAAGGAAATGTACGTGGTAATCTATGCCGCCCCCGCCAGATCGAACGGATTAGTTTTTGCGATTGTATTAACGCAACGGGGCAACCACGAGGTCTTCGATATCCAGAACAACGCAAGCTTTGTTCTGTCCAAGGATGAGCCGATCGGCGTTTCTTTCGTGACTCCCCCACTTGGCGGTACATGGACGCAGGAGCACCTTGCATTGGGTATCAAGGAGATCGAGAAGCAGCACAGGTTTGCTCTATCCGTAAAAGACCTATCCGCTGCCAATGCTTCCGTTGTTTGCGAGTCGTACACGGACCCTCAACCGAAGTAGGGTGAAAAGCAGGTAGATTCTCTCTTTAATTTCAAGAGATTTTTCTTTCTAGAAAGGGTAAAGGGGAAACCTCTTTCTTTTTGACGGTCAGGGAGTGACGCGGGCAGGGGTCACCTCC
>Ga0326727_10023114_pt1 | contig 11913 bp, 8 predicted proteins | sample MB2enrmetagenome_FD_207643 | JGI IMG/M metagenome (GOLD analysis project Ga0326727, IMG submission 207643) | Lab enriched peat soil microbial communities from McLean, Ithaca, NY, United States - MB29MY | ecosystem: Environmental > Terrestrial > Soil > Wetlands > Peat | place: USA: New York... | reverse complement strand
TGCGGCCGGTGTTGAAGGAGGAGGAACGCCGGATCATGCCATGGACTTCGTAACCTTTTCCCAGCAAAAGTTCCGCCAGATAGGAACCGTCCTGGCCGGTTATGCCGGTAATGAGTGCTTTCTTCATTTCTTGACTCCCGATATCGGAATGGTATCAGTTGAGGTAATGCACTGAAACCGTATACATGCATTTTAAACCAGAAATATATCACAGCCGTTGCAACGAATACAAAGTAAAATAACAAATATCCATGAAATTACAAGGTTGTATGGAATGTGTGGTCCACCCTGCCTGCTCATCAATGCTTCGGCAAATAAACATATCAATGGAAGGGCGGCGCTTGCTCTGCCCAATCGGGGCGCGTCAAGCAGCGCCCTGCATTACTAGCTTGCTGTTGAAAAACCCAGGTTGTTCAAAAATAGTCAGATCGTCGCACCCGCAGTATAATCGCCTCCGGCGATTATCGGTGACGAAGCGCAGCGGAGTTCATCCCGCAGGGACAGAACCGGAACGGTTCTGCTAAAGGCACTGCGGAGGCAGGCCCTCTCTCTATCTCTCCCCCAGAGGGGGAGAGCATGCCTTGCCCTCTCCCTTTGGGAGAGGGATTGGGTGAGGGTTTGCAGCGCTACGCCGCACAATTTCACTCGTGAAATTGGACCGCGGAGGCGCCCGAAGGGTGAGGCCGCAGGCCGAAGTCACAAAGGGGCTTTCGAGGACGGCGGCGAGATGGCTGTTTTTCAACAACCTCCTAGAGATAGGGTGAAAAGAGTCGTGCGCAATTATCCCTCAGCCTGATCGGCAGGGAGCGTCCGTCGAGTTCCTCCTGCGTCACCTCGTGGGACGCTTCGAAGGCCTGTTCGAAGTGCCGGTTGAGTCCGGCGGCAAACCCTTCCTCGAAAACGCTCAGGTTGAGTTCGAAATTGAGGCGAAGGCTGCGGGGATCGAGATTGGCAGAACCTACCAGCGACCAGACGCCATCCACCAGAAACAACTTGGTATGGACGAATGGCGGCGGCTGGTAGAAAACCCTTATGCCGTTGACCAGAAGTTCCCATAACAGCCCCCGGGTGGCCCAGTGGACAAACGGCAGGTTGTTGAGGCCGGGCAGGATAATACGCACGTCCACGCCGCGCAGGGCGGTGGTGATCAGGGCTGCGATCATCGGGCGGTCGGGGATGAAGTAGGGGGTCATGATGCGTACGGACCTTTTGGCGCAGGAGAGCGCTCCCATTATGATATGTTCAAGTGTGCGGAATTCCTTGTCCGGCCCGTCGCTTATGGACCGGGTAAGCGCGTCGCCCCGGGCTTCGAGGGGTGGGAAAAAGGAGGGTGAATCCAGCCGTTCGCCGGTCACGAAATACCAGTCCTCCAGAAAGGTCCTTTGCAGGTCGGCCACGACCGGCCCTTGAACGGAAAAGTGCATGTCGTGGATGGCGGTTGCCATGTCGGTAGAGGATGCTTGGTGGCGGCTGCGGATATTCATGCCGCCGGTAAATGCCTCGCGTCCGTCGATGATCAGCAGTTTGCGATGGTTGCGCAGGTTGATGGAGGCGCCGTGTCTCAAGGGGAGATAGCGGACCAGGCGCACCTTTGTATCCGCCAGTGCCGTGCGGGGTGACCGGCGGCTGTATTTTTCCCCCAAGGCATCGATGATGATCCGTACCTCGACGCCGCGCCGTGACGCGTCACGGAGGTACGCGATGAATTCGGCGCCTATGCCGTCGGCATCGAAGATGTAGCTGCAGAGATTGATGCTGTCTTCCGCCCGCCTGATGGCCGCCAGCATGGCGGGATAGGCATCTTCCCCGTTAACCAGGGGTGTAATGAGGTTCCCCCCCCGGAGGCTGGTCTGAACCACCCGGTCCCCCAGTACGCGAAGATCGCCCAAATGAGCCGCAGCCTGGGGAAGTGCTGCCGCCGAACCGCGTGGTTCCACGAAGGGGTGCAGTTCGCTTCCGCTGAGCCTGCGGCCGCTTTCCTGCCAGCTCCGCGCTTTACGGGAGATGCGGTTGATGCCCAGGCACCAGTACAGGAACGGGCCGAGCAATGGCAGCGTCAGGCATATGCTCATCCACCCCAGGGCCGAGCGGGAATCCCGCTTGTGGAGCAGGGCATGCCCGGCCGTTGCCAACGAAAGCAGGCAGGCGCAGAGGACAAAGAGGATGATGAAGATGTGATCCATGGAGAGGTTTATACCGGATCGATGAGGATATCGTCTCCATTAATTTGGACGGGGAAGGTTTTCAGGGTTAGTTCGGGGTGGTCCGTGCACCTGCCGTCGGCCAGGCTGAAGCGATATCCGTGGCGCGGGCAGGCGATTGAGCCGTCCTTGACAATGGCCGCAGCCAGGGGGGCACCCTGGTGTGGGCATTCGTTCTCGCAGGCAAAGATAGCCCCTTTGATATTGACCAGCAGTATCTCCCGGCCGGCCGCGGAGACAACCTTTTTGCCGAAGTTGGGAACCTCGTTGATCTTTGCCACAGGTATCATGGGAGCACCTCCGTACTAATGATCAAAAACGGCAGTTAGTAACCGCAAAGACGCAAAGAGCGCAAAGAAATTAAAATGCTTATGAAAAATAAAGGTTCGAACCTGTCAGGTGAAAGACTTTGGTTAGACAACTGACTGATTTTCCTTGGTGTTCTTTGCGTCTTTGCGGTTCTAATGTTTTTTAGAATGATAGGTTATAAACCTACCTGAAAAAAGCAAGGGAAGTCAAATGGTTTCAGTCTCTGCATAAAATGAGAGCACGATGCCAAGAAAATAGCATAGATGGTGTAACTAATGGAATCATTGGATGTTATGCAGAAAAATAACCATACAACAAAAAAAACTGATTAATAAATAGGCAATAGAGGGGTTATTCATCGCGTAAATGAGGCCGGTTTCCCGTTGCTGTGTTACAACTATATGACATGAAAGCAAAAAAATAATGTGGCACGTTCTGTGCTAATTCTACGGCCAAAGAGAGGTGAATAGCCGACAACAAAATTTTCCCATGACATATTTACTCTACAGAACGTGCACGATCAAGGCGACGCCGCTTTTATCCGGTCACTGTTCAAAATCAACGATGAAAAGGAGAGGAAAGATGAAGCTTGGTAAAGTATTGGCAGCAACAATGGCAGTAATGGCCCTGACCTGTGGCACGGCAATGGCGATCCCTTCGGAACAGATCGCGATACCTTCGACAGACGCAAAAGGTTTCAAGGAAGTAACCATCAACGTAATCAGCACGGAACATTTCTCCTCGAAAGCAGACGCGGGCGCCAGCTCGTACGACGCCGGTGTTCTCGTCGGTGTGCTCCCTTTCGAATCCCTCAAGCTGGAAGTTGGTTTCGATTATGCCACAACCAACCTGCAGAGTGACAACGCCTCCGACAATCATCCCTTCTACTTCAACGCCAAGCTGGCCACACCCGAGGACCTCGGCTTTAAGGGCATGCCGGCCTTTGCCGTCGGCGCCTATAATCTGGGTACCTATGACAAACCCGAGATAAAAACAAACAATGTGCTCTCCACACGCCAGAACATCGTCTACGGCCTCGTTGCCAAAACCTGTCCGGTACTCGGGCGTTTCTCCGCCGGCGGCTATGTCGGCGCAGCACGTGCCTTGGCGAACGGCAGCAACACGCCCAATACCAACAACAACACCGGCGTCATGGCTTCCTGGGACCGCGGCATGACCGAGATTTCCGACAAGCTCTGGCTCGGGGTCGACTACATGAGCGGCAACAATGCCAACGGCGAACTTGGCATCGGCGGGTCGTGGGCCTTCTCCAAGCAGGTGACCCTCCTGGTCGGTGTTCAGACATTCAATCCCGGTTACAAACTTTCCAAGGCGGATGGTGAAACGCTTCCCGGCGGAAAACCGGCCTTCACTACCCAGCTCTTTATCAATCTTCCCTAGCTGTCCCTCCTTTAATGCGGGGGCGGACAACGCCCCCGGCTTTTTCAAAGGAGTGAAACCGTATAACGGTTAGAGACAGAACTTTCCCCACGACTTCTTTTTCTCCGGGAGCGACGCAGCCCTCGGAATGTTCCCTGGGGATAACGGCAAACAAATCAGGAAAGGGTCAATGGTGCCCCTTTCAGGCAATATTTTGAAAGGAGTTCACCATGGCAAACGAACAACAACCCTCCAGAGGAACGCTCGGCCTGACCGGCCTGACGATGAACGCGATGGCGTTGATCGCCCCGGGCGCCTTCCTGTGGCTGACCTTCCAGATGCAATCCCTGTACGGCGCCCCCATGGCCGGATGCGCCATGTGGTTCGGCATCCTCTTTGCCCTCTTGCTCTGCCTGGCAACGGCGTACAGCTATGCCGAGCTGTCGAAGATCTATCCCGGGCCCGGCTCCTCGTACCTGTATGCGGAACAGGCCTTCCTCTCCAAGACCCATGCCTTCAAATTCGCCCGTATTGCCAAATTCGCCACCGGTTGGGCCAGCCACCTGTACTACTGGGTCTATCCCGGCGTCATGGTGGGCGTGACGGCAATCCTGGCCGGCTTCCTGCTCAATCAGTTCTGGCCCGACACCTTCAGCGGCACCTACAACAGCCCGCTGTTCATGGGCCTGTTCTGCGTTATCTTCGCCTTTGGCGTGGCCTACATCGCCTTCCGGGGCGTGACCGGCACCACCGCCGTCAACGTGGTTATCAACATCATCCAAATCTCGGCGCTGCTGGTCTTTTCGGTGATGGCCATCGGTTATCGCTCCCAGCACCCCCAGGGTTCCACGGCATATCACCTTTCCAACGGTGTCGCCGTCACCTATCAGGTTGCCCAGGAGGTGGTGAAGGACGACAAGGGTGTTCCCCAGCCGGTATTGGCCGACGGCAAGCCGACCCTGGACAAGGACGGCAAGCCGGTTTACCAGATGCAGGATATGAAGGACGAGAAATCCGGCGACCCGATCGGCGCCGACAAGGACGGCAAACCGGTTAAGGATCCGAAGCTGGCCGCCCCCTTCACGATCGACTATAAAGACGGCGCGATCACCAAGGACGACAAGGGGGTGGAAACCTTCAACTATCATGCAACGGCAAGCTCTGTCGTTGCCCCCCACGGCTTCAACTTCATCTTTATCCAAGCCGCCATCGCCATCCTGATCCTGGTCGGTTTCGAATCCGTCACCGCCATGGGAGAAGAGGCCAAGAACCCCAAGAAGGACATCCCGCGCGCAGTGATTTTGTCATTGGTGATTCAGGGAGCGGTCTGCTACCTGATCGAGTATTTTGCCGCAAACTATATGCTGAACAACGGCTACACCATGCCGAACGCCGGGGCCTCCGGCGCGCCGCTTGGCGACATGATGGTCATTGTCGGCACCTGGCTGTTCGGCAGCGCCGCTGCCGGCAAGGCCTTCATGCTGGTCCAGGCCCTTACGGTGTTCCTGGCGTTGATCGGCACCACGCTCTCTTGTCTCAATACCGGCGCCCGCGTCACCTACGCCATGGGGCGTGACGAGGAGGTAGCCTCGCATTTCGGACTGCTGCACGGCAAAAACATGTCGCCCCACAAGGCGATCTGGGCCCTGGCAATAATCTCCGCCATCATCGGCATCGTAACCGTGTCGGTGTACCTGGGCGGCCAATCAACTCCCCTGGCGGCCCTGGACAAACACAACTTCTGGTACAGCTTCGGCATCTTTGCGCCGGAACTGTACACCAAGCTCCCCAACACGCTGCTTATCGTCACGTTGGTCAGCAACTTCGGCACGTTCCTGCTCTACATGTTCACTTGCTGGATCGCCATCGTGGCCTTCAAGGAACACCACACCTTTAACACGTTGAAGCACGTGATCATCCCGATTTTCGGCTTGTTGGCAAACTTGGTGATCATGCTGTTCTACCTGATCGGGCCCTTCATGGTCAGCGGCATGAGTTGGAAGGAGCCTTACATCGCGCTGGGCGTCTGCGCCCTGTGGGGCGTCTACGGGGCCATCTACTTCCTCAAGTCCAGCAAGGCCAAGGGGAAGGAAGTGCTGCTCAGCAGCAAGCCGACGGCAGCTTAGGATTCGCACGTTAAATCCGTCGTCGTTGCAACGAAGAAGTAACTCGGGACGGTTACCCTCACGGGTGGCCGTCCCGTCTTTTACGCACAGGCTTTCAATCCTCGAAAATACATGCTAAGGAGGTTAGCAAAAATGAGCTCAATTTTGTTCAACTTATTATTGCTAACCTCCTAAAGAGCTTGGACTATGGAACTGACCTACTCTGAACTTTCGTCACCAGGACCGGTCCGCGATCACAACGAGGATTACGTGGGCTTCTGGCAGCCCCAAACCCTGGAGGAGAAGCGCAGCCGCGGCGCTGTCGTCGTGTTGGCCGATGGTGTGGGCGGGCTGGACCGTGGCGAGGTCGCCAGCCGCATGGCGGTTGAGACGGCGTTGGCGACCTTTCGCGAGGCCCCGGAAGAGGATAAGACGCCACAGCAGTTGTTGACGCAGATGTTCAACGCGGCCAACCTGGCAGTATACGACAAGGGGATGGAGAACCATGGCAAGTCCCGCATGGCAACGACCTTGTGCATCGCTGTGCTGCGTAACGACGAAATCGTGGTGGGCAACGTGGGGGACTCACGCGTCTATCTGGTCCGCAAGGGCGAGATCAAGCAATTGTCCACGGACCATTCCTACGTCGGTATGCAACAGAAGTTCGGCTTGATCTCCGAACAGGACGCCAAGACCAGCGACCACCGCAACATCCTGACCCGCAGCATCGGACAGGAACCGGTGGTCAGGGTCGATGTGGAGAACACAACGGCGTTCAAGGGGGACCGGGTCGTGCTCTGTTCCGACGGCCTGTATGCGTATGTCGCCGACAGCGAGATCGCCGATATCGTATCCCGTCTTTCCCCGGCCCAGGCGTGCCGCCAACTGGTCGCCCTGGCAGAACAGCGCGGCACCGACGATAATCTGTCCGTCCAAGTCCTGCTCGTCAACGAGGTTGAAAAGTTTTCATACTATCGGGGCGTGCCGATGTACCACGAACAGGCGGCCCCGACGTCCGGGTATGAGCCCCAGCCGGGGAAGACACTCGACAACCGTTTTTTCATTACCGAGACCGTTACCCGTAGCGGCATGGCCACGATCTTCAAGGCAACCGACCTGAAGACCAAGGAAACCGTGGCCGTGAAGGTGCCGTTCATGGAGTTTGAAAGCGACCCGGGTTTCTACTCGCGGTTCCAGCGCGAGGAAGAGATCGGGAGCCGTCTCCATCACCCCTACATCCTGAGGTTCATCCCTGAAGAGGAAGGGGAGCACCGTAGCCGTCCCTACATCGTGACCGAGTATCTCCGGGGCTATACGCTGGCGCACCTGCTGAACAGCGTTCGCCCGATGCCGGAAAAGGATGCGCTCAGGTTTGCCGTCCGCCTCTGCGAAGCGGTGGGGTACATGCACGAGCAGGGCGTTATCCACCGCGACCTCAAGCCGCAGAACATCATGATCTGCTACGACGGCACGATTCGGGTCATGGACTTTGGAATCGCCAAATCCGCAGAAGGGAAGCGTATAACCTTTACCGGATTCACCCCGGCGGTGGGAACCCCCGATTACATGGCCCCCGAACAGGTCAAGGGCAAGCGCGGCGACGAGCGGACCGACATCTATAGCCTGGGCGCCATGATCTATGAGATGGTGGCCGGCGCAACGCCGTTCGAGAGTGAAAATGAAAACCTGTTCGTGATCATGAACGCCCGCGTCACCGGCGACCCGGTGGCCCCGCGCAAGCGCAACCCCAATGTGTCGCCCCAGGTCGAGGAAATCATACTCCACGCCATGGAACGCGACCCGGATAAACGTTATCAGACGGCAAAGGCGATGAAGGCCGAGCTGGACAACCCGGGGTCGGTGCAATTGACCGGCCGTTGCGACCGGCTTCAGGCTCCGTCGGCGCTGACTCCCGGAGGGACCAAGGTGCGCTGGATAGTGGTGGGCGTGGGCGTTGCTCTTCTCATCCTTGGCCTGTTGCTCTGGTTGATTATCAAACGCGGGACAGCACATTGAAAGGATGTTGGTATGACTCTGTTTGCCTGGATCGTTTTTTTTGCCGCCGCAATTCTGGAGGTCGGTGGTGATGCTATCATCAGGCGTGGGCTGCGCGGCGGTATCGTCTGGTTCATTGTCCTCGGATTTGTGACGCTGGGTTGTTATGGTGTGGTTGTCAACACGGTCAAATGGGATTTTTCCCGGCTCTTGGGGGTCTACGTTGCCGTCTTTGCCGTGGTAAGCGTCCTGACCGGTCGTTTTGTCTTCAAGGAGACAGTTCCTCCCTCGACGTGGATCGGACTTGCCATTATCGTTGTCGGAGGTGCGGTGATTCAGGCAGGACACGGCTAGATGGCTGTTTTTCAACAACCTCCTAGTCATGCGTAGCAACAGGCAACGGCGCCGATTCATCGCAGGGTGAAGAGCGTCTTTTTTCGTCGATACTTACTACAAACGTACAATAAACGAATAGGAAGGAGAGAAAACAGTGAAAGGCATTCTCAGGAAACATTTCAGCGCCATCTGTGTTCTGCTGGTGGTACTGGGGCTTGCCACCGTTGTCTTCTCGGATGACAAGCCGGCGCAGCAGCAGGTTCCGGCCGGAGAGGCCACCGCTTCCGCTCCGGGCTCCGCAGCACCTTCTGCCGCCGTTTTTCCTGCCACGCCAGGACTCAAACCGGACCCATCCGGCACGAATACCGGCGGGGCGGCGGATGTTGCCGGTGCGACGGCCAATGGGCCGACAACTGCCGACCTGAAAAATCTGGCGACAAACGAGCCGCTTGCCCTGAAACTGGCAGATGTCGTCGGCCACGACAGGATCGCCCTTAACTTTATGTGGACACTGGTCTGCGGTTTTCTCGTCTTTTTCATGCAGGCCGGCTTTGCCATGGTGGAAACCGGTTTTACGAGGGCCAAGAATGCAGCCCATACCATGTCGATGAACCTGATGATCTTCGTCTTCGGGGTGCTCGGCTACTGGGTATGCGGCTATGCGCTCCAGATGGGGGGCGTCGGCGCCGTGCCGCTGGCCGGGGGAACCGGTCTCCTGAACGGTGAATTCACCGCGCACCTGTTCGGCAAGGATTTCGGCCTGTTCGGCACCAAGGGGTTCTTTCTTTCCGGTGTCGGCTACGACGTTTCCATCGTCACCCTCTTTCTGTTCAAGGTGGTCTTCATGGACATGGCGGCCACCATACCGACCGGCGCCATGGCGGAGCGCTGGACATTCAAGTCATTCGTCATCTTCGGGTTCTTCATCTCCATGTTCACCTACCCTCTCTATGCAAACTGGGTCTGGGGCGGCGGGTGGCTGTCGCAGCTCGGCAGGAATTTCGGTCTCGGCCACGGAGTCCTGGACTTTGCCGGCTCTTCGGTCGTTCATATGGTGGGAGGCATTTCGGCGCTGGCGGGGGCCAAGGTGCTGGGACCGCGTATCGGGAAATACCGTAAAGACGGAACACCCGTTGCGATACCGGGGCACCACATTCCCATGGCCGTCATTGGCTGCCTGGTGCTTTTTTTCGGCTGGTTCGGATTCAATTCCGGCTCGACACTTGCCGGCGCCGACCTGCGCATCGGGGTGATCGCGGTCAATACCATGCTGGCCTCAGCGGCGGCCTCGTTCTCGGCCATGCTTTACATGTGGCTCATGTACGGCAAGCCGGACCTCTCAATGTGCGCCAACGGGCTTTTGGCGGGGCTGGTTGCCATCACGGCGCCCTGTGCCTTCGTGAACACTGTCGGAGCGGTCATCATCGGACTGGTGGCAGGTGTGCTCTGCTGCCTGAGTGTCTTTTTCGTCGAGCGTAAACTTAAAGTGGACGATCCCGTGGGTGCGGTGTCCATTCACGGCACGTGCGGCGCTTGGGGCATGATCGCATTGGGGCTTTTTGCCGACGGCACCTACGGCGAGGGCCTGAACAACGTCCCCGGAACGGTGAGAGGGCTGTTTTATGGGGGGCAATCGCAATTCGTGGCGGAACTCATCGGGGTTGCCGTGAACTTTGTCTTCGTGTTCGGCGTAATGTATGCCTTCTTCAGGATTCTCAACAGGTTCATTCCGCTCAGGGTACACGCCGAGGTCGAACTGGAGGGGCTGGACCGCTATGAGGTAGCCGTCGAGGCCTATCCGGACTTCAACCAGCGAAAGACGCCGTTTTCCTGAAAAAAAGTTACCGATTTGAAGGGGCTGCCATGCTCGCTGCACCCGCCGAATTTTTTAGCGTCCTGCTCAAAATAGAGGCAGAAGGGGAAGCGCCCTTCTGCAAAAGTGACGTAAAATTAATCAATTAGATTAAGGATTCAGCTGGCACGGCCTGTGCAAAAGCTAAGCGCAATGATGTAAACATAACAACGTGGAAAGAGAATGGAGGTAAGCAATGAAGCTTGTCGAAGCAATCATAAAGCCATTCAAGCTTGACGAGGTCAAGGATGCGCTCAACGACATAGGTATCGAGGGCATTACTGTTTCAGAAGTCAAGGGTTTTGGCCGCCAGAAGGGTCATACCGAGTTGTATCGCGGCGCCGAATACGTTGTTGATTTCATCCCCAAGATCAAGCTTGAGATTGCTATTGCGGACGAACTGGTCGCCAAGGTGGTCGAGACCATCGAGACATCGGCACGGACGGGAAGAATCGGAGATGGAAAGATTTTCGTTATTCCCCTGGAGGAAGCCCTGAGAATCAGGACCGGCGAGAAAGGAAACGAAGCGGTCTAGCTGCTGCGCGGTTATTCCGGTTTCAAATCAAAGATGACATCAAGGCGGCGAGGATCGAGGCGACGAAGGCGTACAGGTAAGTACGTTGAGGAGCTGAAGACGAGCCAACGCAGATGCCGCTTTGATTTGGAAATGGAATTATTCAAGATTCCCATCTACGGATCACACATACATCGGAGGTTGACATGGTACAAAGTCGTATCGTTTTCTCTAACGGCAACGAAGCCCTCAGTAAGACACCCCTCTTTCGACGTTCAATGAAGCATCTGGCAGCAACCATAATCCTGGCATCATTCGCGCTTCTCGCACCGCTTGCGGTGTCGGCGGAAGAGGCAAAGAGTCCCGCGCCGGCCGCATCCACTTTAGCACCAGCCGCCGCCCCAGCCGCCCCTGCCGCTGCGGCGTCAGTCGCGCCGGCCGCCCCGGCAGCGCCCAAGAACGTCGATCCGGTGCTGAACACCGGGGATACTGCCTGGATGCTCGCTTCCGCGGCCCTGGTGCTTCTCATGACCCCGGGGCTTGCGCTGTTCTACGGCGGCATGGTGCGCCAGAAAAACGTACTCTCCACGTTCATGCATTCGTTTGTGGCGCTCGGGATCGTCGGTGTCCAATGGGCAGTCGTGGGTTATTCGCTGGCCTTCGGCCCCGACGCATTTGGCGGGCTTATCGGGAACTTGAGCAAGGTCATGCTCAACGGCCTTATTTCCTTTAAAGACGGCAATCCGGTCTATGCCCTGTTCCAGAATGTCGCCACCGAACCCGGGGCGATCCCGGAATATGTTTTTGCCATGTACCAGGCAATGTTCGCCATCATCACCGTGGCCCTCATCTCCGGGACCATTGCCGAGCGGGTCAAATTCTCCACGTATTGCCTGTTTGTCCTGCTCTGGACCACCCTCGTCTATGACCCGCTGGCTCATTGGGTCTGGATGAGCGACGGCTGGCTCGCCAAAAAAGGCGCCCTGGACTTTGCCGGCGGCACGGTTGTTCACCTCTCCTCAGGCATTTCCGCAGCAGCCGCGCTGATCTTTCTCGGCACACGGCAAGGATATCCGACAGAGCGCATGGCGCCGCACAACCTTCCCATGACCCTGCTGGGAGTCGGTCTCCTCTGGTTCGGCTGGTTCGGCTTCAATGCCGGCAGCGCCATCGTAGGGCCCAACTGTTCCGATGCATCGGGCGGTTTGGCCGGCCTGGCCT
>Ga0326727_10023112_pt1 | contig 11914 bp, 10 predicted proteins | sample MB2enrmetagenome_FD_207643 | JGI IMG/M metagenome (GOLD analysis project Ga0326727, IMG submission 207643) | Lab enriched peat soil microbial communities from McLean, Ithaca, NY, United States - MB29MY | ecosystem: Environmental > Terrestrial > Soil > Wetlands > Peat | place: USA: New York... | reverse complement strand
TCTTGCCTTCGTCATAGGCCAACAGAAACTTACGGCGCAGATCATCCTCATAGGGTCTCCCCATCGCTTCACTCGCCGCAGAGTCTCGCCATAATTAGTCTACACTATTCCGGGAAATGCTCTAAAAAGCTTGGTTGGGCCTTTTGTTACACCCTGGCGTGCAGTTGCTGGCGGTTCGCGGCGGGACAGTCGTGAACCTAATCCAACGGGAGATCCCCCGGCTCTGCCGGGGAGGCCGTAGCAGTTTGATGTTTACGGGAGTCCATCCAGAAACTCTTCGAAGTGAGCCGCCAAAGCGCACATCAAGGAGAAACCGGATGGACGAGTATGAAAGCTTAGGCCACTCGAAATGGGAGTGCAAGTACCATGTAGTTTTTATTCCCAAATGCCGCAGGAAGGTACTGTACGGAAGCCTGCGCAAACATTTGGGTGAGGTGGTCCGCAAGCTGGCCGAGCAGAAGGAGAGCCGGATCGAAGAGGGGCATCTTCAGGCCGATCATGTCCACATGATGATCTCGATCCCGCCCAAGTATGCCGTATCGCAGGTGGTGGGATTCATCAAAGGCAAAAGCGCGATCCACCTGGCGCGGGTTTATGGAGAGCGAAAGCAGAATTATGCCGGGCAGAGCTTCTGGGCGCGTGGATATTTCGTGTCCACGGTTGGCCGCGACGAAGGGTTGATTCGTGAATACATCCGCGACCAGGAGCAGGAAGACAAACGGCTGGACCAACTGAACATGTGGCGATAATCAGCCACCGATACGGTGGCCCAAATCAATCGGGGCCGCGTTAGCGACCCCGCTCAAGCCGCTTTGAGCGGCTCACAAAATGAAGCCCCCGGCTCTGCCGGGGGTAATCTCACTTCAATCCCCTTATAAGGCAGAAGATAAAAATACGCAGATCAGAAAAGCAGTAGTTTGTATTGAGGATGGCATGCATTACAGACCCCGGAAAATGCAGGCAAAACGAGCCTGATTCCGGCCAGGATTTAGCACGCTCAAAAATCATGAATGTTCCATTTTGCCTGTGAGTTACTAACGAGCAGTTTGTCCCCGCTATACCCCGCAAAGTGTGCCAAAAGTATCAAGACTCGGGTGAAAAAGCATGCTTCGTGGCCTCTCAGCTACAAAACCACACACCTCGATGCGAAGGCGGAATGGGGGCAATTCAGGGCAGGCATCGAGACGGTAAACATGACCCTAACCGGCTCCGGATCCGGGGCGTAATACAGGCTTACCGACAGACGTACAGACAGTCATACGGACAGGCGTAATGCAAGTGGGCAAACAGGTGGGCGAGCTGGTGAGTGGCGGCGTGATGACAGCGCCGGTTTCCGGCGCGTGCGCGCGAGGGGTTTTGGGGCAGGCAGGACGAGGAGACCTGGTTATTCCTGCACAGCGCCTCGGCGGCGGTCCACTTCCTGGGCCACCTCACTGCGGGTCATATCGTTATGCTCGCCCAAGATGCGTGCCGACAGGTCTGCAGCACTCATGCCCACGGAGGAGAACTGGAAGCGGCGTCCAGGAAATTCATTTAGGGTCACTCCGCCTGGGGAAACCTCATCGACTGTCCCAGAAATCTCATCGACCGGGGCAGTGAAGTGCCGGTCGTTCATCCGGATGATCGATTCCCGTGTCTGTTTCACCCGGTTCATGATCTTCTCGTATTCGATCTCCAGTTCGGTATCGCCCTTGGCTTGCTGGGCGACACGCTGCCTGATGTTGTGGTACTCGCGTGAGTAGGGAGCCACATCGGCCAGGATGGCCATCTTGTGGATGTCGGGATAGTCTTCCGGGTTTACGTCTTTTAGCTCGGGATGGAGTGCTTCGTAGCCGGCGCCGGGCAGGCGGGCAAATCCCTGATCGACCTTTATATAGGGATCACCGACATGGAAGTTGGTGTAGTAGTCATCTCCTGGTAGCCAGCTGGGAGCTGTGCTGGGTATCTCGTTGGCCTGTGGAGAGAAGCTCTCACGCTGTACAAAACGTCCGAAGGGTTCTGTATAGCCGAAGTGTTCTATTCCTGAGAGGGAGGGTCCTACAGCGGAGCTTTGGTGCCGAACCTCATTGAGTACATACTCATCGTGTAGTTCAAATTACCGCAGCTCTGGATTTACTTGACAGGGCGCGTTCATCAGAGGTAATGTGTATATGAGTATGACATTTTACGTCCAAGACGACATCCGCATCGCCACTCGCCAGTCATGGGGCCGGCTTTTTGGTAGCTGCATTGAGAAGACCCGTCAAGCGTGCGGCCGTTCTCTGGAAGAAGCCGCCCGGTTGAGTGGCATGGAAATATCGGAGTGGGCAGCCATCGAGGCCGGCTGCGTTCCCGATCCATCACAACTCCATCCTATGTCTGACGCCCTCGGGCTCCGTTACGACAAAATCGCCATGTTGGCCTTTATCTGCCAGGGTGCCTGGGAAGCCTAGTCTCACCCTGCCGCCGCCCCGGGCCCATCCGGGGCACTGGCGACGGGTACTCAAACCCGTATAAGCTCATCTCCAGAGAGAAAGGAGGTGAGACCGATCAAGAAGAAGGAAGGAACAGGAATAAAAAGAGTGAACATCAACCTTGAAATCAGTCTGCACAACGCCTTTAAGGCAGCAACCGCGGCGCAGGGCGTCGATATGACGACCGTTCTTCAGCAGTTCATCGAGAATTACGTCGCCCGTTATGGGGCCTCCGCTCCGCAGAAGAAAGGACGGCGTGCATGAAGCGCGCCGCCCTTTATATGAGGGTGTCGACTATCGACCAGCATCCGGAAACGCAGCTCTATGACCTTCGCCAGATGGCTGCCCAGCGCGGCTACGAAGTTGTAGCCGAGTTTACAGACAAGATCTCCGGCACAAAGGCTAGACGGCCGGGACTCGATGCCATGCTGGCCGATACTCGCCGTGGCCGCTTCGATGTCGTACTGGTCTGGGCGTGTGATCGGATCGCTCGGTCTACACGCCACTTCCTCGATGTCCTCGACGACCTGAACCGGATAGGCGTCGAGTTCGTCTCGTTCCGGGAAAATATCGATACCGGCGGGCCGCTGGGCCGGGCCATCGTAGTCATCATCGGCGCCATCGCTCAGCTGGAGCGCAACCTGATTATCGAACGGGTACGCGCCGGCATGAGGCGTGCCCGCCTCGAAGGCCAGCACATCGGCCGCAATCCCCTCGAACTGGATCGTGCCGCCATCCAGCGAGACCGCTGCCAGGGCCAGAGTCTTCGCCAGATCGCCAAGGGGCATCGCGTCTCCGCGGCTACTGTCCAACGCGTGCTACGTGAGCACGCCGCAACCGCACAGGAGCAAGCCGCATGACCGAACACCTTCTTGTTCTGCTTGTCTGTCTCGCCGTCATCGTGGTGCTGGCTATCCTTATATGTATCGCTAGCCGCGGCCAGGTCTCCGCTCTCACCGCCGTCTACGAAATCCGTCAAACCCTGCAGCAGATCCTCGCCAGGACCGACAAAATCGACCACTCACTCCACGACCAGCGCCGCGTTCTCTTCGACGCCCACAAGCGAATCTCCGCTGTGACAAAAGGGGTCCAAAAATCTGTCCAGTAAACCCAATCAAATCAATGGCCGGATCTTCCCGATCCGGCCGTGTCATAAGGTATGGGTTTGGATACACACCTCGAATCATGGAAAGGGCCGGGGAACCAGACTACCCCTGGGTAATTGGGGTATCCTGGCCGATTTGGGGGCCTATCCGGAATATGAGGAAGCTTCCTGCGAAGATAAGGCTCGAGGAATATGGCAGTATTTCTGTTGGAGTTTGTCAAACGCCCCGCAAGCAATCGAGTGCCGATTTCCGCGGGTGGCACTTTACATCTTCATTCTGTCGGCACGTGCAACGGTTGTTTTCACTGCATATCCTGCCGGCTTCGGCGTTCAGCGGGAGCATTACGTTCAGGAACGATGCAGCGGTTATTGTGCGCCCGGGCGGATCAGTGAAGCAAATCTCAGTGCAGTCAACTAGCAGCTCCGCTGTAAAGGATAAAATCGGCCCAGTAATAAGGGTTTGGATAAAGGCGGCGCGTCGCTTGGCGACCGGAGCGCAGAGCTTCCGCTTTGCTGTGACCGAGTTTCAGTTCCTGATAGAAGGTGCGCATAAAGGAAACGGCAGCTTCGCTGGGAACTTCCCACAGGGACAGCACGACACTTTGAGCACCAGCAAATTGGAACGCGCTGGCTAAGCTCGCCACGCCATCACCTTCCAGCACATCTCCCTCGCCGGTGTCACAGGCGCTGAGCACAACGAGGTCGGAGTTGAGCTTGAGGTCCATGATTTCGCTCATGGTAAGCAAGCCATTGTCATCAGGGGCGTTGCCGACCTGGCGGAGAACGAGGAAGGGTTCGTTGATGACCCCGGGGTCGCCGAGAGCTACGGCATGAGTAGCGAAATGAAGATAGCGATAGGCAGCCAGATCGGACTTCTGCAAAGACTGCTTGGATGCCTCGGCTCCCACGAGCACGTCGGGTGGGCGCGCTTCGACGCCGAGAATCGAAGCCAGGGTGTCGACTTCGGTTTGCGTTTCAGGAAGGCGGCGGAAGAGAGCCGGCGAACGCGCGGCGTTTCGATCTTTCTGGAGAGTGTTCTGTGGCGCGAGAGCGGTGTTGATAATGCGTGGGTCGCTGGAAGTGAAAATGGGATCTGCTACTGCGAAAAGCAGCCTTTGAGTCGCGGCTCTCTTGAACTGGCGAGTCCAGACCAGAACGGATGCCGATTGCGCGTAGAGGATGGAGTGGTCCACATCGAGGAATGAGGGGTCCCCGGTGGATGCGGTATTGAGCGCTTCGAAAGGAAGCAGGGCGAGAAAACTGTCAGGCACGATGATCAGATTGCGAGGCAGTTGCTCATAGCCGGGAATCGAGCCAAGTAACACAGTGAAGAGATCATGTGCGATTGCGGGGGAGAAACGCTGAGCCGCAATGAGATTGCGAAAGACGCGCACCTTGGCCTGGATCTGCCTGGGCGTAGCAGATAGGCGATAGCAGCGCAGTGAATGATCGCTCGATACAACGAACACGAAGACGTTGTTGATGCCTATCGCGTATTCAAGCAGGGCTTCGTCGCGGGCGAGAGGCAGATCATCAACGGGGATGGTGCCGGGAGAAAATGCGCGCGCGTAGAGAGGGTAGTTTTTCTGGAGATTATCGAGATAAGCGCGGGTCTGCGCGCGGAGTTGAGCGAACTGCTCATTCTGCTGGGGAGTAAGGGACTGCTTGCCGGAAGCTTGATTGACCTGGACGGCGAGCTGCATAGCTTGGTTGATCAGCCGGTCTCCCTCATCGAGAACCGACTGCGGAACCTGCTTGCGCAACTCGTCGAAGTGGCTGACGGCGAGCCGTTCTACCAGGCTGCGACCGCGTGTGAGCTCGGCGAAGTGGAAGGCGGCGTGGGGGGCGTCGGTTGGTGTTTCGTCGATAGTTGCATTCACCTGAATGCCCGCGACGGCGAGCGAGCCGAAGGTCTCAACCATGCCGCGATAAGGGCGGACGCGGCCACCGAAGCTTCCGGCATCGAGGAAGCCGGTGCTCTTGAGGCCGAGAACCTGTGTGCGTAACTGCTCGGCTTCGGCGATTGCGGAATTGAAATCGGAGACGGCATCGGTGTAGCGATTGAGGCCGAGGCGCGCGATGCCGCGCTGCGTGAAGTACTGGAGACGATAGGAGGAGTCGGCGCTAGCGAGATCGTCGGTGGAGGCGCGGCCGAGTTCTTTCTCTGCTTCCTCGAATCGGCCGGTGCCAAGATAGACTTCAACGAGGCCGTCGTTGAGCACGGCATTCTCAGGACTGTTTTTGGCGGATTCGCGGAACCAGGATCCCGCACTTGCATAGTTCTCGCGAGCGAGCTCGACTAATCCGAGATCCTGCTGTGCCTTGGAGGTGAGATTGCGAAGTCCAGTGTTCTGCGAAAGGGAGAGGGCGGCCTGTGCCTTGTCATGTGCGGATTCATAGTTTTTGAGTTGGCGACATAACTCGCCGATAGACAGCAGGGTATTGATCTGCAGACTTATGTCCTGCAGGGAGGCTGAAGTTTTTTCGATCTGGCTATATAAGTCGAGTGCGTCGTAGTAGCGGCCCATTTGCAGATAAACATTGGCGAGACTGCTTTGGATGCGCGCGGCGGCGCGGGGATTGCCGAGGCCGCGTTCGATATTCTCGGCTTCAATCAAGCTGGATTCAGCAAGGGTGTACTGACTGGACTCGGCGTAGGCGTAGGCCAGTCCTTCGTGGGCGGAGACGCTTGCGGCGGGGTCATGATCGGCCTCGGCGTTTTTGATTTCCGCCTTGAAGTTTTCGATAGCCCTGGAGTAGCCACCCAACTGCACCATGGTTAAACTCATGTTGTGGGTGGACATGTAAGCCGGTTCTGGTTCGGCTTTGGAGGCAGACTTGTCCTCATCCGGATTGGCAGCGGCTTGAGGTGACTTATCAGTCTTGTCCGGGCAGATGTCCTTTGTGTCGTTGGCAAGCGCTTCTCCTTCCGCGGCTTTGCCTGCCTTGCCCATCGCACTGTCGATGGTGGCCATCACTTTCATGGAAGAGCGAGCCTGTTCGGTAAGGCAGGCGTCGCGCGCAACCTGCACCGACTGCTCGATGGCCGCTTGTGCTTCATCGAGCTTTTCAGTATCGCGATAGAGGGCGGCGAGCTTTTCGAGGTATCGGGACTGCGTGGCGGGCAACTTGTTCTCGCGAGCTAGATCGATGGCCATCTGCCAGGTTTTTGCGACATCGTTGAGATTGCCGGAGCTCTGAAGGATTTCGACACCGTTGTCGAGGGCGGTTCGTGCGAGGGTTTCGTTTCCTTTCTGAAGCTGTGCGTTGCCGATCCGGATATAGGCGGAAGCTATGAGGGCGTCGTTTTGGGATGTTTGCGCGAATTGAAGGGCCTGGTTAAGCAGGTCGATGGCCTCATCGATCTTCTTGTCGGCGAGGCGCACAGAAGCGGACTCGAGCAGGTAGCGCGCGGACTCGGCAGGGCCCTTCTCGTCGGTGATGATCCAGGATGGAGGTTGTGAGGGGGATTGAGGCGTGGCTTGAGACAGGGCCTGAGAGGGAGCCTGGAAAGCATAGTCTGATTGCGAGAAACGGCGCGTGTTGACCAGAGAGGCGGGAATGAATCGAGCTTCGGCGCGAAGTGATGGGAGCGCGCCGGATGGAATTTCACTTTTCTTTTTGTTGGCGCAGATGTCTAAATTCCCACCGGCGACAGCTTCAGCAGCGGCTGCTTTGACGGCGTCTCCGGTGACGACATACACGGTTGCCATGATCTTCATCGCGTCTTTGGCACGTTCAGTGAGGCAGGCGTTTCGGGCGACAGTTAACGACTCATCCAGGGATTTGAGTGCATCGTCGATGCGGCCGAGGTCGCGATACACGGCTGCTTGGTTAGTGAGACTGGTGGACAACGAGTCGGGATTGTCGAGCGTGCGGGTGATGCGGACGGACTCTTCGATGGCGGTGAGGGCGTCGGCGGGGAAGCCGAGATCCTGATCGGTCATGGCAAGGTCATTGAGGCTTTGCGCGTAATCGGTCGGCACGGCGAGTTCTTTGCGTAAGGCGACGGATTCCTTTTGCAAGGGCAGGGCTTCGGCTGCGCGTCCGCGAACGCGAAGGGACTCGGCGGTGGTATTGAGGACAGCGGCGAGTGTGGACTTGTCGTTCAATGCGCGGAGCGCGTCGATGGAGCGCTTGTAGTCGGTTAATGCTGCTGGAAAGTCGTTGGACTTTTCGCGGCATTTGCCCTCAGCAGCCCAGGCCTGGGCCAGGTCGGCGGGATTGTTGAGTTTCTCATAGAGGGGCATGAGCTGGCGATCGAGCGTATCGCAGAGAGCGTGCATCTCGGTGTTCTGGTCGTAGGCTTCGAGGAGGTTTTCCAGGGTGTCGGCCTGTGCGCGAGTGTTCGCCTGGTGACCGTAGGCATCGGCGAGCATTTGCAGGAAGCGGATTTCGGAGTCGTGGCGCTTGTATTTTCTGCTGGTGGAGACAGCGGCCTGCAGTGTCTCGAAGAGGAACTGGTCGGATCCTTGAAGCAGTGTGACGGCGTCTTCATAGGCTTTTTGCGCTTCCTGTTCGTTTCCCTTTACCAGATCGGCAATGCCGAGATAGATGCAGGATTGCGCCACGAGATTTCCATCTTTGGCTTCGACAGCGAGTTCGATCGCGTGATGGAGCTTTTCGATTGCGGTATCGACATGGTTGTCTTTGATGAGCGGCCCAACTTCATTGAAGATGGCTCGGACCGCCTTGGCAGGATCCTGTGGAGGTTGCGCGGACGATGTGAGCAGGAGCAGCGAAGCGGCGCAGAGGGCGAGGAACATGGAGTATGGAGAAGCGCGGAGAGAAGGCATGGCGAGCCTCATTCCTGGGTCTTGATACGGCTAGCGAAGGCCGAATCAAGGTTGTGATACGCAGTCCGGACCTCCTCGAAGGCCTCAGCGTCGACAGCGATCTGGGTGCGGAGATGGAGCATGAGGTTGTGCAGTGCGGGTTTGTCCCAATAGCGGGCGCTGCCGGCCTGCGCCGTGAATTCGTTGACCCAGAGGAATGCGAGGTCGGGAGGAATGCGGGACAGGTCTTCTACCAGGAGGCGGCTGCCGTCAATGGAGTTTGCCGAAGACAATGGCGACTGGTAGGAGACGACGTAAGGGCCGGTCGGGCGGTCGTATAAGCGGGCAAGAATAATCTGTGCGCGGGCAAAGTCGTAGTGATCGAGCAGCCAGTCAACCATGGCACCGGTGGGCGGAAGTTCGCGCAAGGGAAGGTATGTGATGTTGAGGCTTCCGCGGGGTTGATTTTCGGCTTCGAAGTTGCGGACTTCGACGATGTGGAGGAAAGCATCGAGGACGGACCTGTAGAGCGCGCGGTTGCCGTCATTGACCGGTTCGCCGAAGAGCACGTAGCTGTAAAGGCCGTAGTCGGACGCTTCCGGCTTGCCGGCTATCAGGTAAGCGCGCCCGGTGAGGCGACTACCGCCGCGAATCGTGGTTTTGAGAGCGGGCGCCGGGCTGAGCTGGACGTTGAGGGAAGAGATGAGGGCGTCCGGACCGGATGAGAGATTCCTGACCAGCAGTTCGTTGGGATCGATGGGGGAAGAGGCAGGCAAGGGCACGGTGCAGGAAACCAGCGCAGGCAGCTGCTGCGTGGAAGCAGTCGCTGCGGCGCGGACGGCACGGGCACGTTCGTAGTCGAAATTGGCGAGAATCCAAGCGGAAGTGGGTTTTTGGGGCGGCGCCTGGCGGAGCGGCAGATAAACGATGTTGAGGTCGTGCGAGTCAGCGCCGGCCGATTGCAGACTGGCGATTTCGTCCATGGCGAGATAAGCGGAGAGGAGGGGCTCAATGGTTGCAGGATTGGGGGAGTCGGCGGTTGAGGCAAGCAGCAGGTAGCTGTAAGCGCGATAGCCGGGAGCCTCGGCTTGGCCGGGAAGGAGGAAGGCGCGTCCGAAGGTGGGAGGGTTTGGCGGGGACTGCGCGAAGTTGGACAGGGCGGTTGCAAGGCCGGCGCACGGAAGGCAGAACGCGAGCGCGGACAGAAAACGCAGGAGCAGACGCAGCAGAGGGCGTTTACTTGTGTGCCGCATGAGTATCCTTTCGATCGCGATGCCGGAGTCGGTTCCACGCGAACTGGGTCGCGGCAGTGACGACTGTGCAAAGGAAAACGACGAGAGCGGTTTCTCGGGGCTTGAGAGGGGCTTCAGGAAAGACGTAGTAGACGGAAACCCAAATCAGCGTGGAAAGCAGCAGGACAATGTAGACGGTGGCCATTGCAGTTTTCATGGCGTCTCCGTGAGCTTGGTGCAGGCGACTTTTTCATCTTCGGTAGCTGATGGCATCAACTGGGCCGTTGCCAGCTAAAGATCGACAGAAGAGTAGGGAGAACCGTAGTCCCTGCGATCAGATGGGCGGGCGGAATCAGGAACGATGCAGGCAGACTACCGCCGGCGGAAAAAGAGGGTTACAAGGATGGATTCCGCAAACACCTTTGCTGAAAACTATACCCCTACCGGGTGACACACGCCAGTCCTTGTGAAGGTCCGCCGGAATTTTGCTGCAATTCGCGATTACGTTGGACCAAAAGCCGGCGGGAGCCTCGCTGGACGGCAAGCGCATCTCGCCGCGCTCGATTCGCACGATGTGCAACTCGACTCCGGGAAAAACTGTTGGGAAACTCAAGTCAAGATGAGAATAATTCAGAGTAGGGATTCTAGCTTCGCAGTCAATGTAAATGATTGCAGGAAATTAAGATATTCCAAAGCACAGTTAACTTGATCCACCGGTATAGTCCTTCCAAGTCGAAGGTCTGGGTTAGAGCCCTGCCTCGCCTGCCATTCCGTTCCGCGCCGCACCGCCTAAGCGGCATTGAGGAGACAGGCCTGCGTCTTCTGCTTCCGAAGTATGGGCCAAGTCGCGGATAAACGTCGGAGGCACATCTCTAAGACACTGATTCAACGGACCTAATGCCCGGCCAGCGAATAGGTAATGTGATACGCCGCAGGCTACGGGAGAGCTCTTGGCTCCCAGGCCAACGGCAAGGCACGAAATTTCAATCGCCATGCCGACATATCAGGACTGATCTGATCCTCGATGAGTGACTCGACGATTTGGCGTTCATCGACGGTAAGACACCCGCTCAGGATCTCTCCGATGGTATGGGACCATTTGGTATTCGCGGTATATGACAGCAAAATAACATGCCTTGGGCAATTGCGGAGATCGAAAAGGATTGGTTGGTCGGCAAGGACGTTCAATTGCCCACAGAAAACGCAGTGCGTGCCATTTCATCCGCTGAACGGTCTCGCGGGCGCGATCGGGTCCTCGACACCACACGCACTCCTGCAGACGATCGACAATGGGGACTCGCTCCGTTCCTCCGGGTGCTTGCGTTTGGTCAGCGCTCCAGATCGTTAGTGAGCGAAGTGCAGTGTCAACCCCGCGCCGACACGAAGATTATTTTGCCAGTCGTTCGAGTTGTTGGGAAGAGCGGTGCGTAGATAATCGAGCTGCAGGATGCGCACGGAAATGCGCTTGTTCAGGGAGTAGTCGGCCCCGGCGCCAAGGTCGAGCGCAAACGAGTTCGCCGAGGACTCAAGACTGTCGCCTTGCGGAAACTGCGATCCGGAGCCGTGCGCCAGGCCGAAGAGCGCCTGAGCGAAGGGTTGCAGCTTACGGGCGTGCGACAACACAAACCGCGGGCCGGCGGTGAAGGTCGTCAGCGTCAAGCCGTAGCCGGCGTCATTTTCGTTACCTGTATGCTCCACGCCTATATCGGCCGCCAAGCCCAAGCCCATGCCGTGGTTTCCAGCGAACTGCCTGATGTTCCAGTAGAGATCGCCCGCCGCTCCCTGCAGCGCGAAGCAACCGCACGTGCCGGCAGAAGCGTTGGACACCTGTTCGCTGTAGCGGAAATCGACGGTTTTGGGAATCGCCTGCGTCTGTGCGGATGAAGCCAGTACCAGGCACAGGAACGCGACGAAAGTGATGCACATTTTTTGCATGCGTTCTCCTATTGCACGGTCAGGGAAACGTTCGTGGTGTGAGTGTCGGGTCCGCAGACGGCTGTTACGGTCACGGTATAGGTGCTCGATGAATGGCCGAAGAAGCCGCCTCCGCCGCAACCGGCAAGCGCGCTCAATCCCGCCAGCATCAGTAGTGCGAGCAGCGCCTTGCCAGAGCGTGAGAGCTGCCGTGAAGCTTTGCGTACGCGCCGGCTGAATGCTATCGGCAATAGAAGCAGAGCCCACGCGGTGGGTGCAGCAGTTCTGCCGAAGGAGTGGATGCGCTCTTCCATCCGCGCCTGCGCGCTGGCGCTCAGCGTTAGCACGGAACTGGTTGCGCCTGTGCCCGCGTTGATCATGGATGGGTTGAAGCTGGCGGATATGCCCGGAGGCAAGACGCTGGTGACCGAGAGG
>Ga0326727_10023109_pt1 | contig 11915 bp, 9 predicted proteins | sample MB2enrmetagenome_FD_207643 | JGI IMG/M metagenome (GOLD analysis project Ga0326727, IMG submission 207643) | Lab enriched peat soil microbial communities from McLean, Ithaca, NY, United States - MB29MY | ecosystem: Environmental > Terrestrial > Soil > Wetlands > Peat | place: USA: New York... | reverse complement strand
TATGATGGCAGAGAAGATCTCTACCATGTTTATGACCAAGAGAAAAATATTCAGCAGAACGAGGAACGTGAGCTGGCTGGAAACGAATTGATGAATAAGCTGGAACAGCTGCATCGGGATCTGTTGATCGATGAGGTAGTTTGTGAGCCCAAGTGCGGTCCCCAGTACAACGAAGATCGCACCGACCAACATCATGCTCTTCTTGACAATGCGTGGAAGGTCCTTGAAGAACTTAACATCGTGCAGAATGAAGACCTCGACCACGAAAACATAGAAAGCCATTATGGCACTCGCTTCGGTCGCAGTAAACAAGCCCGCATAAATTCCACCGATTATTATTACCGGCAAAGGAAGTTCCCATGTAGCTTCTTTAATTGCGCGAAGTGCTTCTCGTGCCGAGAACGGTTGACGCTTCACACCCGATCTGACCCCGACAAAGACGCTGAATACCGAAAGGAGTATTATTAGCAAGACTCCCGGAATTATACCGGCGGCAAAGAGTTTATCGACGCTTATCCCCGCGACGATCCCGTATAGAATTATCGGCAGACTCGGAGGAAACAACAATCCCAGACTTCCAGAAGTTGTCATAAGGCCGAGCGAAAACCGTTCCGGATATGATTGCTTGACCAGAATCGGAAAGAGGAGCCCACCGAGTGCAACGATCGTTACGCCTGATGCTCCAGTAAATGCGGTGAAAACTGCCGTCGATACTAGGGAGACGATCGCGAGTCCGCCCGGCATCCAGCCGAAGAGCGCAAGTGCAAGCCGAACAAGGCGCTTCGGTGCGTTGCTCTCCGCGAGTATGTAGCCTGCGAATGTGAATAGTGGAATTGCGATCAAAGCCGGGAGGCTTGCGAGCCTGTAAAGCTCCACAATAACCGCCGAGGTATCAACCCCGCTGGTTTGAAAGAGCAGAAGTGCACCCGCTCCGATCAAGACGAAGACGGGCTCACCGATGAGAACCAACAGAAGAATCAGTATTCCGACAATAATGTAAATCATTTTTGTTGAGCCCGACGTGAAGTGAGTGAAAAGTTGACGGGGATAAGTGAAGGATTCTCCACTTTTCGTTTCGAAATGTCTTTATGCAATCTCTGCAGATCTCGGTCCGGTGGCCGCCACTTCAATTGCCCTAAATAAAAAATGCACGCCGACCAAGGCGAATCCCACCGGTATAATGATCTCAAAGTAGTAAGCCATGATGTTCGCACCGAGGAGCGTGAAAAGCGGCTGGGTATTGTACTTGATCTCGTCCGACACAAACGACATGCCCGCACTGCTCAGAAAGTAACAAACCGCAGCTGCACTGAGATCAAGCAGAACTTGGACGATCCGGCGCAACATAGGGGAAAGTCTTTTCGTGAAAATATCAATTGAGAAGTGTCGCGATTCCTTTGCGGCTAATGCTGCCCCCAGGAAGCCAATCCAGAGAACCAAATGTCTCAGGAACACATCTGCCCATAGAATCCCGGTCGACCAGAATTCACGCAGTATGACCTGCAAGAATGCGATCCCGACAGTTACCGTCAGAAAAATCACAAGGAGTCCGTTCTCGATGTACCCGAGAACATTTTCAATGGTTTTTATCGTTTTCATTTCTCGGGATTATCTTTTCGATACTGCTCGAGCGCGGATTCAACGCGTTGCAAAAGATCGGAGGAGTAGAGCTTGCCGACCAACATTTGACGCGCATCCTCACCGGTTTGGTAATAATACGACAGCTCGCCGGACGACTTCGGGTGCGTGATCGTTATGCCTTTCGATTCCAAAGTCTTCAGCGCCTTTTGATTGTCCCCGCGGCCAAGCTGAGTCAGCTTCGGCAAATAAATTTGTCCGTCCTTCACAAGAATTTGCTGCAAATCCTGCGGGAGAGAGTCGAAAAATTTCTTTGAAACGAGAACAGCGCCCGAGGAATTCGAAAGAGGCACATCGAGCATGTATTTTACCTTCGTAAACCATTGAAGAGCAATAATTTCGTACGGCGGCGAGTAAACGCAATTGATCATCCCGGTCTGGAGTCCGGAGTTCACATCAGTGATCGAGAGTGGAATGGGAGAGAGTTTCAGTACCTTGAACGAGGCTTCAGCAATTGGATCTCCTTCCCACATCCATGCTCTGACGTCTTTCATATCCTCCACGGAGTAAATCGGCTTCTGAGTGAAGACATAAACAAAACCGACTTCAGCCCAGCCGAGGAAGACAAATCCACCTTGCTCGAAATCTTTTGAGAATTCCGGCGTGAATTTGTCGTAGATGTAATCGATCTCGGCCGTATTGTGAAATAGAAACGGCGTGTCGAGAATTCGCACTTCCGGGGCTACCTGACCCAGGCCAACACCGGTGAAACCACCTGCCTGCATCTGTCCGATTCTGATCTTTCTCAGAACATCTTTCTCATCGCCCGCGACACCGCCTGTGTAGAACTTGAATCCGAGCCTGCCGCCACTTTCTTTCCTGACTGCCGCGTCGTATTCCTTCATCACGTTCATCGGGGTCGTTCCTTCAGGCGCGACGGTCGCAAATTTTATGATATATTGTTGTGAGTAGGCAGTAAATGTGCTTGAAGCTAAAATTATGGTGGTTAAAAATATCTGACCCGTCATTCTTGACATTCTAGTCTTACCTCGAAGTTTCTTTTTGGATTAGAAATAATCGTTTTCATGTTTTAATAGTTCTTTTGCCTTCATCTTTGCTATCTCGTTGGCGAGGTTCTGATCGGGCAGCAAATTCTCCGGGGCATCAATGACCTTGTTGAGAAGAGATTCAAAAAGATCTTTGTTCTGAGTCATCACCGCATAGGATTGCGCACAATAGTAATACGCCATCAGAAACTTGCCATCGGAAATTTGAATTGCCCTGTCGAAATGAGCTCGAGCCGCTGCAGTATCTCCCCCAAAGATTGCTGGTAGGCTTGCCTGGATCATACCGAAGAAAAGGTGTGCACCGCCGCAAAAATAAGATTCGTCATATTTGAGAACGAAGTTCATCATGGCTTCCACTTTTGGCAAGTCGGCGAGTGCGTCGGAATTCCCACGGTTGATATTAAGATAACTTCCCCATGCGTTGGCGGTCCAGAAAATTGCTGGGACATCATCCTTTCCAAATTCACTCAACGATCTCTGAAAACTCTCAAGATCACGGTTGAAATTCTTTTGGAAATCGTCGTTCTTGAAAAGTATCCTGAGACCGTAGTCGCGTGCACGGAGATAGAAAGAGCTCGCGCGTTCCTTAGACGAGTCTTCGACAAAGCCGAGAGCGTAACTCGAATAACCTTCTGCTCCGAGGAGAAGAAGCTTCTCATTGTCCGGGGATTCTAAGATCAAGCCGTCCAAAAGCTTAAGGTCGCTTGGCAATGCCTGCGAGGCCAATTCGATGTCAGATTCTCGGTTCATCGCCTCGAAGCCGCCGTCGATTATGACGCTCGTCGCGTTGATCGTGAAGCTGCTCAAGCTGCAGCCTTGAGCTGAAAGAACAATCATTGCACAGGACCCAAGGGCAACCAAAAACCTTCTTGAAATAACCATTATAAAATTCTTCCGATTTGTTTTCTTAGCTATCAGACTATGCTGATGGCTGACTACTTTTCAAATAGACAACACCTTTGCCAATTCGACGAGGCTATTGTCGATGGCTTTCTTCTTTTCCCAGGTATCACGCATCGGTGTGAGAATAACCTTGTCGTTAATATTGCCCGCCATCACGTTCAGTTCGCCGTCCAGGAGGGCCTCGACTGCGGCGGACCCCAATTTTGCTGCGAGGACTCTGTCACGAGCAGTCGGGCTTCCACCTCTCTGGATATGACCGAGCACCGTCACGCGGTAATGTAAGCGGACAAATTCGCTCATTCGTCTGGCGAGATCCACCGCTCCGCCTTCGAAGCAACCCTCAGCAATTACTACTATGCTGCTTCTTTGGCGGCCTCCCGACGTCAGTTTCTGCCGAATTGCCTCAAAATTCTCTTCGATTTCCGGAATCGCAATGTATTCGGCACCGGTACTGATGCCGACGTCCAGAGCTATGAAGCCGGCATCCCGGCCCATCACTTCTACGTAGAAAACTCTGTCGTGGGCATCGGCAGTGTCGCGAATCTTGTCTATTGCGTCGACGGCGGTATTTATCGCGGTATCATATCCGACCGTAAAGTCGGTTCCGTAGAGGTCGTTGTCTATAGTTCCCGGGACACCGATTGTCGGGATCATGTGCTCATCGTAAAGGAGAGTTGCGCCCTGGAAGGTTCCGTTCCCGCCGATCGCCACGAGGCCTTCGATTCCTTGCGCACTCAGGTTCGCGGCTGCTTTGGCCCTCCCCTCGCGGGTCATGAATTCCATCGAGCGGGCAGTTTTCAAGATCGTGCCACCTCTTTGAATTATTCCGGAGACGGACCGAGGGCCCATCGGGATAAAATCACCCTTTAGCATTCCGTTATAGCCGTGTTGAATTCCTACAACTTCGACGTTACGATAAACTGCAGTCCTTACAATCGCTCGAAGGGCGGCATTCATCCCGGGTGCATCGCCGCCACTTGTATAGACTCCAAGTTTCTTGATTTTGCTCATTTCACCTTTTTCCGGATGAAACACATCTGTCCGGATTCACTTCGTGGGAAAACCAAGTAAATTTACCATCTGAGCCAAGAAAATGCAAAGTATCCGTTTCCAGCAGCCTCTCTTGTCAGAAAATTTCAGCCGTGAACGGGATAGCATAGAAGATGAAACTGGAAACACGTATTTTATAGGTTCAACCATAAACAACAATGGAAAAACTAACATCACAGCTTATCAAAAAGCTAAAACGGATCAGACTTGTGGCATCCGACCTTGATGGCACCCTGTTGAGCAACGATGGGGCCATTACCGAAGTCACACGCAAGGCGGTTTTGAGGCTTAAAGCCCTCGGAATAAGGTTTGCCATCATGACCGCAAGAGCTCATTCCTCCGCTGAGCGGATTGCAGATGAACTTGATGTATCTATGCCCATTATTTCGCTAGACGGCGGGCTGATCAGGCTCCCTCATAGCAGCATAAATATCTTCGCAAGCTATATTAAGGGGTCAGTCGTTAGAAAGGTCCTAAAGGAGTCGGAGAACCGTATCGCAAGTGTCGTATTATTTGTGGACGACAAGATGATGTGCCGTGAAACTGAAACAATGATACCAAGCTATATAGACAGTTTCGAGCTGGATAGAGTGGAAGTCGAGGACCTCAATTCCATGGCGGACAGGACGATTCAGATGATAATCGGAGCCGACTCCAAGGAGGCAATCCGGGCTGTCGCTCGACAGGCTGGAAGCATCTTTTCGAAGGTTGATGCAAGAGTTTATAGGAGCTCCCATCACAATGAGCGATGGTATCTTGAAATAAAGAACAAGAATCACTCTAAGGCTACAGGACTGTCTCATCTGGAAAAATACCTGCGAATTGAGAACAGCGAAGTTGCAGTGATCGGAGACTTTCAGAATGATATTGAGGCGTTCGATCGTGCTGGCATAGGTGTGGCGATGAAGAATGCGGTTTGGGAACTCAAAGAGCGGGCCGATATCGTCACAGACGCCACCAATGACCAGAATGGTGCTGCTGAATTCTTCGATGCTCTCTACGATCTGAGGACGGACAGGAACGCAAAGAACTAAATGGCTGACATACACCTAAAGCGCGGCAGCTTGCTCAAAAGAATGGTCAACATCAACAGGGAAGAAAGCGCAACGATAAGGATCTCAATCTTCCTTGGCATGATTGCGATCATTACGGTGTTGGCTCCTTCTCAGAACCAGCTCACGGTCAACTATGACGTCGGGACTATCTGGACGCAAGAAGATGTAATTGCGCCTTTCTCATTCGCAATTTACAAAGATGAGAATCAATACAGGGAAGAGGTAGATCATGCTGCAGCGAGCATAGATCCGGTCTTTGATAGGATAGACTTCCGAGCGAGTCGGATGGATTCGGCCGCGTCTATGGTCTCGAAAATTGGGGATGCAATTAAACTCTGGATCAGGCTTGAGCATGAAAAGAAAGGTATAGGCTTTGCCAAAGATTCCACGTTGCTGGAGAACTTGCTCAAGGAACTTCCCTACAAGTTCTCAGATTCTGACTGGCATTCATTGATTGCACAAGCTAAGAGAAACCGGGTTATCCTCGCAAGGTCGGGAAAACTGATTTCGGCTATGAACTCCATCCTCGCAAGTGCTTACATGACCGGCATCTTGGATAGGCCGCGTGAACAGGTCAGATCTAATGTCATCGTTGTTCGTGAGGAAAATGCTGAGACCCCGGTTTCTGTCAGTCAGACATTAACGTTGCAGGACGTTGCAGGGCGGCTTTTTCATACTGCCGACAGTATTCTCGGGGGCGATACCACTGCGGCACAAATCATATCGGCGGCAGTTGCAGCGCAGGTCAGGCCCAATCGATTGTTCGATCAGGCGCAGACTCAGCGTGAAATACAAGTTGCGGTCAACCTCGTGCCTAGAACGGTCGGATTTGTCAAGGAAAATGAACGGATTATTGGTAAGCATGACCTGATGACTATAGATATAAAGTTGAAGCTAGATTCGCTCGAAAAGGCGATGCGTGAACGGACCGGCGCGGCGAATCTCATATTTCAATATGCAGGCAAATTTGTCTTTGTCTTTGTCGTAATCGGACTACTTGGCATTTATCTGTTTCTTTTCCGAAAGCGAATCTACAATAACAACAAGCTGCTCTCGATAATTGCAGTCCTGTTGATTTTTGAAGCCCTGCTCATGTACTTTGCATTTACTGCTCAAACCGCCTTGCCAGTGCAATATCTAGTTCTCGTTCCTGTCGCGTCCATGATAGTCACGATAGTCTTCGACTCAAGAGTCGCCTTCCAGGTGACCGTTGCGGCTGCCCTTCTCGTTGGCGCAATGAAAGGTAATGACTTCGGGGCGGGGTTCACCGCTCTCTGCGGAGGTGCACTTGCCGTTTACACAGTTCGCGACATCAAACATAGGACTCAAATATTCAGGAGTCTGGTCTTTATTTTCGTTGGGTATTCCCTTTCGGCGTTGGCAATCTCATTCCAGAAAGCCGAAGACCTCTCGACGATCCTTGCGGAGTTTTCCCTGATTGCTGTTAATTCTGTACTTTCTCCCATCATTACCTACGGTCTTCTTATATTTTTTGAGAAGGTGTTCGGTATCGCGACGGATCTTACTCTCCTTGAGCTGTCTGATTTCAACCAGCCCCTTCTTCGAGAGTTGTCTCAAAAAGCGCCGGGTACTTTTCATCATTCGATTATCGTTGGCACGCTCGCGGAAAAAGCTGCGGAGGCAATCGGGGCTAACTCGATTCTTGCACGCATCGGGGCCTATTATCACGACATCGGCAAAATTGTGCGGCCCGAGTATTTCGTCGAGAACAATATGGACTCCGACAGGTCAAAGCACGACTGGCTTCCTCCCGATGTGAGCGTTCAAGTCGTCGTATCTCACGTCACTGACGGGATAGAACTGGCAAAGAAGTATCATCTTCCACAGCGAATAATAGATTTTATCCCCATGCATCATGGCACGACGCTCGTGGCGTATTTCTACGGCAAGGCGCTGAGGCGGCCGTTCGCCACGGGCGACATAAGCGAGGAAGACTATCGCTATGACGGCCCAAAACCGCAGTCGAAAGAGACCGCAATTGTTATGCTTGCGGATTCCGTCGAAGCGGCCACGCGGTCCTTGCCGGACAAAAGCATAGAAAACATAGAGTCGGTGATGGAAGACATTGTCAAAAGCAGGTATGAAGAAAGCCAGCTCGACGACAGCGAATTGACTTTTGGCGATTTGACTAAGATTAAGGAAAGTTTCCTCTCGGTTTTATCGGGCATTTATCATAAGAGGATAGAATATCCCGATCAGCCGAACGGGGCATTGGCTGCAGGGGTGTCCTCCGACGCGTTGCAGCGCAATGATTTGCTTGAAAAGAATCCCGAATCGGTTGGTGAATTGAAACAGAGCGAAATCGACGCTCTTGCTCCGCCAGTCACAGGACAGAGAACAAAAAGGAGTTCCCGTTCCCATGCACGGATCTCCGGCAAAAGGAAGGCTGCTCGAAAAAGCAGGCGGAAACACTGAGATTTTGAAGGTCCACACTTTTCATCTCCGAAACAGCGCCTCGAAGATTTCGGATCAAGAATTTCAGACTCGCGATTAATCCATCTTGAATTCTCCCGACTTAAACAAAAAGACAAGCAACCAGCTTGATCTCTTTTTCGAGTTCATGAAATTTGAAAAAGGACTATCGGACAACAGCCTTGCTTCTTATCGGAATGACCTAACTCGGTATGCTGGATTTATTGAGACGCGCGGCCTTACCGGCCTTAACGAGGTATCGAGAGCAGAGGTAAGGAACTATTTTAAATCGCTGTTCGATCTTGGGTTGAAGCAAAGCTCCATAGCGAGAAATTTCTCTGCAGTGAAGAACCTCCATAAGTTTTTGGTCTTCAGAAAGATCTCTGAAATCGATCCGACAAGCAATCTCGACCGTCCGAAGCCATCGAAAAAACTTCCGGTGGTTCTAAGCAGAGAAGAGATCGAGAGACTTATAAATGCTCCAAACACAAAAGATAAGCTCGGGATTCGGGACCGCACGATTATTGAAACTCTGTACGCAACCGGCATGAGAGTCAGCGAGCTTGTTAATCTCAAGAAAAGAGATTTAATTAAAAGCGAAAATGTAGTCAGAGTATTCGGCAAAGGCTCGAAGGAGAGAATCGTTCCCATCGGCGATATTGCACTCGACTGGATCGGGCTCTATGATGCTGACGTGCGGACTGAGCTGGTTCGCAAGCGGTCGACCGGAAACGATTTCCTTTTTCTCAATTTCAGAGGTGGAAAGATTTCAAGAATCTCGATCTGGAGGATGCTTCAGAAGTACGCACGCGACGCGAATATCAAGAAGCAAATTCATCCGCACACTTTGAGACACACCTTTGCCACCCATTTGCTTGAGGGAGGTGCTGACATACGCGCGGTGCAGGAGATGCTAGGACACAGCGACATTGGAACAACGCAAATTTATTTGCATCTGGATCGCAACTATCTCAAAGAAGTCATTGACCGGTTTCACCCTAGAGGAAGATATGCTCAGTAAACTATACATTTTACCGATTTTACTTTTTTCCGTAATCATACATGAAATTTCTCATGGTTATGCTGCGTTGAAACTTGGTGATTCGACCGCACGCGACATGGGAAGGCTTACGCTCAATCCTATACCACACATCGATCTTGTCGGTTCGATAATTGTCCCGCTTTTCTCACTTCTGACCGCGGGACAAATCCTGATTGCATGGGCAAAACCGGTTCCCGTCAATCCGATGAATTTTTCGAACTACAGGCGCGACAACGTAATAGTGTCTTCGGTCGGGCCACTCTCAAATCTGCTGATGGCGATTGCCTGTTCCATCATAACGATATTCCTTTTGAAGATTCAGCCGCTAATTGGCCCTGTCGCGGCATCGTCGACTTTTTTTGCTTTTCTCTTACAAATGTTCTTAAACGGAATTTATCTTAATGTCATACTTGGAGTTTTCAATCTCGTTCCGATTCCACCGCTTGATGGTTCGCATGTGTTAGGAGCTTTTCTGCCGTCGGATGCGGCAGCGGCGTATAGCCGGATCGGTTTTGCAGGAATTTTCCTTATCCTCATTTTGATGCAAATTCCGGCGTTTTCGTCCGTCTTCTATGCCACAATCGATTTTTTCTACGCGCCGCTGTACCAACTTGTGGTAATGTTCGCATGAGATCTTGAAGACTGAGAAGATGTAAGGTTGATAGAACGTGAAGATCTGTGATCTGTATTCTCAACGATTGAATTTCGGAGCGTGAGTCGTGATCGTAATGAAATTTGGCGGAACCTCTGTTGAGGATTCCGATGCGATACTCAGACTGATTGAAATTGTCAAATCGGAGGTTGCAAGAAACCCGATCGTCGTGGTGTCCGCTTGCGCAGGCGTAACAAATGAGCTTCTGAGGGTCGGCTCTCTCTCTGCCGAGGGAAAAAAAGACGAAGCAAACGATCTCGTAACCGGAATTCGACTCAAGCACGAAGAACTTGTCGATGAATTGATAGCTTCAGAACTTCCGAAGAATTATCTCAGAGGAAAAATTTCGGTCTATGCCCACGAGTTGAAGAATCTGTCGCAGGCGATTTCCGTGCTGGGTGAAGTCACCAACCGGTCGCGAGATGCAATAGCCTCATATGGGGAACGCCTTTCGTCTATGATAATTGCGCAAGCGATGGAAGATAATTCCATAAAAGCGGCGCTTGTGGATGCACGGGAGTACATGATCACGAACGAAGTATATACGAGAGCACTTCCTCTTTTTGAGAGAGTAAAAGGAAAAGCGGAAAGGGTTCTGGTGCCGTTGATAAATGACGGCTATGTCGTAGTGACTCAAGGGTTCATCGGTGCCAGCGAAAAAGGAGTTACGACGACAATCGGTCGCGGAGGCTCGGACTATTCCGCCGCAATCGTCGGAGCAATTCTCGAAGCGCAGGAGATTCAAATTTGGACCGACGTGGACGGCGTTCTTACGGCAGACCCGTCGATTGTCCCGGAAGCACGTAGAATCAAAAAGATGTCGTTCAACGAGGCGTCGGAACTCGCTTACTTCGGGGCGAAGGTTCTGCATCCGATGACGATACTTCCAGCGATTGAGAAAAACATTCCTGTCTACGTCAGGAATTCGCGAAACCCGTCATATCGGGGCACGCTGATATCAAGGCGCGAGAACCATGAGGAATGCGTGGTGAAATCCATAGCTTACAAGGAGCGAATAACTCTTCTTAACCTGGTTTCAAGCCGCATGTTCATGGCGTACGATTTCTTGGAAGCGGTCTTTGCGGTATTTAACAAGTACAAAACCATTGCTCATGCTGTTGCCACCAGCGAAGTCAGCGTCTCGGTCGCGATCGATGATACGACCAAATTGGAGGAAATGAGAAAAGAATTCGAGGAATTCGCAGAAGTCACTTCATTGAGCGGGAAAGCGATAGTCTGTGTCGTCGGTGAGAACATTCGCCATAGTCCGGGCATAGTTGGCAAGATTTTTTCCGCGATGGATGGAATAAGAGTGAACATGATTTCACAGGGTGCTTCAGAAATCAACATCGGCTTCGTGGTTGACGAGAGTGACCTGGATCGAGCGGTACAGCTCTTACACAAGGACCTCTTCGGCAATCCTCAAGGCCCCTCGAGCGATATCTTCGATTAGAAAATCACGGACATAAATACGATGGCAAGCCAATTATCTTATAGGAAAAGTCTTCTTCATATTGACAATTTTCCGGCCGACGAGCTTGCAGAGAGATATGGAACTCCCCTTTATGTTTACAGTAAGACTCGGATCGCCGAACAATTCGAGATCCTCAGGAAGGCGTTCGATCGACTATCGAATCTCAGGATACTCTATGCGCTCAAGGCAAATTCAAATATCGAAATCCTGAGACATATTCAGTCTCTCGGCGCCGGCGCGGACACCGTTTCGGCAGGCGAAATTTTCCTCGCGTTGAAAAGCGGATTTTCTCCGGAGTCCATTTCATTTGCGGGGGTCGGCAAAACGGACAGCGACATTGACTTTGCATTATCCCGAAATATCGGAAGGTTCATCGTGGAATCGGCCGAAGAGCTGCACGTTATTTCAAGGCGTGCGTCACGAATGGACAAAACAGCCCGAGTGCTTCTCAGAATTAATCCGGATATAGATGCGCATACTCATCCGCACATTTCTACGGGACTCAAAGAAAACAAGTTTGGTATCAATATCAAGCGCGCGGAATCCGTGGCACAATTGGCGACAAGACTGAGGAACATTGAGTTCGCGGGTCTGCATTGTCACATTGGATCACAGATAACAGAGGTGGCGCCGTTCGTCGAGGCGGTGGAGTCTTTCCGCA
>Ga0326727_10023108_pt1 | contig 11915 bp, 10 predicted proteins | sample MB2enrmetagenome_FD_207643 | JGI IMG/M metagenome (GOLD analysis project Ga0326727, IMG submission 207643) | Lab enriched peat soil microbial communities from McLean, Ithaca, NY, United States - MB29MY | ecosystem: Environmental > Terrestrial > Soil > Wetlands > Peat | place: USA: New York... | reverse complement strand
GGGCATGAAGACGGGCGTCGCCGGCGTCTCGTGGCAGGTGCACGGCGGCGGCTTTTACGAGATGAGCAAATATACGCTCGCCCCCGCCGAGCTGCCCGATCGCCTCGTTTGGCACAAGTGGCAGGCCTACTGGACCTGGATCTCCGGCTTCAGCCTGCTGTGCTGGATCTATTACGGCCGATCGAGCGTCTTCCTCGTCGACCCCGCGGTGGCGCCGCTCAATCCGGTTCAGGCGGCGGCGATCGGCGTCGTTTCGCTGGCGCTCGGCTGGATCGTCTACGACCTCCTGTGCAAGTCGCCGCTCGGCAAGCGCGACGCGCTGCTCGCCCTGGCCGGCTTCGGCTACGTCGTGCTGACGAGCTGGGCCTACACGCTGGTCTTCTCCGGACGCGGCGCGCTGATCCACACCGGCGCGTTGATGGCGACGATGATGGCCGCCAACGTGTTCCTCGTCGTCATGCCCAACCAGCGCAAATCCGTGGCGGCGCTGGTCGCCGGGCGCGAGCCCGACCCGCAATGGGCGAAGACCTCCAAGCAGCGTTCGACCCACAACAACTACATCACGCTGCCGGTCCTGTTCATGATGCTGTCGAACCACTATCCGGTGACCTTCGCCAATCGCGCCGCGATTCCGGCGATCGTCACCTGCGTGGTCGTCGCCGGCGCGCTCGTCCGCTACTTCTACAATCGCTGGCACGCCGACGAAGACGCCGCCAAGGCGCCGTGGTGGACGTGGCTGGCGGCGGCGGCGGCGATCTGGGCAGCGTTCTGGGTCGCGATGGCGTCGTCGCCCGGCATGCGGCCTGAGCTCGGTCTCGCGCCGGCGCCCGCGCCGACGCTCGCGGCGGGCCTCGACCTGCCGCGCGCGCCGCAGGCGGTCGTCGACGTGGTGGAGACGCGCTGCGTCGTGTGCCACGCGCCGGCGCCGGTCTGGGACGGGATCGGCGTCGCGCCGAAAGGCGTCATGCTCGATACGCCGGAGCGCATCGCCGCCCTGGCGCCGTCGATCCGCATGCAGGCGGTGCTGACCCACGCCATGCCGCCCAACAACCTGACCGACATGACCGACGCCGAGCGCCGCGTGCTCGCCCATTGGCTCGCCGGCGCGGCGTTCGCCGGCAATTGAGGGACGACACGCGATGGCGCCGAACACGGAAACCCAGGCGCGGCGGCTGATGGCGCGGCTCGACGCGCTCGCCGCCTTCACCGACGACCCACCGAAGCTGACCCGGCTCTGCTTCTCCGAGTCGCACCGGCGCGCCGCCGAGCAGTTCATCGCCTGGGCCGAAGAGAGCGGCCTCGCGGCACGTGTCGATCCGGTCGGCAACGTCCGCGCGCGCTACGAAGGCCGGCGACCGCACGCGCCGGCACTGATGATCGGCTCGCATATCGACACCGTGCGCGACGCCGGCGGCTACGACGGCGCGCTCGGCGCGCTCGCCGCGCTCAGCGTGGTCGAGGGGCTCGCCGCGCGCGGCGCGCGGCTCGACGTCGCGATCGAGATCGTCGCCTTCGGCGACGAGGAAGGCGTGCGCTTTCCCCACACCTTGACCGGTTCGCGCGGCCTCGCCGGGATCAACGAGCCGGAGGCGCTGGAGCAGAGAGACGCCGACGGCGTGTCGATGCGCGACGCCCTGAAGGCGTTCGGCGGCGACCCCGACCGGCTCGCCGCGGCGCGCGCCGAAGGCGTGGCCGCGTTCGTCGAGCTGCACATCGAGCAGGGGCCGGTGCTGGAGGCCGAGGGCAGGCCGCTCGGGGTGGTCAGCGCGATCAACGGTTCGACGCGGCTCAGCGCCGTCGTGACGGGGACCGCCGGCCACGCCGGCGCCTCGCCGATGGACCTCAGGCGCGACGCGCTCGCCGCCGCCGCCGCAATGACGCTGGCGATCGAGGCGCGCGCGCTCTCCGAGGACGAACTCGTCGCCACCGTCGGCCGGCTCGACGTCGAGCCCGGCGCGGTCAACGTCATCCCCGGCCGGGCGCGCTTCTCGATCGACGTGCGCGCGCCGCTCGACGAACTCCGCCGCCGCGCCGTCGCCGACATCGCCGCAGCGATGCAGGCGATCGCCCGCCGTCGCGGCGTCAGGCTCGAACTCACGCCGACCCACGAGGCGGCGGCCTACATCTGCGACCCGACGATCGTCGCCGGCCTCGAGGCGGCGGTCGCTGCGGTCGGCGCGATCCCGCGGCTGCTGCCGTCGGGGGCCGGCCACGATACGATGGTGATGGGTCAGCGCTGGCCGGCCGGCATGCTGTTCGTCCGCTGCAAGGGCGGGATCAGCCACAATCCCGCCGAGTCGATCAGCCAGGAGGATTGCGCGATCGCGCTCGCCGCGCTGACGAGGTTTGCCGAGGATTTCCGGGCGTCGTGATTGACGGCGTCGAGGCGCGCGTCAAGTTTCGTCAAGTCTTGTCAAGCGACGTCAAGCCCGGCGCTTGACGGCGCGGCGGAATCCGCAACGCAATCAACGGCCTGCGGCGCGTCAAGGGCGCGGCCGGCTTCACGCGGGCCGATGGCGGAAGGCGAGAGAGCGGAGGCGGTCATTGGGCGGGCCCAAGCGGGATTCGATCGACAAAGAAGGATAGCACGCATTCTGATTATCAGAAATGTTTTTTGCCCGCAGCGAGATTCAGGTGAGATCGGCGGGCGCGATCATGCGAGCGGCGCTCAGACGATTGGGCCGCTAGAGTGAGCTTTGCCGACGTGGAATCGCCCCGTCGTCCCCCACCACCGCGCTTCGCGCGGTCCCCCTCCCCCGCTTCGCAGGGGAGGATGATCACTTTACGGCCGGGTTGGCAGCCGTCGTAAGAGCGAGCGACCCCCATCCTCCCCCGCGTTTGGCGCGGGGGAGGGGGACCGCGCGAAGCGCGGTGGAAGGGGCCTCTGGCGCCGGAAATGAAGGCGACTGCGATAACCGCCGATCGCCGCGCTGACGCGCTTCATCGAGGGTGTCCGGCCGTTCGGAGGCGCTCGGCATTTGCGCCAGCCCTCCATTGATTGCTTGGAGGCGATGATGCACGAGAGGATTTCGAACTCAAGGACGGCCCCATAGCCCGTTCGCAAGAACGGGCGTTCTTCCGAACGCCCTATGGGGTCGCCGCCGCAGGCGGTGCGCTCCGCGCATCCTTGACTTCGAATTCCTCTCGCGCGCCGCTCCGCCAAGCAAACAATGGACAAATCTGCGTTCGTCCACATGTCTCGCATGACGTGAACCCGGGCATGATCTTGTCAGTTGACGTCCGTCATCGCACGATCGATGCGCTAATCATCTGTCTGGCGAAAGTTAGGTTTTCGCTCGCGGCTTGGAGCGCTGACGCGACGCTGCGAAGCGGGCGCCGTGACGCAAAGGGGAGCTAAATGCGTCCAACGCTTTTCGGTTTTGCGCTCTCAATCTCGGCAAGCGCCGCATTTCCCTCTTTGGCCGGGGCAGACAATCAGCCGCAGATGACTCGGGCCCAGTCTGTGATCAACGCGTTTCAGGTCATGTGCACTCTGGAGCTTCCGAACTTCGACCATCTAGACGCCAAAGCGGCGGCTATGAAGATGATGCTGCAAGCGAAGAAGTTAGGTCCCTCTGCAGATGATACGATCACGCGCAGCAAAATCTGGGCTGGCGGACTGAAAGATGGGCCTTTCCTCCTCTTCATTGATGAAATGACCGGCGCAAAGGGACGTTCGACCGCTTGCGCAGTCGTTGGCGATGTCCCTGACGTCGATGCATTCCGCTCGGAAGCGATCGACACAATCAAACTTCAGGGAGACCCTGTTCCGGAAATGGGCAACGACGGCAGTCGTTCGTTTGTTTGGAATGGGAAGTTTGGGCCGGGCACGGTTGTCATAATGCGCGATTTCGCCCCGGCCGGGAAGCGGGGCGTGATGGTGAAGCTGTTGTCGAAGGTCGATCCGCCGAAGTGAGCGCTCGCGCGTGTCCGCGTCAACTCAGTCCGCCAGCGGCGGCCAGGCGAGATCAGCCGGCGCGATCACGCGCGGCGCGGCCGGCCAGGCGACGCCAATCGCCGGATCGTCGTAGCGCAGCCCGCGCGCGTGGCCGGGGACGTAGAGCCGGCCGATCTGGTCGAGCGCGTCGGTCGCGTCTTCGAGCGTCAGGAGGCCGTGGGCGCAGCCGGCGGGGATCAACCGCGCCTTGCCCTTGTCGGCGGCGGCGTCGACCGGGCGACGGCGCGCGCTTCGACGACGAGCGAGGCCTGCGCAGTTCCGTGCGCGGCCAGGCGATTTCAACGGCTTGGGCGCCATTTTGCGCACGGCGCGCAGGGGAGCGGTCGCGGCGGCGATCGGCGGCCCGACCGGCTCGCCGGCTTTCGTCGCCGCCGTCGCAGCCCTCCCCGCCTGCAGAGCGCTAAAGGGAATTGACGGGCGTGTCACCGTAATCGTAATCCCGGGCGTGTCACCGTAATCCGTAATCCGTAATCCTTGTCACCGAAATATCAATGTCTCACTTCGGGGGGGCACACCACAGTTCATGCAACACCGTAACACCGCGCGCAGAACTGAGGCGCGGGCGGGCGCTGAGCGCTCGTTCAACGGCCATTTCCTCTGCGTCGAGTCGGCGCGGGGACTTTAATTTCGTATGCAGCTTCGATAACAGTCAGCGCTCGCCCGTCAGCTTGAGAACGCGGTCAAGGCGTCCGCAGCGCTATGAGGCGGGACTCGAAACAGTCTGGCTTCAGGAGTGGTCATGCTGCATATCGGTCGCCTGATTCGCCGCAGGAATAAGCTCCGCCGCGTCTACGACGCGACACCGGCGCGGCATAAGGAACTGTCGATCGTCTGCAGCGCCGACGACGATGTGGCGCGACCTTCGAAGCGATTGCTTGACGTCGCGCTCGGCGCCGCGAGCCGGGCGAGAGCCATCGAATTCCATGTCTTCGACGGCCGCGCGTCGTCCGAGGCGCATTGGTGGGAGGTCTGGCCGGGCGAGCACTACAAGCTGCTCGCCGCCTTGGTCGGCGAGCTTGGCGCTCGACGGGTCGTTGAAATCGGGACTTTCACCGGCTTGGGAACTCTGGCGATCGCCGAGGCGCTGCCGCCCGACGGCGTCATCACCACTTTCGACATTGCGCCGTGGCGCGACTTCGCCGACACGTGGTTCACGGACGCGGATTTTTCGAGCGAGCGGATCAGGCAAGAGATCGCCGACATCGCCAAGCCCGACGGGATCTTGCCCTATCGCGAACTGTTCGAGGAGGCCGACTTCATCTTTATCGACGGTCCGAAGGACGGCGTCACTGAGCCGAAGTTCATTCAAGTGCTCGCATCGCTTGAATTGCGGAGGAACCCGATCGTCATGTTCGACGACGTGCGCGTGCTCAACATGATTGAGATTTGGCGGCGCCTCGATCGGCCGAAGCTCGACCTCACGTCGTTCGGCCACTGGACCGGCTCCGGACTCGTCGACTGGAACGGGCGGTCGGAGACATAGTGCGGCGGCGCGCTGAAAAGAGGATTCGGACCGGGGTTACAGCGACACCTCCCCCCCGTAATCCGACATCTTACCGCTATCGCCGGCGCTGCGCGATGGACGGCGTTGCCTTCCGGCGGCGGCGAGACTAGTCCATCGCGGGCGAGGCGAGCGGGCCTCGCGGCGAAGTTCGGGACAAGGGGTTGCCGGCGTGATTCCCATCTACGTCATCAACTTGGGCCGCGCCCACGACCGACGGGCGTGGATGGAAAGCGAACTCGCTCGCGTCGGTCTCGCGGCGACCTTCATCCCGGCGATCGACGGCCTCAAGCTGGGGCCGAAATGCAGGGAGTGGCTCGCGAACTGCAGGGGGCCTTATCGCCTTTCGCCGGGCGAGGCGTCCCTGATTTTCAGCCACCGCAAGGTCTGGCGCGCGTTCCTCGCCGGCGGCGCGCGCCACGCGCTCGTGCTGGAAGACGACGTTCATTTAGGCCGCGATTTCGCTCCCCTGCTGGCGGTCGACTGGTCGCAATGGACGTTCGACGTCGTCAAGCTGGAGACGATCACCAATCGGCAGATATGGCTTTCGAGGCGCAGTTGGCCGCTCCCGGGGCGGCGGCTGCACCGGCTCGGCTCGGCGCATTGGGGTACGGCCGCTTACATCGTCAGCGTCGCAGGCGCGCGCAAGCTGTTGCAGCGGACGCGGATCGAATTTGAACCCGTCGACCACACGATCTTCGGAGCGAAAACGCTGGCGAGCGGCGCGGTGGACGCGCTGCAAGTCGAGCCCGCTGCGGCGATCCAGGATTTCTTTCGCGCGGCGACCGCGCAGGCTGTGAAATTGCCGAGCTCGCTGTCCCCGATGCGCGGCGCGCCGGCCGCGCCCTTGCGTCGCGGCGCAACTCCGCTGTCGCAGCGCCTGGCGCGCGAGGCGCGGCGGATCGTCAATCAGCCCTACGCCACCTGGCGGCGGCTGAGCTGGCGCCAGGTCGTCATCCCGTTTGAGTAGCGGCGCGGTTTCTGCTCGCAAACGGATTGTGCTACGCCCCATCGTCTCGAACCTCGCTCGCATGAAGAGCAACCGTGGACCGCATCGTTTCGCTCTATTGGAACAACATCGACCCGCGCATCGTCGACGCGCAGCGACGCGTGTTCGCCCACTTCGGCCTGGCGATCGACCAGCGCGAGCGCACCGGCGTTCAGCACGGCGACTTCCTCGACGCCTATATGGCCGACCTCGGCGAGGACGACGTCGCGCTGATCGTCGACATCGACTGCTTCCCGCTCAATCGCGACGTCGTCGACCGCGCGTTCGCGGCGGCGCGCGAGGGGCGCATCTTCGGCTGCGCGCAGTCGACGAACCACATCGATCCCGACCGGCTGTACGTCGCGCCGATGTTTATGGCCATCTCGCGCTGCACCTGGGACCGGCTCGGCCGGCCGAGCTTTCGCAGCGACGCACGCAACGACGTCGCGCAGGCGTTGCACGACCAGGCGGTGGCGGCGGGGATCGAGGTCGAGATGCTCGACCCCTGGGCGTGCGTCGCGCCGAAATGGCGTCTCGGCGACGTCGCGCTCTTCGGGATCGGCACCTTCTATCGCGGCGGCGTCTTCCATCTCTTCGAATCGCGCCAGAAAGGATACGCGTTCATTCTGCTCGAGGTCGCCGAGGCGACGATCGCTGGACGGCGGATCGATCTCATCGCCCTCGTCGACCGCGCGCTGCCGCTGCTGCTGCGCGCCCAGTTGGCGAGTCGATTCAAACGCTGGCGCAAGGGAACCTGGCTGAGCCGCACGCTGCGTCGCTGGCGCGGCCGCGCCGCGCCCGCCGCTCGTTCCGTCGAGGGGAGGGCGGAGAGCGAGACGCGATGATTCCGGTCTTTATCATCATCCGGGGCGGACCGGCGCGGAACTCGGGCTGCCGTGGCGCCAGGCGCTTGAGCCGCCAGTGCATGTAGCGCTTCAGGCTGCGGCGGCAGTAATGCAGGAAGCACGCGTTCATCGGGGTCACCGCGACGCCGTGGACGCGAAAGCTCTCGGAAATGGCGATCTGCTCGATCTTGAACAGGGTCTTGCCGTGATCGAGCCACGCGTCGATCAGCGCGATGGCGTCTTCGACGACCGGAATGTGGCGTTTCGGGTCCGCGGCGACGAGGCCGCTGTTGTACATGATCGCCTGGCCGGGATCGTAGACGTAGCGGCCAAAGTTGGGGAGGTCGACGGCAAAATCTACGCCTCGCTCCAAGACGCCCGCCAATGCATCGGCGCCTTCCTCGAAACAATCTATAACCGCGGCCGGCTCCACTTCGCCCTCGGATATAACCCCCCAGTTGAGTTCCAGGGCGAACTCCGCCAACTTCGGACCGTCTGAAAGGACACAACCAAAGACCCGTCACTCAAATTATTTGCCTCAGACAACGGGCGCAGTTCATCACTCCATCAGCGTGTCACCGCAATAGTAATGCCGTAATACCGGCGGTCTTAATCCTTGCGGGGCGCACGCCAACTAGGGCGGCGCGGGCGCGGCAGTTGATTGAACATGACCGGAGCGGCTCCGCTTGAACGATTGGACTTCTCGGCGGAACGCACGCGTGCGTCGTTCCACCCCAACGCGAGGCGCGCCAATGCCTTGAGCCGCCTCCTCTCCCGCTTGAAGGCGACGAGAAATTCCTGCCACCAAGCGGGGCCATTGGCGTGGACCTTTCCGCGGGACGGGACTATGGCCGGCGGCGGCGCCCCGGTGCGGTAGATTTGCAGGGTCGAGAACCACCCCATCGGAGGGAGCGGATGGAGGCGGTATTTCTCGGGCGCGGCTCGCCAGGCGATGAACATCAGCGTCTGTTCGTCATCCACGAGGTCGCAGGCGACGAGCGCCTGCAGGGCCGCATCGAGATCGTCGGCGTAGTCGGCCCAAACGGAGGTCGGGCCGATCATCTGGTTTGCCAGGAACCAGGTCATGCCACTGCGCACGACCTCATAGATCGGCGTTTCGTCGAGGACGACGATATGGAAGAGGTTCATCCGTCCGCCAGCGTCAAAGCGCCATGGCTCGGCGGGATCGAAATGATCGTCTTTCCTACAATAGCCGAAGTCGAGCCAGGCGGTCTCTTCGGTTGCGACTGCGCCGAGTTCTATCGCGGTCGTAACGAAGACCTGTTTCATACAAACGAGGCCGACGTAGCGGGCCTCGTTGAATTCCGGCAGATCGGGCTGCCAAACGAACCGCCGGAAACGCGGGGTCATGCGCGCCGCGATCGCCCTCAGCAAAGCGGCGACGGGCGGCGCCTCGAAAAGGCAATCGATGGTGAAGACCCGCGTTTGCTCAATGAGCCCGGCCGCGCGCCGCGCGGCGAGCACGGCGTCTGCGAAGCGCGGCTCAGTGAAAATGACCATCGGATTTTTCAACCGCGCCAGTCGCTCGAAGGCGGCGAGATAGTCTTGCGCGTCGCGCCGGAAACGCGAGGATTCTCCACCGCGGACTCGCCAGCCGGCCCGGCCAGTGTCGAAGAAGGCTGTCACAACGCTCGGCATGTCGGCGGGCGCGGACTGGTCGACGGGCATGGGGCCGGACAGCCCCGCCGGTACGCAGAACTGTGCAAGAGAAGGCGGAATAAGACGGGTCACGTCCGAGCCTCCTGGGAGACGCCGCAAGGTATCTCTCCGGCGACTCCATAGTATTGCCGACCGTCAAAAATCGGCCGAATGGTCGGCGTCGGCTCGAGGCGAAAGGGATCGGCGAAAAACCCGCGCTCCTCGGCTTGCCGCAAATAGTCTCGGAAAAAGCTCAGGCGGTCGACGAAGGCGTCGCGCCGCGTCCGCATCTTCGGCGTGTACAATCCGCACGCGTAAAGGCCGCGCTGAAGCTGCGCAGTCAGCGGCCGCGAGCGCTTTCGACGCTGCAAGTGGCCAAAATCTGCGGGCCCGAAGCCGGCTTCTGTCGCCCGGCGATGGAACGCTTCCTCATGAGTCAGGTGGATGGGCAGATGCGGCGCATCCCAAGGTCGCCAGCCGGTGAAGTGCAGTATACGGGGAACGACTGCCGTAGCGAGGCCGCACTGCATCAATGGTCCCTGACAGTTCCAACGGGGACTGAGCGGCAGCCATTGGCCTTCTTCGATGGCGTTCAGAAAGGCTTGGTCCGCAAACCTTTCGTCTGGGTTCTGCGCCGCCCAGGCGCGCAGACTCGTATCGACGTCGCGAGCGAGCCACCGCGCGCTGTCGAACACAACCACGCCCGCATTGAAGTAAGGAAGGACTGCGAAAGGGTCGTCAATCTGCGCTAGACGTTTCGCTTCGTAGATCAACCCTAAGTCGGGCACAGCGGCGATGGCCGCTCCACGCATGTCGAGTTCAAAGGGGATGTCGAGCGCCCCCTCGAGCCCGATGTCCACATCGAGATAGAGCAAGCGCTCGGCGTCGATGTATCGGGCCGCGAATAGGCGGCCATAAACGATTCGGGATCCGGTGTGGCCGGCTGGCGCATCGCTCGGCAGATGGCGCAGCAGCTTGTTCACTTGAACGCGCAAGCGCCCGCCGCCTCGCCTTTCCAGTTTGGCGACGAGCGAAGGATCGGGGCCAGCTCCATCGACAAAAACGTGAACTTCGACGTTCGGCCCGGTTAGCGCGAGCGCGCGGACGGCTTGCGTCGCGGCGACTGCGAAATAGCGATCGTCGACGCAGAAGAAGACGGCGGCGCGCATCAGGCAGACTCTGCGATGGGTTGAGGCGCGCCCCGATCCTGGCGGGTAAAGATGAGCGTCTCCCAGAGCCCCGCGATGAACGACCACGACCGGTTGACACGTTGGGTAAGGGCGCCGGCGCCGAGATGCGCAGCTAGATCAGCCCGCTTGCCCAGGAGAATCGCCTTTTCGGCAAAGTCGGCGTCGTCGCGGCATAAGAACCCGTTCACGCCGTGGCTGACGCGCTCCTTCAGGGCTCCCATGCCGAGCGTCACCAACGGCAGACCGACACATTGCGCTTCCGCTGCCGCCAGGCAGTACGTCTCGTCTTCAGTCCCGGGACAGAGCATAGCGCGAGCATCCACATAGATCTCCGCCATCTTGCGCTTCGTCACTCGACCGTGGACCTGGATACGCGGAGCCTGTGCGGCGAAGGAGGACGCCGCCCCGCCCAGAAGATGCAGCTCGGCGCCGGGCAGGGCAGGGGCAATTGCGTCCCGCCACAACCGCAGCACGCGGTCGAGTCCGCGATGAGGCTGCGAAGCAAAGACGAAGCGCGGCGGCCCGTTGGAATCGTGGCGGGCGGCAGGCGCGGCGAGGAATACGGCGTCGAGGCCGTGTCCGATGACATCGCGGGAAGCGAACGGGTAGCGGGCGGTGCGGCTTGCAAGATCCGCGCTCGGAAAAATGGCGTGGGGCCGGTGACGCAGGAACGGACCGAGATAGCCTTTGCGAAAGGCCTTCTCTAGCCGCAATGGGTTGTGCAACCAGTAGATTGGCGTCGCGCCGCTCCCGCTGAACCTGTCGAAGTCGGTAGCGATACTGCTGACAACGATCGCATCGAAGTCCTGCGTTCCGGCCATATCGAGGCCGAGATGCGTTACGCCGAACGAATCGGCGGCGGCAGGCCCCTGCGGCGTCCCGGCCAGCGCCACGCGATGTCCACGCTGGGCCAACTCCCGGGCGAGTTCAAGATTGCAGGTCTCGATCCCGCCGAGGGCCAGGTCGCTTGCCGGGCAATCGAGATCGATCTTTGGCAGCCGGCAGACGAAGAGAAGACGCGCCATTATGAGCAATCAACGACCTGAGCTTGGGTGCGCAATATCACGAACGCAAGGACGAAACCACATCTCGATGCTCGGCCAGACAGCGCCAGCCCCGAATCGCCGATTGGCGAAGATCAGGTTATGTGGACGATGCGCCCAAGATAATAAGCTCGTCCCTCATGGGATCGGCGACGCAGCGCGCGTGCGGACGGCAGGGCAAATGGCGCTCCGCGTCCGTTTGTCCTGCGGGCGTCGCGTCCGAGGCCCCCTTCTCGGGTTGTGCCGCCGCGCCACGGGGCGTCCGCCCGGGGTCGAATTTGCTGCGCTCGAGGAGAAGAGAGCCGATGAAACAGCCGCTTCACAAACTGAGGCGCTCTTCACCTGCCCTTTTCCCAAACGACTCGGTCGTCGCGCAAAATTGCGGCGCACGAAAATCGCGCGCCGCGAAATTCGCGATGCCTGACTCTGCGCCGCCGTTTCTCTCCCCCTACTCCCCGCTCAGCGACGCCTTGGCGCGCTGCCACCAGCCGGTGCGGCGCGGGCGCGACGCATCCTCGGCGGCGGGCGTCGCCTCGGGCGCCGCATCGGTCGCGGATTCGTCGGCCTCGGCGGCCGGTTCGCTTGCGGAAGCCGGCGCGCGCTCGCTCGCCGCCGCGGCGGGAGCGGGCGCCTCCGCGTGGGCGGGAGCCGGTTCGGTGGGGGCGGCCGCTGCGGTCTGCGCCGCGGTCTCGCGCTCTGCGGCTGGCGGCTGAGCTCCCGGCTCGGCTTCG
>Ga0326727_10023106_pt1 | contig 11916 bp, 9 predicted proteins | sample MB2enrmetagenome_FD_207643 | JGI IMG/M metagenome (GOLD analysis project Ga0326727, IMG submission 207643) | Lab enriched peat soil microbial communities from McLean, Ithaca, NY, United States - MB29MY | ecosystem: Environmental > Terrestrial > Soil > Wetlands > Peat | place: USA: New York... | reverse complement strand
GCAATGCACCGCCGGGACGCCGGACCGTGAGAGGCTGTCGCGCATGGCCGCGGCGGCGGGCGACCAGGTGGGATCGCCCCCCTCCAGCACGGCGGCCATGCGGTCCAGCCGCTCCAGCTTCCCCTCGGGCGTCAGGTCGGCGGCATCGGCGATGTCGTCGGCGTTGCGGGCAAAGCGATAGTAGGCATGCACATGGGGCCGCAACGGAGCGGCGATCAGGAACGATCCGACCGGAAAGTTCTCGTCACCGCTGCCTTTTCCCGAAGCATGCTCGACATTCTGCGCCGACGTCATTTCGGTTGGCTTTCGCTGGAGCCCGTTCCCTGGACGCGCCCCTTCCATTCGCCGCCATGCCCCAGGAAATGGCGGCGGGCGGAATCCAGGGTGGCGCCCAGATAGAACAGGGCGACGACGGGAAGCAGCGGCGCCCAGGCCGCCGGAAGACGGTAGAACGCCAGCATCGGGGCGAAGGAGACCGACATCAGGATCCAGGCCAGCAGAGCCGGGCCGGCGGCGTCGCTGCCCGACAGCACGAACAGCGGGGGCAACAGGAAAGCCACGGCCATGGCGGCGACGGTGCCGGCCAGCAGCAGCGGCGAATGGCGCAGCTGGGTATAGGCCGAACGGGCGATCATCATCCAAAGATCGCGCCAGGAGGCGTAGGTCCGGGTGCTGACCGTGGTTTCGGTCATGTCCAGTGCGATATGTCCGGCGGCCGCCTTGATCGTTGCGGCCAGGGTACAGTCGTCGATCAGGGCGCCGCGGATGGCGGCCAGGCCGCCGATGTCGGTCAGCATGCGGCGGCGGATCAGCATGTAGCCGCCGGCAGCGGCGGCGGTGCGGCGCAGCGGATCGGAAACCCAGCGGAAGGGGTAAAGAAGGCGGAAGAAGTACACGAAGGCCGGCACGAGCGCTTTCTCGATGGGCGTGTCGGTCGACAACCGGACCATCAGCGAGGCCATGTCCAGCCCTTTGGCCAGAAGGCGGGCCACCATATGGCGCAGCTGCTCCGGCGCGTGACAGATGTCGGCGTCGGACAGCAGCAGCAGCTCGGTCTCGGGGAAATCCCGCTCGGCGGCGGCGATGGCCTGCGACTGGGCCCACAACTTGCCGCTCCAGCCCTTTGGCAGCGGCGGGGTGGTGACGACGCGGACGCGGTCGGCGGCTTCCATGGCGATCGCCAGGTCTTCGACGACGCGGGCGGTCCCGTCAGAGCTGTCGTCATCGGCGATGACGATGCGCAACGCGCCGGGATAGTCCTGTTCCAGGAGAGAACGCACGGTGCGGCCGATCACCGCAGCCTCGTCGCGCGCCGGAATGGCGACGGCGACGGCGGGCCAATGGTCGGGTTCGGGGGCATAGGCCGGACGGTCGATGATCCAGAAGCGGCCTCGGAACAGCAGCATGCCGGCCCAGGCCAGGGCGGCCAGCCAGGCCAGGGAAAGGGAAAAGGTCATGGGCAATATCCCGCGTTACGGAACCAGCGGATGGCGTCGACGATCGCCTGCTCGGCCGGACGGTGCGTATAACCAAGGGCGGTTTCCGCCTTGGCCGAGCTGAACCACATCCGCCACTTGGCCATCTTCAATCCGTCCAAGGTCAGAAAGGGCTCGCGGCCGCTGGCCCGTCCCCACAATTCGGCCACCGCAGCCAGCGGATAAAGGGGCAGGCGCGGCAGCTTGACCACCGGCGGACGGCGACCGCTGGCCTTGGCGATCACCGCCAGAATGTCGGCCAGCGGCAGATTGTCACCGCCCAGAATATAGCGTTCGCCCACCACGCCCCGGGTCAGGGCGAGAAGATGGCCGGCGGCGACGTCATCGACATGAACAATGTTAAGGCCTGTATCCACATAGGCCGGGACCCTGCCGGAGGCGGCCTCGACAATCAGCCGCCCGGTTGGGGTCGGTTTGACGTCGCCGGGGCCGATGGGGGTCGAGGGATTGACGATCACCGCAGGCAGGCCCTCGTCGCGGATCATCCGCTGAACTTCGGCCTCGGCCAGAAACTTCGACTGCTTGTAGGGACCCGTCATGTCCGGGAGGGCCGAGGGTGTGGTTTCGTCCGAGACTCCCCGGGTCACATGTCCCAGGGTCGCCACCGAACTGGTGTAAACCACCCGTTCGACTCCTCCATCCAGGGCGGCCCGCATCAGGGCGCGGGTGCCGTCCACATTGGTGCGCCGCATGGCGGCCGGATCGCGGACCCACAGCCGGTAGTCGGCGGCGACGTGGAACAGATGGCGGCAACCGGCCACGGCCGGGCCAAGGGTGGCGGGCTGGTCCAGGTTGCCTTCCAGCACCTCGACGTCAAGGCCGGCCAGGTTGCGCCGATCGCTGCCGCGGCGTGCCAGGACCCGCACCGGGTATCCTGCGGCAAGCAGTTGGCGAACGACGGCAGACCCGACGAACCCGGTCGCGCCGGTGACCAGGGTGGTTTGCTGTTGCGGTGATGCCACGATTTTTCGATCCCGACCCAGTCGATGCACATCCAAAAAAGGAAATCCGCGACTAGTTATAACTTTGCGACGGCCGGTGCCAGCGAATCTTCCGGAACGGCGGGACCGACATGGCCGCAGCGGCGGCGCGGCGGGATGGGTGAGGAGAGGACGATGACCGAGAGTTGTGCGTTGCACATAATCGAGCAACCTATGGACTAACGATATAGGCGGAAAAGGCTATTTCCTCAGTGCAGGCGGAGTACTCTACTGGCAGTTGAGATCTGGTGCGAATCTGCGAGGGTGGGCGGATCGTCTCTTGCCGTAAAATTTCGATGTTCGGTCCCGGGATATTTATAAAGTGGTCACAAAGAAGCCGATGCATATGTATAAGTCGTGTTCTTGTATTTATAGAAGTGTATAAGATCGGAAAAGATCGAAATGGGTCTCTCTCTTCCGAACGGAGTAATAGGCTGGTACGGGGTATTTTATCCTAGATTGATGGTGGATGTTGTTCGTAAAACCTGACGAATGCTCCGCAAAAGGTTTCGGTATTGGACCGAAAAGGTCAACCGGCAGGCGTTGTGATCTGGCCGTTGCGTTGGAGGAAGGAAACCGCAGATGCGCATTTCCGTCAAACTGAAGCTTGGCATCGCCTTTGCCATCGTCATCGTCCTGTCTTCGGCGTCGGCCATCGTCGGCGTCACCGCCCTGACCACCACCAACGATCGTCTGGATAACATCGTCGGACTGCTGGCCGCCCGGATCGACAAAACGGGCGAACTGAAGGCCACGGTTCTGGACATGATCCGGGCGGAAAAGAACATGGTCCTGGCCAAGGGCGATGACGAAATCGAGAGGTATGCCTCGGAAATGCACAAGGACCGCGACCAGGTTCGGCAATGGACCGACGCCTTGCGGGTCAACGCCAGCGAAGAGGGCGGGGTAAAGCTGAATGCCTTCGATGCCGCCTTTGAAAAGTACAAGGCGCTGCAGGACAAGGTCGAGCAACTCGCCCGGCTGAATTCGACGGTACGGTCGCGCACCATGTCCCACGAACAGTCGCTGCCGGCCTTCGACGCCATGTCGGGGACCATCAATGATCTCATCGGCCGCATGGACAAGGCGCCTCCCGGCGTCGACCGGACCCGGGTGGTTCTCCTCGCCAACGGCATTCTGCTGAAGCTGTCGGAGGCGTTGAAGGACGAGAAGAACGTCATCCTTCAGGACACTGTCAAGCTGATGGAGTCCTATGACGCTCTGGCAACGGAGGAGATCGCCGAGTCGCGCCGGCTGGTTGACCAATTGCGTCCCCTGCTGCCCGATGAGGAGCGGCGCCTGCTGTCGCAATTCTCCGACCGTTTCGACAAATGGGTCAAGGTCCATGAGCAGGTGGTGGCGATCGCCAAGGAAAACGGTACCAACCAGGCCAGCGAGATTTCCCGCAACCAGGAGCGCCAGGCCCGCATCGACATGAGCGCGGTGATGGAGGACATCATCGCCCTGAACCGCAAACGGATGGCCGATGCCAAAGCCAATTCCGACAGCCTTTACGATTCGTCGCGGACGACCCTGGTGGTGCTGATCGTGGTGTCGATCGGGGTGGCGCTTGCCGCCGGGGCCCTGGTGTCGACCAGCCTGGCCCGCAGTCTGGGCGATGCGCGGTCGCTGGCCGAGGCAGTGGCCGGCGGCGATCTGTCGAGAACGCTTGAGAAACGCAGCGATGACGAGGTGGGCGACCTGTTGGGTCATCTCAATCAGATGGTCGGACGCCTGCGGCTGGTCGCCGGCGACGTGGTGTCGGCCGCCACCAATGTCTCCTCCGGCAGCCAGGAATTGTCGGCCAGCGCGGAACAGATGAGCCAGGGGGCCACCGAGCAGGCGGCGGCCACCGAGGAGGCCTCGGCGTCGGTCGAACAGATGGCCGCCAACATTCGGCAGAATGCCGAGAACGCTGCCCAGACCGAGCGGATCGCCAGGCAGTCGGCACAGGACGCCAAGACCAGTGGCGATGCGGTCGAGCGAGCCGTGGGGGCCATGCAGACCATTGCCGAGAAGATCCTGATCGTCCAGGAAATCGCCCGCCAAACCGATCTCTTGGCCCTGAACGCGGCGGTGGAAGCGGCGCGTGCCGGCGAGCACGGCAAAGGCTTCGCCGTCGTCGCCTCGGAAGTGCGCAAGTTGGCCGAGCGCAGCCAGGCCGCCGCCAGTGAGATCAGCGGTCTGTCCTCCGGGACCGTCAAGGCGGCGCAGGTGGCCGGGCAGATGCTGGACAAGCTGGTCCCCGACATCCAGAAGACGGCAACCCTGGTGGAGGAGATTTCGGCAGCGTGCCGGGAACAGAATATCGGCGCCGAACAGATCAACCAGGCCATCCAGCAGCTGGACCAGGTGACACAGCAAAATGCCGGGGCGGCCGACGCCATGTCGGCGACGTCGGAACAATTGGCGGCACAGGCGGATCAGATGATGTCGGTGGTCGGCTTTTTCCGGACCGAGGAGCGGGGGAGCGGCCGCGCCTTGCCGGCACCGCGAGCAAATCCCGTGGCTCCGGCCGCCGGTCGCAATGGACGGACCCCGCATGTCAAGGTTGCTGCCGCCAAGAGTGCCAAGGAGGGGTTCACCCTGGATCTGAAACAGGGGGCGCCGGCCGACTCGCGGGATGCCGAATTCGAAAGGTTCTAGGGCATTGACTTCGTTCGAAGGATTGACGGCTTCCCCCCACCCCTACTCATCAAGGGGAGAGGCTAAGGTGAACGGTGCCCCCCTCGTGGGGAGGGTTGGGGCGGGGGGAACGGTGACTCGTCTGGCCGGGTCATGGCCCGAGAACCGGATGCGGACATCCAACCCATGATGGATGAGCTGACGTCACGGGACTTTCTCAGGCTGTCGTCCTTCATCCAGGATTACAGCGGGATCAAGCTGCCGGAGTGCCGCAAGACGATGGTCGAGGGGCGCCTGCGCCGCCGCGCCAGGGCCTTGGGGCTGGACAGCCTGGGGGACTATTGCCGCACACTGTTCGAAGGCGACGGTCTGGACCTCGAGGCGGTCGGCCTGATCGATGCGGTGACCACCAACAAGACCGACTTCTTCCGCGAGATGGCCCATTTCCACTTTCTGGCCGACGAGGTGCTGCTCCGCCTGGCCGCCGACGAGCGACAGGCGGGCTTCGGCGGCCGGCCATTGAAAGTCTGGAGCGCCGCCTGCTCGAATGGCGCCGAACCCTACAGCATCGCCATGGTGTTGGACGATTTCGCCTCGGCCATTCGCGGCTTCCAATACCATGTGCTGGCCACCGACATCTGCAGTGAGGTTCTCCACGTCGCCCAGGAAGCCATCTATCCCCTGGAGATGCTGGACCCGGTACCGGCGCCGATGCGCCAGCGCTACATCCTGAAGTCCAGGGACCCCCGCAGCCGATGCTTTCGCATCGCCCCCACCTTGCGGACCGGTGTCAGCTTCGGACGCTTGAACCTGATGGACGAGGTCCTGCCGGTCGACAGCGATTTCGATATCATTTTCTGCCGTAACATCCTGATTTATTTTGACCGCGAAACCCAACGCAAGGTTGCGTCGCGTCTGGTCGGTCATCTGCGCAAAGGGGGATATTTCTTTCTGGGTCATACGGAAAGCGTCTTCAACTATTCGTTGCCATTGCGTCCCGTGATCAATTCGGTATTCCAAAAAATCTGACGACATTACCAGGCCGTGACCGCCGCGCATGGGCTCAGGCCGGGCGTTTTGCCGGGCAAATGCTCTCTCTGTAATAAGATTGACTTACAGTTTCTTCTTGCGGTAGCCCCGGGTGTCGGCGTTATAACCAAAAAAAACTTGTGGGTTTTCCGGATGCCGTCGCCAGGTCGGCGGACGGGTGAGGGATGTGCTTTGATGGCAACGGGACTGGTCACTCTGACGGGTGTCGAACGGACCTTCCGGCCCGAAGAAATCATCGTCAGCAAAACGGACACCACGGGACGAATCACCTATGCCAACGAGGTGTTCCAGCGGGTCTCCGGCTATCGCGAACATGAACTGCTGGGCAAGCCGCACAACCTGATCCGCCATCCGCAGATGCCGCGGTGCGTCTTCAAGCTGCTGTGGGACACCATCGGCTCGGGTCGCGAGATCTTCGCCTACGTTCTCAACCGGGCCAGAAATGGCGACGAATACTGGGTCCTGGCCCATGTCACGCCGACCTTCGACGCCAGGGGCAAAATCGTCAGCTACCATTCCAATCGCCGGGCGCCCCGCCGGGAGGCGACCAGCCAGGCCGCCGCCCTTTACGCCCAGTTGCTGGCCGAGGAAGACCGCCATGCCGACCGTCGCGAGGCCATCGACGCCTCGACGCGGATGTTGCTCGACACGCTGGACCGCATCGGGAAGCCTTACGATGAATTCGTCTTCAGTCTCTAAGGCGGCGTTCGCCGCCGGGCTTGCCGCCGCCGCCGCTCTCGGCCTGCTGGTCATGGCCGTCCTGGACGGCGCCTGGATCGCCACCGCCCTGGCAGTGGTGACGGTTGCCGCCGCGGCCTTGGCGATACACTGGCAATTGGTGGCCGGGCGGCAGGTGGGGCGGGCCAGCGCGGTGTTGGCGGCTGCTGCCGCCGGCAATCTCGACCGCCGTGTGGTGCCGGTGGACGCCACCGGCTCGATCGGGCAGATGGTGATCAATATCAACCGGCTGCTCGATCTGACCGAGGCCTTCACCAAGGAGGCCGACGCCGCCATGGCCTGCGCTGCCGAAGGGCGCTATTTCCGGCATATCCTGTCCGACGGCATGAGCGGCGAGTTCGCCGCCCACGCCACGCTGATCAATCAGGCCTTGAGCTCGATGAAGGAGCGGACCACCATCTTCTCGCGGGAATCGGCCGAGGTCGGCAGCGCCATCAAGGACGCCAGCCAGGCCATGGCCGCCACCGCGACCGAGTTGGAGGCGACCTCGCGCCAGATGAGCGACATCGCCCATGCCAACAGCAGCCGCTCGGCCGACGTGGCCCGTGTGGCCGAGGAAGCGTCGCAGGGCGCCCAGTCGGTTGCGTCGGCCGCCGAACAGGTGTCCGCCGGAATTCACGATATCGTCGCCCATGTGGCCCAGTCGGCCGATCGGGCCAAGGCCACGGTGGCCAAGGTCGCGGACGCCGAGCGCGACGTGCAGAGCCTGGTCCAGGCAACCCAGAAGATCGGCGAGGTGGTCAGCCTGATCACCTCGATCGCCAACCAGACCAATCTTCTGGCCTTGAACGCCACCATCGAGGCGGCGCGGGCCGGCGAGGCCGGAAAGGGCTTCGCGGTGGTTGCCGGCGAGGTCAAGACCTTGGCCAACCAGACGGCCCGGGCGACCGAGGATATCGTGGCCCAGATCGCGGCCATTACCCAGGCCACCGATACCGCGGTGCACGCGATCGGCAGCATCGGCGAGCTGGTGCAGGGCATCGACCATGCCGCCACCAATATCGCGGCCACCACCCAGCAACAAAGCACGGCCATGACCGACATCAGCCGGTCGATTCACGACGTGTCGGGGGCCATCCGCCAGGTGGCCGGAACCATCGTCGACGTCGCCGGCACCGCCGACACGGCCTCCGATGCCGCCGGTCAGGTCCTGGTGGCCGCCGCCGACCTGGCCGAACGCACCGTTTCGATGAACGACGGCATCGACCGCTTCGTCGCTCGCGTCCAGGCCGGCATCGGCGGGAAATAGGGGCGCTGTCACCGAAATCTGCGAAAGTTTGGACAGTGGGGCCGGCGTCCCTGCCGGCCTCCGCCGCAAAGCGGCGGAAATGCTCGTTTTCGGCTTACGCCGAAACACCGGCGGGGACGCCGGCGCGACTGGTTCCCGTCTGCATACGGGGCTGCGATGAGGTGTCCTCATCGCAGCCTGTCTTCCCGCAAGTGTTGAGCCGCCAGAGCCCCGCGCTCAGCTGGCCGGCAGGTAGATTTCCGCACCGTGGGCGCGGAATTCCCGGGATTTTTCATCCATGCCCTGGGCCTTGGCGTCGTCGCGGACCTCTTGCGAGATCTTCATGGCACAGAACTTCGGGCCGCACATGGAACAGAAGTGAGCCAGCTTGGCGCCTTCGGCCGGCATGGTCTGGTCATGGAACTTCTGTGCCGTATCGGCATCCAGCGACAGATTGAACTGGTCCTTCCAGCGGAACTCGAAGCGGGCGCGGCTCAAGGCGTCGTCCTGCAGGCGTGCCGAGGGGTGTCCCTTGGCCAGGTCGGCGGCGTGGGCGGCGATCTTGTAGGTGATGACCCCGGTCTTGACGTCGTCGCGGTCGGGCAGACCAAGATGCTCCTTAGGCGTCACGTAGCACAGCATGGCGGTGCCGAACCAGCCGATCATGGCGGCGCCGATGGCCGACGTGATGTGGTCATAGCCGGGGGCGATGTCGGTGACCAGCGGACCCAGGGTGTAGAACGGCGCCTCGCCGCACAGGGCCAGTTGCTTGTCGACGTTCTCCTTGATCTTGTGCATCGGCACATGGCCGGGTCCCTCGATCATCACCTGGACGTTGTGCTTCCAGGCGATCTGGGTCAGTTCGCCCAGTGTCTCCAGTTCGGCGAATTGGGCGGCGTCATTGGCGTCGGCGTTGGATCCCGGGCGCAGTCCGTCGCCGAGCGAAAAGGCGATGTCATAGCGCTTCAGGATCTCGCAGATGTCCTCGAAATGCTCGTAGAGGAAATTCTCGCGGTGATGGGCCAGGCACCACTTGGCCATGATCGAGCCGCCGCGCGAGACGATTCCGGTGACGCGGCCGGCGGTCAGCGGCACATGGGCCAGGCGCACGCCGGCGTGGATGGTGAAATAGTCGACGCCCTGCTCGGCCTGTTCGACCAGGGTATCGCGGAAGATCTCCCAGCTCAGCTCTTCGGCCTTGCCGTCGACCTTTTCCAGGGCCTGATAGATCGGCACGGTACCGATCGGCACCGGGCTGTTGCGGATGATCCATTCGCGGATGGTGTGGATGTTCTGGCCGGTGGACAGGTCCATCACCGTGTCGGCGCCCCAGCGCACCGCCCAGATCAGCTTTTCCGCCTCTTCGGCCACCGACGAGGTGACGATGGAATTGCCGATGTTGGCGTTGATCTTCACCAGGAAGTTTCGCCCGATGATCATCGGCTCGGTTTCCGGGTGGTTGATGTTGGCAGGAAGGATGGCCCGTCCCCGGGCGATCTCGTCGCGGACGAACTCGGGTGTCACATAGTCGGGAAGGGCGGCGCCCAGGGGCTGGCCATCGCGGCGGGCCTGTTCGGCCAGGCGGGCGCGGCCCAGGTTCTCGCGGATCGCCACATATTCCATCTCCGGCGTGACGATGCCGGCCCGGGCATAAGCCAGCTGGGTTACCGCCTGGCCCGGCTTGCCCGCCAGCACGGGCCGGCCGCCGCGGTCGAACAGCGGAACCGGGCTGACTTCGCCGGCGGTCAGTCCATTGTCTTCCGGCCGCACATCCCGCGCCGCCACCGCCGCCGTGTCGCCGCGGGCGGCGATCCAAGGGGTCCGGATGGCGGCCAGGCCGCGGCGGATATCGGTGGTGACCAACGGGTCTGTATAGGGACCGGAGGTGTCGTAGACGCGGAAGGGGGGCTCGTTGGCCGACGCCGTCAGGTCGATCTCGCGCATGGCGACGCGGAGGTCTGGGAACAGCGTTCCGGCCACATGAATTTTGCGCGACGCTGGCAGGGCGCCGGTGGTGACGGAAAAACCGTCGGAGGACAGGGAATCAGGCATCAAGGATCTCCTTCTCGAACGCGGTGTCGGGAGATCCGGGGGCTGGCTGGAGGTCATGCGGCGCCATGGTCCTCAACAGGCCGCGGCGACGCCAGTTCCTCTCCCTACGCCGGTATGACCCGGATCAGGTTCAAACGGTATCCGCGCCGCCTCTTCATGGCTCAGCGGTATCTCAGCCCCTTCGGCGGGGCTCCCCTTGGAACGCCGTGATGGTGGCGGAGGTGAGGGGTTTCTGTCAAGGATGCGCTGTCGTGCCGGTCGATGCCGATCCGGTGGCCCAGATGGTCACGCCCGGTGCCGGTGGCCGATCAGTGGGACAAAGAGGCAGACGGCGGACATCGGTGACGCCCGCTTCGGCCAGTTGCGAGCGCAGCAGGTCCATCTCGCCCACGGTGAGAAGGGCGGGGTGGGTGGTCGCCCGCACTTCGAAGGGCGTGCCGCTGGCCTTCAGGAGATGCAGGCTGGCGGCCGCCGCCGCGCCGCTGCCGGGTTCGCCGGTGATTCGGGGATAGGCCGAGAACGGCCCCTTCAGTTGAAGCTGGACCCGATCCAACAGGGGCAGCAACTGGGCCAGCCGGTTGGGGCAGGCACCGGTGGTATGCAGGCAGACGGCTAGGCCCAGGTCGCGAACCTGTTGGATGGCCATGGCCAATCCCTCCTGGGACGTAGGTTCACCGCCCTTGAACACCACGCCGTCCAGTTCGCCGCGCCACTCCTGAAGACAGGTCAGCGCCGTCGGCCAGAGCAGCATTGCCGCCGCCGTCGCCGGCCGCAGATGGGGGGTCCGGCAGAAGGTACAGTTCCACAGGCAGCCCTGGCAGTGGACGGCGGCGGTGCGTCGGCCCGGCCAGTCGCCGCGGGCCGGGCCGGATAGTCCGCCAACCCGCCATGGGCGTGCCGTCCCACTGGCGACGCGGTTCATGATGCCAGCCCCGTGTCCCGGTGGCCGAAGCCCTGGTAGATCCGGGCGGTGGCGGCGTGGCCGGCATAGACCAGCATCCGGGCGATGACGTCCCTGATCTGCGCGCTCTCGGGTGGCTGATCCGGATAACGGCTGGCCACCATTTTGACGGCGTGAAAGGCCAGGCGAAGGGCTTCCTGATGGCCGAATTCACCGGTTTCCCGGCCGGCCTGCTCCAGGGCCATGCGGATCTTGGCGCCGACGAAGGGCGCTTGGCTGCCATCACGCTTGATCACGGACGGCGGTAACAGGAAAGACGACATGTTCATCGACACTCCCCCTCCGGGATGGGACGGGGATTCGGTCGCCGGAAGACAGACATGCCGTCGCGGCGATCCTTCGAGGCACCCCGCCCGAAGACGCAACAATCGTCACGGCAGGTCTCCTGGCTTGCGGGTCGTCGCTGCTGTCCGTCTTCCCAGTTCCGGATGGAACCAGTGACATGGTGGAACAGCCGCTCACCGCTCACAGTTGCGGGGGCAGCGCCGGCTTTGACCGGCTTCCCTCTTGGCCCCGACGGCGTGGCCGCCGGGGAACCGTAACGACGCTGACGGTAGGCCTTTCGCCAGCGCCTCGTCAAGATGGCGCCGGCGACAGGCAGGGGTGTCAGAAGGTGGCGGTCAGGGTCAGACGGGCCGACAGCGGCTCCAGGGGATGAACCTGGTAATCACTGACGCCGGTATTGCCGTATTTCGCCACCTCCTGCGGCGTGATGTTGGTGGCGTAGTAATACTCCGCTGCCCAGGCCTTGCGATTGAGCAGGTTGAAAACGGCCAGCTGGACCTT
>Ga0326727_10023105_pt1 | contig 11917 bp, 9 predicted proteins | sample MB2enrmetagenome_FD_207643 | JGI IMG/M metagenome (GOLD analysis project Ga0326727, IMG submission 207643) | Lab enriched peat soil microbial communities from McLean, Ithaca, NY, United States - MB29MY | ecosystem: Environmental > Terrestrial > Soil > Wetlands > Peat | place: USA: New York... | reverse complement strand
CTACCCGATTTCCACGTTTACCTGGTTTCTGGTCCCGGCGAAAGGTTCCAACCCCGCGGGGCGAAAAATGCTGGTCTCGTTCCTGCGTTGGGCCCTCACCGAGGGACAGAGTATGGCCGCTCCTCTGCAATATGCGCCCCTGCCCAAGGAGCTAGCTGCCCGCGAGATCAAGGCACTGGCGGCGATTCAGTGAAAGATTCACCGGAGAGACGCCGAGACGCTGAGGAACACAAAGGCAAAGTCAAAACCGGAGAGCGCTGAGGGGCGGAGGCCGCTGAGGGGTGGGCTGCCGCAGCGAGGGCGTCGGCGCAGCTATCCATTCACCACAGAGGCACGGAGAAAAACAAAATCAAAGGCAAAGGCCGAGCCCACGGCGAGGGCGGAGGTCACGGAGGCGTTGGGTTCTCGGGCCTCAGCGTCTGCCGGTATTGTCTTTATTTTTCTCCGTGTCTCTGTGCCTCTGTGGTGAATATTCTTGTTACTTCGATTCAGGCAAGCGCTTCGAACGTGAGCCGCAAGTAGGATTTCGGTTGATACTCGATGCGCAGTGGGATGGGGCGCGCCGTTCCCTCTTCGATCCACAGGCGGAACTCGATCGGTTTGTCGCCCTTTTGCCGCCAGAGAGCTCCCGATATGCGGGTCACGCTTGCGGTCGGCGCGATGAGGTGTTGTTCGCGGAAAGCGTTGGCGGCTTTCGGATCGGCGGAGCATTCCACTTTCAGGTAGTAGAGGCGGCCGTTGTACACGTACTGCGCTTGCTTTGAGCCGGGCCGGCTCAGGAGATCGGCTAACGTGTGCAGGAAGGGGCGAGGCATCGGCTCGATCGTGCAAAGATCGTCCTTCTTTTTCGGGGCGCCGGAGAGAGCTTGCCTGGCAGATGCGATTAACTCGCCGCGATCGGCCGCCGAGGTGCGCGCCGGTGCGAGGAAGTGGGCGGCGGCGGTTTCGACAGAACGCCCGGCAATACGCGCCTCGATGGCGGAGAAGGAAACCTCCTTGGAATTGGCGTGAAGCGCTTTCCTGGCTTCGGCGGCGCTTTCTTCCGGAGAAGAGGTCATCAGCCCGAAGTAGATGGATTCCGCATACGTTCCACCGGCGGTTCGCGAGAGTTCCTGGATGAATCCGAAACGGTTCAGTCCGGCGGCATGTTCCGGCGCGGAACGGCCGGTAAACTCCAGAAGTCTCACGACGGCGCCATCTTCGGCCAGCGACTCGCGCCAGATGGCCGAGCCGTCGCCGACACCGTTGCGATGAAAGACGGGAATCGATAGCAGGATGATTTGCGCGTCCGCGCGGTAGCGCCGCTCGGAACCGGCTCGGGAATCGGGCAAGACCGCCCAGGTGAGCGGGGCGGCCTCCATGGCGCGTAAGAGGCGCGTGCCGGAGAGCCAACCGCCGGCGCAAATCCGGCAGAAGTATCGCCTGGTAGAGGCGGGACTCCTCATAATCATACGGTGACTCCTGCGATGGTGGTCCGCCGCTCGGCGCTGGAGTAGAATGCCGGAGCGAGAGCGGGCACGCGGCGGCTGTCGCGAACCAGAGCGTGCAACTCGTCGTACAGGTCGAAATAGCCGGCAGTCACGTTCTCCCAATGGAAGCGTTCCGCGGTAGCCCGGGCTGCCACCTGGCGCGCCCTCCGGCCGGAAGCGTCGCTGCGAATCGCTTGGATGGCATCGGAAAAGGCTTGCGGAACGGGTTCCGCGAGCCACGCATTGGTCCCATTGGCGTAAGTACATACGCCTCCCGTGTTCGGCGCCACCAGCGCCAGCCCGGCGGCCATGGCTTCGAGCGGGGCGATGCCGAAGGGTTCCCGCGGATTGGGATGAACGAAAATGTCGACGTTGGCATAGATTTCGGCGAGTGCGCCGCGATCTGCAATGTGGCCTAGAAAGCAGGCTGCTCCCGGAAGGCGGTGGGCGCACTCGCGTTCCAGGCCGGGCCGCAACGGCCCGTCGCCAGCGATCAGCAGGTGGAAAGCGCCGGGAGCGATCTCTTCCAGGCGGGCCATCGTGTCGACCACCAGTTGCAGGTTCTTCTCGGGAGCCAATCGCCCGGCGTACAGCAGCAAGGTGGCGCCTTCGGGCGCGCCGGATATCGCTTCCAGCCGTGCTCGGATTGGCGGGGAACGCAGGTCGGGCCGGAAACGTTCGCACGCCACTCCATGGGGCCGGACCCAAACCCCGCGGCGCACGTCGTGCCCTTCGGCCACCTCGCGCAGTTCGCCGGCAACGTAATCGGTAACCGCGATGTGGTGGTCGAACATGGGGAATTCGAGCCATCGAAGGTACCACCGGCAAAAGGGCTTGACGATGGGACGCCGCGAAACGTAAGCTTCCATGTTGTCGTCCATGCGTTCGCAGTGCAGGCCGACCACGGCTGGACGATACTGTTTGCCCAAGAACCATCCTCTCCTGAGGAGAGCGGCCAGGTAGTTCAGGGTATAGCGGTCGCAGCATTCCACCAGGTCCGGCCGCTCTTCGGCCAGAATGCGCCGGAGCGGCGCAGCCGGCGGCAAGTAAGTTTGCGGCATCATCAGCCTGTACCCGGGACTGAGCCGCGACGGGCTGCCGGCGACACGATAGATCTTCCCGTATTCGCCGCAGTTTTCTACAGCGTCGCGCGAAGCGGGGACAACCAGGCGAATGGGACGGCGGTGGCGATTGGCGCTGTTCAGCAGCTCGCGGTAAAAGGTGGAAATGCCGCCGCTCTGGCTATGCCAGTAGTTCGTCATGTGGAGAGTCTTAATGCTCACCGTGCGAAACCTTTCCGAATCCAAAGCACAAAGTCCCCCAAGGCGCGCGGCAGGCGGCGAAAATCCGACCCCAGCGAAGCTGCACCGTCGCCGGTCAGCATCAGGCCGCGGCGCATCAAGGCAAAGTTCACCAGCAGAGATGCCACACTGAACAAAATGGAGACCGTCATTCCGCTGGAAATGTGCGTGGCTTCACCAATCCGCAGAAGGAAATATTCCAAACCGTGCGCCGAGGCAGGGAGCACGAGAGCCACCAGAAGGCCGGCCAGCCACGCCGGGCGAGCGGCCCGGAGCGCCTGCATCAGGGATCCCCAACAGCCCCCCAAGGCGATGCGGAATACAATTTCGATGAAGGCTCCGCGCATGGCGCCGGATTCGCGGGGGACCACCGCGATCGAGAACAGCAGCCCGCGAATTCCCGCGCTCAGCAGAGCGGCTTTCCAGTTCCAGCGGACGACCAACACGGTCCAGGGTTGGGCCACGATGGTCCGGAGCGCGGCGCCGACGGATTCGGGCTCAGGCGGCCTGGAGCAGCCCGGAGTAGCCGTCATAGACCTCCTCGAAGACTCTGTCCCACGACTGGCCTTCTACCTGACGCCGCGCTTCGATCGCCATTTCATGACGCAATCCGCGGTCGCCCGCCAGTCTGGCGGCCAGACGGCAGAACTCGCCTTCGTCAGACGCGATAAATCCGCTCGTCCCCGGGCGCACGATGAAGCGTGGGCCGCCGGCGTTCATCACCACTGAGGGAACGCCTGACGCCAGCGCCTCTTGCACCACGTTGCCGAAAGTGTCGGTCTGCGAGGGGAACAGGAAGATGTCGATATTGGCATACGCCTGCGCGAGGGACTCGCCGCTCAACACACCGGTGAAGTACGACCTGGGGAGATTCCTCTGCAGCCACGGCCGCTCGCTGCCGGAGCCGGTGATCTGAAAGCGGAAGTTCGCAAAGCCGCTTCGTTCCAACTCGGCCGCCACATCGCGGAGCACCCGCAGGTTCTTTTCCGGCATGAGGCGGCCGACATACCCAAGGACCAGTGCATCGTCGTCGCGGTGCCGTTTTTTGGGATGAAACAGGTTTGTGTCGATGCCGCGGCCCATATGGAAGACGGGTTTGCCGGTGCGCGCGTGGAGCATGGCGATCAGCTCCGGGTTGGGCGCGAAGATCGCCGACCCGCGGCCAAAGAACCAGCACAGGCGGTCGAGCGCGAACGTCTCGGCCCGGCGGGAGGCGAACCCGGTGATCCGGTGGCCCAGCCAACGCGCGCATATCCGGCCGATCCGGCGTGAGGCGAACTCGTGGAGGTTGGTATGCCACGATAGCGCCAGCGGAACCTTCATTCGGTCCGCGAGTATCGCGCCGGTGATGCCCAGATCGCCCGGGCTGGTGATGTGGATGACGTCGGGTTGAAACCGCTCCAGCTCTTCGCGGATCGGGGCGATGACGCGGTGGAACAGGAGGTCGAAATGAAGGTCGGTGTCCAGTTGGAATGAACACCGGCTGCGGCAGAGTTCGAGTACGCGCAACGATCCCTCCTCGCGCCGCCCCGCTTGCGAACCCCAGCGCACGGACAGAAACGGGAGCCGATGCCGCCTGGCGAAACCTTCCCATTCGCGGCAGGTGCGAGCCGCGCCGTTGACTTCATGAAAGGTATCCGCCAGCAGCGCGATGCGCGGCGCAGATTGCAGGGCGATCATGCACCGGCCTCGCTTTGCGCCCCCAACGCCAGCCGCAATGTGCCCCGCATGCCGGGCGAGGCGACAAAACCGATCGACGAAACAAAGGTTCGAATGAGCCACGGGCCGCCCTTGGGCCAGTGGACCGAGAGAGGCTCTTCGCCCTCTTCCGTGTGTTTGAAAACGCGGTCCACCCATCGCTGCCTGCCGGCGAATTCGGCATAGTATTTGACGGCCTGGGAGATGAACTCGACATACCGGCAGGAGATCGCCTCCCGGTATTGCGGCATGAAGAGGACGCGGCTGACGCGATCGCGGCGGATCTCCTCGACGAACTCCGCGAAGGTCGCGGCGCCGGTGAGGTTCAGGTTGGCGTTCGGCTCCAGGCAGTGGCGATCGCCGCCGGAGATTACCGGCAACTCCATCTCCGCCGCCATGCGAGCCACGCGGCGATTGTGACTATGCGGTTGCAATCCGTTTAACTCCAACGCATGCACGTAACGGCCGTATTCACGAAGAAAACGTTGCAGCAGGCGGGCGTGCGCGCGGAAACCGGTGCGCATCTCGCTGCTCAGCGGGTGATTCAGGACCACGAGGACGTCCGGCATCGCGTCGAGGGTCCGGAGCATCGCCAGAAGACGCTCCCCGACGGGGTTGGCGCCGATGCGCTTCATCTCGTCAAAGAGGGCGCGGGCATCGTCGGCGGGCAGATTATGGACTCCCAGATGGAAGACGGTGCTTCCATAAGGCACGGTCCACTCGTGCGAGAAGGGCACAAGTATGTTGAGAGCGCGAAGTTCGGTGCAGGCGTCGATGTTGTCGTGGTCGGTGATGGAGACCAGGGGCCTGAGCCAGAGTGTGTTCCGTATCTGGCCAGCCTCGGTTTCGTAAGCTGCCCGGGGATGGAGCGGCGGCCGCCAATAAAGGCGATCGTAGGGAACGTCTTTGCCCCACCGGCGGCGGTGACGATCCTCGAGGAGGCGAAGCAGCGCCTGCGCCGGCCGCACTTTGCCCAACACGCGCGGGATGAAGTCGAGGCCCTCCCGCGAGTGCAGGGTGTGGCTGTGGAGCGAGACCGCGGTGGTGCAGCCCTGCACGGGTTTTGGGTCCCGCCAGAAAAAGCGGATGAACTGCGAGGCATTCCCATTTCGTCGAAGCAGTCGCATGAAACATTTGTGCCCGATTATGGTTTCATGCCGGTGACTTGCTTGTGAAGGTTTGCGGGAAACAATTGTGGCGGTATTTTTCTAGAAAAAAGCGCCGCTCACTTAGGGTGGTGGTTTCGAGCCGAATATCGCAAAGCAATTTCAGCCGCCGATAAACGCCGATGAGCACTGATAGAAAACGCCTTCGTCTTATCGGTGTTCATCGGTGATCATCGGTGGCCATAATGATTTGCCTCGATCCAAACTATATCAACCAATTAATACATGTTTAATGGCTAATGTTTTCCCGAAACAATTACGAATTTGCCGCCGAATTGTAACCGCCCGCGGGCGAAGCTGATGGACAAGGGAAGGTTCGATGGGCGAAAGCAAAGTCAAATTCGTGTGGCGAGAGCCGCGTTCCGCGGACGGGTTCCACTCCGCCGTCTGTTTGCACGGGCACACCATGCATTCGGTGGAGTGCCTCTCGTTTCTGCCGCGCCATCTGCATCATGTTCCGGGAATCTCGCAGGTGGTGAGCTACTATGAACGCGCGCGGCGGGTGGATTTCGCGCGCGCCTGGTGGACGCCTCCGCTAACGCCGGCATCCGCCCTGCGTCTGGAGCGCGAGCAGATCGCCGCTCTGGGGCTGCGGCCGATGGTGTCTTTGACCGACCACGACGATATCGAGGGCGGCCTGGCTGTGGGCGTGACGGCCGACCCCGCGGATACGCCAGTCTCTGTGGAATGGACCGTGCCTTACGAGCGATCCATATTCCACCTGGGGGTGCACAACATACCCCGCAATGCGGCGCGTGCATGGATGACTGCGATGGTGGAGTACACCAAGGACCCGCGAGAAGCCATGCTGCCGGCCATTCTGGAGGAGTTCGCGCGCGTTCCCGGCGCGCTGATTGTGCTCAACCACCCCTTCTGGCTGGAGGAAGGAGTGACCGAGGACGGCCACAAGCCCGCCCTCGAACGGATTCTTCGCGAGTGCATCGGCTGGTTCGATGCCTTCGAGTTGAACGGTACGCGGCTCTGGAAGGAAAATGCCGATACCATCGAACTGGCGCGGACATATGAGCGGCCGGTGATTTCGGGAGGCGACCGCCATGCCTGCGAGCCGAGCGCCTGTATCAATCTCACCAACGCCGGCAGCTTTGCCGAGTTCGTTGCGGAGATTCACACCGGGCGCAGCTCGATCCTCTTCATGCCGCAGTATCGCGAGCCCATGCCGCAGCGCATCCTGGAGGCCAGCCGCGACATTCTGCGAACCTATCCGGAATATCCGGGGCGCGAGCGCTGGGCAGACCGGATCTTCTATCGCGGCGAAGATGGCGCCGCAAAGACGGTGGCCCAGATCTGGCAGGGCCGCGAGCCGCGGTGGCTGACGAGCGCCGCAGCCGCCATTCAGTTCCTGGGAGGAAGCCGATTCCGCCCGGCGCTGCGGCTGTTTCTTTCCGAACGGGGAGAGTTGCACCCGTGAAGGCCCGGGTAGTTCGCTTTCAGGTTTACCTGGCGGACCTGTCGCCGGAAGAGATCGCACTGCTGCTCTCCGTGGGCCTGGTGCTGGGCGTATTTCCGATCATGGGTTTCCCGACCGTGTTTTGCCTGCTGGCCGCCCTCGGATTGCGGTTGAATTGGGCAGCGCTGCAGTTGCTCAATAACGTCTCTTCGCCGCTGCAACTTGCGCTTCTGGTGCCGCTGGCGCGGGCCGGACACAAGGTCTGTGGAGGCGCTGTGCCGGCCGGCGGATCGTGGGCGGGAATTCTCGGCTCCGCGGCTCTGCATGCTGTCACGGGGTGGGCTTGCATCTGCATTCCAGCCGGCGCGGTGCTTTATGTCAGCCTGGTGTTTCTCCTGCGCACCAGAATGAGTCCGCGGGCTTTGGCCTCGAGTTCTTAGAAATACCAGAGACAAAAGGCCGGGCGGCAGCCCGGCGGGGCAAGCTGAAGCATACCCAAGGTGGGACACGCTTCAGACTGTCCAGGCGAGCCAAGCCCGCCTTAGACTTTGTCTCCGGCAGTCCTGGAGAGTTCGACAGGCATCGACACGTTGCCCGGGTATGCACGGATATCCGCAGCCGATTATACTGTTCGGCAGGAAGCCATTTGACGCAGCGTTCGTCACCGCCGCGGCCGCTGTTGTTGCTTGCGGTACTTTTTGCCAGCGTAACCGCCGTTTACGTTGGCATTTGGATTCACTACATCCAGATTCTTCCCCAGAACACGATAGGCATCGCGTTCCGGCCGTTCTCCAGCGAACGCCGGGAACTCTATGTGATTCGGGTTTCCCCTCGCAGCCCCGCGTTGCGCGCCGGCCTGCGCCCCGGAGATCGAATCGTAGCGATCGACGAGAGCCCTATCGACACCGCCGGTTCGTGGGTGGAATCCGTTTTGAAGGCCAAGCCGGGTTCCGTCGTCGCGCTCACGGTGGAGCGCGGTAACGGCGGCCGGTTACGCTGCGAGGTCGGCATTCCCGTTGTGCCAGCGGCTTTATTGCAGCCGACGCCGGCGCAAATCGTCATCATGCGATCGCTTCTTTCCTATCCTCTGTTTTTCCTCGGCGTCGGCATGGTGGTGCTGTTCCTCCGCCTGCGGGATAGGAATGCGTGGCTGCTGGCGTTCATGTTCGCCGGCTTCATCGCGCTGGCGAGTTGGGCGACGCCGGAAACGGAACCGCTGGTCCCGCTGGCGATCCGGCGATTTGCGCTGACGTATCAGTTCGTTTTTCGCGCCCTGTTGCCGGCTTTGTTCTATTACTTTTTCGCGGTGTTCCCGGTGGCATCGCCCTTGGACAGAAAACTCCCCTGGCTGAAGTATCTAATGGCCGCAGTCGCGCTGCTGGAACTGCCCCTGGCTTGGACTATCGCCGCGACCGGGTCTTACGGCAGGATCATCGAAATGAGCGAATTCGGCGACGGACGTCTTAGACCGGCGCCGCTGCTCTACGGCTTCGGTTCTTTTGTGCTGGGATTGGTTTCGCTCGGATGGAACGGCTGGCGTGCGCCCACCGCCGAAGCGAGGCGAAAAATCCGCGTCCTGGCGGTTGGCACCGCCGTGGGATTGGCGCCACTGTTGGCAATCTACCTCTTCATGTTTCATTCGCAGCAGGAACCGAACCCGCTGATCCTCCCGTTCTGGACGTGGACCGCCGGTGTCGCCGCTCTCACCTTGGTGCCGTTATCGTTTGCCTACGCTGTGGTGAAGCATCGGGTGATGGAGATACCGGTGCTCCTGAAACGAAGCGCAAGGTACCTTCTGGTGCGGCGCGGTTTTGCCCTGTCTATTACCGCCGCTAGCATCGGGGCGGCATGGGCATTCTTCGAGTTCTTCTCGGGCGTGTCGGCGGGGTGGTCGGCGCCGGGGCCGCCGGCGATTGTACCGGCTGGCATGGCGGCGGGCGTGGGGGCGCTGTTGGCGGTCGCCACAGCGCGCATCCAGCAGAGGGTACGACAGCGGATCGACCGGGCGTTCTTCCGCAGCGACTACAACGCGGGACAGATCCTGGAAGATCTGGCCGAGAGCATCCAAACCACGCGAAGTTGTACGCAACTGGCCGCTCTGCTGGACGGACAAATCCGGACGGCGCTGCATCCTTCGTCATTGACTATCTACGCAGGGTCTGCGAACGGCCAACTCACGGCCGTGGGGAACGAAGTTCCGGAGCAGTTGCACGTGTTGTCCAGCGATCTGCCGATGCTGGCGGCTCTCCCCCAGCGCGGAAGGCCTTTGGATGTGCCTCCGCGTGCCGCCGGGTCATTCGCGCGGTTTTCGATCCTCGATCCGCTGCATCCGGAATGCATCGTTCCCATGCCGGGCCGCGATGGCCGGCTGGTGGGACTCATCATACTTGGACCGCGAATGTCGGAAGAGCCGTATTCCGGCGAGGACAAGCGCCTGCTGGCTTCGGTGGCGAATCAGGCCGGCCTGGCCATCGATAGCATACGCCTGGCGGAGCGGATCGCTCTGCAAATGGAAAGCGAGCGCCGCGCGGCCTATGAGTCAGAGATGGCGAGGCAGGTTCAGGCGCGTCTGCTTCCGCAACGCGTATCGCCAATGAACAGTCTGGACTACGCGGGACGCTGCGTGCAGGCGCGAGCGGTGGGAGGCGATCTATACGACTTTCTCGACCTTGGTGAACACCGGATCGCGTTGGCGCTGGCCGATGTCTCGGGAAAAGGAATGCCCGCGGCGCTATTGATGGCGAGTCTTCAGGCCGCTTTACGGACACACTGTACGGCCGGGCTGAAGGATCTTGGCGCGACTCTGCGGCAGGTGAATCGACTGCTCTACGAATCGACGGCCCAGCACCATTATGCGACGCTTTTCCTGGCCGAGTACGACGACGTCAGCCGGCGTTTGCATTTCGTGAACTGCGGTCACAATCCCCCGATTCTTCTCGGGCGCGACGGCAGGGTGGAGCGACTGGCGGCCACGGCGTGCGTATTGGGAATGTTTCCGGTCTGGGAATGCGCCGTGGAGGAAGTCGTGCTGGCAACGGGCGACCTGCTGGCGCTCTATACCGATGGGATCACCGAAGCCACTAACGAAAAGGGGGACGAGTTCGGCGAGGAACGCCTGATCGCTGCCCTGAGCGAATGCCGCAATCGTCCGGCAGAGGAGATCCTCGAAACAGTGGTTCACCTGGTGCGTGAGTTTGGCGGCGATGACCAGGCGGACGATCTGACCCTGATCGTGGCGCGCGGAGTAGCTTCCACGGTTGCCCCATCGGTTGAAGTTGGACTGGCACCGCTGGCTGCAGGAGTGGCTAGTGCCGGCTAGTGCAGCGCTTCACCTGGCACGGAACGATGTTTTCCGTCTCGTCTTCGGCGAACTGGTCTTCACCGCTGGTTTGGTAGCTTGCATACTCTACCTTCTCCGCACGCGGAAGACGGACCCTGCGGCGCTGTACTTCGGGATCGCAGCGGTATTATACGGGCTCCGTCCGATCGTCGAACTCGATTTGCTGCGAGATGCGTTTCCCGCGTTTCGGTGGCGTGTTGCCGACTTGGTGATCACCTTGGTGGTGGGCATTCCGTTCGTGCTCTTCTTCGCGACGACGGTCGCCCGGGGCTATCCACGCGTTACCCGGGCACTCATCGCCGCACAGGTTCTTCTCGCGGCAGTCGGCATACCTGTGATTCTTCTCAAGGGGCCGGGGCCGTATATCTGGTTTTCTAACGGAGTCATCTCCATTGTCTCGGTGATTGCATTTGTGTGGATCGGTTTTCACCCGAGGGTAAAGCTGGACCGGGAACTACAAATCCTACGAGTAGGACTTCTGGTCTTCGGCGCATTTGTATTCAGCCAAAACCTGCCCCTAATCAAGCTGGCGCCCGATTTCGGCAATTGGGAGCCGATTGGCATGCTGATTGCCCTCGGCGCCGTGGGTTACGTCAGCGCCGCGCGTACGCTGCGGACAGAACAAAACTGGATCACCATCCAGAAGGAACTGGAGATCGCCCGCGAGATTCAGCTGTCGATTCTTCCTGCCGAGATGCCTCAGACCCCGTCGCTGCGGGTGGCGGCGCGATACGTGCCCATGACGGCGGTCGCCGGCGACTTTTACGATTTTATGATAATGGATCGCGACCGCATCGGCATTCTGCTAGCCGATGTGTCCGGCCACGGCGTGCCGGCGGCACTGATTGCCTCCATGGTGAAAATTGCGATCGCGGCGCAGGCACCCCACGCCGACGATCCGGCGCGAGTTCTGGCGGGCATGAACCAGGCGCTATGCGGCAAGCTCCAGGGGCAGTTTGTCACGGCGGCGTACCTCTTCATCGACAGTGGCGCGGGCCGAATGAGGTATGCGGCAGCGGGTCATCCCCCGATCCTGTGGGACCGATGCAAAGACCAAACGGTCGAGACAGTGGAGGAGAACGGTCTCATGCTGGGTTTCCTTCCTCAGGCTGCCTACACCTTCACAGAGAAGCAAATCGGTTCGGGTGATCGATTCCTGCTTTACACGGATGGAGTCCTGGAGGCCTCGAACGAAGCGGACGAGTTCTTTGGCAAAGATGAGCTGCAAAAGAGAATCGTGGGAGCGCGAAACATTGGAGCCGAGGAGTTCGCTTCCTCATTGTTGCACGGGGTGGGAAGCTGGGCCGGGCACGACCGCGGCCGCCCGCAGCAAGACGATCTCACTTTGCTGGTTATCGACTGCCTGTCGTGCGCAAAGAAATCGGATGGCGGCGCCGAATCTCGTGAAGTCTTGATGTGCCCGGCTGTTTCCAAGAGCTGATCCGTTCGGAACCAGCTTGTTCTCACTCGTCCCGCAATGTCCGCATCGGATTGTGCTCAACCACCCCTTCTGGCTGGAGGAAGGCGTGACCGGG
>Ga0326727_10023104_pt1 | contig 11918 bp, 6 predicted proteins | sample MB2enrmetagenome_FD_207643 | JGI IMG/M metagenome (GOLD analysis project Ga0326727, IMG submission 207643) | Lab enriched peat soil microbial communities from McLean, Ithaca, NY, United States - MB29MY | ecosystem: Environmental > Terrestrial > Soil > Wetlands > Peat | place: USA: New York... | reverse complement strand
ACAGGCCTGGGCGCGGAGACTTGCGCGCTGCTGGCCGAGATCGCCGCTCCCGCTGTGGCGTACGTCTCCTGCGACCCCGCCACTCTGGCCCGCGACCTGCGCGCGCTCACCGGCTCCGGCTACCAAATCCAATCCATCACCCTCGCCGATCTCTTTCCGCAGACCTTTCATCTGGAAACAGTGGTCCAGTTGCGCCGCGCCTGATAGGCTTGAGGGCCAGAACACATTTCAAATTTCAGGCGCAATGGAATCCGACTCCCCCAACATCGGGCAATCCATTGCCGGTCCCGCATCCGCGGGCGCCGGCCCGGAATCCGTCCCGCTCTTTCACGCGGCCTGGCTCTTTGGCGCGGGGATTGCGGTCACGGAAGCTCTTTGGCTGCGACCGGGCCAGGTGCTGGTGGCGCTGGCGCTGGTGGCTGTGCTCTGCTGTGTGGCGGCTTTGCGGGCACAGCGCATTGTCTGGCTGCCGCTGGCCGCGCTGTGGCTTCTGCTGGGCGCATGGTGCGCGGAGATGGAGCCGCAGCCTGCGCCCGCGCCGGCATTGGCCGCGCTCTCTGACGGCCTGCTTCGCACCGTCGAAGGCACAGTAATCGATGCCGGTCCGATGCGCGGCGAAATCAACCCAGACGTAATCGATCAGGACGAACAAGCCGAGCCTAAACAGCAACCCGCGCAGAGAATTGACCTGCGCGTCTCCAGCATGGAAGTGGTCACCGACACGGACGATGCGCAGAAGCGGGTTGAGGGCGGCGTGCGACTGACCGTTCACTGGCCGCAAAACGCAGCCGGTCAGCAGGCTTTTCGTTGCGGCGAGCGCCTCCGCGCTGTGGTCCGTCTGCTGCCTCCCGAGGTCTATCACGATCCCGACGTCTGGAGCCGACAGGATTTCCTGCTCGATCAGGGCATCACCTCCTCGGCTACGGTGAGCATCGACCGTGTTGATCGGCTCGGCGAGTCGTCGAGGCCCTCTCTGGCGTGCCGGTTGAGCGGATTGCAGCACGCTTCGAGCGCCCGCCTGCTGGCCCTGCCCGCGGCCATGCGCCTCCTGCCCGCTCCGTTGCGCCTCTCCGAAGACGACGCCATCATGCTGGCCGCCATGGTCACCGGCGACCGCACATACCTTACCCATTCGCTGCGCGTGGGCTTTGAGCGCACCGGCTCTTTTCACATGCTGGTGGTCTCCGGATTTCACCTGGCCATCGTGGCCGGTTGCCTGTTCTGGGTTGCGCGCCGCCTTCGTCTGCCCCGCGTTCCGGCCACGCTCGTTACGATTCTGGCCTCTTTCGCCTACGCTCTTTTTACCGGCTTTGCCACGCCTGTTCAGCGCTCGCTCTGGATGGTCACTCTCTACATGCTGGGCCGGCTTCTGTATCGCGAGCGCAACGTGATGAACACCATCGGATTTGCCGCGCTGTGCCTGCTGGCTTTCAGCCCGCGCAGCCTCTTCGACGCGAGCTTCCAGATGACGTTGCTGGCCGTGGTCGCTATTGGCGGCGTGGCCGCTCCACTGCTTCAGAGCACGGTGCACCCTTACCTGACGGCAACGCGCGACCTGCGCCTTCTTGCACTGGACGTAAAATTGCCCGCGCGCCTGACCCAATTTCGCGTGATTCTCCGCATGATTGCCGCCGCGTTGCAGGCAGCCGCAAACGGTCGATTCGCCGACAGCATTGCATGGCGGCTTTTTCCCTTTACGATTCGCTTCGTGATCCGCGCCTTTGAGCTGCTGGTCGTCTCATGCGTGGTCGAGCTGGCCATGACTCTGCCCATGGCTCTCTACTTCCATCGCATCACCGTCTTCGCCCTGCCGGTGAACGTCTTCATCTTGCCGTTGCTGGCGGTGCTGATGCCTGCCGCGCTGGTCACCATGCTTTTGCTGCTCGTCTGGCCCTCCGCCGCGGTAATCCCGGCCATGATAGTAACTGTCTTTCTGCGCATCGGCGTCGGGCTGGTGCATCTTTTCGGCTCGATGGCCTGGGGCGACTTCCGCATTCCCGCGCCGTTGCTCTGGCAATCGCTCGCCTTTTGCGCGCTGCTGGCTGGGGCCGTCGCGCTGGCCAACATGGCCGCGTCCACAGGACCCCCCTGGCCCCGCCGCGCCGTCTGGGCCGTGATGCTGTTGGCCGCTGTCGCCGCTGTCTTGCCTCGCCCGGTCGATCACCCCCGCGATGCATTACTGATGGAAGCCATCGACGTGGGCCAGGGAGATTCCCTGTTGTTGATTACGCCCGACGGCAAAACCATGCTCGTCGATGGTGGAGGCCCGGGCGGCGGACCGCATCAGGCTCCGCAGGATTTTGACATTGGCGAAGAGGTCGTTTCTGAAGCTTTGTGGTCGCGCGGCATTCGTCACCTCGACGCAGTGGCCCTCACCCACGGTCACTCTGATCACATGGGCGGCCTGCCCGCCGTTCTGCGCAATTTCCATCCCGATGAGCTCTGGGTGGGCAGCAACCCCCGCTTCGGCGCCTACAACGCGCTCCTCGACGAGGCCGCCAGCCTCCATGCGCGCGTCCATTCACTGCGCGCCGGCGATGCCTTCCCCTTCGGTACAACCCAGGTGACCGTTCTGGCGCCCTTTCGCGGCTACGAGCCCGGCCCGGAGCCTGGCAACAATGACTCGCTGGTGATGCGCGTGGCCTACGGTACGACCTCAGTGATGCTCGAAGGCGACGCAGAAGCCCCTGTCGAGCAGGCTATGCTCGCCGAGTCGGGCTTAGCCAGCACACTTCTCAAGGTGGGCCACCACGGCAGCATCACCTCCACGCGCCCCGAGTTTCTGGCCCGCGTCGCTCCCGAGTGGGCCGTCATTTCCTGCGGCCTGCGCAACCGCTACGGACATCCACGCATTGAAGTGTTGCAGGCGCTCGAAGCGGCCCGAGTTCGCACCTTCTCGACCGACATCAACGGCGCTTCGTGCTTCCGCCTCGATGGCAAGACCACCACCCCGGACCTGGCTTGCGGCTGGCGGAATCTGCCTTGAAGCAAACCTGGTTTTAGCCGTATGAATCCTGCACCAAAACGATTAACTGCCTGCCCGTCAATCTAACCTGTGCAATCTGCCGGGCTTATCGAAGGCCAAGTGGAATATAATTCGAGCGAGAAAAGATTCGGTTGCGATATGCTGTGAACCGGCATTCGCAATTGAGGAGGCTGTTATGTTGAAGCCGTTATTGTGCGCTTCTGCAGTTGTATTATTTGGTATCGCCGCTTCATCCACCCCTGGGCCCATGTCGCAGGACGCCGCTCCGGCACATGCATCCGGCCAGAAGGGTTCATCCAGAGCAGCAGCAGCCGACAAGGCCTTGGCGCGCGCCAAGGAGATTTATGGCGTGGACTGCGCCATCTGCCATGGAGCAAACGGAGATGGCAAGACCGATCTGGCCAAGGATATGCAGTTATCGCTCAAGGATTGGACCGATCCTAAGTCGCTGGCCGCCTTGTCGGATGCGGATCTGATTAAAATGATCCGCACCGGCAACGACAAGATGCCTCCTGAGCCGGATGGCCGCGCAAAGGACGACGACGTGAAGGCCCTCGTCCTCTACATTCGCAGCATGTCCAAAGACCAACCGACCGCCGCGCCCGCCGCGCCTGCCGCGCCGACAACGCCGACAACGCCGCCCTCGAGCAACTAGAACCGGAGCCTCAACCCAAACTGGATTTGCCGCTCGCGGTAGAAGTTGGTCGCGTTGACGTTCAAAGGCTGGCCGAACGCTGTTGAGCTGAGGCCAGTCGTTGGGTTTATTTTGAGGCCGGTGAGGAAGTTCAGTGTCGGCGGCGTGCCCGGCGCGCCAAGCGTTGTTGGCGGGTTGCCGGACTGGATGGTATAGCCGGTCGTCTCCAGTTCGGTCACGTTTTGGTGGTTGAAAAGGTTGAAGCTCTCGGCCAGCAGTTCCAATTGGCGCATCTTCCCCAGATCGAAGCGCTTGCCCAGTCGCAGATCGGCTTTCCAAGTCTTCGGATAGCGGTAAGTGTTGCGGCCGATATTGTAGGAGTGGCCGTCACTGCCGAGGCCGTAAACCCGATTGTCGCCGCCTGACCCGTTCATTCCCGGCCCGAGTCCCGCGATAGCCGCGCCTGTGGTTGCGTCGAATTCTTCCGGCAGCGCGCCGCTGGTGCGCATGGTGTATGGCAGGCCGCTGCGGACCTGCGCGACGCCCGACAGCATCCAGTTATTGGCCAGCTTCCCGGCTCGTCCGCGCAGCTTCCACGGCGTTTCATAGACAACCATTGCGACGGCCGAGTGGCGCATATCCAGATTGCCGGTTCCGTACTCCCGGCTGAAGTTGGCTGGGTCCAGCACATCGTTCCCCGCCACTTGCGCGCTCTCGTCGGGGTTCCAGTCCATGGCGTGCGAGTAAGTGTAATGAGCGTGCAGGCTCAGCCCGTGGCGGCCATAGCGCTCAACCCGGAGTATCGCCGCCTCGTATGTCGAGTTGGCCCGGCTCATGATCTGGGCAGTCTGCTGGTAATTCGGGTTGATGCGTCCGGCAACTCCGGTTTCCGTTGGCCAGGAAGCGTAGAAGGGGACCGTAATTTGCGCGGATTTGATAGGGCCAAGGCCGGTGTTGCCGCATGAGCCATTGTTGAGGCCGGCCGGGGTCTGGTCGCACACGTTGTAGGTGATGGTCTGGGTTGGCAACGGCAAGTCAAGATTTGTGTCGATGGAGATCGGCAGCCGGCGGCCCAGGCTCACCACGGCGCTCGCGGTCACTTCTATATGGCTGGGCAGCGTCTCTTCCACGGCTGCCACGGCCTGGTGTATCTCCGGGTTGTGGAAGTTCGGCGCAAACTCCACCGCTCCCGGCTTGACCACGCTCCCGGGGCCCGGCGGCCGCAGCACGTATGGAAACGGTGGCGCGCCGCCTGCGTTCAAGTTGTCGGTTGGCCGCATGAAGAAGTTCAAGTCTCCGTTCAATGAGCCGGTTTGAGTCAGCGCCGCTTCCACCGTCAGGTTTTCTGTGCGCCCAAAATAAATTCCGTAGCCCAGGCGGAAAACCGGCGAGTGCTTCTCGCCTGTTCCCACAGCCACACTCACTCGCGGACCCCAGTTGTTGCCCAGGCTGGGCAGCTTCTCTGTCAGCGGAAGCTCAGGATTGTTCAGCGCGGAGAGCGGCGGCGGCAACTGCTCCCTCTCCCAGCGCAACCCGCCGCTGACCACCACCAGCTTGCCCGCCTGCCACTGCGCGGTCGCGTAGCCGGCCCAGTCGTTGGTGCTTAAGCGCCAATCGCTGGGGCCTATGGTCTGCGAGTAATAGGAGTAGCAGGGCAGGTTGCCCAGCCCGCGCAGATTGCCCCCCGAGTCGCGCCACACCTTGCCCGTCGCGTCGCAGTTTTGCTGGTTAAAGGGGTTCAGCGCGCCAGCCAGCCCAAACTTGCCGAAGACCAGCGCATCGGAGGCGAAGTTTTCCACGCTGGCGTAATAGTAGGTTCCGGTCTGGTTGCGCAGCAGGCTCGTGTTATCGGAATTGTGGCTCACTTCGAAGCCGGCCTTTACCAGCAGCTTGCCGCGAATCCAGTCCACCAACTCCTGCCCGTGGTAGAGGCGCTCGTCCGGGTAGCTGCCCTGCCCGAAGCGCGACGGGTTGCCGATGGTGAATCCGTAGCCCGAGTCCACCACAATCTGCGGCAACTGCCCCCACGCATTCCCGGCAAGAAAGCTCTGCTCATACGTTGAAGGCGTCTCCGGGTGCGCCTCCTGAACCGCTCGTCCGGCCGAGGCCTGAGTCACGGCCAGCAGGTTGGGAGTCACAAATGCCTCCCAGCGGCCCAGCAGCCACTCCTCACTTGCTTTGCTTGAACCGAAGCTGTGGTTGCCGTAGGTTTCTGAAACCCTGGTCAGCCCTCCGCCGGGCGCGTTCCATCGCGCGCCTATGCCTTCCAGCGTGAAGCGCTGCCGCTCAGTCGCTTGCCAATCAAGCCGCCCGAAGCCGGTCCACTGCTTCGCCGTCCGCGGAGCGGGACCAAGCAGACCAATCAGCGTCTCCAATAATCCCGAGTAGGCTGCCAGCCCCTCGGCCACGGGATTTGCGCTGCTCAACCCCAGCCGCGCGCTCAGCACCTGCATCTGGTCGTTTGTGGGCTGGGCAAAAAACACAGACGGTATCTTCACCGTCGCCAATCCGGGATCGTTGCGGTCATAGCTGTCGATGGCGCCAAACCAGAACAATTTGTCGCGGCGAATCCGGCTGCCCAGGCCGATGCCCCAGACCGTTTCCCGGTCCGGAGGAGTGTAGGACTCCGGCGTAAAAACAGGAACCGCGCTCTCTGTGGCAGGCGCCGTCTCCTTCACCCATTGAGTAAACGGGTTCCGCGCGCCCCATGCGCCCTCGCGATCGAAGAGAAACCCCTGGCCATGCAACTCATTGGCGCCGCTCTGGGTCTCCACGTTCATGCGCCCGCCCGCTGCCCTGTCTGCCGCGGCCTCCACGTTGCCGGCTTCCGTCTCCACCGTGCGGATGGCCGCCTCGCTCACCACAAGTCCATGCCCTCCACTACCGACTTGCGCCATTCCTGCCGGTCCGTCCCCGTTTTGCCCCAGTGGTCCAGTTCCTGATGAGCCTTGTCCCGATCCGCCGGTCGGGCCAAAGGCCAACCCCCGGCCAACTCCATCCACGGCGATCTCGGCCGGCTCACCCGCGCCCCGCAGTGAAATCTGGCCCTGGCCTGCCGCCGGGGTTGTCGATGTGGGCGTATTGTCCAGCACAAAATCCTGCCAGTGGCGGCCACTCACCGGCAGCGCCTGCAACTCGGCCGCGCTCATCTTTGTGGTGGGCGCGGGTGCCCCAGGTCCCTCGCTTTTGGGGACCTGGGAGCGTGCCGTATTCCCGCCGCCAGATCCCGCTTCTGAGACCTGGGAACCATTCACGCCAGCGGGTGCCCCAGGTCCCTCGCTTTTGGGGACCTGGGAGTGTGCCGTGTTCCCGCCGCCAGATCCCGCTTCTGAAACCTGAAAACCATTCACGCCAGCCTGCGCCGAGTCCTCAAGCATCCGCAACGGCTCGGCGGCGAGCAAAGCATTCAGCGTGACGATCTCCGTTCCCGGCCCAGGCCCAGCGAGATCAGCCAGCCGCCGCGCGCTGACGGGAAGCATCACCAACGGCTCCGCAGCCAGCGCGGCTTCGTTCACCGGCAGAGCTTCCGGCTCAGGCCCCGGCTCACTCCTCTGGCGTAATTCAGCCAAAATCGGCTCGCGTGGCAGCGGCTCCAGTTCCATCGCCGCCTGCACGTGCGCCTCGTAGCCGGCATTCACCACAACGCCGTCCAGATGGCCACGTCCCAGTTGAGGGCTCTCGGCGTCAAGTGAGTATTCGCCCGGCTCCAGCCCTGTGAAGCGATAACTCCCGTTTTTTGCTGTGATGGTGCGCGTCTCTGCGCCCGTGGCCTGGTTGCGCGCGACAACAACAACGCCTCCCAGCGGATTCGAGTGCAGGTCGGTCAGTTTGCCCGTGAGCGAGCCGGCTAATTTGGCTTGTGTGCCGTCTTCAACCGATTGATTTTGGGCCGATTGGGGAAGACACGCCGCCACCGCGCCTATCAGCAGCGCGGCCACCGCCAGCGTCTTCGTCCAACTGCGCTGAACCCCTGCCATCGAGCCCCTTGCCCGCGGCAGACCAAGGGAAAAGTTCTCTATACTTCAACTCCGGCCGGCTCTTGCGGCGGGTCCGGATGCGAAACAGCCCTCCAGCCAATCCGAGCGGAAATCCCCTGGATTTGGCGGCGCCGTTTTGCTCAATAGCAACGTTTCAAGCGATTCTATGCCCTCGTCCGGTAAACTGGAAATAAGGGACTTCAGGTTTAGCCTCAACAATCTGCAATCGGACGCGAATCCCTGTGTTCTATTCCCTATTCCCTGGTCCCTGATCCCTGGTGTTTTCATGTTCATTGATGAAGCAAAAATTCGCGTCAAGGCCGGCGACGGCGGCAATGGCTGCATGGCCTTCCGGCGCGAGAAGTTTGTGCCTCGCGGCGGGCCCTCGGGCGGCGACGGCGGACGCGGCGGCGACGTTATCATGGTCAGCTCGCAACGCCACAACACGCTGATCCATTTCCGCTATAACCCGGAACACAAGGGCCAGCGCGGCGAACACGGCCTGGGCTCGAACTGCACCGGCCTGGACGGCAACTCGACCGTCCTGCAAGTCCCTGTCGGCACATCGCTTTACGACCAGGAAACCGGCGAGCTGGTGCACGATTTCGAGGAGCCCGACGAGCGCGTCGTCATCGCCAAAGGCGGACGCGGCGGGCGCGGCAATCAGCACTTCGCCACCAGCACCCATCAGGCTCCGCGCGAACACGAAATGGGCCGGCCCGGCGAAGAACGCTTCTATCGGCTTGAACTGAAACTGCTGGCCGATGTCGGCCTGGTCGGCTATCCCAACGCCGGCAAATCCACGCTCATCTCCCGCATCTCAGCAGCGCGGCCCAAGATCGCCGACTACCCATTCACCACCCTTGAGCCCAACCTTGGCGTGGTCACCGTTGGCGAGGAGCCGGAGCTGGAATCCTTTGTCGTCGCTGACATGCCCGGCCTCATCGAAGGCGCGCACCAGGGTTCCGGCCTTGGCGTTCAATTTCTTCGCCACATCGAGCGCACACGCCTGCTTGTCCACCTGGTTGATGTTTCCGACGCCAGCGGCCGTCCCGATCCGGTGGAAGACTTCAAGGTCATCAACAAGGAGCTGGCCAGCTTCACCAACGCCAACGGCGAGCGGCTTCTGGCCGGTAAAACGATGGTCGTCTGCGCCACCAAGATCGACAGCGCCAACCCCGACAAGCTCAAGAAATTGACCACCCACGTCAAGCGCCGCAAGCTGGAGTTCCACGCCATCTCGGCCGTCACCGGCCAAGGCATCGACGAACTGAAGTGGTCGTTGGCGAGGCATCTGCGGACTGCCGAGGACGGGAAGTAGCGGGCCTTCAACTCTCTTGTCGTCTGATTTTCCGGAAGCCAAGGCGGCTTTTCCTCAAAGGCGTCCTTTCCAACTGAATTATGTCGGCCTCAGAGGGTAGCTGCATAGTTACTGCCGAGTTGGCGGTGATACTACCAATTGGGCTCGGCTTGGCTGCCAGGGAGTTCTACGGGCCACCATCCAAGGTGACCACCGTCTGAGCGGGACAAGCCACACGCGATGCAGTTAGTTGCTGAAACCGTTCATGCGTCTCATCGATCTTCCATGCGGAGATTGCATTCAGCAAACGAGAACTATGCATTACGTCATATCCGTCGCTGTTATCGAGGACGGCGACAATAGCATCAGGACTATCTTTGCCATTGATTTGGCAGCCACCAATCGCTTCCGGGAAACTGCGCGAATGTGTTGGAAAGGCGAGAACATCGCGGATCATCCTGCTCCTCGTGTTTTCCAATAGCTGATACTCCGCGCCGCAAATGCGCCACGAGATGAGGAAGAGTCTTTCGGATATTTCCGTTCCGCCGAGGTCCTCAAGGCCAATGTTCTTATGTGCGGCCTCAATGACGACTACTCGCCCATTCACAAATCGCTTTCCGATCAAAGCTCTCGGAATATCCGTGCCGCATTTGATCCCCGAAAATTCGTCTTGCCCCCGTGCACCAGCGCAAAGAAGCAAGGCAATCATGACAGTCACTTGCACTTTGTTCATGCCTGTAATTGTCCCACACGGGCCTTCATAAACGACCGTCCTTCACATCAGTTCCCGAATCGTCGCCCATCCGGAAGTTACCATCGAGTCATCAATCCAATTGCATCGCTCCCAAAGCTATATTCAAATCAGAATCGATTCCGGAGCAATCCATCAGTTAACCTGCATTTCTCACGACCAGATCGGCGCTTGGTAGCGCCGACCTCCTGGTCGGCTGTACTGGCGGCGTCCACGCCGCCGGAGAGAAGCCTCCTTCATTGATACCGTTTGCACACTGTGACGGAGAAAACGGTGTCGGGCGTGGGCGGGGTGGCCCACGCTACAACCGGCCAGGAGGCCGGCGCTACAAATTCGTTGACGCGCCTTGTGAGAAATACGGGGTAACCAGTGATCTTTGAGCCGAGGCCGGAGTTTTCCGGCAAGAAAAAAGTTTTGCCCACCTAACAGGCAAAGGCGCAAAAGGCGCAAAAAAAGGGCCGCATCCGAATGGGATGCGGCCCTTTTTATTTCTTGTTTTGGCTGACCGTCTAGAACGGGTTCAGCTTGGAGATGCCCTTCTTCTTTTTCTTCTTGCTCGACGATTCGTCGTTCAAATCGGCCTTGGGCTTCTTCTGTTTGGCATTTGCGACGGGCTGAGCCGGCGCCGGGTGGGCCTTGTTCACTTCGTTGACCTGGTCGGGCGATTCAGCCGGTTTTTCGGCGGCGGGTATGGCTGTGTTGACGGGACCAACGGGCTTGATGACAGCGTTGGGATCAGCAGCGGGCGCACTCACCACCTGTACGCCTACGCCAGTGCCGCCCGCCGGAGCCTCAAGCTGCAAAGGCGCCTGGGAAGGCTGATCGCTGCGCGGCGGCTCATTGACGCCGGTGGGCGTAACCACTCCAGCTGGAGCGGCAGGCTTGCCGGCATCGGCGGCGGCCTTGAAGTCCGCCAGGTTCTGCTTGGTCACATCGGGTGCGAGGGTGCGCTTGGGATCGTCCAGGCTGGGCTCGCCCACATGCACCGCCTGCACCACGGAAGGCCCGTGCTTGATGATGCCGAAGGTCTTGTCGGTAAAGTGCAGGGGCTGACGGCTGCGTTCTTCGGCGTCGCTCTCGGCAATTGCGTCCTGGCTGGGTTCGGGAACGGGGCGGTTCATGGCCACCAGCCGGTCGCGGGCGTCTTCCACATGGGGAGCCATGGGGTAGCGCATGACCACTTTGGTGTAAGCCGCGGCAGCCCGGTCCTGATAAACCGCGCGCAGCCGCTCCCTGATTGCGCCGGGAAGATTGGGCGCAATCTGAACCGAGTGGGCTTCACCGGCATAGGCGTCGCCGATTCCCAGCAGCGCCAGATCGCTCTTGGAATAAAGCGGGTAGGTATCCACTACGGTATCCAGGCGGGCGATGGATGCGGCAAAGTTTTCCCGGCTGCCGTAATAAAGGCCGATCTCGGTTTCGCGCTCGGCCAGAACTTCCTGCACATCACGCAGTTTCTGCTTGGCGCGGGGCACCAGAGCCGAATCCGGGAACATATTGATCATCGACCGGTATTCCTGCTCGGCGCGCTCCGCGTTGGTGTAATCGCGGTCCGGCTTCTCCATCTGCTCGTAATAAATGTCAGCCACCTTCATCTGCGCTTCGGCGGCTTCAGGAGCATTGGGGAAGAAGGTGATGAAATCCTTGTACTCGGCCTCGGCCTGAGTCAGAGCCGCGGTGCCGCCTTCCTTGAACCAACTGTCGCCCACCGCCAATTTGGCGCGCATCCGGTATTCGGAGTCGGGATAGGTGTTCAGCATGGTCTGCAGATCAAGCCGCGCCACATCAAAGCGGCCCTTCTTCATGGCGATCATCGCCTTGTCAAAGAGCTCCTTGTCGGGCTGCTTGGAATTCACGCCCGCCAGCGGGTTGGCGCTCAGGTCCTCGTGCTTCTTGTGTTTGGGCTTCTTTTCCTTGGCTTGCACAGAAACTGTGCCCAGCACCAGAACCGCCAAAGCTACCGCGGCTATCTTCCTTGTCAACCGGTTCATACCACCTCATTGCGGCCGCGGATTGTCGCCAGGCCGCATGCCAATTCCCCAATAATCCTGAATCCTGCTCAACTATTCGCCGACGGCCTTGCGGGCCGCAGCCAGCAGCGCGCGCGCATCCGCTTCCGGTTGGCCCGCGCCGAAAACGGCGTTGCCGGCCACCAGCAGCTCCGCGCCTGCCTGGACGATGCGCCCCACCGTGTCGTGAGCCACGCCGCCGTCCACTTCAATTCTAAATGCCAGCCCCAGCTCGTGGCGCAACCGGGCCAGCCGACGAAT
>Ga0326727_10023103_pt1 | contig 11918 bp, 9 predicted proteins | sample MB2enrmetagenome_FD_207643 | JGI IMG/M metagenome (GOLD analysis project Ga0326727, IMG submission 207643) | Lab enriched peat soil microbial communities from McLean, Ithaca, NY, United States - MB29MY | ecosystem: Environmental > Terrestrial > Soil > Wetlands > Peat | place: USA: New York... | reverse complement strand
AACGGCCCGACCTTGCTCTCGTGGACATCTCGCTTCCCGGCCGGAGCGGGATCGACCTCGTCCGCGAGATTCGCGGAAAGCTGCCGCGGCTGCGCGTTATTATAGTGAGCATGTTTTCGCGGCCGGAACTGGTGAAAGAGGCCGTAGACGCGGGGGCCGCTGGGTACGTCAACAAGGGAGCAAGCTCGGACACGCTTCTCCACGCGATCCAGGTCGTAGCCCAGGGTCAGTTCTACCTGGACGGGATGGTCTCCCAGGAAATCCTCTCCCTGGTAGGCGTTGAAAGCCAGAATCCGCCGGTCGTCAACCGCGAGTACGGGCGCCTCTCGTCTCGCGAGCAGGAGGTCCTGAGGATGATCGCGGAGGGCGTCCCTACCCGTGACATCGCGGAGCGACTGTTCATCAGCGTCAAGACGGTGGAGAACCACCGGGCCAACATCCTGCATAAGCTCGAGCTGAGGACCACGGTGGATCTGGTGAAGTACGCGGCCCGCATCGGGCTGATCGATGTGGACACCTGGAAAGGGTAGACAGCTTCGCGCTGCCGGGAGAAACTCCCGCCAGAATGGGATGTCCCCCGACTGCGCACGGCGTGCAATCCGACTACCATTGCGCACAAACCGTCGCTTTGGGGGGCGCGTCATGCGGTTGTCGACGTTTATCGTGGTGCCTGGACTTCTTTTCTTCATCGCGGGAGCGATCGCAGGCGGCGAGTTGTTCCTATTCGCCCTGGGAGTCAGGAGAATGTGGCCCATGCTCGGCGGGACGGCCTTCTGCGCTGCCGGGTTGATTGCCGGGGTGAAGGTAGCCCAACTGATGTGGACCTCTTCGTTCCCACGTGGCGCCGGCCCGAACATGACGGACATGCCCGCAGGCCTGGTTACTGTGTGTTCCTATTGCCGCAAGGTGCGCGACCATGACGAGACCTGGCTTCCGTTCGAATCCTTCCTCGAGCGGCGCACCCGGATGCAGTTCAGCCATGGGATTTGCCCGCAATGTGAAAAGAAAGTCAGAAGTGCGCTGGTTTGAGCCATAGCAAGCCCTCGGTCCTCGATCGTGAGTGCCGAAGAGGCGCTCCACGTGCCACAAGCCCCCACCGAGGTGGGGGCTTGTGATGTTTGCTGGGCATATTCATCAGCTTTGCGGTGCAAGTCCCCTCGCCGACCTGATGGAGGTGAAGGCATAATAAAACGCAAGGGCACCAGTCTAGCGAGAGAAGCGTGGAACAAAGGCGCGAGCGGTTGTGCGCCGGATCTGGCCGGTGTCGTGAAAGCAGGACTGAGGGACTCGCGAAAACCCCTGACCGCCTGCCAGAAGTCAGCCGAAGGCATAGTGGGGCCGTTGACCTGAAGGCCCGAAGGGCAAAAGAGAGGATATGAAGCCAGCCACGAGTAGGACTGCGCTGATGTTGCCGCCGAGTTCAATCTGAACCCAGAGGGTAATTTGCTATGCTCTTGAAGGCCGGCGCGAATGCGAAAGATAAGGGGGGGAAAGACCGCATTTGATCGCGCGCAAGGCAACTAAAGCTCAAAGGGACAGACGCTTATCGGCAGCTTCAGGAAGGGTCCAAATAGCCGAGGCGGGATCGCAGCTCAATCAAAACAACGTCAGGACGTTGTTTTGACTTTGGGGTCCAACTCAAGGGGCCAGCAATATCGCCTCGGATTCCGTGATTTTCTACAACCCGACACCCAAGGCGGTATTTGCCGGCTCTTTTGCCATTGCGACTCGGACCTGCCCGTTGTCAGCTCAAACTGCCAGATCAGCGCTTTGCTTTTCGCAATACCGCATAAGCGGAGCCGGAAGAGGCTCAGCAGCGCCTCTACAACCCACGCGCTTTTCCGTCCGCCATACAGACTCTGATCCAGGACTTCACCACTTCCTTAATGGCGGCACGAACCGGCTTCATGACATCCAGGGTGTACGGATTCTCCCCCCGCGCGTTCAGCTCCGCGCGCACGGCGTTCATGTACGTGCAGTGGATAATGGTTCCCACGTTCACCTTGTTGATGCCGCCGCCGATGGCGCGCCGCACGTCTTCCTCGGGGATTCCTGTTCCGCCATGCAGCACAAGGGGAACCTTCACCGCCGCGTCGATCTCGTGCAGCCTGTCGAAGTGGATCTCTGGCTTCCCCTCGTAAAAGCCGTGCGCGGTTCCAATCCCCACGGCAAGCGAATCCACGCCCGTTTCCGCCACGAACTTCTCAACATCTTCGACCCTGGCCAGGAAGTCCTTTCCGGTAAACTTCCCTTCGATCCCCATGCCTTTGATCCTGCCTACCTCGCCCTCTACGAACACCCCCCGGGGATGCGCGTAGTCGATCACTCCCTTCACCGTGGCGATGTTCTCTTCCAAGGTCTTCGAAGAGGCGTCTATCATCACTGAGGGGTATCCGTGATTGACGGCAGCACGGCAAATGTCGGGTTTGGTGCTGTGATCCAGGTGATGGATCAGGGGAATGTGCGCCTTGGCCATGGCCGCCGCCCCAAATGCGCCGCACAGCTCGATCCCGATGTCAGTGACCACAAGCTGATTGGAAGAAATGAAAATCGGCGCCTCGAGCTCCTCCGCCGCCTCCACAATCGCCAGGAAATCCCAGATGTCCGAGTAATTGAACGCAGGAACGGCAAACCCGCCCGCGTCCGCGGCACTGAGGATGACCCCCACGTCCAGCTTCTTTCCAGTAACCATGCCTATCCTTTCTGTGACCGGATGAATTGGCGGGCTTCTTCAAAGGTCGGGATTCCCGCCGTTGCCCCAACCGCCCTGATGTTCATTGCCGAAACAGCGCACGCGAGTTCCGCGCACCCCTGCATCTCCCATCCCTTGAGTACGCCGGTAAGGAAGCCGGCCACAAAGGAATCCCCGGCTCCCGTAGTGTCCACCACCTCCGTGCGGAAGGCCGGGGCAAAGAACCCGGGCTCCCCGTGGTGCTTCACGTAGCAACCGTTCTCTCCTAGCTTGATGACCGCCGTACCCACTCCCCGCTCCTGGAAGAAGGCCGCGATCTCCTGGGGAACGCTGGTCCCGGCAATCTGTTGTGCCTCGTTGACGCTCGGCATGAAAAAGCTCAGATGCTCGAGACACGGCTCGATGACGGAGAGCCACCGCCCCGCCGGATCCCACGTCACATCCATAGAGGTGAGTTTTCCCTTTTTTCGCGCCTCGGAGAAAAGGCGGGCTGCGCCCTCCCCGTCGAATTTCGGCAAAAGATAGGTGCCGCCCACGTGCACGATCTTCGCATGATCCACTTGCGCAAGGTCCACATCGGACAAGGAAAAGAGGTCATTCGCTCCCCCATAGTAGAAGAACGCGCGATCCCCTTTGTCGTTGATCAGGACCAAGCACGTGCACGTCTTTGCCTGCGCGGTCCTTCGTAGCCCCGTCCCGTCGATCCCCGCAGAGGTCAGGACGTCGCCAAGATAATCCCCCAGTTGGTCTTCACCCACGAGGCCGGTGAAAGCCACGGAGGCCCCGAGTTTATTCAGCCCAAGGGCCACGTTGAGACAGTCTCCGCCGTTTTTGATATCGATCCCTTCCACCCGGCGGGTGTCCACGCCGAAGTCCACCTGGTTGACCGGCCGCACCAGGACATCTGCCGCAAGCTGCCCAACGCATAAGACGTCCACTGCTGTCTCACCTCTTGTCCCGGCCACCGGTTGTCATCCGAAATGCGCCTGCGGCACAAGCTGGCCCACGGAGAGGCCCCAGATTTCCGCGGCCATCGTGAAAAAATCGTCCACCTGGACGGACGGCGTACGCCCGTCCAGGGAGCCAAGCACAATGCGACAGACGCCGAGAGATCTCTGCAGCTTCTCCAGCGTGGCGCGAACTTCCCGGGCCGGCCGGCCGATCACATCATCGGGGTTGAGGATAACCGTGAGGACCGTCTGCGGGAACAGGGCCTTCAGGACGTCAAGATTCGACTGGATGCCGAAGTCTAGGTACCCCAAGACGCGAATTTCCGAATATGCTTGAGCGTACGCATCCACTTTCCAGCCGCAGTTATGGATGCCGAAGTGTGGGTAGTGCGCGGAAAGCCTGCTGTCATACGGCATTACGAACTCCCGGTAATAGCCTCCCGAGATCATGTTGACCACGCAGTTGGAAGTCACGAAATAGTCCCTGCGCACACCAGAGGCTGCCTGCCGCGCGTAGACGGCGTCCGCGAAACGCATGGTTGTCTCGCAGACCACTTCGAGCACGTGGTGAGCGCGCTCGGGCGCAACAGCCATGTCGGTAAAGATCTGCTCTCCCCGAAGCCGGAACGCCGTGTTCAGGATGCCCTGATAGTTCAGCTCCCCTTCGATCGCCCCCCATTCCCGGGCTATCTCGTCCATCTGGCGCATCAGGGAACGGAAGAAAGGGCTCGCTTCCAGGTCCGGCACCTCCAACCGCTCGGCGGCGGCATCGTCCAAGAGGCGCCTATTGTTCTCTGGCCAGCCAGTCCTGGAATACAGGACTTCTTGGCCAAAGAGTGCGCCAACGGGGGCGCAGTTGGCGATCTGCGAGAGCCCGCCCCGGATCTGGTCCGGGTTTCCCCCAAGACAGAGCCGGGGAAACTCGGCGTTGAGAGCACGAGCCATGGAAACAAACGACTCGCGCCGATGCGCCGCATCAGTATGCCAGCGCTCCCCGAGGTCCAGTCCCATGCGGGCGACGAACCAGTCGGGAGAAAAACTGACGTGGATCTTCAGGGGAGAAGGATCTGCCTGGAGGCGATTCCACACAAGCGCCCCGGCAAAGGGGACATAGGGATAGAGGGAAGCGGAGATCATTTGAAGGCCCCAGCTGTAATCCCCGAGATGAACGTCTTTCGGAAAACCAGGAAGATGACGATCAGGGGCAGGGAACTCATGAAGCAGGCAGCCATGATCTGGCCCCAGTAGACTTCGCGTTGCGTCCCGAACAGACGTGAGATGTTCAGGGAAACGGTGTACATGTCTAGCTTGCTGACCGCAATCAGCGGCCAGGTGAAATCGTTCCAGATGTCCATGAAAACGATCAGCCCGATCACGAGGAGCCCGGATTTCACCATAGGCAGCGCGATCTCCCGGTAGATGCGGAAGTCCCGGCACCCGTCTACGCGGGCGGAGCTGAGGATCTCCTCTGGCACGTAACTCATATACTGGCGCATGAGGAAGGTGCTAAAGGCCAGGCCGAAACCCTGCAGAAGCCGCGGAAGGATTAGGGCCTGGTAGGTGCTCACCCACTTAAGCTTGGTCATGAGGATGAACAAGGGAATGTAGGTGACCTGCGGGGGCAGCATGATCGTGGCAAGGAGCAGTACGAACAACACGTCTCTGCCTGGAAACTGGTACTTGGCGAAGGCAAAGCCGGCCAGCGAGGAGAAGAAAATCACCAGCGCGATGTAGGAGATCGAGACAACGGCGCTGTTGATCAGGGAGCGGCCAAACCCCGACTTTCCAAACAGCGCAATGTAGTACTGCAGATTGAACCCCGCCGCCGGCAGGCGGAGGATGTTCATGGAGAAGATCTCCGCGTTGGACTTGAAGGATCCCATGAACATGAAATAGAAGGGGAAGATGAAGATGATCGCCCCGACTATGAGGAGGATCGTTCCGACAAGCTTCCGAGCCGAAGCAGCGTTGATCTTCATGCCGTCTGTCCTCAGGTGGCCGAGTAGGTCCTGTCGCGCTCAGCCCAGATGCGCACCTGCAGGACGGATGGTATGAGCACGACGATAAACGTGAGGAATGCGATTGCCGCCCCGTAGCCAAGCTGGAAGAACTTGAACGCGGAGCGGTAAAGGTACAGGACCAAGCTGATGGAGGAGTAGCCCGGGCCGCCGTTGGTGAGGAAGTACGGTTCCGTGAACATGTTGAAGGTCCCGATGGTGGACATGATGAACTGGAAACCGATCACCGGCCGCAGGAGAGGGAAGGTGATCCGCCAGAAGGTGCGCACGCCCCCTGCGCCGTCTATCTTTGCAGCATCATAAATCTGCGTATCGATGCTCTGCAAGCCGGCCAGGGCGATGATCATGTTGTAGCCGGTCCACTTCCACGTCACGAGGATGTCGATGGAAATCTTGGACATCGAAGCCGAAGTGAGCCAGTGAACGGCCGGGATGCCAAGGCGTCCCAGGAGAAGGTTGACCAGCCCTGATCTGTCATCGAAGAGGACGTAAAAAACAATGGCGATTGAGAGAACCGAGGTCACATACGGGAGAAGATAGACGATGCGAAAAACATCCTTGTGCTTTCTGGCTGGATTGTTCAGGACTACGGCGATGAAAACAGCCAGGAAGATCATGATTGGCACGTTGATTACAAACACGTAGACCACGTTGTACAGCGATGTCCAAAACACAGGGTCCTTGAAGAGAAGGGTGCCATAGTTCTTCAGCCCCTCGTAGGTCCAGGGCTTGTTCGCGTGCCACTCGTTAAGGCTCAGCACGAGGGAGTAGATTATGGGGTACAGCCCAAACAGGAGGAACAGGAGAAAAAACGGGCTGATGAACAGGTACGCCTGCCTATTGCGTCCCACCGAATGCAAGAAGCCTTTGCGTCTCACTGTTCTGCTCTCCTCCCCGGGAGTTCGCTTGTTGGGCTTTCGAATGCTCCAAGATACCTTACGAGCGGAAAAAAACCGGCCCCCGGCGCAAGGGGGGCCGGCGTCAAAATGTTGTTCTTACTTCGAGACGGCCGCGATGGCTTCCGCCTGCGCCTGCTCCAGCCCCTTTTCAACCGTAACCTTGCTGGTCAGGATGGCATTCATCTTGGCCTGCAGGATGGACTGGATCTGGGTATATTGCGTCGGGATTCTCCAGGTCGCAGGGACCTGTGCGGTGATCTGCGCGAACAGCTTGTAGACTTTCTGGTCCCCTAGCATGGGGAAAGTCTTGTTCTGTACGATGTCCGTTGGCCAGGCGGGCATGTAGGCAGGAAACTCTCCGTAGTCAGCATGTGCCTTCGCCCCGTCGAGGCTTGCGCAGGCAAACTCGATGAACGCCATGGCGAGCTTTTGCTGATCATCAGAGGTTTGTGTAGCGATGGCGAGCTCCGAACCACCCAAGTTTGAGGCGCGCACGCCGCCGGCCTTGAAGGCGGGCATTTTTGCCACTCGCCAGTTGCCGAACTGGGGCATATCCTGCGTGACGAAGTTGTTCAGCACATTCACATACCAGGCCGCCGAGATGACCCCAAGGACTTGGCCCTTGTTGTACATGTCATAGTAGGCGGGAGAACCCTGCTCCACGTTTGCTGCAACTCCTGCGTCCACCATCTGCTTGATGAGCCTCATGGCTGCCACGGATTCCTTGCTGTCCAGGATGGGTTTGTTATCCGCGTCGAAGTACGCTCCGCCCTGCTGTTGGGTGAGCAGTCCGTGGAGCCCGACCTCTCCGTGCATGCTCTGGTCCATAGCCGCAGCTGCAATGGAGACCGTAGTCATGGAAATGCCTTTGCTCTTGAGCTGCTTGCCCAGGGTGATAAACTGGCTCCAGGTGTCCGGCAGGGCGATCTTGTACTTGTCTACGAGCCCCTTCTGGTAATAGTAGCCCACAGGACCGCAGTCGAACGGGACGCCGAAAACGTGGCCGCTGGAATCCGAATCGTTGGCAATCTTATACGCGGGGAACTTGGCGCGCACCTTGTCGATGAAACTGCTCAGGTCGACCAGGCCTCCCTGTTCGATGAACTTCTGGATGTACGAGGAGTCGATGGTCAGCAGGTCCGGGGCGCCGCTTCCCGATGCGATTGCCACGAACACTTTGTCATGGGCATCGCCCCAGGACATCGGCGTGACATCGACATTGATGTTCGGGTACATCTTCTGGAACTCGGGGGTGATGAATTGGATGGCTTTTGCGGTCCAGGTCCAGCAGGTGATCGTTCCCTTAAGGTCGGTGTTCACCTGGGCAAACGCGAGCTGGGACAGGCACAGAATTGCCAAGGCCAGAATCAGGAATCTCTTCATTATTCCTCTCCTTTTCGGTAGTTTCGCATGTTCCAAGACAGCGAAGAACAGGTGTAGAGTCCCTTATAGCCTCCTTTCCTTGAGTTTCAAGACAATATATCTCATATCACGAGATATCTTTCCACGGTTTTTCCAATCTGTCAAGAGCGCGGTTGCACTGCGGGGCGCTCTTCGAGGCGCTTGGGCGGTGTTATCGACCGCGCATTGAGCTTTTTGGTCGATTTTGTGGGCCGCCGGGAAACCGCTTCGCGCTGCCGCGCCTTCCCCAGGGACCGTGTCTTGCGGCCGTTGCCTTCCGCCCGGCTGACGATCTGACCGGTGCTGAAGATCTGCTGCAGGACGAGGGCCGCCGCGCCCAGCACCTCCCCGCGTTCCAGCCGCGAGACCTTCACGTCCTTGGTGGACGAGTACCACGCGCGCCTTTTTACCGTTTCCAAGCAGCTGGGGACAAACAGATCGCTCGCCTTTGAGACACGACCTCCCAGGATAACGCACTGGGGGTTGAATATGTTGATGAGGTTGCTGATCCCGATCCCCAGGACAGCGCCCATGCGTTCGTAGATCCCGCGGGCAAGCGCGTCACCCTCCCGTGCAGCCGCAGCAACGGTCTCCGCCGTAATGCGGGACACGTTCCCCCGGCCAGAGCTGGCGAGGAGGGAGCCGCCGGCGACCCGGTCCAGTTCCCTTTGCGCCGTGGCGGCGATGGCCGAACCCGATGCCAGGGCTTCGAGGCAGCCCTTGTTCCCGCACGCGCACACCGGACCATCTTCATCGATACAGGTGTGTCCGAACTCGCCCGCCAGGCTGTCAGCACCGCGGTAGACTTCCCCATGAAGCACGATGCCGACGGAAAGACCATTTCCTACCAGGACGCACAGGAAACTGTCCATCCCCCGGCCGTGGCCAAAGAGTTGCTCGCTCAGCACGAAGCAGTTGTAATCATGGTCCACGAAACAGGGCACGCCGAAGGCCTGCTCAAAGTGGCGTTTCAGCGGAATGTCTTTGAGGTGGGGGTGGTGGGGAGCATAGAAGCAGACTCCGGTGGAAAAATCCACGGCGCCCGGGGCGGCAATCCCAACGCCAGCCAGCCGCTTTTTGCTCACGGAATGACGATGCAGGATCGTGCGGCCGGTTTCCTGGAGGCATGCCAGAATTTCCTGGGAGGTGCCCCTGGCGTTCACGGGCACTTCCAGCTCGTCCACCACGGTTCCCTTGACGTCCATCAGAACGGCGCGCGCCAGCAGGCTTCCCAGTTGCAGCCCAAGGACAAAGTTGTCTTCGCGGTTCAGGTCAAGCTCCACCGGCCGCCGGCCCACTCCCGTTGATACGGAGCCGATCTCCGTGATGATGCCGCGGTCAAGCAATTCTTTGGTGGACGTTGTGACAGTCCCCCAGCTCAACCGCGTCTTCTCCTTCAAGTCCACACGAGTAATGGGACCGTCCTCACGGATCCGCCGCAGGATGGCCAGCTGGTTCTGCAGCTTCATCGCTGCGTGGTCAGAGATCTTCTTGAGTTTTTCCATTCGGATGCAAAGTGTACCTAAAAGGTCTCCCGCGGGAAAGGGCGCAACGGCAACTGAGGCCGCCCGCAGGGTTTGCCCGGTCCCCTTGACGTCTTGCGAGCGAGCAGGCACAATATCTCAGGATACGAGATAAGGACACCAGCGGAGGCGATATGAAAAACATGACACTGGGGCTGATCGTGGGGAACCGCGATGTATTCCCCGCGGAGCTGGCCCGCGCGGGCCGTGAGAAGATGCTCGCCATTCTCAAGAAGGAGAACATCGAGCTCGTGGCCCTCGGACCGAAGGACACCCCGGACGGCGTGGTCATGACCTGGAAGGACGCGGAAAAGTGCGCGCGCCTCTTTCACGACAACAGCGCGAAGATAGACGGCATCCTCGTGACCCTGCCGAACTTCGGGGACGAGCGGGCTGTGGCGGACTCCGTGAAGCTTGCCGGGCTTTCCGTCCCTGTGTTCGTCCATGCCTGGCCCGACCAGATCGGGAAGTTCTCCATCGAGCACCGGCGCGACTCCTTCTGCGGGAAGCTGTCTGTCTGCAACAACCTCAAGCAGTACGGGATCCCCTATTCCATCGGCCGGTCGCACGTGGTAGATCCCGATTCCGAAGAGTTCAGGAAAGAGCTTCGCTGGTTCATCGACGTCTGCCGCGTGGTACGCGGTCTGCGCGGTGCGCGCATCGGCAGCATCGGCGAGCGCACCACGCCGTTCAAGACGGTGCGCTATAGCGAGAAACTCCTTGAGGCCAGCGGCATCAGCGTGGAATCCAAGAGCCTTGTAGAAACCGTGGGGCAGATCAACGCGCTTGGCGACAGCGATCCGCGCGTGGAGGCGAAGCTCGCAAAGCTCACTGGCTACCTTCCCAGCACGCAAGGAGTTCCGGGCCAGGCCATGAGAACCACGGCAAAACTCGGCGTTGTGCTGGAAGAGTGGATCGAGGAGTACAAAATCAGCTCGTATGCCATCCAATGCTGGTCCGCTATGCAAGATGCGCTCAAGATTTTCCCTTGCTCTATCATGAGCATGATGAACGACGACAGGTTCCCGTCGGCATGCGAGGTGGACGTGATGGGCGCCGTGGCAATGTTCGCGTTGCAGCTCGCCGGCGGGGGGGCAACCTCCCTTTTCGACTGGAACAACAACTACGGGGATGACCCGGACAAGGCGGTGCTCTTCCACTGCAGCAACACTGCGGTATCTTTCATGAAGGAAGCCAAGACAGGCTTGAACGCCATGGCTGTGAAGGGCAATCCCCACGACTCTTGCTTTTGCACGCTGCACGGGTTCCTGAAGCCGGGGCCCGTGGGATGGGCGCGATTCTCTACGGATGACGAGAAAGGCCGGATCGTCGGCTGCATCGGAGACGGGCAGATCACGAATGAAACGGTGCCCACCTTCGGCACCACCGGCGTCATCCAAATGCCCAACATGCAGAAGTTCCTGTATTTCCTCACGGCCAACGGGTTCGAGCATCACGTGGCCCTCACCTATTCCCCGCGCACAGACGTCCTTTACGAGGCGCTCAGCAAGTACATGGGATGGAAGATCTACCATCACAACGGGGAGGACCGGGCGCTGTTCGAGAACTGGTAGGAGCTGCCAATGGACGCACGAGAGCGCGTTCTCGCATCGATTAACCACGAGCGGCCGGATCGCGTCCCGGCGGATCTCTGGGCCGAACCCCCGGTCTGGAAACGCTTGGAGAAAGACCTCGGCGCGCACTCTGAGGAGAACGTTAGGAAAGCCCTCCAGATCGATATTCGCTACATATCTCCCGTCTATCCCGCAGACACCATCACCAACGGGGTCAAGCAGAACATGTGGGGCGAGCGCTGGGAGAAGACCTCCACGGTGTTCGGCTACGAATGGGAGCACACGCGCGGCGCCCTGTACGAGGCGCAGACGGTCGCGGATCTGGAGGCTTTTCCGTGGCCTACCTGCGACAAGGTTGATTACTCCACCGTCGCGGATCAGGTCAGGCAATTCGACGGGTACGCTCTCTTCTATGGAAACGCGGATTTTTTCGAGAGACCGGGCTTGGTGCGTGGACTGGAGAACATCCTTGTGGATGTCATGATCAACCAGGACATGGTTGACTACCTCCAGGAGCGGTTCTTGAGCTTCTTTATAGAAGACTTTCACCGAACGATGGAGGCGGCGCGGGGAAGGATCGATGTGTTTTGGGCGCTTACAGACCTTGGTACGCAGGAGCGTCTCCTCATGGGCCGCGAGGCCATGGAGCGCTACATCTTCAGCCCTTTGAAGAAGATGGCCGACGTGGTCCATCGCGAGGGGGTGAAGATGATGTTCCATTCCTGCGGCGCCGTGCGGGAGGCTATCCCCGATCTCATCGCAAGCGGCGTTGACATCTTGAACCCCATTCAGCCGGCGGCAAAGGGCATGGAGCCGGCCGGGCTAAAGCGCGATTTCGGAAAATCCCTTGCGTTCCACGGA
>Ga0326727_10023102_pt1 | contig 11919 bp, 8 predicted proteins | sample MB2enrmetagenome_FD_207643 | JGI IMG/M metagenome (GOLD analysis project Ga0326727, IMG submission 207643) | Lab enriched peat soil microbial communities from McLean, Ithaca, NY, United States - MB29MY | ecosystem: Environmental > Terrestrial > Soil > Wetlands > Peat | place: USA: New York... | reverse complement strand
ATTCTTCGCCCACGGCCTCAACGTTCACTTCAACTTGATCGAGCCGCGCGCCGATCTCGATGTCGGCATGGTGGCGCCAAAAGGGCCCGGCCATACGGTACGAGGCGAATATTTGCGCGGCGCCGGAGTGCCCTGCCTTATCGCAGTCGCAAAGGACGCGAGCGGCAATGCCCACGAGCTTTGCCTCTCCTATGCGAGCGCAATCGGTGGCGGCCGCGCAGGGATCATCGAGACGAGTTTCCGGGAGGAATGCGAGACCGACCTGTTCGGCGAGCAGACCGTGCTCTGCGGCGGCCTCGTGGAGCTGATGCGGGCCGGCTACGAGACGCTCGTCGAGGCGGGGTATGCGCCGGAAATGGCTTATTTCGAATGCGTTCACGAGGTGAAGCTCATCGTCGACCTCATCTATGAAGGCGGCATCGCGAATATGAACTATTCGGTCTCGAACACCGCGGAATACGGTGAATACGTCACAGGCCCGCGGATCGTGGATGCCCGCGTGAAAGAGGCGATGAAGGCTGTACTGGCGGACATTCAGGGCGGCAGGTTTACGCGGGACTGGATGCTCGAAAACCGCGTCAATCAGACGAGCTTCAAGGCCATGCGCGCGAAATGCGATGCGCACCCGATCGAGGAAACGGGCCGCCGGCTCCGTGCGATGATGCCCTGGATTGCGGAGCGTGCGCTGGTCGATAAGTCGAAGAATTAACCCGGGCGTGGGGGGCCCCCCCCCCCCCCCCCCCCCCCAACCCGAAGGCGGAAAAAACAAAAAAAATAAACAAGGGGGGGGGAGGCGTTAGCCCCCCTCACCCCGCCCTCTCCCCAAGGGGAGAGGGAGAAACAGCGTTCCTTCTTCCCCTGGGGAGAAGGACAGGTTGAGGGGGTCTTGCCTGGCGGCCCCGTAAAAGCCGGACAGGGCCTACCGGCCGCTCACCCTGCTCACGTCGCGCACCGCGCCACGGGCAGCGCTTGTCGCCATGGCGGCATAGACCTTGAGCGCCTGGCTCACGTGACGCTGACGGCCGGCCGGCCTCCATGCGCTGCTCCCCCGGCCTTCCATCGCCTTGCGGCGCGCCGGCAGCTCCGCTTCGCTCAAACGGACATCGATCGTTCGCGCAGGGATGTCGATGTCGATGATGTCCCCCGCCTCGATCAGCGCGATGGCTCCGCCTTCAGCCGCTTCCGGCGAAACATGGCCGATCGAGAGGCCGGACGTGCCTCCGGAAAACCTCCCGTCGGTGATAAGCGCGCATTGCTTGCCGAGGCCAATGCTCTTTAAGTAGCTGGTGGGATACAGCATTTCCTGCATGCCAGGGCCGCCGATCGGGCCCTCGTAGCGGATGACGACCACATCGCCGGCCTTCACCTCGCCGCCGAGGATTTTGGCAACCGCCTCCTCCTGGCTTTCGCAGATCACGGCCGGGCCGGAGAATTTGAGGCAACTCTCATCGACGCCGGCGGTCTTCACGATGCAGCCATCGGCGGCAATGTTGCCGGACAAGACGGCAAGGCCGCCATCTTGCGAGAAGGCGTATTGCGCCGAGCGGATCACGCCTGCGGTCCGGTCCAGGTCGAGCGCCTCGAAGCGTTTGGCTTGGCTAAAAGCTTCCGTCGTGCGCACGCCGCCCGGTGCCGCGCGATAGAAGCTTTGCACGGCGGGGCTATCGTTGCAGCGGATGTCCCATCGATCGAGCGCCTCGGCAACCGAGCGCGCGTGGACAGTGGCGCATTCGCGGTTGATGAGGCCGGCACGGTCGAGTTCGCCCAAGATCGCCACGATGCCGCCTGCCCGGTGCACATCTTCAAGGTGCACATCGGATTTACTCGGCGCCACCTTGCACAAGCACGGCGTGCGGCGCGACAGCCGGTCGATGTCTGCCATGGTGAAGGGAACGCCACCCTCCTCAGCCGCCGCTAGCAAATGCAGCACCGTGTTGGTCGATCCGCCCATCGCGATGTCCACAGTCATCGCGTTCTCGAACGCCGCGAAATTGGCAATCGAGCGCGGCAGCGCGCTTTCATCGCCCTTTTCGTAATAACGCTTGGCGAGTTCGACGATGCGCCGCCCGGCCTCAAGAAAAAGCTCCTTGCGGTCTGCGTGCGTCGCGACAATCGTGCCGTTTCCGGGCAGCGACAGGCCTAACGCCTCGGTTAGGCAATTCATGGAATTGGCGGTAAACATGCCGGAGCAGGAACCGCACGTGGGGCAGCTTTCGCGCTCATAGGCGAGCGCCTCTTCATCGCTGACGGACTTGTCGGCGCCCTTGATCATGGCGTCGATCAGATCCACGGCAAGGGTCTTGCCTTTCACCGTCACCCTGCCGGCTTCCATCGGACCGCCGGAGACGAAGATCGCGGGGATGTTCAGCCGGAGTGCGGCCATCAGCATGCCAGGGGTGATCTTGTCGCAATTGGAGATGCACACGAGCGCGTCGGCGCAATGGGCGTTGACCATGTACTCGACGGAGTCGGCGATGAGCTCCCGGCTCGGCAGCGAATAGAGCATGCCGCCATGACCCATGGCGATGCCGTCGTCGATGGCGATGGTGTTGAATTCCTTGGCAACGCCGCCCGCTTTCTCGATTTCCCGGGCAACGAGCTGGCCCAGATCCTTCAAGTGGACGTGTCCGGGCACGAATTGAGTGAAGGAATTGGCGATAGCGATAATGGGCTTGCCGAAATCCTCGTCCCTCATTCCGGTGGCACGCCAAAGTCCGCGGGCGCCGGCCATGTTGCGGCCATGGGTGGATGTACGGGAGCGATATTCGGGCATAGCCAAGATCCTCAAGTGAATGCACCGGCCGCAAAGCCCCCGCTGGATTGCTTTTCCGGCGAAGGACGCTGTTCTCGCCGGTCATTATGGGAGGCTTTGGACGGTGATCCCAGTGATAAGCCCAACCGGCGGGTGCGTCAATTCAGCGGCGGCAAGTCCGGGTGAGGCGCCCCGATCCTAGGGCGGCCTCTGATACCACCGCGCACGCAAGTGGGAGAGCCGGACAACCGGCCCTCCCGTTCGCTAAGCCGTCTTCGGGCTGCAGGATCGAATTAGTGCTTTATCTCGATGCCAACTTCCTTACATTTGTCGGTCAGGAAGCTATTGATGTCGGTCACGATGCCGCTGGATATCACGTTGAAGTTGGCATCCACTGCGGTCGCGGACCAGATGGCGGTTTTGGCGAGAATCGGCGCGTCGATAGTGCCCCAGCCCATATCCACCTTCGTAGCCTTGCCATGTTCGAACGTGACGGTAGGCTCAATCGTGAGCTTCAAATCGTAGGCTACGCCTTCATTTGGGTCTTTGCTTTCCAGCTTGCACGTGATCGCGTGCTTCTTAAGCTTTATGGTCGCAGAAGGCTGGAGAGCGGCTTCTTGGATTGCCTTGCGGTCGAGCTCGATATCCGAGCTGCACTGAGCGTGGCCCCACGGCCAGCTAAGCTTATCGCGCAGGTACGCAGTCTGGATGTCCGAGGCCAGCCACGTCTTTGTCACCGAACAGGCGATGGGTGCACCTGCCGAGGGCGTTGCGAAGGCATTGCATATCTCGATCTTGCAGGCCTTACGGCTTTCTTTCTCCTTCGCAATTCTTGCTTCCAGCTCAGGGGATACGGCTGCGGTTTGAGCTGCGCACACTCCCGGGAACAGAAGCGCAACCAGGGAGACCGCGCCGGCGGCAAATGCTGCACGTCTTTTATCGGCCTTTACGTAGGACATTGATCCACCTCAACGATATTTTGAAATTTTCAAGCTGCGGAACCTCGAGTGAATCACCGCACCCGAAGTGCAACCAAGACTAGATCTTGTTGCGCTTCCGACTAAACTGGGAAGCTTGAAGTTGTACGAAAGAGAAACCGAGCGCAAGTCCCTGCTTAGGAAAGCACACAGTTTCTATACACGAGCAGAAACGCAGCACAAGTCATTTTTTCTCTTGTGCGCCACTTCTCCTTTTAAGACGCCGGACTCGCTGAGATCGCTCCAGGCGCGCTCAATAAGGCTTACAGAAATTCTTTCCCCGAAAAGCACGACGGGGACCGTCCTAACAGCAATCTCTACGTCCAGGGCTAGGCTTGCGTTGCGGACATACCACACGTCGAGCGCCGCTTTATCTTCGGGAGAGATGGCCCGGCCCCCAACGACCTGCGCCCATCCTGTAAGGCCCGGGCGCACCAGCAAGCGGGCGCGATAGGCCTCCGATTGATCGCGCGGCAGAAGCGGCCGCGGCCCGGTAAAAGACATGTCTCCACGCAAGATATTGAAAAGCTGCGGAAGCTCATCCACGCGCAGCCTGCGCAGAGTGTTTCCAACAATTGAGGTGCGTTCCAGGTCCGAAAGGCGCCGGCCGTCTGGCGCGTGAGCGGAATTCATGGTGCGGAGTTTGTACAGGCGGAACGGTCTGCCGCTGAGGCCCGGCCGCTGCTGCCAGAAGACCACGGGGAACCCGAGGCTTGCCGCAACGAGAGCCGCAGCGATCAGCATAACGGGTGTGCAAAGTACGAGCAATGTGAAGGCTGCGAGAGCATCCATGGCCCGTTTGATCATCCAGTATTTCCGCTGGGCTAGCATTTCGAGCTCGGCGGGCGCAATTTCGAACCGCAGTTCGGAGGGCACGGAGCGGGGGGGCTTCGGCTTACCTTCCCCGCCGCTGGGATCGCGGCCACCGGAATCGAAGCCCAAATCTTCAGCCAGGAATTGAAGCGTAATGCTCCGGGAGCGTTCGACGCACAGCAGCGCATCGCGCACCTCTGGCGAAAGCTCGCCGAATGCGGATGCGACGACGATTCGATCGACGCTTATTCCGTGAACCTCAAGGCTGTCGAGCACGGCCTCGATATCCTCGGGAACGCCGAGAATAGGATGTGCAGCGATAAGACGCCCAACCTGGCGGTCGCTGCGGCCGAGAAGGCCCGCGATCTTTATCTTCCCGGGAAACAGCTCGGCGGCAGCTTGGATGTAGACCTCCGTCAGACGGGAGACGCCCGCGATCAGCACCGTCAACGCAGGCGCTTCGTGGGTCATGTCTAGAAACGCCGCCGATGCTTTCCGCTGGTGCCGTGCGAGATGAATGAGTTTGTGAAGCACACGCGCGCCAATCAGGAAGGCTGTGGCGGCCAGTAATTGCAAGAAAGGCAGCGAACGCGCCACGCCCTCAAGGCGGTTATACGCAAAAGCTACGGCGACGGCACCGAAGATTGCAGCTGCGATCGCAGCCGTCACGCGTAAATAGTCCGGCAGGCTGCTGAATCTCCAGACAGTCCGGTTAAGTCCGGCTGCGGGAAACACAATCAGTGCAGCAACCGCTGTGGAAGCCAGATAAGGCAGATGTTCGAGAATCCGGCCTTCGGAAAACTCAAAATTATAGCGCAACACGTTTGCCAGAAATGTCGCGGCAAGCATGAGCATAAGATCCACAATCAACAAAACGGATCGACGCATTACACCGCCTCACCCCGGCTGGCATCATCGGAATTGCACGCTCGTTCTATCCAACTTTAGCCGGCAGCACAATATCGAATTAACCGCTTTCAATTTTTTGTTGTAGCAGTGTGTAAAATTCGTGTCAGATGGCCGCCGCCATTCACCCGCGCAAACCCTATCCTTCGCCTAGTCTGTGCGCAGACGCTTCGTTTCAGCGGTTGCAGACGCCGCTCCCGCGTTTTGAACTCCGCACGGGAGTCCGGCGCATGTGTCGCTAGATAACTCGGAAATAGACAAGTACGGTGCAAGGAACGGTAGCGCTGCCCTCGCACCGGAAAAAACGGCAGTATATTGCTAAAAAGCGGCAGGAGTACCGCCGCCAAGAATGCCAAGTATAGGTACTCATCAACGCAGCCAAAAGAGCATGTGCTTAAGTCCGGCTTACAGCCTGTCAGGGGCTGGCGGGAGCAGCCTTTTTCTGCGAAAGCGCAATTCCTAAGCCCACGCCGCCTCCGACCACCAGGCCGCCGATCACAAGCTCCTCCGTAGAGAGACCAAAAGAGGCGGAATTCTCCCTCGCGCATACCGGAGATGCGGAAAGCACGGCCACGAGCTGGCCTGGGCTAACTTTCACGGCGCAGCCGTTGTCATACACAATATTGGCAGCGCCATTTTCTACCCGCACACGGTCGCCTGGGCCGACCTCCGCGCCACTCCAAGCCGGCCGGAAGCCATTGCCGCGGTTGATCAGCACTGTGCCATCGACATTGGCAAGATAAGCCGCCTGCGCGCTCGCCGTCATCAACGTCGTGACGACCGCTATCGAAACCAATTTTCTTAACATGGTCATCCCATATTTTGTACTTACGCATATACAGCCAACCCTCGGTTGCGCTGCGACTCGCAACCTACCAGCCGCGCACAAGCGGCGCAATCGCTGTGCCGGACGTAAAGACGAAGTAAATTCTAGTTGTGGTTGCGACGCCACACCGCACAACTGCATAGAATTTGTGCAACCCAGCGCAGCCGCCATCCCCCGGCCTTACATTTCTAATCGAGGTGTATGCATGCCCAAGATCGGCCATGATGGCGATTCAGGTTGCCGGGTGTGTTGCTGGCGGCCTTATTGTTTCGATCGGAAATTCTATGTTCGATGTGCATAGTCATCTGCTTCCTGGCATCGATGACGGATCTCCCGATTACGCCACGTCCTTGGAGATGGCCCGCGCCTATGTGGACCAGGGCGTCGAATGCGTGGCCTGCACCCCGCACATCCTGCCCGGCCTCTACCATAATTCCGGCCCCCAAATCCGGCAGGCGGTGGCGGCGCTGCAAACCCGGCTCGACGATGCCGGGATCGCGCTTAAGCTCGTGACCGGCGCCGACAATCACATCGTGCCCGATTTCACCGCCGGGCTGAAGCGCGGGCATTTGCTGGCGCTCGCCGGTTCGGCCTACGTCCTGGTCGAGCCGCCGCATCATGTCGCCCCCCAGCGCCTGGAAGAGCTGTTCTTCAATATATTGCTGGCCGGCTACCTTCCGGTGCTCACCCATCCGGAGCGGCTTTCCTGGATCGAAAGCAAATACGATGTGGTCGAGCGGCTGGCGGCTCGCGGCGTCTGGATGCAGATCACCGCGGGCTCGCTTCTGGGCCGGTTCGGGCGGCGTCCGCGTTATTGGGCCGAACGCATGCTGGGCGAGGGGATCGTGCACATTCTTGCGACCGACGCGCATAATATGACGTCGCGCCCGCCCGACCTTCTCGACGGGCGCCTGCAGGCCGAACGGCTCGTTGGCGCCGCCGAAGCTCAGCATTTAGTTGTCACGCGCCCTCAGGGTGCGGTATTAAACAAATTACCTAAAGCTTTGCCCCTCCCCCAACCCGGAGTGGCAACGATGGAGTTGTGCGAACATGATGGCCCTGCTCAGACTTCTAGCCCCGGTACTCGCGGCGGCCTCGGTCAGCGCATGCGGCGTCTCTTCAGTTAGCGAGCTCAGCGAACGGACGCCGCCTCAGCTTGCCACCGCTTCATCATCCGCACCGGGCACGGCTGTTCCTGCGGGGAGTGCCTCGGCACAGCCTGCCGCTGCTGGCCAAGACTCGGCGATCAGGAAGGTGGTCCAGACCTACACGGCGATGGCCGATCCTGCCAGCAAAGCGTACAAGATCGGGCCGCTCGATGTGCTAGACATCACCGTGTTCAAGGTGCCGGACCTAACGAAGACAGTACGGGTCTCGGAGGCTGGCACGATCAACTTTCCGCTCGTCGGCGAGATCGAGGCGGGCGGCAAAACCGCGCGCGAGGTCGAGCAGATGCTGACCAAGGGGCTCGGCACCAAATATCTGCAAAATCCGCAGATCAGCGTCTTCGTCAAAGAACATAACAGCCAGCGCATCACCGTGGAAGGCGCGGTGAAAAAACCGGGCGTCGTTCCAATGGCGGGCGGCGTATCGCTTTTGCAGGCCATCGCGCAGTCGGGAGGGCTCGACGACGTGGCCGCAAGCACGGCCGTTGTGTTCCGGATGACGAACGGCAAGCGCCTCGCGGCAAAGTACGATATCGCCGATATCCGCGCCGGAAGGGCGGAGGACCCGCAATTGCAGTCGGGCGATGTCGTGATCGTGCCCACCTCCGATGTGAAGGAGGGGATCAACATGGTCGTCAAGTTCCTCCCGCTTGCTACTATTATTCCTTTACTCTAGGGCCGTAGCCAGATAGCGATTTTGGCGGCCAGCTCAATCAACGAGATGAGTAAGCACGATGCACGATGCTGGAAAGAACGCCGGTCAAGAGCCTCATGAGCAGGGGCGGCTTGTGCCTGTGGGATTGGCGGCGACGCCAGCAACGAGAAGCGACCCTTACGGTTCGCCGGCCTATGCCGCGGCCCCCATGGCAGGGGGAGCGGATTTCAGTGCAACGCTTATGCAGTATGTCCATCTGGCTCTTAAGCGCAAATGGCTTATTCTAAGCATCGTGCTCGCGATGGGTGCGCTCGGAACCCTAAAGGCGTTCATGACCACGCCGCGCTACACTGCAGCGGTGAGGATCCAGATCGAACGTGAGGCTGCGAAAGTTCTGGAGCGCGGATCGGCCGCGCCGCAAGAGGAAGGCGGCCTCGATTTTCTCAAGACGCAGTTCGAGCTGCTGAGAAGCCGCACCATGGCAGAGCGCGTCGTCGCTCAATTGCGTCTGGGAGAGCAGGCTGACTTCGTAACGAGCGGAAGCGCGTCGCTCACCGGTGCGCTCACGGGCGTCTTTAAGGGCGCCCCCAAGGCGAAAACGCCAGCCGAGCTAGACGCCCAAGCAATCAAAATCGTAACCCTCGATGTCGACGTCAAACCTATTCCTGGCTCGCGTCTTGTGGACATAACTTATATCGACACCAAGCCTTGGCGCGCTCAGCTTATCGCCAACTCCTATGCCGAGGCATTTGTTGCCTCCACGGTCGACAAGAGATTTCAAGCCAACTCATTCGCTAAAGCCTTTCTCGACGACCAGATAAAGCAGCTCAAAATCAAGATGGAAGAATCGGAGCAAGCACTCCTCAATTTCGCAGAGCAGGAGAAGATAGTCGAGGCCAACGACAAGGCGTCGATCGCGGAAAACAACCTCGCCGCTGCGAACACGACGCTTGGACAGCTCGTCTCTGAGCGCATCAAGAACGAGCAGCTCTGGAAGCAGGTGCAGAACGCGACGGCGATCAATCTGCCTCAGCTTTTGTCGAACAGCGTGATCGAGGTGCTGCGCGGACAGAGAAAAGCGCTCGAAACCGAATATCAGGAAAAGCTCGAAAACTTTAAGCCGGGCTATCCGGCAATGGTGCAGATCTCGAACAAGCTCAAAGAGATCGATAGGCAACTCGCTGCCGAGGTTAAGACCATACGCAACTCGTTCAAGGCGGCGTATGAGTCCTCGCTAGGGCAGGAAAACGAAATGAAAACGCGCATCGAGGCGCTCAGAGCCGAGGTCCTCGAACTGCAGAAAAAGGGCATTCAATATAACATTCTGAAGCGGGAGGTTGAGACCAATCGCGGCCTCTATAACAGCCTGCTGCAGCGTTATAAGGAGGTCGATATCGCAGGAGGCGCCGGCTCCAACAACGTGTTCATCATCGACCGGGCGGTGCTGCCTCAATTTCCCTCGGAGCCGAACTTGGTTCGCATGCTCATGATCTCGTTGGGAATTGGCGTTTTTCTCGGAGGTGCACTCTCCTATTTTCTGGAAATTCTCGACGATCGCGTCCGCGCGCCCGAGGAGTTGGAGCAGCTGTCGGGCGTGGCCACGCTCGGCATCGTCCCGCGCGTCGAGAAGGATATGGATAAGGCCCTAAGAGATCCGCGTTCCGCATCGGGGGAGGCGCACCGCTCGCTTGCGACCGCGCTGCAATTCTCCACGGAGTCGGGGCTACCTCGATCGCTTTCCATCACGAGCTCCGGCCCTGGCGAGGGCAAATCAACAACGGCAGTGGCTCTCTCGCGTTACTTCGCTTCTCTCGGCCTAAAAGTACTTCTCGTCGACGCCGATCTTCGCAAGCCTTCGCTGCACGAAAAGCTGAATTTGGACAATTCGATCGGTTTCAGCAACTATCTGACTGGCGCCTCGCTGCCTCCCGAGGTCGTGCAGAAAACCGATCACCCCAATCTCGCCTTCATGGCCTCCGGACCGCTACCGCCGAATGCTGCCGATTTGCTGGGAGGGAACCGGGTTTATTCGCTCATTTCGCTCGGCTCGGAAGTTTTCGATCTCATTGTGCTCGATTGCCCGCCGGTTATGGGGCTGGCCGATGCTCAGCTTTTGGCTAGCGCCACGGCCGCGACAGTTTTCGTGGTGAGTGCAGGCATGCATCGAAAGGGCATGATCCGCGCCGCGCTGCGCCGCCTGCAGCTATCGCGTGTCGGCATCGTTGGCACCGTTCTCACGCGGTTCGATGCCAAGTCTGTCGGCTACGGCTACGGCTACGGATATGGCCACGGCTACGGATACGGCTACGGCTACGGATATGGCGGGGCGCACGACAAGGGCGAGGCTGGAGAGATGAAGAAGCTTCCCACGCCGGGCCTCAAATGAGCGAGCGGAGCCCTGAAGCACTCCAAGCGGCTTTGGCTATGCTCCACCGGCCGCAGCTCGTGCGGTTCGCCCAGCGTTCGTCCCTGCCTAGGGGCGTCACATTCCTTCTCGAGGTAGCCATAGGCGAGCCCGATGCTCTGCGCGAGGCACAAAGGACCACTGGCAGCCAGGAAGCGAGGTTGAGGGAAGCCGCCGGCTTTTTCGTAGAGCAAGTGCTTTTGGACCGGCAGGCTAGCAGTTATCGAAAGCTCGGATCGGCCCAAAGCGCTTCGAGCAGCGAGCTGCGCCGTCACATGGCGCTTATTCTCAGATGGCTTCACCCCGATGTCGTGGAGGGCTCCGCAGCGGGCCAGCATTTCGACCGCAGCGCCTATGTAAACCTTGTCACGGAAGCTTGGGAGACGCTCAAAACAGATAGCCGCCGGGCCGCATACGACGCGGCGCAAGAGGTGCAAGCCCGCCGGTCGCGGAATGGAAAAGCCTCGGGCGGTTTGAATGGGGCATCTATGAACCGGCCGGGCCACGGAGCCTCCCGCCGGCGGCAGCTCGTCTTGGTCAAGATTAGGCGAGACACGATTTGGAGACGGCTCCTGTCATATTTGGGAAGCCTGAAATGAGCGCAAAGAAACGGCGCCATAAACGCCAGTCCGCGCTTCTGGGAGCCGCTGGCGTCAGAGTACGTGCTATTGCCGCTCACCCGCTGCGGTTCATGTCCCTCGTTCTCTTCAGCCTGCTTCTTTGCTGGCTCATACTAACCGCAAGCCTCCCCTACGCGCTGGTCCCGTCCGCGCCCGATGTGGCGCTCCGCCTCAATCCCAATAATCCCCCGGCGCTCATAGCGATCGCCGAACGCACCCGGGCAAAGCTTCTTTCGCTGGTAGGCGCCAATGTCAGTCAAGCTGCTCCGGCAGCGCCAGAGCAGGAGAAGGGGGACGGCGTCACGATCGCGGACCTTCCGAAAGCCCCCGACGCGTCCGGCGAAGCGGACGATTTGCAGGCCGAGCGCGAAGAACTGCGCGGACAGATCAGGGAGCTCGCGACCAAAGCGATCGCAGCCGATCCGATGAATGCAACGGCTTTCCGGCTGCTGGCAGAGGTCACGGGCGACCCCACGCAGATTCGCAATCTGATGCTGCAAGCGCTCGCGCGCTCCCGCAGGGAATCGACCGCCGTTTTCTGGCTTCTCGACGATAGCTACCGGCACGGGGATATTCCGGCGGCTGTCGATTACGCCGATATCCTGCTGCGTACCAAGCCGGAAATCGCCGAACACGTCCTGAACTATATTACCAACATAACGCGCGACCCTGCCGGGCGCAGTTTGATTGTTGAAAAAGTCGCGAACGTCCCGGATTGGCGCGGCCCGTTTTTTGAGAACTTGCCGGGTATGCTGCAGCAATCCGAAGCCGTGCTCGATGTCCTAAACGGGCTCAAGGCC